>Ga0187821_10000463_pt1 | contig 10553 bp, 6 predicted proteins | sample NC_wetland_sal_i_20_FD_132442 | JGI IMG/M metagenome (GOLD analysis project Ga0187821, IMG submission 132442) | Wetland sediment microbial communities from Neuse River Estuary, North Carolina, USA - SourceSoil_1 | ecosystem: Environmental > Aquatic > Freshwater > Wetlands > Sediment | place...
CCAGCACCTCGATCCTATTTTCTCGGCGCTCGCTCCGGGAATCGGCGACATTTCGCGCACTCCAGGCCGCGAAAAACTCGATGGCACCGCCGAGCAAGGCTACCTGCATTGTGGCCCGCACGGCGGCGGCCATTTCGTCAAGATGGTGCACAACGGAATCGAGTACGGCGTCATGGCGGCCTACGCGGAAGGCTTGTCAGTGTTGCGCTCGGCGAATGTCGGCAAGCAAGAGCACAGCGCGGATGCCGAAACAACCCCGCTGCGCAACCCGGAACACTACCAGTACGACTTCAATCTGCGAGATGTGGCGGAAGTGTGGCGTCGCGGCAGCGTCATCGCATCGTGGCTGCTGGATCTAACTGCAAGCGCATTAATTCAGGATCCCGGACTTTCGAAATTTGGGGGGCGGGTGTCGGATTCCGGCGAAGGCCGCTGGACCATCAAAGCCGCCATCGATGAAGCGGTTCCGACTCCAGTACTCACCACCGCTCTGTACGAACGTTTCAGCTCACGCGGCGAGGCCGACTACGCCAACAAGCTGCTCTCCGCGATGCGTTTCGAATTCGGCGGACATCTGGAAAAGCCAAAAGAGAAATCCGAGGCTGCTTGATGAAGACCGAAGTCTATGCCGATGCCGAGTCGGTCGCCCGCGAAGCCGCGCAGCTGATCGCGAAGCAAGCGCGAGAGGCAGTCGCAGCTCGCGGCAAGTTCGTCATGGCAGTGAGCGGTGGCAAAACGCCGTGGATCATGCTTCGCGATCTGGCAAACGAAGATGTGCCGTGGAAGGACGTGCATATCGTTCAGGTCGACGAGAGAGTAGCCCCCGAGGGCGATCCCGACAGAAATCTCACTCATCTCCATGAAAGCCTGCTCGAGAGTGCACCTTTGCGGCCCGAGCAAATTCATGCCATGCCGGTGGACAATAGCAATCTTGAGGCGGCTTGCCTGCGATATGCACGCACTCTGGACGAAATCGCCGGTTCACCTCCTGTGCTGGATCTCGTTCATCTGGGGCTCGGCCCCGATGGCCACACCGCTTCGCTGGTGCCGGGAGATCCAGTTCTCGGCGTGAAAGATGCAGACGTTGCACTTACCGGAATCTATCAGGGACGCCGGCGCATGACCCTGACATATCCGATCATCAATCGCTCACGACTTGTGCTGTGGCTTGTGACTGGAGACGACAAAGTAGGAATGCTGGCTCGCCTGCAAGCGGGAGACATGTCCATTCCCGCCGGCCGCGTTAGCACGGACCATGCCGTGGTCTTGGCAGATCGCGCTGCGGCGAACCAAGTAGTTAAGGAATCGAAGACAGGAGTGGCTTGAAAGAACGGCGGCCTGTCCGCCAACAGAGTTCCCGGGGCCGAGCCTCTCTGATCAAGGATCACTTCTCGGCTCGGGTCACGGTAATGTAGACGCTCCGCGTCGCTGGCATTTCGTAGCTTAGGACTAGAGGATGAAGAAGGCGACCTCGATAGATATCGGGTATCGCAGGCGGGCTGAGGCAGCGCTGAGGGCGCGCGAAAGTGAATTTTGCCTGATCCTTGACGCCATTCCGACCGTGGCATGGTCGGCGCAACCTGATGGGTTTGCGGATTTCTTCAACCAGCAGTACCTCGCCTACGTTGGCCTCCCCTTGGAACAATTGCAGGGCTCCGGTTGGACTGTCGCGGTCCATCCAGACGATCGACAGGATCTGGCGGCTACATGGCATTTGATGATTTCCTCCGGCAAGCCAGGAGAGGCTGAGGCACGACTGCGCCGCTGCGACGGTGAGTATCGGTGGTTTCAGTTTCGTGCGAACCCCATGCGCGATGGATCCGGGTCGATCATCAAGTGGCTCGGGATCAGTACTGACATCGAGGACCAAAAACGTGCCCAAGCTGGCCTCACGGCGCAAATTGGCGGCCACCCCGGAGTCATTGAGAATGCGACGCAAAGCAAGGTCGCCGAGCAAGCATTGGATCGGGCACGCTCCGAGCTTGCGCACGTGGCGCGCGCCACGACACTGAACGCGTTGACTGCCTCCATCGCCCACGAAATCAACCAACCGCTCTCGGGCATCATCACCAACGCCAGTACGTGTCTGAGGATGTTGCATGGCGATCCTCCCAATATCGACGGCGCGCGCGAAACGGCGCGGCGCACCATTCGCGACGGCAACCGCGCCTCGGATGTGATCACACGATTACGAACATTGTTTAGTAACAAGGAATTTGCGCTGGAGCCGCTGGATTTGAACAAGGCAACGCGAGAGGTGATTGCATTGTCCTCGAGCGATCTTCTGAGGAATCGGGTCATTCTGCGGTCAGAGCTTGCCGAGAACCTCCCGCTTGTCATCGGCGATCGTGTCCCGTTGCAGCAGGTCATCCTGAACCTGGTCCGGAACGCTTCCGACGCAATGCTTGGTGTTGATGACCGCCCGCGGCAGTTGCTGATCCGAACCCGGCGAGAAGCAGACGATCGCGTGCGCCTCAGCGTGCAAGATGTCGGGACCGGCGTTAATCCTCAGGATCTCGAGAAAGTTTTCGAAGCGTTCTACACCACCAAGAGTAGCGGTATGGGGATCGGGTTGTTTGTCAGCCGCTCGATCATTGAAAGACATCATGGCCGGCTTTGGGCTGAATCGAATAATGGGCCAGGCGCAATCTTCTCGTTTTCTATTCCTTGTGGTTCAAAGGCCCGGACGCGGCTCGTCTAATCACAGCGCAAACAATACCAAAGTACAATGGACGCCGCTCCAGGAGTGGCGCATTGTCTTGCTATGGAGCCCCCTCCGGGCAACAGCGCCGCCGAACGCCCGCTTCTGTCCATAGTGGATGATGATGAGTCGGTTCGCGAGTCGCTGCCCGATTTGATTCGAGAGCTTGGCTTTGCCGCCCGGGCTTTTTCGTCAGCCGAAGAATTTCTCTCGTCGGACTGCGTGGACCAGACTCGCTGTCTGATCCTCGATGTTTTTATGCCGGGAATGACCGGTCCTGACCTTCAGCGGGAACTGAAGCTTCGCCGGCGAATGATCCCAATCGTCTTTATGACTGCCAGGCGAAATGAGACGATCCGCCCACAAGTGCTGGAACAAGGTGCAGTGGAATGCCTGTTCAAGCCATTCAGCGACACCGCTCTTCTTGAAGCGATCAAGGCAGCACTTCACGCGAACTGACCGGTTCACCGTCCAAATTCTGACGGAGTACAATGAATTTCCGCCGGGCATCGTGAAGTGGGGTCATCGCCAATGCCGATTGCCAAGCCCATCGTGTTCGTGGTTGATGACGATATCTCTGTGCGCGAGTCCTTGGAACTCCTGACTCAGAACGAAGGCTGGCAGCCGGAGACCTTTGCCTCTGCTCAGCAATTCCTGGACCGCCCACGAGTGCGTGTTCCGAGCTGTCTTCTACTCGATATTTCCCTTCCCGGCCTGAATGGTCTCGATCTACAGAAGCGGGTCGCGGTTGAACGCGCCGACATGCCGATCATCTTCATCACGGGGTGTGGCGACATCCCGAAGACGGTGCAGGCCATGAAGGCAGGCGCTTTTGAATTCCTCACGAAACCATTCAACGATGAAGTGTTGTTGGCGGCCATACGGCAAGCCCTGCAACGAAGCCGTCTCGCTCTCGCTCAGGAGGCACAGGTGCGCGAGCTCCAGGACCGTTACGCGTTGCTTACGGTTCGCGAACGGGAGGTCATGGGATTGGTCGTCGCTGGGCTGTTAAATAAGCAGGTCGGTGGCGAGCTCGGCATCAGCGAGATCACGGTGAAGGCACACCGGGGCCAGGTGATGCACAAAATGAAGGCCAACTCGGTGGCAGAGTTGGTGAAAATGGCCGGAAGACTCGACGACTGTGCCGCCTAAGGCGCTGCGTCCTTCTTGGCGAGTCGCGACGAAACGCAAATTCGCTCGCCAGCCGGTGGTCGAATCGCCTTGAGCAGCCCCGTCGAAAGCGCCCCTTGAACTTTTAGAATCTCGTGACCCACTTTAACAAGTTCCACGTAAATAGGAACCAGATCACTGCTACACAAGCCAGTGCGATTAGACTTTCGCCGATACGACTCCAAAGCCAGCGACTGGAATCTCGCCAAGCCAGGAAAGCATTGTAGAAGGCAACCAGTGAGCCCAGGACCGCGATCCATCCGACAAACTGAATCAGGTGCAACCATGGAACTCCGCGCGGGCTGAACAGGCCGATGTCCTTCAGAGCAACGGTGAAGAAGCCGCCAAAGCTGGCAAAGAACACCAGGTACAGCAGGCAATCGATTCGGGTGAACAGGTGTAATTTCCGTTCCCGCGGCCCAAGCGACATGGGCTTTCCGTAGTGCTTTCGCAGAACGGCGGCGACCGGCCAGAAAATCAACGCCAGTAGCATGATGGCCAGTCCGCCGATCACCAGCGGCAGATGCAGGGCGCTGTTTTCATACCAGGGAGCTTCCTGGAAAACCATGAAGGGAAAATCAATCACGGCTACCAGTCGTCCGGAAGAATCGCGCTTGAAGCCGAGCAAGTCCTGACTGTTCACATCTCGGAACAGCAGGGGAGCAATCTCCCGAAACTTCTTGGGCACGCCGCTCCTTTCCTTGAGGTCCGGACTGCTGATGGTTCCGTCATCATTGCGGGAGATTTTCGTTTCGCCAGCCACCGATAGGACTGCTAAGAAATTGCTTTCCGAACGGCGGCTCACGATATAGTGCCCGGCTACCGACTGAGTATCTTGCTCGCTGGTCGAAACCGCACTCCCGGCAGGCGGCTCATAGGGGAAGTAGCGGTCCAAGAAAGCGTGCCACACCGCCTCGCGGTTGCTCACTTCGCCCTTCCCTGCGCTGTTGTAGGAAACGAAGAAACCCACCTGCTGATCCAGCACCAGATGCAAGTCGCTGTGAAAAAATTCAGTATCGCCGCCATGCCCAATGATGCGGTGTCCGTTGCGTGTTTCCTCGTAAAAGCCGAGGGCCATGGCGTTCATCGTGGGCAGGTTTTCAAATTGCCGGGAATGCATCAGCTCCGCTGTCTCAGGTCTCAGGATCCGGGCACCCTCGTATTGTCCGTCCTGCAGATGAGCCATCATGAAATGGGTCATGTCGCTCGCTGTCACCGAAGAACTCCCAGCCGGCGCCGCTTCCACAAATTCGAAGGATTTGGCCGGCTCGGAAGCGACGTTGTAGCCTTTGGACATCATGGGCTCTAAATCCGCCGGCAACGGCTGCCGGAAAGTGCAGTGCTTCATTCCGAGGGGCTGCAGTATGTGCTGCTCGATATAGTCGTCGAACGGTTGTCCCGAGACCCGTTGCACGATATAGCCGGCAATCGTGGTCGCATAGTTCGAATAGGCCGGCGTCGTTCCGGGCGGGAAGATGCGCTCCGGCATGTGGCTGGGCAAATACTGGCTCAGGGGCGTGAGATCTTGCGCCTTGCGCACGAACAATTCCTCGACCGTCTCTTCGAACCCGGGCGTGTGCGTCATGATGTTGCGCAGCGTGATGGGCTTTCCGAACTTTGCCGGGATCTTGAAATCCACGTAGTCGTTGACGTCCCGGTCGAGATCGAGCTTGCCTTGCTCCACCAGTTGCATCACCGCCGTCCAGGTGAACAGCTTGGAGATGGATCCCGGCCGGAACAACGTGGCGTCGGGCGAGACCGGCTTCTTCTTTTCTACATCGGAGTAGCCGTATCCCTTGACGTAAATCACCTTTCCATCTTTCACCACCGCTACGACAGCGCCTGCGATGTCCTCTCGCGACAACTGTTGCGGGAAGATTCCGTCGAGAAAGGGGCCGACATCCTCGGGGGTGATCTCATGAGCCCCGGTTGAAGGCTGGGCCGGGGTTGTCTCGGGTTTTGCCTTCGGCTTCGGAATGACCGGCTTCGGTCCCTGCGCCAGCAGGACCATCGGGGACAGAAAGACCAGGGCCAGCCAGAGTGCCGCCAGGAAACCCGCTGGCCCGCGCGTCGCGCGTTCCGCTATGCCGTGCGAACTGATCAGGTACCGACTCTTTGCCAGCACACTCGCTCTCACCGACGTGTCAAGAAGCATGTGTGTCCTCCAGGGCACGCGCGCCACAATCGTGCTTTCGAGTCGCGCAGTTTTGTGAACCCATTGAGCAAGAACGAAAACTGAGTTGCATTGACAACGATGACCATCGCGAAGCGACCCGAGTCTTATCACTATGTGGTGCAGACTGTCAATATTAAGCATCATGTGTTGCGGCACCGAATCACGCCATAGCGACCTGGCGCGGGGCAGCGCATCTCCTCAATAAGAAACCACGACTGGAAGAGCTCCGAGAAGAGCAGGACCCTGCCGGACCGCGACATGCAAGCAGGTTTTTTCGTGTGCAACAGATGATGCAGTTTTCTCATGGCAGCATCATTTAGTGAGATTTTCCTTGACACCCGCGGATGCTCAGTTCTAAGTTGTGCGCATTGCGTGAAGGCACGGCACCTTATTAAAGCCGGGTTTTAGGGGTCTCAGTCGGTCTGCACAGGGTCCACAATTCTGACCCAGCGGAAAGAATATCCAACTGGCTACTTGCATATGGTGCCCGGCCTGGCACGCACATCCGGGAAATCTTTCTTCGAAGGACGGCGCCCGTGAACCGATCTCGCATACGTTTCGCTACCCCGCTGTATGTGCTCCTTTTGCTGGTTGGAATGGCTGAGGCCCAGAGCGCGAGCACCGGTGCAATCACCGGTGTCGTAGCCGACCCCTCTGGGGCAGTGGTCTCCGGGGTCAGGCTTACCGCCACGAACGAAGCCTCGGGAGATTCCCGCGATGCCGTATCGTCCTCCAGCGGGAGCTACCTCTTCCCTCTGCTTTCGCCCGGGTCCTATACCGTGAAGGCATCCAAAGGCGGATTCAAAGAGCTCGTACGGCCGAAGGTGTTGGTGAGCGTAACCGAGACCGTCCGCGTAAATGTCCACCTGGAGGTTGGAGCGATTACCGAGGTGGTCACGGTCAACACCGAACCTGAACTTCTCGATACCGTGGATGCGGCAGAAGGAGCCGTCACCGACGGTCGCGCGATCTCTGCCCTGCCACTGGCCTCGCGCAACTACACGCAGATTATCGGTCTGTCTCCCGGAATCTCGTCAGAAGTAACCGACGCCACCGCGCTCGGTCGCGGCACCGGAAGCGAAGCTGCCGCCGATCATGGCTTCTCCGCTCACGGCAGCGGGACAAACGATAACAATTACCAAATGAACGGCGTTGAAGTGAACGATTTGATGGGCTCGGCCTTTCTCAGCGGGGGCGTACCCGTACCGAACCCTGACACGATTCAGGAATTCAAGGTGCAGACCGGCCAGTACGATGCGTCCTACGGACGCAACTCGGGAGCCAACGTCGATCTGGTCACCAAAGCCGGAAGCAATCAAATCCATGGCTCGCTGTTCGAATTCTTTCGCAACGACGTACTGAACGCGAACACTTACTTCCTGAACCAGCAGCATCAACCACGCGCCGTATTCAAGCAAAACCAGTTCGGCGGCAGTCTGGGCGGGCATCTTGTGCGCGACAAGTTGTTTTATTTTGGGTCGTACCAAGGTACGCGACAACGAAACGGATTCGACCCGACCCGTTGCGCAAGTACGGTCTTCCTTCCATTGTTCACCGACGATCGTTCCCGAGGGGCATTGGGGACCTTGTTTTCGGGACCGACCGGCGGCGTCATCGCTCCCGATGGTTCCAATATCAGCGATCAGGCGTATGCCCTGTTAAATCTCAAGCTGCCCAATGGGAACTACGTTATCCCGACTCCGCAGGGTTCCAATCCAGCCGCCCAGGGTTATGCGGACGCGGGCGTATCCTCGTTCAGTGTCCCCTGCCATTTCACTGAGGATCAGTTCCTGGTCAATGTCGATTATCTTCAGAGCGCAAAGAGTTCTCTCTCAGGTAGTTTTTTCTTTTCGAATACCAATCAGGTTGCAACCCTCCCCACCAATGCCAATATTGCGGGATCCGGAGTCCCCGGCTTCCCCGAAAACATAGATAACCGCTACCGTATCGTTTCCATTGCCCACCGTTACTCGATCTCTTCCAACCTCGTAAACCAGGCAACGATCGGGTACCACCGCCTGGTCGGCCTGCTGCTCCAAACCCAGGCTTTCAGGTTCTCCGATATCCAGGTGATGGCGCCAGCCTTCGACGATCCCTATCCCGAGATCGGGATTTCCGGTTCCTTCGAAACTGGGGGGAATGGCCAGAATCTTCACCTCGCACAGAATTTTTACAATTTTAATGACGCTCTATTCTGGACCATCGGAAGGCACTCGCTGCATTTCGGCGGCGGAATTGAACGCTCGCAAATTAATCAGACCAACTTTAGCTTCCTGGGCGGAATTCAATTCCCCGACTACGTCGGCTTTCTGACGGGCAACGGTAGTTTTTCCCTCGATGTTCCGGGACTATTTGACCGTTATTACCGCACCTGGGATGGCAATCTTTACGGCCAGGACAATATCAAACTAACGCCTCGACTCACATTAAACCTAGGGTTCCGCTACGAGAGATTGGGAGACCTCAGCGACAATCTCGGCAGGAATTCCAGCTTCGATCCTGCACTGGGCGACCACACCGGCGCTGGGAGCCAGGCAGGCTACATCGTGGCTTCGAATTTTCACGGAGACCTGCCGCCCGGCGTAATCCGCGCGCCCAACGAGGCGGCCACCCGTGGCCTCGGACAGAACACCTGGGGGCCGCGCATTGGCTTCTCCTGGCAACTGCCAGGCAATGATCGCGTCGTCCTGCGTGGCGGCTACGGCATCTACTATTCCCGCACCACCGGCCAACCGGTTTTTCAGGAACTGACCTCACCCCCATTTGGACAGGTTCGTTTTACCAATGGCGTTGCGATCCCGTTTGTCACCCCTTTTCCTCTCACCCCGGTTACGCTGCCCTCCTTTCCTAGCTATTCGCTGGCGACTTGTACCTCGGTTTTGGATCCAGGTTGCCTCTCGTTTGCCAACGTTTCGGCGAACGTGAAGCCACCGGCTACCCAGCAGTTTAATCTGAATACGCAGCTGGCCCTAACCCCGACACTTGCGCTCGAAGTCGGATATCAGGGTGCGCGAGGAACGCGTCTATTTGAACTGCGTGGTTTCAACCAGGCGCTCTCGGCTAGCACAGATCATCCCGTAAACGGAGCGACCGACAACAACTTCTTCAACGTAACCCAAAGAGCCCCCGTTCCCGGTATCTCCACCTCAGCGCTGCAGGTCAGTTCCACCGGAGCCTCCTGGTACAACGGAATGGTCGTAAGCCTGAACAAACGCTTCAGTAAAGGCCTGCAGTTCCTCGCGTCCTACACCTGGTCGAGTCTGCTGGCAACTACACAGAATTTCGTCAGCGGCAGCCTGGATGGAGGGAGCGTCGTGGGAGACGTATACAATCCCCGGCAACATTACGGCTGGGACGCATTTGTGCGTCCGCAGCGCTTCGTACTGAGCTGGGTCTATGAATTCCCCCAAATCAATGGCCACACCGGTTTGGTGCGCAAAGCGCTCGGCGGCTGGTCCGTAGCGGGTGTGACCACGATTCAGTCCGGACAACGCTTAACCGCTACCGCAACCAACTTGCAAAATGTATTCGGAAGTCTGACCGATCGGGCCCCCGCTTCTGCTTCGGGATGCGGCAATCACTTCGTTAGTTCGGGCAGTGTACAGAGCAAGCTCAACAACTACATCAACGCTTCCTGCTTCGACCTGGCTAACTATGCAGTGATCGGTGATGATGGGATCGGCACCGCCTTCGGAAATGGTCCGATTGGGGCGATTGTCGGCCCGAACCAGAACAACTGGGACTTGACCCTGGCCAAAACGACGAATTTGACGGAAAGACTCCAGTTGGAGTTCCGCACAGACTTTTTCAACGCCTTCAATCATCCCCAGTTTGCTAATCCAAATCTCGATATGGGCTTGAGTGCGACGGCACTTCTGCCGCCGCCGGGGGTGGCTCCCGACCCGACGTTTGGCGCAATCACCGCGAACAGCACGAATCCGCGTATTCTGCAATTCGCGCTGCGTCTGGTCTTCTAAATCGTGGCCGTGCAAGTGACCACCCCGGGCTCCCAGGCCGTCCATGCCGGCGATGGCGAGTTGCGCCGCGTTCTGGGGCTTGGGGATCTGATTCTGCTCATCGTGGGCACAGTGATCGGATCTGGAATTTTCCTGGTTCCCAGCACGGTGCTGCGATCGGTTGGCAACTCGGCGCCGCTTGCGTTACTGGTCTGGGTGATTGGCGGGTTCCTGTCGTTGCTGGGAGCTCTCACCTACGGCGAACTTAGCGCGAGAAAACCGGAGGCCGGCGGTCTCTACGTTTACATCCGCGACTGTTTTGGCGGTCTGGCCGCTTTTCTGTTTGGCTGGGTTCTGTTTTTCGTCGTGAGCTCTGGATCGGTTGCCACACTTGCGGTCGCCTTCAGCACGTACCTGGGCGGATTGATCGAACTCAACCGGTGGACCGCCAAACTCGTTTCCCTTCTGGTCATCGTGGTCATCGCGCTGGTGAATGTGCGGGGCACGCGTCACAGCGCGAATCTGCAGAACCTGACAACGGCGATCAAAC
>Ga0187821_10000465_pt1 | contig 10515 bp, 6 predicted proteins | sample NC_wetland_sal_i_20_FD_132442 | JGI IMG/M metagenome (GOLD analysis project Ga0187821, IMG submission 132442) | Wetland sediment microbial communities from Neuse River Estuary, North Carolina, USA - SourceSoil_1 | ecosystem: Environmental > Aquatic > Freshwater > Wetlands > Sediment | place...
CGAGCAGCCGGTGGAGCGGCGCATCGTTGACGAACTGAGCAGGACCTTTGGGGATTTTCGGCGCGCTTATGAAGAGGGCGGACTGAGTATCGAGGAATTCGATTCGTTTGGAGCCACACGCCGCACGCTTCGGCAGTTCATTGCGGCCTGCCACGACCTGGACGGGGTGATTCGGGATTTCATGATTCCGAACCCGGAGGTTTCCTGAAGCCGAGAAGCAATGGACGAGGAAATCCGAAAAGGTTTGCATCCTGACGCTTGTGGGAAGCGCAGCGTTCGACGCCAGTGGGTTTCTAAAAACAACAGAGGCCGCAATGAAAAAAGGACTGACCTTTCTGTGGTTGGCGATTCTGATGGGCATGCCGGGGGCGGTAAACGGCCAAGAACGAACACCGGCGACGGGCGGACCGGACGTCAGCCTGGCCAATTTGTATCGCCTTTCGGACGCGAAATCATTTTCGATCGGGCCTGAAAACCTTACCGGTGAAAAAGGCAAGGGCGGAATGGCCGTAGAGGGCACCGCGTCGCGAGCCGCACGTGACCTGGGCCAAGGATGGAAGGTCAATCCGTTCATCAATATCGAAGCGGGAAAAACCTTCACGCTGGCCGAAATCAACGGCCCCGGCGCGATTCAACACATCTGGATGACGCCGACCGGCAATTGGCGCTTTTCGATTCTGCGCATTTACTGGGACGACGAGCAGGAGCCGTCGGTGGTTGCGCCGGTGGGAGACTTCTTCGCGGTGGGTTGGGGAACCTACGCCCGAATCAGCTCGCTGCCGGTTTGCGTTAATCCTGGCAGCGCGTTTAATTCCTATTGGCCAATGCCTTTTCGCAAAAAAGCCAGGATCACCATGGAAAACTTGGATGCAAAAGCCATGACGTTGTATTACCAGATTGATTATTCGCTGACTCAGATTCCCGGCGACGCGGCCTATTTTCACGCGGAGTTTCGCCGGGTCAACCCGTTGCCGTACAAGCAGGTGTACACCATCGTGGATGAAATCAAGGGCAAGGGGCAGTACGTAGGAACGTACCTGGCCTGGGGAGTGCACAACAACGGCTGGTGGGGTGAAGGGGAAGTGAAGTTTTATATTGATGGCGACCGCCAGTTCCCGACGATCAATGGCACGGGCACCGAAGACTACTTTGGAGGTTCCTACGATTTTGAGAACCAGGAAAAACACCAGTATGAAGAGTTCACGTCGCCCTATTCGGGGCTGGCGCAGGTGATAAAACCGGACGGGCTGTACCAGTCGCAGGAGCGGTTCGGGTTGTACCGCTGGCACATCATGGACCCGGTGCGTTTCGACAAGGATCTGCGGGTCACCATTCAGGCGCTGGGGTGGCGAAGCGGCGACCGGTACTTGCCGCTGATGGATGATATTTCATCGGTCGCATTCTGGTACCAGACCGAACCGCACGCGTCGTTCCCGAAAATACCGGACAAAGATCAGCTGGAAATCAACTAGCGGGCGCGTCCGGATACAGGAAGTGGCGGATCCGCCTGGATGGCAACCAGAGTTCAAGCGCGGGCCTTCGAGAAAATCGGCGAAGCGGGAGAATGGATGATAGGGAAACTGCTGGCAGTCGCTGCGGTCGGGCTCTTGAGTGCGAACGCAGAAGGCACCGTTCGTGTGGAGAAAACCGAATATGAGGGATGGCCAAACTGCTATCGCGTCAGCAACGGTGAAGTGGAGCTGATCGTAACCGGTGACGTTGGGCCGCGAGTAATATGGAAGGTCACCCGGAAATACCTGACCTTGCGCCAGGATCCCAACAATCATGATGCGCAAAAGCTGGGGCTATTCAACAAAGAGACGTGGGCGGCCTATTTTTTGGATGGAGAAGCATTTTTGAAACGAACGAAGGCGGATCCAACCAAGACGTATCCGGATTTCGGCGCGTCGTTCGAAACTTTTACGAACAGTGAGTTCCTGGAACTGGAGACGCTGGGTCCGCTGACAAAACTACAACCGGGGCAGACCGTTGAGCTTACCGACACTTGGTCGTTGTTTCGTAATGTGAAGCTGTTGGCGATATCGGACGACGAATTAGATCGCGTGGTGTTGCCGATGTTGAAGTCCGCAGATGAAAGCAAGTAACGTCCGCACCTAGTCTTCTGCCGCAGGTTGCACGGCGACAGTGCCGCGATTCCTGCGCATCAGCCAGTATGAAACGGCAGCGAGGGTGAGAAGGCCGGATACCAAGCCAGTCTCGAGCAAGGAGGTGCGCGACATGCTCATCGCGGTCATGAATAAAAGCAGAGCGGTGATACCAACAAGCCAGACCAGAGTGGCAATGCACAGGCTGCGAGAGACTTTCTTGCGCTCCTGAACGTCGCGCTGATCCGCGCGTTGATTTTTCCCCCACAAGACCGCTCCCACGACCATTCCGTAGGTGACATACATCGCGAAGGTGCAGATGGCTATGATTACGACTTCGACCTGCGCCCAGATGGTGAAAAGCGCGGTGATTGGGATAACCACCCAGATGGCATTTGCCGGGACTTTGTGCACGCTGACGCGAGCCAGGAAAGCCGAACCCGGAACCTGTTTATCGCGAGCCATGGACCAGACCAAACGGGTGAGCGTGGTCAGATTCGCCAGGACACAGGCAAAAATGGCGATCGAAACCAGGGTAAGCGCTATGTCCACAACGTAGTTGGGAAAATAGCTTCCGATAATATAAAGCAGCGGAGTGGGATGATGGCTCGCGGTATCGAGCGACGGAATCGCCAGCGTAAATCCGATTAGCACAGCCAATCCGAGCAGCACCGCCGTGGCTTCGGAGAGCAGAATCGCAGTGGGGATGCGCTTTTCAGGAAGATGCGTTTCTTCCGCGACGTTGGCCGCGGCCTCAAAGCCACCCAAGGTCCATACGCTCATCAGCGAAGAGGCCAGAAACGCCCCGACGTAAGGCATCCCGCCTGGTTGTTCGGGATGGCTGAACAAGTAGCTGACCGGATGAACTTTACGAACCAACGCGACACCCAGGAGAAGGAAGCCAATCACCACGGTGCCCAGAATTTCTGAAATAACAGAAAAATCGTTGACCACGCTGGCCAATCGGATGCCAAAGTGATTGATCAAAGCGGCGAGCAAAAGCGTGGCGACAGTGGCAATGACAATGTTGCGGTTGGAATTGGCAAAACCAAAGAAAGGCACCAGGTAACTGGCGAGCGCGTAGGCGACACCGGCCATGCCGGTCACATATTGAACGATCATCATCCAACCGGCCCACCAGGCCAGGCGTTTGCCGGCCAATTCTCTAGTCCATTGATAGGCGTAGCCGGAAAGAGGAATCTGACGGGCGAGTTGCGCAAAAACCATGGCCACCAGAAACTGCCCGGCACCCACGATAAGCCAGGTCCAGATGAATGCCGGGCCGCCGGCGCGCAATCCGTCGCCGTAGTTTGCGAAAAGCCCGGAAGTGATGCAAATCACGGAAAAACTGAGAGCGAAGCTGGAGAAGTAGCCGAGAGTGCGGTTTAATTCCTGGCGATAACCGAAACGTTGAAGGGCTTGCTCGTCGGTGTCAACAGGATTGCGGGTTGCCTGCGGTAAGGCCGGATTGTCGTGTAGTTGGTTGCCCTGCGCTTCATTGGTCATAGGCCCTCATTGTTTTGGCAAAATGCGTGGAAGCCGGCGTCATTTGCTGCCTCGAGTTCAGTCAGGAAGATTTTGCGTCCCGCGAATGGCAAAACTCGTTTCAGCGAAGGGAGCGCCCGAGCCGGGCTGCCCGCCTCCCACACTGATTCCGTAAATGCCTGGCGCGACTAATCGGTCGCCGGCCGCATTGACAGAGCTCAAGTCACGCGACGAGAGAGTGAAGCGAACCTGCTGCACGGCTCCAGGCTTAAGATGAATTCGCTGGAATGCCCGGAGCGCGCGGTGCGGAGCACCCGGCAGGCTTGGAAAACGCAGGTACAGTTCGGCGACCTCATCGCCCTCACGGTCACTCCTATTCTTCACATCGACTTGTACAACCAGCGAAGTGCCGGCGTTCAACGTGCTGCTGGAGAGCTTCAAGCGCCCGTAAGAGAATTGTGAGTAGCTCAGGCCGAAACCGAATGGATATAAGGGTGTTCCCGAAAAATAGCGATACGTGCGGTTGCGCATCGAGTAGTCCTCGAACTGCGGAAGCTGTTCAATATCCTTATAGAAGGTAATTGGCAAGCGGCCAGCAGGGTTGTTATTGCCGAGCAGAGTTTCGGCAATTGCCGTCCCGCCTTCTTCGCCTGGATACCACGCTTCAAGAATTGCGTTGGCGTGAGCATCGGCCCAATTCACGGAAAGGGCGCTGCCATTCATCAGCACCACCACCAGGGGTTTGCCGGTATTTTTGAGCGCGGCGAGAAGTTCTGCTTCCTCCTCGGGAAGATTCAGGCTGGTGCGGTCGCCTCCTTTAAAGCCGGGAAGGCTGACCTGAAGCTCTTCGCCCTCGAGTTGCGAGGTGATTCCTGCAACCACGATGACGACATCCGCCGATTTTGCCGAGGCGACGGCATCAGCAAGAGGATTAGGCAACAGAGCGAGCCACAGCAACGTCGCGCCGCCGTCGTCCTGAGAAACGGCGTCGAGTCTGAAGGAGTAACGATGGTCTTTTTCCAGGCGGATGGTGGCGATCTTAGGAGCATCGGAATTGGCCGCAGAGGTGTCGATGATGAGTTTTTCGTCCAGCCACAATCGGTTGGAAAAGGCGGTCGGTCTGAGTTGATAAGTGCCGGATTCCAACGGAGTCACGAAGCCGGTCCAGCGTACGGAAAATTCGTTTGGCCCGGGAGGTTGTGCAAGCGAATCCGGGCCCAATGGTGGAGGTTCAAGATTGACGTATCGGTCAGCGCGAACCAGAGCAGGCTGACCCGCGAAAGTTTTGTTTGCGAAGTATTCGCCTAGCAAGCCAGGTTTCCCGCCTGCCGTCGTAAAGACAGAAGCAGGCACAAGCTTCTCTTCACGGAGCAAATTCATGCCGGGTTGAAAAGCCACCTGCGCCGCGCTAAAAGCTTGCCGGATTCCGTCCAGCGCGGTGGTCGCGCGTGAGGGAGTGCCACTGTAGTTTCCCAGGAGGACTCGAACGGATTGCGCGGAAGGTCCAACGACGAGAATCTTTTTGAACTTGCCGGCCAGCGGCAACACGCCATCGTTTTTCAGCAGCACCATGGACTCTCGCGCTGTTTTCAAGGAGAGGGTCCGGTGTTCCTGGCTGTCGATTTCTGAGTCCGGCATCCGCTGGTACGCTACCAGCTCTGCGGGATCGAATTCGCCCAATCTGAATCGAGCCGTAAAGAGACGCTTCACCGCAACATCGAGGTCTTTTTCGCTGACAAGGCCCGCCTCCGCGGCTTGCAGAAACTGGACATAGTCGGCGTTTCCTGTCGCCTCCGAATAGGAGTCGATACACTCGTTGTCCATTCCGCGTTTCAGGGCCAATGCGCCGGCCTCCGCAAACGTCTTCACAAAATGATGTTGGCTGTAAATTTCCTCAACCGAATCGCAATCTCCGACAACGTATCCATCAAATTTCCAGGCGGTCCGCAGCTGGTCCTGAAGGAGATATTGATTCGCGCACGCTGGTTCGCCGTTGACGCGGTTGTAGGCGCACATTACCGATCCGGCTTTTCCTTCAGTGACGGCAGCGCGGAAGGCCGGCAAGTAAGTGTCCTGCATGTCATGTCTTGACACTTCGACGTTCATTACGTGCCTTGTAGGCTCGGGACCGCTGTGCACCGCGAAATGTTTGGGGGTGGCAATGACCCTGATATATCTGGGATCGTCTCCTTGCAATCCATTAACAAAGGCAACTGCCATCTTCGCGGTCAAGAACGGATCTTCGCCGTAGGTTTCCTGCCCCCGGCCCCATCGCGGATCGCGGGCGATATTGATGTTTGGAGCCCAGAAATCGAGCCCTTCCAGGATGTCCCGCCGCCCTTCGCGAACCGCTTTATTATGTTTGGCCCTGCCTTCCGAACCGATCGCCGAGGCTGTCCGTTGAATCAAGGGGATGTCGAAAGTCGCCGCAAGTCCCACCGGCTCGGGAAATACGGTAGCGACTCCCGCCCCGGCTATGCCGTGCAATGCTTCGCTACGCCAGTCGTATTTTGGGACCATCAACCTCGGAATTCCTCGCGATTGATTGACTAGTTGCGAAGCCTTCTCTTCCAGGGTCATCCTCGCGACCAAATCATCTACACGCACGTTGATCGGCTGCGAAGGATCCAGATACACAGGAGTTCCAATTGACTTGGAAGACTGCGGCGCCAGGAACAGAGTAAGGCAGGAAAAGAGAATTACGCATGGCAATACCACTCCTCCTTTATTCACGCTCGCGCTCCGATGGATCTGCGTACGCCATGCATCTTGGTCCTAGACTGGATCCGCTTTGGAAGACAAAGCTTCCTGAATCGGTTCCGAATCGCATTCGGCCTCTATCACCGTAACGGGACTGTCCGGCGCTGTCTCCGGAAGATCCAAAAAAATCAACTGGCTGCCCTTTTGCACAAATTTCACCGGCCGGCCGGTGGCCAAATACCGCGCCGCGCTGACCTTGAATTTGGCTCCGCCAACGGTCATGGTTCTGCCAGGCCAGAAATAGATGATGGTATAGAGGGTATTTCCACGTCGGGTGTACACGCCAATGTTTCCGTGAGGGAAGCGGCATCGTTGTGTGCCATAAACAGCGTCCCCGTTGCTCCGGAGCCATGCGCCCATTTCTTTCAGCCGGCGCACCGCGGGTTCAGGTACCGAACCATCCGCCCTGGGCCCGATATCGAGCAAGTAGTTGCCTCCATCTCGAGCACACTCCACCAGGTTTTGCACCAGCTGCTGCGTGGACTTCCAGTTCTCATCGCCGGCCAGAAAGCCCCAGCTGTCATTGATGGTCATGCAGGATTCCCAGTCCCCATGGGAAGCTTGCGTCGATTGTTCGGGCGTGGAAAAATCCCCGGGCAGGAGATTTCGATTATTGATAAGTATGTCCGGCTGAAGTTCCAGGACCATTCGATTCATTTCTGTGGAGCGCCACTCTTCCGCGTTTAGCGGTACCGGCATGTCGTACCAAAGAATGTCAATTTTCCCGTAATTGCTCATGAGTTCCCGGATTTGTCCGTGCGTGTAATCAACGAATCGTTTGCGCGCAGCGGGATCGTTCCCGGCGTGACGCCAGTCCGGGTGATGCCAGTCCATCAGCGAATAGTAAAGACCCACGCGCTGTTTTTCGGCCCGCGCCGCCTCCACGTACTCACGCACCAGATCGCGACCAGGGCCTTGCTTGGTGGCGCCATAGTCCGTGAGATTGCTTTCGAAGAGACAGAAGCCCTCATGATGCTTGGCGGTCATTACCATGTAGCGCATTCCCGCTTGGCGCGCCAGCCGGGCCCACGCGCTTGCCACGTTCTGGGGCGGCCGAAATTGTTTGGCCAGCTTCTGGTATTCCTCCAGCGGAATATCCTCGTCGCCCATCGCCCACGCTTCGCGCCCTAAAATGCTATAAAGGCCCCAATGAATGAACATGCCGAATTTTGCTTCGCGCCACCATTGAATCCGGCGCTCGAGCTCGGAAGGAGGGGGCGCCAGTTGGCGAAATTCGGCAGGCGCCGCGGTTCGCAGTGGAAGAAGAGATTCGGCAGCCGCTCCGGTCAGTAACAGCTTGAGATGCTCACGCCGCGATGTGTTCATCGGCTGGAATCCAGGTTTCTCCTCAGCATGAATCCGGCTTAATGGTCATAACGCCGACCGACGTCGCGCCAGCTCAGGGCGCGGCCTGTAACATGTTCCGATCGTCAGTCAGCTGCTCGTCCCGCAATGACTTGGAAATCTCAAAATGCTGGCTGGCCTCCGCCGTGCGACCGACATTGTGGTAAGCCTTCGCGAGAAAATAGTGAACCCAATAGTTTTGCGGATCGAGTTTCAGGGCTCGCTCGAGAAAGCCCACCGCAACATCCGAATCTCCCTTTTTCAGCGCGATCTGGCCAAGTAGAATGTACGCACCAGACGACCATTCATTCAGCCAGATGGCCTGCTTCAAGACTTTTTCCGCCTGATCGTAATTCTCCAAGCGCACGTAAGCATCGCCCAGTCTCCAATAGACGAGCCACACGGTCGGGTTGATGGAAAGTTCTTTCTGAAATTCGTTCACTGCCTCTTGGGAGTTCTTCTTAAAAAGGTCGATCTCGCCGAGGAGGAAGTGCGCCATTGGAAGTCGCGGGTCCAGTTCCAGCGCTTTTTCGACTTCGGGAATCGCGCGCTCTTCCATCCTGAGGCGAACTAACATTTTCCCAAACATCAGGTGAGCCATGCTGCTGTCCGGCGCCACGGAAAACATCCGGGCAAAGGTTTTTCGAGCCTCATCAAAGCGTTGTGTCATGACGTAGCATGTTCCGAGCAGATAAGGCCCGTCGGCGTTACTCTTCGGCAGGTGCGGTCCAAGGCTCTCCAGGAGCGGCAGCGCACGCTGGTAGTCTCCGGTCGCGTAGAAGGTGAGCGCCAGTATCTGTGTCGATTCCCAGTCGTCGGCGTTCTGCACAAGCGCTTTTTGCAGATGCACGATCGCTTCAGAAAACTTTTTGGACTGAAAGCAGGCTTTGCCAAGCATCGCTTCAAGTCCCGGCGCCAAAGGATCTTTTGTCGCAAGTTGGTTTAAAACAGCCAAAGCATCGCCCGGCTTTCCGTTATTCAGTAACGACGCCGCTTGCGCCAGGTAGTCTTTGGATGTTTTGTCCGGCGGAGTCTCCTGCGTCATGCCTGAAAACGGAAAAATCAGGACGAGTGCGGCTGACAGCAGCCAGCCTAAGACGGTCATGCGTGGAGCAATCTTCCGATTGCTCCACGCACGGGGGTTTTGGGGGTTATGCACGGAAACTTGTTCTCCTCTGAACGGCGAATCCGCCGCTCAGAGCGTTAGGATACGCTGCCTAAAACTGTAACCGTAGGGCGAATTGCATTCGCCGCATGGTCGCATTGTTGGCCAGGCTGGTGATGGTGCCGCCGCCAGTCCCAACGCAGTCCACACAACCATTGGGATTGCCCAAATTGGCGTGGTTGAAAACGTTGTAGGCTTCTGCGCGGAACTGGAGGTTGACCTGCTCTCTGATCGGGAACGTCTTGAATACCGACAAGTCGTCGTCAAACCAGCGTGGCCCTATGATCGAGTTGCGGCCCGCGTTGCCGAAAGTCCCAAACGCCGGGCGTGCCCAGGGCCCGCTGGTGTCGCCATTGTTGGCCAGAGGCGCGGAGGTCAGCTGAAACCAATCGCTCTGACTATGCGAGTAGTGAACACTCCCCACGACATTCGGGAAACACACTCCTGAATCAGTGTCTATGCCGCATTCCTGATAGAACGGGTTGACTCCCGCTCCGCTCATCCACACCGTGACGTTGGAGAGTTGCCAGCCGCCCACGATGTAATTCACTGCGGTAGGTACGTCGTGGAGAAGTTGCTTCCCCTTGCCAAACGGCAGTTCGTAGATGGTTGAAGCAGAAATCACATGGTTGCGCTGCCAGCTCGGACGTCCGTATTCGATGGAAGGATCGTAGAGGAAGTCCGGGGTGTCGTGATTCTTGGCATGCGAGTACGTGTAGTTGCCCAGGATCGAGAGGCCATGCGACAAGCGCTTCTCGGCCTTCATCTGGAGCGAGTTGTAATGGTTGTCGCCGGGGTTACACATGCACTGCAACCCGATATTCCATCCGTACTGCGCAAAGTAGGGTCTGCGCTGATCCGTGGACAGACAACCCGGTTGGGTGGTATCGCCGCCGGGACAGAAGCCAACGGTTGTTGGCGCATTGACGTCGATCCAGTTGTTCTCGCCCACGAAGATATGCGAACCCTTGTTGCCAACATAGGCGGCTTCGATTGAGAAGGTTGGAGTAATCTGCCGCTGTATCGTGGCATTCCACGCGTCCACCGTCGGCATGTGCGTGTTGAATGGCAGAACCCAGGCCCTGAAGCCATTGGGATATAGCGGATTCCCCGTAGGTCCGGTGGGCTGGCCGGCCAAGGCTGTGGCCGGGTCCACAAGAGGCGGTCCGACCGCCAGGTTGAAAACCTGGTCCCAGCTATTTGAGGGATTCATTTGCTGCGTACCCAACACGGGTAAGTTCTGTGTAACCGTATGGCCAAAGATGGTGCCAAACATGCCGACGTCAAACGAACGCCCATAACCCATGCGGATCACCGTCTTCGGGTTGATTTGATACGCGATGCCCAGCCGGGGGGCGAGATTCTTGAAGTTGGTTTTGACCGGGCCGCTCAGCGGAACTCCATTTTCTCCCGCCACCAGCATTTCACCGGTCTGCAGATCCAGCCAGCCGCCCTGACCTTTGCCGGTCACCGTCTGCGGATAGTAGAGTTCCCAGCGCAATCCATAGTTCACCGTGAGCTTGGAACTAACGCGCCAAGTGTCTTCACCATAGAAGAAGGTACGCCACTCCCGCTCGCCGGCATTAAGCGAGCTAGAGACGTAACGGTCGAAGCTCGAGACATCGCCAAGCAGAAAACTGGCCGCCCCGAGGCCGC
>Ga0187821_10000466_pt1 | contig 10500 bp, 8 predicted proteins | sample NC_wetland_sal_i_20_FD_132442 | JGI IMG/M metagenome (GOLD analysis project Ga0187821, IMG submission 132442) | Wetland sediment microbial communities from Neuse River Estuary, North Carolina, USA - SourceSoil_1 | ecosystem: Environmental > Aquatic > Freshwater > Wetlands > Sediment | place...
GACTGCTCGGCGAGAAGTTCTGTGGCATCGTGTTCGTTCGTTCCTTCGCGGACGAAGGATGCGGTGAGGAACACGTTGAGGAAGCCGTGCATGATGCCGGAAGCGCTGTCCGGCTTGTACGTGTAGCGCTGCGAGCCGCGCACAGGACGATGGAGACCGGCGCTGGCCTTGAAAGCAACGCCCTTTTTCGCGCACAGGCTGAAGAAGTGCGCCAGGTCCGCACCCGAGGGAAACATTTCCGGCGACTCGCCGCCGGTGCGCACCTTGGCGCGCGCTCCTAGTTCGGCGATGGCCCCAAGCGACTCCTCTAGCGTGTTCGAAAGCGGAATTTCGAAATAGACTTGCAGCGATTTCGGAATCTGGCTCGCGGCAGCTCGAATTTCCTGCGCGTTGGCTGCTCGCATCTCGACAGACTCGATCGTGAAGCCATCTTTTTCAGCCGGAGCATGCCTCTGGTTGAATTCGAGAATCTTGACGACGTCCGCTGCGACATTTGGCCCGACAGGCGAGGTCAGTTTCCAGGCTCGGAAGTCCGTGCAGGAAGGCTGGAGTTTTTCGATCGCGGCTTCGAATTCGCCAAGGCGCGCCACCGGCATCACCAGGCGTGCGAGCAGCCAGGAATTCTCGCCCCGGCGGTAGGCATCATAGTTCTTTACCGTCGGCTCCATGGTCAGGGCGGCCGGAGGAAACAGGCCGGCATAATCGACTAGGCCTGCCACCAGAGTTCGAAGTGATTCAGTCGTCATGGTCAAAATTTGCGAAAGCCGCGACGCGTTAGCATCGCGGTCGCTACCTGTTTTGCGTTGCGGCCGGCGCTCTCATCTGATCCAAATACTGCTGTTCGTCCGAGGTCACGCAGAGGTCTTCGCGGATTTCGGTCTTCGCCGAGGCGCGCACCAACGTCTTGGTTTCGCTTACCCACGGTTGTGTATAGGCCTTGGGATCGGTCAGCGTTATGCTCCACTCGATCGTGTTGGGGTCTGTCTTGCGGTAACGCTCCTGCAGTTTCATCTGGTCGCTGTGAGGGTGGCCATCGGCATCGAGCCACGAGCGTTCGTCGAATCCGTTCGAGTCGACCACCAGTGTATCGCCGTCCCAGTGTCCAACGGCGTGCCCGTAGAACCACGGATCGGGGTTGCTCTCAAGCTGTCGGCCATCGGTCCAGATGATGCGATGGGCATTCAAGTAGTCGAAAAACTGAATGATGCGGCCTGGAATCTGAACGATTTCGGATGGGTAGTCGTTGTAGAAAATCACGCGTGGGTAGCCAACCGGATCGCAAATCATCATGGGGTCGTTCCCAAGGGCCTGGGCGCGCTTACCGATGCCGGGCTTGGCCGCGTTGTACTTGGCTTGGGCCCAGGGGGTCATCATGGGAGGCGTATTGCTCAGGCTGAAGCCCGCCTTCTGATGGAGGATGTAGACGCCAGACAAATCTTGCGGATTATTGGACTGGGTCCCGGTCTTTGCCGCTGGAGTGTTCTGGGCAAAAGCCGGCGCTGATAGAAGCGCCGCAGCATAAAGAGCGACCACCACGTGCAGACGTACCATGGAAGTGTCCTCCCCCCGATTCCCAAGTCACCGCCCACCCAAGACCGTAACATCGATGACCGCGCCGGGTATTGAATGGCCGTCATACTACCACGCTCCTGGTGTTGGCCGAACTCCGTCAGCCCTGTCCTCTCTTGCCCGTGCCTTAGGGGAGCACCGGCCGCGGTCCGCAGTTCGCTGAAGCCAAAAAGGTGAGTTCCCCATCTAAATTCTGAAGTGGGGCTGCCCGCCTCAGTACCGCGGTCCACACTGCAAAGGGAGTGACTGCCTCGCCGCGAGCGGGTATAATTGACAATCGTCCCGCGTGAGGCCATACCGGAGGATTAGACCATGAGCACCACCACGAGCGTTTGCGCCCAGGAACCATACTCAACGACCGACAACCAGGTACAGCAGCTGGTTGCCAAGGCCCGCAAGGCCCAGGCGGAGTTCGAGTCGGCGAGCCAGGAGAAAGTGGACGCAATCGTGAAGGGCATCGGCAAGTACGTCTACGACCATGCCGAGATGCTGGCCAAGATGGCGGTCGAAGAGACCGGGATTGGCGACTACAACGACAAGGTCCTGAAGAACAAGGGCAAGGCCCGGGTGATCTGGAACAACCTCAAGGGCAAGAAGTCCCGCGGCGTGATCGGCGAGGATCCTGACAACAACATGGTTTATGTCGCCAAGCCCATGGGCGTGGTGGCCGCGGTTACGCCGGTGACGAATCCGGTGGTCACCCCGATGTGCAACGCGATGTTCGCCATCAAGACCGGCAATTCCGTCATTTTCGCCCCCCATCCGAAGGCCGAAAAGCTGGCGAGTCACCTCACCAAAGAATTCATGAAGGTCGTTAAGGCCGTTGGCGGCCCGGACAATCTCATTCAAACAGTCGAGAACGGCTCCATCGATACGACGATCGAGCTGATGAAAGCTGTGGATGTGGTCGTGGCAACCGGTGGCGGCGCGATGGTCAAGTCCGCATATTCCTCCGGACGGCCGTCGTTCGGTGTGGGCGCTGGGAATGTGCCCGTCATCATCGATCGCGACGCCAACCTCAAGGACGCCGTAGAGAAGATCGTGACGGGAGCGTCATTCGACAACGGGATCATCTGCTCGCACGAGCAGTTCGTTCTCGTCCACGAAGACCACTACGACCAGGCCCTTAAGCACTTCGAGGCCACCGGCAAGGTCTTCTTTACCTCGGACGAGGGCCAGGTCCAGAAGTTCCGCGACGTGGTCTTCCCGAATGGCTATCTGAATAAGGACGTGGTCGGCAAGCCGGCCTCACAGGTGGGCAAGATGGCGGGCGTCCAGGTGCCGGAATCGGCGCGTGTCATCCTGGTTCCGTCGAAGGGCGCCGGCAAAGAAGATGTTCTCGCCAAGGAAAAGCTCTGCCCCGTCGTGGCGATCATGACCTACAAGACCTTCGAGGAAGCGGTTTCTAAGGCAAAGGCTAACCTGCTGGTCGAGGGCGCGGGCCACTCCGCCGCGGTTCACTCGCAGACCGAGGAGAACATCCGTTACGCCGGGACCGAGCTGCCCATCAGCCGTCTGGTCGTGAACCAGGCCTGCGCGGTCACGGCTGGAGGCTCATTGACGAACGGTTTTGCCCCGACGACGACGCTTGGCTGCGGCTCGTGGGGCGGCAATTCCATCTCCGAGAACCTGGACTACAAGCACTTGATGAACGTCTCCCGGATCGGCAAAGTGATCACGCACAAGCCGGTTCCCACAGACGACGAAATCTGGTCGTAAGGCGGGAATTTTCCCGAGCGCACGCCCGCTGTTGCGGACGTGTCTAATTTGCCCGGGAATTTGGACTTAAGCAGCAGTGGCGTCATTTGAAATTTAAGGCCGACTCAAGCCATGTCATTCCGACGGGAATGGCGGCCGGCCTTTTCTTCGCGTTTCGTTCCTCGAAACGCGCCGCCATGGAGCGGAGGAATCTCTCTGCTTTCCATTCTGGTCGAATGGCACCACCGCCAAGTTAAGCGAGTAAGTTGCGCGCTCACCGAGCGATATGATAAGAAACGGCGTTTGCGCGCTGTAGTCCGTGCGTATCTGTGTCAACGCGGGTGGAACAAGTCGGCCCGCGCCTTGCATGGAGTTTCGCACCTCTCAGAGGAAACCGGCGGATGATCTGTTCGGGGTGTCTGGATCTTGGGATGATCGGCAGCACGACTGCGGCATGGCACCGCACCCCTGTTTCCGTAGCATCCTTCCCGACAGCAGCTTCTCACGCAGCCCCAACGCAAAAAGATATGCTTCCGGCGCTGGAAATGGGGCGCCGCATGGATGTACTCTTGCCCACCACGGCCGTAGGCGCAGCAATCTCCGATAGCAGCCGCGGGATAAATCAAATTCACGAGGATTTCGCTGTCTTGTTCCAGGTGTTAGCCCACATGTCAGGACTCACTCAATGAGCAAACTCGGATTCGTTGGCCTGGGAGCGATGGGCAGCCGCATCACCAAGCGGCTGATGAGCAAAGGCCACGAAGTAACTGGCTTCGATATTTTCCCGAAGGAGAAGGCGCAGGACCTCATTAACGCCGGCATGAAGTGGGCGGACTCCGCACGCGGAGTTTGCCAGGCCGCCGATTTCACCTTCGTCATGGTAACGAACACCATGGCCCTCCAGGCGTCCGCGGAAGGGCCGAACGGGTTGCTGGCCGGTCTGGGCCCGGGCAAGCTGCTCATTGATATGAGCACGGTGAGCCCAGGCGTCAGCCGCGCGCTCGCCGGCAAGGTGCGGGAGAAGGGCGCGGACATGGTTGATTCGCCCGTTTCCGGCAGCGTGACCATGGTGGAAGGCGGCAAGCTAACGATCATGGTCGGTGGCAGCAAGGAGGCGTTCGAACGCGCCAAGCCGATCCTCTCGGACATCGGCCAGAAGGTCACTCACATCGGTTCGAACGGCCTGGCGCTGGCCATGAAGGTGGCCGTGAATATCAGTATCGGCGTCCAGATGATGGCCATGGCGGAGAGCGTAGTCCTGGCCGAAAAGGCCGGCGTTCCACGTGAAACAATTATTGAGGTCCTTACGAACAGCGCCGCCGCCTCGCCCCTGGTTCAATATAAAGGCCCGCTCGTCTTGAATATGCCGGACCAAGCCCAGTTCAATGCCACGATGATGCAAAAGGACTTAACGCTAGCGCTCGAGCTCGGACGTGAGCTGCACGTCTCCCTGCCCACTTCGGCCACGACCAACGAGATGCTGTCCTCGGCCATCGCCCAAGGGCTGGGAGAAAAGGATTTCGCGATTCTTTACAAAGTTCTCGCACATATGTCAGGAGTCTCGGCATGACCACAACACCTATGACCACCCCGCAGTCTTCCGGCGCGTCGTTGAGTACCGAGAAGCTGCTGCGGATGTACCGCCAGATGACCGCGATTCGCGAGTTCGAAGAGCGGGCCAATGATCTCTACTTGCGCGCGCTGATGCCCGGCCTCACGCACCTGTATCAGGGCGAAGAGGCCATCGCCGTCGGCATCTGCGAAGCATTGCGGCCGGATGATTACGTCACCAGTACGCATCGCGGCCACGGCCATTGCCTGGCAAAGGGCGCTGAGCCGGACCGCATGTTTGCGGAGTTGCTCGGCAAAGAGGCGGGCTATTGCAAGGGCAAAGGCGGATCGATGCACATTGCCGATCCGGCCACCGGTAACCTCGGCGCAAACGCGATCGTCGGAGGAAGCGCTGGTATTGCTACGGGAGCGGCATTGGCGGCCAAGAAGCTTGGCAACGGCCGCGTCTGTATCTGCTTCTTCGGCGAAGGAGCGCTGGGCCAGGGTTTGCTCTACGAAGTGATGAACCTCGCCTCGCTCTGGAAGCTCCCCGTCGTCTACGTTTGCGAAAACAACATGTACAACGAGTACACGCACTATAAGGAGACCACGGCGGGCGAAGTTCTTGCGCGGCCGGCGGCGTTCGATATTCCAGCGGAAAGCGTGGACGGCCAGGATGTTCGCGGTGTGTATGCCACCGCCTCGGTTTTCATCGAGCGCGCGCGGCAAGGCATGGGACCGGGCTTCATCCTTGCCAATACGTACCGCTATCGCGGCCACCACGTCGGCGACATCAAGCGCGACTACTACCGCGCCAAGGAAGAGGAAGAGGAGTGGAAGCGGACGCGCGATCCTATCGAGCGCTTGAGCAAATGGATGCTCGGTCAGCGCCTCACCGACCAAGCCGCGCTCGATCGCATCGCGGCCGAGGTGAAGCAGGAAATGGACGCGGCCGTCGAGTTCGCGATCAAATCTCCTTATCCCGGTGTGGACGAAGTGGGGGACGACGTTTATGCCTGAGACTGCAACCGAAGTTCGCGAATTGACGATGGGCCAGGCCATTAAGGAAGCTCTGGCCGAAGAAATGCGCCGCGACCCCCTCGTCTTTGTGATGGGCGAGGACGTGGCGGAAGCCGGCACTGCGTTCAAGGTGCTCACTGGGCTGGTAGATGAATTTGGCAAAGAGCGCGTGATCGATACGCCGATCTCCGAACCCGGCTTCGCCGGCATCGGCGTAGGCGCGGCGATGACCGGGCTTCGCCCTGTCGTCGACGTCATGTTCGGCGACTTCATGACGCTGATCATGGATCAGGTCGTCAACCAAGCCGCGAAGGTGCATTACATGTCCGGCGGCAAGTGGAAGGTTCCCATGGTCTTTCGCACGACCATGGGCGGCGGCCGGCGCTCGGCCGCACAGCATTCGCAATCGCTCCACGCGTGGCCCAGCCACGTTCCGGGCCTCAAAGTGGTCATCCCCTCGACTCCCTACGACGCCAAAGGCTTGATGAAGACGGCCATTCGCGACGACAATCCTGTAGTGATTTTTGAAGACAAGATGATGTATACGCTGAAGGGGCCGGTGCCGGTTGGGGAGTACACCATTCCGTTCGGCGTCGCGGACATCAAGCGCCCCGGCAAGGACATTACCATCGTCGCCACTAGTAGCATGGTGCAAGTGGCGATGGGCGCGGCGAAGCTGCTCGACGAAGCCGGAATCAGCGCCGAAGTGATCGATCCGCGCACGACTTGGCCTCTCGACGAGAAGACGCTGATCGACTCGGCGAAGAAGACCTCGCGCGCAATCGTCGTTGACGAAGGCTATTTCCGCTACGGCGTGACGGCCGAGATCGCCTCCGTGATCGCAACGGGCGCGTTCTACAACCTGGACAAACCGGTGAAGCGGATGGGTGCGATGCACGTGCCGATTCCGTTCTCGCCGCCGCTCGAGGATTCGACGATTCCCACCGAGCGCCAGGTATTCGAAGCGGCCAAGGAGATGTGCAGCTAATATTTCTCTGGGGTGCCGCACCCTTCGTTTTTTGAGGGTGCGGGTTTTCGGCTGTAGCTCGGGTCTTCCCGCTGCGCGCCTCCGCGCGCGATTTGCGCGGGACCCGAGGATTTTCCGGCCCGCCCGCTGTGGCCAATGGGCGGGGTGCCCGAAAGAACGAATTTCGCTTTACTCAGGACGCGAGTAGCGTCAAAGTTTGGGGATTCCAGCTTAAGACCAGAGGAGAACGCACGATGAAGACAAATGGAAAGATGGCGGTAGATTGGGAAGAGCGTTTAAATTTCGGCAAGTTGCGCAAGGACCGCTTGGACAACGTCAAGCGAGCGTTGGCCAAGAGCAACATGGGCGCGATCCTGTGCTTCGACATGAACAACGTGCGCTACATCACCTCGACCAACATCGGGTCCTGGGCGCAGGACAAGAACAGCCGCTTCACCCTGCTGCCGCAGAAGGATGAGCCCATCCTCTGGGATTTCGGTTCCGCCGCCAAGCACCACCAGTTGCATTGCCCCTGGCTCGGCGAGCGTTCGCGCGCTGGCATTCCGCTGCTGCGCGGCGCCATGTCGCCGGAAATGGGCCGCGCCGAAGACGTGGCCAAAAAGATTCGCGTTGAACTCGAGATGCGCGGCCTGCACAAGGAGCCGCTCGGCGTGGACATCATCGAGCCGCCCATCCTCTTCGCGCTGAAGAAGGAAGGCATCGACATCGTCGACGGCCAGCAATTGATGTCTGACGTGCGCGAAATTAAGACGCCGGAAGAGATCGACCTGCTGAACATGGCCGCCATGATGGTGGACGCCGCCTACCACGAGCTGTACATGGCCATGAAGCCGGGCATGAGCGAGAATGAAGCCGTCGCGCTGGTGAACAAAGTCCTCTATGAGCAAGGTTCGGAATACGTCGAAGCGGTGAACGCCATCTCCGGCGAGCGCTGCAACCCGCACCCGCACATCTTTTCGGATCGCGTGTTCCGTCCCGGCGATCCGGCCTACTACGACATTCTCCACTCCTACATGGGCTACCGCACCTGCTACTACCGCACCTTCGCGGTCGGATATGCCTCGCACGCGCTCATTGACGCCTACAAGCGCTGCCGCGATTACCTGGATGCCGCCATCGAGTTGATTCGCCCCGGCCGCACCACCGGCGAAGTCGCCGCAGTCTGGCCGAGGGCGCAAGAGTTCGGCTTCCCGAACGAAGAGGCCTGCTTCGCGCTGCAGTACGGTCACGGCATCGGCCTCGCGATCTGGGAGAAGCCGGTGATCAGCCGCCTGGTTTCGCTCGACCATCCGCACGAGTTCAAGCCCGGCATGGTGTTCGCGCTGGAAACGTTCTGGCCCTCGAAGGACGGCTGGAGCGCGGCGCGCATCGAGGAAGAAATCGTCGTCACGCCCACCGGACACGAAGTGATTACCAAGTTCCCGGCCGAGGAGTTGATGGTAGCCGGAGCGCATTACTTCACCGTGAAGGGTCAGCTGCCGACCGAGCGCGAGCACGAAGCGCCGCCGAACCAGAACGTGCTGGAAATGATCGAAGCCAGCGCGCGGGCGGAAGGCGAAAAAGTGCCCGTGACGCGCTAAACGTCGTTAGTCTATAGCGCGCGACACAGCCAGCCGCAACGAATTTAGGTGGGTGCCACACATGCCGTACTTGCGTGTGTGGGTTTATCGGGGCTATGCGTTAGTTTGTGACCTGAGAAATCGAGCCCCCGGATGCCGGGCTAAAGAGTCTGTGTGACGACTAGGGGGTCGGGGCTTTAGCCCCGACATTAAGCCGTCTTTTCGTGGGGCCTTTAGGCCCTGAAGTTACCCCGGGCCGGTCATCACACAGACTCTAAAGCCCGGCGTTACATTGTGGAGTTCCTGGGTTCTGGGTGCCGCACCCTTCGTTTTTTGAGGGTGCGGGTTTTAGGTTTAAATGTAGCGCCGCGGCCTTCAGCGCGGCATCTTTAGATTTAGACTTCTCACAAAAAATTCCACCGAAGCATCGAGCGAAAAATGGCGATCAGCGTAATCATGCCCGCCCTGGAAATGGCCCAGGAGACCGGCAAGGTCATCAGCTGGAAGAAGAAGCAAGGCGAGCAGGTCAAGAAGGGCGAAATCCTGCTCGAGGTCGAGACCGACAAAGCCGTCGTCGAGATCGAGGCGAACGGCGACGGCATTCTCTCCGGCGTGAAAGCTCAGGAAGGTGCCGTCGTGCCCGTCGGCCAGAACATCGCGTGGTTACTGCAGCCTGGCGAAGCTGTGCCCGCCGACTCAGGCGCGCCCGTCTCCACGGGCCGTACCGGCGGCGGCGCTGCGACAGCTCAAGCCGCCGCAACGGCAGCCGCGAGCGCACCCGCAGCGGCTCCCGCCGAAATTCAAGTCTCGCCAAAGGCTCGGCGGCTCGCGAAAGAGCTAGGCGTTGACCTCACGAAAGTCCGTGGCTCCGGCTCCGGCGGCGAAATTCTCGCCTCGGACATCGAAGCGGCAGCCAAGGGCGGCGCATCGGCGGGCACGGCCGCGGCTCCGGCAAAGGCGCCGGCAGCCGCGCCCGTCGCGATTCCCGCCGGCGGCAAGACCGAAACGCCCGGCGTCATCGGCCGGCTCATGGCCGAGCGCACCACGCAAAGCTGGACCACCGCGCCGCACTTCTTCGTCACGCGCCAGGTGGACGCCAGCGCGATCGTCGCGCTGCGCGAGAAGCTGGTCCCAACGATCGAAAAGTCGCACAACGTCAAAGTCACGCAGACCGACTTGATGGTCGCGCTCGTCGCGCGCACGCTGACCAAGCACCCGCGCATCAATTGCAGCTGGACGCCCGAGGGCATCAAGATTCATGGCGATGTAAACATCGGCATTGCCATGGCCGTCGAGGAAGGCGTGGTCACCGCGGTGATCCCGAAGGCCAGCGTCACCGGCCTCGGCGAAATCGCGGTGCAGCGTCGCGACCTCACCGAGCGCGCCCGCGCGGGCAAGCTCCGCCCCGCCGACATTTCCGGCGCCACCTTCACCATCAGCAACCTGGGCATGTATCAGGTGGATTCGTTCACGGCGATTATCGTGCCGCCGCAGGCGGCGATTCTGGCTGTCGGCGCGATCACCGATCGCGTCGTGCCCATCGACGGCAACATCGGCATCCGCCCCATGGTCTCAGTGACGATCTCCTGCGACCACCGCGTAGCAGACGGCGCGCGAGGCGCAGCCTTCCTGAACGACCTAGCCGCCGCCATCCGCGACCCAGAAAAAGCTCTAAGCTGAACAATCAAGCAACCAACGAACACTGTCATTCTGAGTCGCAGTGGCGGCCGCATTTCTCTTGCGTCCCGCTCCGCGGGACGCGCCGCCACGGAGCGAAGAATCTGCTTTTGCTCGAATGCGACATGAGTTCTTGAAGGAGGAACCAAGAAATGGAGATCAAACGAGCAGGTTCACAGCCTTCCGGAAAAGGCCCGGCAGACTGGTTCACCGGCACGGTGCGTTTCGATCCGCTGATTCAGGCGCCCGATCCGGCGCTGGTGCAAGCGGTTAGCGTTACGTTCGAGCCGGCCGCGCGGACAGCCTGGCACACGCACCCGCTCGGCCAGACGCTCATCGTAACGGCCGGCTGCGGACGCGCGCAGCGCTGGGGAGGGCCAATCGAGGAAATCCGTCCGGGCGACGTCGTTTGGTTCGCGCCCGGCGAAAAGCACTGGC
>Ga0187821_10000467_pt1 | contig 10484 bp, 9 predicted proteins | sample NC_wetland_sal_i_20_FD_132442 | JGI IMG/M metagenome (GOLD analysis project Ga0187821, IMG submission 132442) | Wetland sediment microbial communities from Neuse River Estuary, North Carolina, USA - SourceSoil_1 | ecosystem: Environmental > Aquatic > Freshwater > Wetlands > Sediment | place...
CGACCACAAGCTGATCGGCGTGATGTACATCTGGCTCGCGTTCTTCTTCTTCGCGGTCGCCGGGATCTTCGCGGAGATCATGCGCGCCCAGCTCTCGGCGCCGGGGCTCCACGTGGTGCGCCCCGAGGTCTACAACCAGATCATGTCGCTCCACGGGACCTTCATGATCTTCTTCTTCACCATCCCGGTCATGGCGGGCATCGCCAACTACGTGATTCCGATCCAGATCGGCGCGCGCGACATGGCCTTCCCGCGCATCAACGCGGTGAGCTTCTGGATGCTGGTCCCGGCGGGGCTCTTCATGCTGGTGAGCCTCTTCTTGAAGTCGGGCTCCGCGGCCGCGGGCTGGACGAGCTATCCGCCCCTGACCAGCCGCGAGTATTCCCCCGGGCCGGGGATCGATCTCTGGATCCTGGGGCTCCATCTGGCGGGCGCGGCCTCGATCATGGGGGCCATCAACTTCGTCGTGACGATCCTGAACCTCCGCGCGCCCGGCATGTCCCTGACGAAGATGCCGATGTTCTGCTGGAACGTGATCATCACCCAGACGATCATCCTCTTCGCGACCCCGGTGCTCGCCGGAGCGCTCACGATGCTTCTCACCGACCGCATGTTCGGGACCAGCTTCTTCCATCCCCAGGCGGGCGGCGACCCGGTTCTCTGGCAACACCTCTTCTGGTTCTACTCGCATCCGGCCGTCTACATCATGGTTCTCCCGGGGATGGGCATGGTATCCCAGATCCTGCCCGCGTTCTCGGGGAAGCACATCTTCGGCTACAAGGGGATGGTGCTCGCGACGGCGGGAATCGGCTTCATCGGATACATGGTCTGGGGCCACCACATGTTCGCCACCGGGATGGACCCCAAGCTCCGCCAGTTCTTCAGCTTCGCCTCGATGGTGATCGCCGTCCCGACCGGCATCAAGATCTGGTCCTGGCTGGCGACCATCTGGGGCGGCTCGATCCGGTTCAAGACCCCCATGCTCTTCGGCCTCGGGTTCATCGCGCTCTTCATCATCGGCGGCATCACCGGCGTGTGGCTGGCGCTGGTGCCGTTCGACGTCCAGGTGCACGACACGTACTTCGTGGTGGCGCACCTGCACTACGTGCTCTTCGGCGGGTCCTTGATGTCGATCATGGCCGGGATGTACTACTGGTTCCCCAAGATCTCCGGGAAGCTCTACAACGAGTTCTGGGGCAAGGTGCATTTCTGGCTGACGTTCGTCGGGATGAACCTCACGTTCATGCCGATGCACGCGATGGGGATGCTGGGCATGCCGAGGCGCATCTACACCTACCGGCCGGAATTCGCGATCTGGAACCAGGTGGCGAGCTTCGGCGCGATCGTTCTGGGCGTGGGCATGCTGATCTTCGCCCTGAACATGCTCTGGAGCCTCTGGCGCGGGAAGGCCTCGCCTCCGGATCCCTGGGCGCACGCCGACCAGAACCGGACTCTCGAGTGGACGGTTTCCTCGCCGCCTCCCGCCGAGAATTTCCACACCATTCCCGTGATTCACTGAGGGGCGCGGCGCACCCCGCCATGCCCGACAAGCAGAGCCGGCTCCCCGGCTTTTTCGTCGCGACGGTGGCGCTGGTCTTCGTGCTCATCGTCTGGGGCGGGATCGTGCGCCTGAGCGGCTCGGGCCTCTCCATACCGCAGTGGCCGCTGGCCGAGGGGGGAAGGATCATCCCTCCTCCGCAGAGGCATGTGATGATCGAGTTCACCCACCGTGTGCTGGCGATGGCGGTGGGGCTGGCCACGCTCGCCCTGGCGGTGGCGGTCTACACGAAGCCACGCTACCGGGCGGCCCTGGGCGGTCCCATGGCGATCGCGCTCCTGGTCCTGGCGATCCAGATCGTGATGGGCGGCCGCGTGGTGCTGGAGGAGCTGGGCGTGGAGCGCGTGGTCGCGCACCTCCTGCTCGGGTTCCTCTTCTTCGCGATCATGCTCCGGATGACCCTCACGGCCCAGGATGTGGCGCGCGAGGGCGTACTACCCGCGAACGGGGCTCCTCCGGAGCAAGCCCGCAAGATCAAGGGGCTCCGGTCGATGAGCCACTCCGTGGCGGGGTTGGTTTTCCTGCAATCCGGCCTCGGAGCCTGGGTCTCCTCCTCCGGCGCTTCGCTGGCCTGCCCCGACTTTCCCACCTGCCACGGGACATTGTTTCCCAAGATGGAAGGCCTCGTGGGGGTACACTATGCGCACCGCCTCGGCGCGTACCTGATCTTCGCGGCGGTGCTCGCGCTTTCCATCCGGTCCGCTTCGGCCCCGCTGCCCCCCCGGGCGCGCTGGCCGCTCCGGCTCTCGGGCGTGCTGGTGTCGTTGCAGGTTCTCCTGGGCATCGCGAACGTGATGCTGGCCGTGCCTCTGGCGGTGAGCGCGGGACACCTGGCCACGGCGCTGGCCCTGTTCGGAACCCTCTTGGTGGCGAATCATGAGCTCAGGCGTCTCTAGCTACATTCAGCTCACGAAGCCGCGCATCGTTCTCCTGGTGCTCGTCACGGCGCTCGCGGCGCTGGTTCTGGAGGGCTCGCTCCTCCACCGGCCCGCGCAGTTGCTGCTCGTGCTCTTCGCGATCACGCTGGTGGCGGGGTCCGCGAACGCGTTCAACCAGTACTTCGAGCGCGACCTCGACGCCCAGATGGCGAGGACCCGCGCGCGGCGGCCCCTGCCGCTCCAGCACGTCACCCCCCGGAGCGCGCTCCTGTTCGCGATCGGCATCGGGGCCCTGTCGGTGGCGATCCTGTTCCTGTTCGCGAACGCGCTGAGCGCCTGGCTCTCGCTGGGGACGATCCTCTTCTACGGCTTCGGGTACACGCTCTGGCTGAAGCCCCGCACCGTGCACAACATCGTGATCGGCGGCGCGGCGGGCGCCATGGGCCCGGTGATCGCGTGGGCCGCGGCCAGCGGGGGACTCACGATGGCGCCGATCCTACTGTTCCTCGTGATCTTTCTCTGGACGCCGCCCCACTTCTGGGCGCTCGCGCTCTGCGTGAAGGAGGACTACCGCGCGGTCAAGATCCCCATGCTCCCGCTCGTGCGGGGGGACGCCGAGACCTACCGCCAGATCGAGATCTACAGCATCGCGCTGGTCGTGCTCACGCTGGCGATGCCGCTCTTGCGCACCGGCGGGCTGGTGTACGCGCTCCTGGCGCTGGGCCTGGGCTCTGTGTTCATCTGGAAGGCCGTGCGGGCCCGGAGGCTCGCCACGGTGCGCTCGGCGTGGGAGGTGTTCGGATTCTCGATCCTCTACCTCTTCGTTCTCTTTCTCGGGCTGATCGCCGACTCCATCTGGCGCATCCCGATTCTCTAGGCAAGGGCTCCCATGAAGAAGATCAGCAACGGGCTCCTCGGGGGCGGAATGGCGCTCGTGGTGGCCGTCATGTTCGTGTTCGCGTACGCGAACGTGCCCCTCTTCAAGCTCTTCTGCGCGCGGTTCGGTCTGGGGGACGCGGCGAAAGCCTTCGTGAAGGGCGGCACGGCGCCGCCCATGTCGAGCAGCAACGGTCCGGTGGAGCTGCGCGACATCACGGTGGATCTGATGGGGGTCAGCGCCAGCGGGCTCCCGGTGCGGTTCAAGCCCTCGGTGTCGTCCGTCACCACCATTCCCGGGAAGTCGGTCCATCTCTCGTACGACTTCGTCAACATGAGCGACGACTCGGTCTTCTTCCGCGCCGTCCACTCCATCGCGCCGGTCGCCGCGGCCCGCGAGTTCCAGCTCATCCAGTGCTTCTGCTTCGAGGACCAGACGCTGGGGCCCCGCGAGTCGCGGACCCTGCCCGTCTACTTCGCGCTCTCGCCGCGCGTGCCGGTCGGGATCAACGAGCTGACGCTTTCGTACACCTTGATTCCCAGGGACCCCAAGGTGAAGCTGCCGGTCCCCGCCGAGGGCGCGAACTAGCGGGCGGAGCCGGAGTAGATGGCGATGATGCTGCGGAGGAGCTTCAGGGCCTCGGGCTTCTTCCTCTGGAAGGAATTGCGCCCGATGATGGAGCCGAACCCGCCGCCGTCACGGATGGCGCGGGCCTCGTTCAGAACATCCTCGTCGTTGTCCTTCTTCGCGCCCCCCGAGAAGATCACGATCCTGCGTCCGTCGAAGGAGGACTGCACGACGTGGCGCACGCGCTCGGCCAGGGTCCCGATGGGGATCGCGCACTTCTCGTAGACTTTCCGCGCCTCTTCCTGCTCGATGTGGTCGCTCGGGAGCTTGACCTTGATGAAATGGGCGCCCAGCTGGGCCGCGATCTGCGCGGCGTAGGCGACCACGTCGATCGCGGTCTCGCCCGCCTTGGTCAGGCTCGATCCACGAGGATAGCTCCACACCACGACGGCGAGGCCGTTTCGCTTCGCCTCCTCGGCGATGGCCTGGATCTGCTCGTACATCCTGGTGGAGTTCGAGGAGCCCGGGTAGATCGTGAAGCCGATGGCGGCGCATCCCAGCCGGAGCGCCTCGTGGACGCTCCCGGTGACCGCGGAGAGCGGGTCCTTCTCGTCGTGCAGGACGTCGTGGCTGTTCGATTTTAAGATCAGCGGGATCTCGCCCGCGAACTCCGCGGCGCCTGCCTCGAGGAAGCCCAGGGGCGCGGCGTAGGCGTTGCAGCCCGCCTCGATCGCCAGCTGGAAGTGAAAACGCGGATCGTACGCCGCCGGGTTCGGCGCGAAGGAGCGGGCCGGCCCGTGTTCGAAGCCCTGGTCCACGGGAAGGATGACGAGCTTCCCGGTGCCGGCGAGGGTGCCATGATTCAGAAGCCGGGAGATGTTCGCCTTGCTGCCCGGGTTGTCCGAGGCATACCAGGAGAGGATTTCGCGAACGCGCTCGGGATTCATGGCCGCAGTATAGGCGGAGCGGCCACCGGCTTCAACCCTGGGCCATGGCCGCGTGACGCGCCGCGCCCAGGAGGCCGGTCCGCGGATTGAGGATGACCCAGACCGGGATGGACGAGAGAAGCGGCCTCAGGTGCTCCTTGTCCCGGAACGCCTCGAGGAAGACGTCCCACTTCAGGGCCGGCAGGATCTTGGGCGCGATGCCTCCGCCGAGGTAGATTCCGCCCCGCGCGACCGCGCGCAGCGCCATGTTCCCGGCCTCGGCGCCGTACACCCCCACGAACAGGCGGAGCGCCTCCTCGCACGCGGGGCAGGAGCCCGCCATCCCCAGCGTGCTGACCACCTCGGCCGCCCCTGCCTCGCCGGCCGCCTCGAGGTGGCGCGCCCACTCCGCCCGGGCGGAGCGCTCCTCGTGGAAGAGCTCGCCCAGGGCGACGAGGCCCGGTCCCGAGAGCACGCGCTCATAGCTCACGCGGCCGTGGCGGGCGCGGAGAGCCCGGAAGACGCGCAGCTCCGCGTCCGTGCGCGGGGCGAAGTCGGCGTGGCCCGCCTCCGATGCCACCGGGAGGTAATCCCGCCCCAGGCGCACGAGGATGGATTCGCCGAGCCCGGTGCCCGCCGCGAGCAGACCCGCGTTCGAATCGGACGCGGGGTCGCCGGCCTGGAGCACCGTGAGCTCGCCGGGACGGAGCGCTGCGATCCCGTAGCCGGTCGCGACGAGATCGTTGATGAGGCGGACGCGCGTGAGCCCGAGCTCCCGCGCGAGCGAGGCGCCGTCCACGATCCAGGGAAGGTTCGTGACCCGCACGGAGTTCTCCACCACGGCGCCCGCGACGCCGAAGCACGCGGCCTCCACGGGGCCGGGATGCTTGGCCACGTAGGCGCGGACCAGCGCCTCGAACGAGGGGTACTCCGCGCTCGGAAGGAGCTCGAGTCCCTGAGGAGCGCCGGGCAGCCCCTTTTCGATCTCGAAGCGCGCGAGGTAGGTTTTCGTTCCGCCGAGATCGCCGGCCAGGATCAACGGCGCTCCGCGGCCCTGGGAAGGCAGCTCGCGGCTTCCCGGTCCAGGATCCAGATCACCTCGCCGTGGGGCGGCGCGACGCGCGACGCCGGGGTGGGATCGCCCGAGCCGTCGGGCGCCAGGGTCCGCTGCACCGCGGCGGCCTTCTCCCTTCCCGCGACGAGGAAGAGCACGCGCCGCGCCGCGTTCAGGAGGCGGTAGGTCACGGTGGCCCGCATGGAGTGCAGCGCCTCGATCCACGCGGACACGACCAGGCGCGGCGGGCTGTCGGGGATCTCGACGCCCGGGAACAGGGAGGCGGTGTGCCCCTCGGCGCCCAGGCCCAGGAAGACGAGATCGAACGCGGGAACCTCGGGGGGATACTTCGTGAACCGGTTCCGGAGGAGCGCCTCGTAGCGCACCGCCGCCAGCTCGAGGTCGGAGGACTCGCCGCGGATCCGGTACGTGCGCGGCGCGCGGAGCCCCAGCGGCTCGAGGAGCGCCCGCCGCACCAGCCCGTAGTTGGAATCCGGATGGTCGGGCGGCACCGGCCTCTCGTCGCCGAAATAGCACTCGACCGAATTCCAGTCGATCCGGCTCCGGGTCGGCTCGGAGGCGAGGAGCCGGTACATGGGCTCGGGGGTCCTTCCTCCGGAGAGAAGGATGCGGCATGGGCCGTCCGCCCCCGCCCGGGCGACCGAGGCCACGAACTCCTCCGCGCCCGCGCGCGCGACCTCCTCCTCGTCGGAGACGACGCGCACCAGGGGAGCGGCCTCCTTCACGGCTTTCTCCAGTGCTTCATCATCTCCTCGGCGGCGCGGGCCGCGTCTTCCATGGGTCTGTTGGCGGCGTGGCGCTGGATCTCGCCCACGATGCAGGCTGCGAATTCCCGGTATCCGAACGGAGACTCCAGAGTCTCGGAGCGCGGCGTGCGGAGCGTGATGTGGGCGCTCGAGTCGCGTCCCCGGTGGTGGATCTCCACGTCGAGGGCATGAGGCTCGGAGGCCCGGACGTGGACCCGCTCCAGCACCCGGCCCTCGCCCGATTCCGTGCCGCGCATCGCGAGCGTCACCGGGCCCGTCGCGGAGCGCAGAATCAGCCCCTCCGCGTCACGCCTCTCCGTCCTCCATCCGAGGCGCGAGGCGAGCCAGCCCGCGAAGAGCCAAACGCCCGGCGGCGGGAAGGCCCCTCCTGTGAATCCCAGCTCGACCGAGCGGATGGCCCCGAGCGCGGGAAGATACTCCTTCTCGTCGAAAACCTCCGCGAGAATCGCGCGCCATGGATTGAGCCGCGCCCACGCGAGATCGTGCACCCGGCGTGAGCCCTCGCGCCGGAGGAAGCGCCACATCTCGGGCTCCGTACCCGGCTCCATGAGGCAGCTGTCCACGAGGACGAGGTCGGACATGGCCATCAGCTCGTCGATCCAGGGCAGCCCCAATCCCGGGTGAAAATCGAGGAGCACGGTGGGGAGGTCTCCGATGAGGAGGGAGCGGATCCCGCTTGGAATCAGGGCCGACGATGCTGCGTCCGACTCCAGCACGACCTGCTCGGAGCAGACGAGGCCGCCCCCGCTCTCGCGCCGGTGGCAGATCGCGCCGGTCCGCGCGTGAAGCCCGGCCCCGGGCGGCGCCGAGCCCGCGGCGATCGAGAAGAGCCGCGACGGGTGACGACGCGTCACATCCACGAGCACGGGGGTGAGCTTCCGTTCGAGCGGGGGATCCAGGGGGACGACCAGGTTCGCCAGCGCGGCCCGATAGATGGCCCCGCCCGTGGGGACGCCGTCGCCCGCGCGCTTCCACATGTTCTTCAAGTCCTCCTCGATGGCCACCGCGTCGAAGGGGCGGCTGACATCGGGAGCATCCAGGACGTAGCTCTCTTGAACCGTCATAGCCGGTGCCAGTGGGTGCCGTGCCCGTGGAGGAGCTCGTCGGCCTCGGCGGGCCCCCAGGTGCCGGCGGGGTAGGCCGCCATCGGCAGGGCGGGGTCCGCGCGCCACGTGTCCAGGATCCGGTCCATGAACTCCCAGGCCAGCTCCACCTCGTCGCGCCGGGCGAAGAGCGTCGAGTCTCCCAGGTTGCAGTCCAGGAGCAGCCGCTCGTAGGCGTCGGGCGGATCCTGCCCGAACGACGTGAGGTAGTAGAAATCCATCTGCACGGGATCGATGTGGAGCTCCTGGCCCGGGGACTTGGAGCCGAAGGAGAGCGAGATGCCCTCGTCGGGCTGGATCCGCAGGCGCAGGATGTTCGCCTCCAGCATCTCGCAGCCCGCCGAGCGGAAGAGGGAGAAGGGAGGCTGGCGGAACTGGATCGCGATCTCGGTCGCGCGCTTGGCGAGCCGCTTCCCCGTGCGGAGGAAGAAAGGCACCCCGGACCACCGCCAGTTGTCCACGTGGATGCGCGCGGCCATGTAGGTTTCCGTTTGGGACCCGGGATTCACGCCGGGCTCCTCGCGGTACCCGGGCGCGGGCGTCCCGCCGAGCGCTCCGGCGGAATACTGGGCGCGCACCGTGTCCCGCGCGACCTCCTCGGGGGACATGGGGTGGAGGGTGCGGAGCACCTTCGCCTTCTCGTCGCGGACCGAATCCGCCTCGAACCGGGCCGGCGGCTCCATGGCGGTCAGGGTGAGGAGCTGCATCATGTGACTCTGGAAGATATCGCGTGAAACACCTGCGGTTTCGAAATATGCGGCTCTGCTTTCCACCCCCACCGTCTCCGCCACCGTGATCTGGACCTGCTCGATGTAGCGGTTGTTCCAGAGCGGCTCGAAGATTCCGTTCCCCAGCCGGAAGACCAGGATGTTCTGGACGGTCTCCTTGCCGAGGTAGTGGTCGATGCGGAAGATCTGCCGCTCCGCGAAGACCAGGTGGACGAGCGCGTTCAGCTCCCGCGCCGACTGGAGGTCGCGGCCGAACGGCTTCTCGATGATGACCCGCGACCACGGGGCCGAGGTCTCCTCGCGAAGGGCGCGCTTGGCCAGCCCGGCCGCGCCGATGTTCCGGGTGAGCGGCGCGTACTCGGAGGGCGGCGTCGCGAAGTAGAAGATCCGGTTCCCGGGGATCCCGCGCTTCTCCTCGATCTCTCCCAGGAGGCGGCCCAGCGAGCGGAACGCGCCGTGGTCCTCGAAGACGCCGCTGTGATAGTGGAGCCGTTCCGCGAAACGCTCCCAGTCGGAGGACGGAGGACCCGACTCCACGCTCTTCCGCATCTCCTCCCGGAATGCCTCGTCCGTGAATTCGCGCCGCGCGAACCCGACGATCGCGGTGCGCGGGTGGAGGAGCTTCTGCTTCGAGAGGCGGAAGAGGGCGGGGATGAGCTTTCGATGGGTGAGGTCTCCGGATGCGCCGAAGACGATGAAGGTGCAGGGATCGGCGGCCCTCAGCGTGACGCTCTCCTCGCGAAGAGGATTCGCCCGGGTCTCGGGCTCGGCCGTCGCGGCGCCGCGGGCGCTCAAGCGCTCTTCACCGGATGCCCGCCGAACTTGTGGCGCAGGGCTGCGAGCACCTTGGCCTGGAAGGAATCGCTCTGGCGCGAGCGGAACCGGGATTGGAGCGCCAGGGTCAGGATGGGGGCGGGGACCGCCTGATCGATGGATTCCATCACGGTCCAGCGCCCCTCGCCCGAATCCTCCACGTATCCCTTCACGTGGTCCAGGTTGGGGTCGTCCGTGAACGCGCTCTCCGCCAGCTCGAGGAGCCAGGAGCGCACCACGCTCCCGTGATTCCAGAGCGAGGCGATGGAGCGAAGGTCCAGCCCGTAGGGCGAGGCCTTCATGATCTCGAACCCCTCGGCGTACGCCTGCATGAGGCCGTACTCGATCCCGTTGTGCACCATCTTGGTGAAATGGCCCGCGCCGCTCTCTCCCACGCGGGCGTAGCCGTCCTTCGGGGCCAGCGTCTGGAACAGGGGCGTGAGGCGCCGGCAGGCCGCTTCGGGTCCGCCGACCATGAGGCAGAATCCCACGGTGAGGCCCCAGATGCCGCCCGAGGTGCCGGCGTCGATGAAGTCGATCTTCCGCTCCGCCAGCCAGGCCGCGCGGCGGAGCGAGTCCTTGTAGTAGGAATTGCCCCCGTCGATGATCGTGTCGCCCGGTCGGAGCAGGGGAGCCGTGTCGCGGATGACCTGCTCGGTGGCATCTCCGGATGGAACCATCACCCAGACCGCGCGCGGCGTGTCCCGGAGCTTCGAGACCAGGTCGGCCGGACTGGACGCTCCGGTGGCGCCCTTCTGCGTCAGCTCCGAAACAGGATCCGGGGAGCGGTCCCAGGCCACGATCCGGTGCCCTCCATCGAGCAGGCGGAGGACCATGTTCTTCCCCATCCGCCCGAGCCCAATGAACCCGAGTTCCATCGAAGCCTCCCTTGGGGTATGGATCAGCGGCGCTGGAGAAGGGTGACCGAGCGTTCGCGGATGGCCGCGATCATCTCTTCGAACGCGGCGGCGAACAGCTGGACTCCGTCCGCGAGCAGCCGCTCGCAGTGCGTCTGGAGCGAGATTCCCGCGTCCGCGAACGCCTGCCGCGTGCGGCGCGCGTTCTCGATCTCCGGGTCGAGTCGGTTGCCGAGGACCCGGCCGTGATCCAGGAAGGCGTCCAGGGTCTCGCGGGGCATGGTGTTGATGCTGTCGGGCCCCTCCAGCTCCTCGACGTACTTCACGTCCGAGTA
>Ga0187821_10000468_pt1 | contig 10481 bp, 12 predicted proteins | sample NC_wetland_sal_i_20_FD_132442 | JGI IMG/M metagenome (GOLD analysis project Ga0187821, IMG submission 132442) | Wetland sediment microbial communities from Neuse River Estuary, North Carolina, USA - SourceSoil_1 | ecosystem: Environmental > Aquatic > Freshwater > Wetlands > Sediment | place...
CCCATAGGTGGTATGGCTCGCTTTGATCCCAGCCACCTCGATCGGCAGCACCGCCCCACCGAAGAGGGCGAGTAACCACCGCACCGGCCTGGCGAATCGGACCCCCGCTTCATTCCACTTCATCGATTTCGGGAAGGAAAGTTTAGCAATGATCTGAGGCACCAACTTCGTCAACACATCACGAGCGGGTTGTCCCTCTTCTCGTTTGACCGCGAAAAGATACTCGCCTTTCTGAGTCTGCCTGAGCTGAAGATCCTCCACCGCCACACCCTGCCCAGAAGCAAATCCAATCGCCGCCTTCGTCGGTTGACCGGTTTGATCGAAGGCAACCGCTTTCGACGGTCCCATGGTTTCCTTCACGGTTGCAGCTTGATAGGCAGTCAGTCCATTCACTACGAAGACGAGACGCCGGGGGGTTCCCACCGTGTGCACATGCCGATAGGCCAGCCGCGATTCTGCCAGCATCCGTTCGGTGTGTTCTTTGAGCGATGCGAGAGCCGGGGCAATAAAGTCAAAGGGGAGCTCTTCGCTACCGATCTCCACCAACAGTTCGGCCGTGCCCGATGAGCGAGACGTCGCGTGCTTCTTGGATGTGGCAACCTTGGCTCTGCCCATCGATCAGATCAATCCTACGACTTAAATATGCGACGGGTGGTCTGACGGCGTTCCGTTTTCGACGAGGTGCTGGGACGATCGTTCAGTGGGTGACCCATGGCGGCCCGTTCTTCGACGTACCGTTCCGCACATTGCCGCGCCAACGCTCGCACTCGTGCTATGTAACCGGTTCGCTCGGCGACACTGATGGCGCCGCGGGCATCGAGTAGATTGAACATGTGCGAGGTCTTGATGCAGTAGTCGTACGCGGGCAACGTCAGCCTCGTATCTTTCTTAGCGAGCAGGCGCTTGCACTCCGCTTCGAACGCCTGGAACGTAGCCCCTAACATGGCTACATCGCCCTCTTCAAAGTTGTAGCGGGAGAACTGGACTTCCGTTTCATGATGGATGTCGCCGTAGGTGATGCCCTCCGTCCAAACCAGATCGAACACGTTATCGACTTGCTGCAGATACATCGCGATCCGTTCGGTTCCATAAGTCAGTTCGACCGTGATCGGATTGAGTTCGATCCCCCCGATCTCCTGAAAGTAGGTGAACTGGGTGATTTCCATCCCGTCAAGTCGTACTTCCCATCCCAGCCCCCAGGCTCCCAAGGTCGGCGATTCCCAGTCGTCCTGCATGAACCGAATATCATGCTGTTTCGGATTGATACCCAGCCGGGCAAGGCTCTCAAGATACAGCCCTTGGATGTTGTCCGGTGACGGCTTCAGCACCACCTGGTACTGATAGTAATGCTGCATCCGATTTGGATTTTCTCCATACCGCCCATCCGTTGGTCGACGGCAGGGCTGCGCATAGGCTGAGCGCCAGGGCTCTGGACCGAGTGCTCGTAGGAAGGTCGCGGGATGAAACGTCCCGGCCCCCATTTCGAGGTCGTACGGCTGGTGAATAACGCAGCCTTGATCAGCCCAGAAACGATGGAGGGTAAGGATCAGATCCTGGAATGTCACAAACAGTCCAGTAGTCGTCCGGGCAGTTGTGGAATAGGCTCACCCTGAACCAGAAAATGAGGTGCCACGCTACCAGGAATGTCTGCAGACTGTCAAGAAACATTCCCTCTATGATCAATGAGTTGTGGCAAGGTCGCCACCGAAAGAGTCGCGGCTGTTACTTCAGGTAGCCCTCACAGGTAAACAGCGAACCTCAAGCATACACTCTTGACGGCCGGATAATAGGTAGTCTATTGTCTGAAAACTTGATTAAGTAAGTCGTATTTGAATTATGAGGCTGTCAAAGAAAAGCGAATATGGCCTTCGGGCCCTGCTTGAACTCACCCTTGCCTACGGGAAGACCTCCCTTCAGCGCCATGACATTGCAGATCGCCAACACATTCCTGTTGAGTTCCTGGAACAAATCTTACTCGCACTGAAGCGTGCTGGCTTGCTTGCCAGTCGAAGGGGGATGAAAGGCGGGTACCAGCTGATCAAGCGGCCCGAAGAAATTACGGTTGGCCAAGTCGTCCGCATCTTGGACGGCCCGCTTGCGCCAATCAGCTGTGTGAGCAAGACAGCCTATCAAAAGTGTCGTGACTGTCCCTATGCGGACAAACCAGTATGCCCGGTCCAGCATGTGATGGGGCCGGTACGCGATGCCATCGCAAATATCTTAGACAACTATACGCTCAATGACTTCGCAGCCAGTCGTCGAGAAGGGTAACCATGGATCAAATTGTGCTTGTCCTAATCACGTTCGTCGCTGCAACAGTAAATGGAGCGCTGGGATACGGCTTTTCCTCCATCACCGTTCCTGTCGCATTGTTGTTTTACACTAATCGCATCTTGAATCCAGCCCTGGTTCTCGTCGAACTCGTGATCAATAGCTACGTCCTCTTCATCAACCGGAAAAGCATCCCGAACATTTGGTGGCGCGTCGCACCGATTCTCATCGGCCTGGTGATTGGTATTGGGATCGGCAGCTATATCCTTTTTATGGTCCAACCGGCCTGGATCAAGTTTGTGACCTACTTTATGCTATTGCCGCTGATTCTCCTCCAGGCGGCCGGAATCAGAAAACCTATTCGCGCCGAAAAGACCATTGCCATCCCCTTTGGAATGGGCATCGGCACGCTGTATTCTGTCACTACCATTTCCGGCCCTCCATTAGCGTTACTTTTTAACAATCAAGGATATGCCAAGCAGGATTTCCGAGCCGCATTAGGCGTTATCCGCGTGGCCGAATCTAGTCTGACCGCTGTAGCCTATGTCTTTCTCGGACTCTACAGCGCTGGCAGTATGGAGATCATTCCGTTCATTGTTCCGAGCGTCTTGCTAGGCATTCCACTTGGAACCTATCTGATCCGCTGGATGGATCCCGAAACGTTTAGGCGAATCTGCATGGCCTTCGATGCCTTAGTAGTCGCGTTTGGATTATCCAGAGTGCTCATTGAGCTACACCTAGCCTCTACTATCACCACGTACAGCATCCTCTCGATCGTGGTGCTACTCAATGGGCTCTTATTGTATCGTTTTTTCAAAGAACGCTCCGTCCCATGAGAGGAACCGCTTCGTTCTGCCAGTCTCCCAGACCGCCCACACACAGACCGCCAAAGTTTCCACCGAAGACCAGCGTTCTTGGTCCGCGTTTCTACGTCACGGGCGTGCTTTGATTGATCGACGCTGTCACCCGCTACCTTCCGAAGCTCGATAGGCTTTCCGTCCTCCGGTTGATCTGAAGGGTGATCCATACAGTTCCTACACCATTCCCGTAAATATTCCTTCATGCAACGACCGGCCGCGATGGATAGACTACTCATCGATGATTTGTAACCCATTATGTTCTCAGCGTTCTTCGATGATTACGTGGTCCCTGATGACCGTGTCGATCCCCTTCACTCCTCTGAACTCAACAGGCATCACCCTTGCTGAAGGGAGTAGTCGGGTACAAAGCCTCGCGACGTTACATCTCTCGATGCCTGGCCCACAGAAGAAGAATAAGACGTTCCTTCAACAGAGCATCAAGAGGTCCCTCTGTAATGTACCTACCAGCCTTCTGGTCATCTTCTACCCTTCAGGTATTGTTTACCGTTACACGGTTCGGCCTTGGAGTTCTCATCATGTCACTCATCATGGGATGTGGCGGTGGTGGCGGGACAGACTCTAGTGGCAATCCCATTGCACCAGCACCGAGTGGTGGTGGAGGAACCTCAGGTGGTGGCGCGAGTTCAGGCGGAGGTGGCTCCGCCAGTGCCAGCGCTTCCGTTTCGCTGGCCTGGAACCCCGTTCCCGATTCCTCTGTGTATGCCTACTTCGTTCACTATGGAAAACAGTCGTCAGGCCAAGCTGGCAGCTGTAACTACACCGCCTCTACCTTCGTTGGATCTCCCTCCGCAACAATCACGGGATTGGATCCCAACACCCAATATTTCTTCGCAGTCAGTGCGTACAACGGACTTCAAAGCACTTGCTCCAACGAAGTATCGACGGTGACTCCGTCTGCCGCATAAATTTTTGAAGTTCCCCGACCCATTCACCTACCTTTCATTGACTCCCCCGCCCTGGGTTTGTTAGCCTCTCGCAGCACCGTACAGACTTCGTTGCATGGCTCTTTTGAGAGCCTGCGTTCCTTTCACCCAGATCTCTCAAAGGAGATTGCATGGCCGGTTCGACGATACCGTCTGAGTTTGTCGCAGAACTTCACAACAGGGCGACGCAGCTCCGAATCGACAGCGTACGAGCCACGTCTGAGGCCGGGAGCGGCCATCCCTCCAGCTGCTGTTCCGCTGCGGACATTGTGGCTGCCCTCTTCTTTTCCGTCATGCACTATGACCCGAAGAATCCGAAAGCTCCCAATAGCGATCGCTTTGTCCTCTCGAAGGGGCATGCGGCGCCCTTGCTTTATGCCGCCTGGGCTGAAGCAGGGCTCTTTCCGAAGGATGATCTGTTGAAATTGCGGACCCTGGCGTCAGATTTGGAAGGACACCCGACTCCCCGTTTGTCTTTTGTCGACATGGCCACCGGCTCTCTTGGACAAGGACTGCCGGTTGGAATCGGCATCGCCCTCAATGCCAAATATATCGACAAGCTCGACCATCGCACCTACGTTCTGATGGGTGATGGAGAATCCGTCGAAGGATCCGTCTGGGAAGCAGTCGAAGCAGCTCGACATCATCAACTCGACAACTTGTGTGTGGTTGTCGATATCAACCGGCTCGGCCAAAGTGATCCCACCATGCTGCAACATGATATGGAGGCCTATCACGCACGATGGAGCGGGTTTGGCTGGCATGCCATCGTTGTGGATGGACACGATCTTGCTGCATTACTCACGGCCTTCGACGAGGCATCACACGTAAAAGGCAAGCCGACCGTTCTCCTGGCCAGGACGCTTAAGGGACGAGGCATCTCGTTCATGGAAAACCATCCCAATTGGCATGGAAAGCCAATTCCCAAGGGGGAAGAGACGCAGAAAGCCATCGATGAATTGACCAGCCAGCTCAAGCCCATCAGCGCATCGATACGTATTGAGAAGCCGACCGCATCGGTTCCCAGTTCCTTCGCCGCCAAGCCGCTTCCGCCGTCACCATACAAGCGGGGAGACTCCGCTGCGACGCGTGAAGCATTCGGTGTGGCTTTGGAAGCCCTTGGATCAGTGAATCCGTTGGTCGTGGGGCTTGATGCGGACGTAAAAAATTCTACCTACACCGACAAGTTTGGCAAGAAATTTCCCGACCGTTTTTTCGAGAACTTCATCGCCGAACAGAATATGGTCGGCGCAGCAGCCGGACTGGCAGCATGCGGGAAGATCCCGTTCGCGGCGACATTTGCCTGTTTCCTCACACGGGCATACGACTTTATCCGCATGGCGGCTATTAGCCAATCGAATATCAAGCTCGTCGGAACCCATGTGGGTGTCAGCATCGGTGAAGATGGCCCATCTCAGATGGGGTTGGAGGACATCGCGATGATGGCCACCCAGCCTGGCGTGACCGTGCTCTATCCCTCAGATGCTACCAGCACGTACCGTCTGGTTGAACTCGCGGCAAACCACAAGGGTATGGTGTACCTGCGCGCTGGTCGACCGAAGTCACCCGTCCTATATGGACCCGAGGAGCAATTTCAAATTGGAGGCAGCAAGCTCGTTCGACAGAGTGCCTCGGATGCTCTGACGATCGTCGCTGCAGGTGTAACCCTTTTTGAAGCCCTCAAGGCCCATGATCAGCTGAAGGCTGCCGGAATCTCTGTGCGAGTGGTTGACCTCTACAGCATCGTCCCGATTGACCGGGCCACCTTGATCGACAGTGCGCGGGTCACGCAGGGTAGAATTCTGACTGTGGAGGATCACTACGCCCACGGCGGATTGGGCGACGCCGTTCTCAGCGCAGTAGGCTCGGAAGGCATTCGAGTCCACAAGCTGGCCATCCGTGCGATTCCGCATAGCGGAAAGCCAGAAGAACTCGTGGATCACTTTGGCATCGGAGCGCGATCGATTGTCGAAGCAGCCAAACAAATCCTCAAGTAACCGGTCCGGTTCTGACCTTCCTCGCGAGCTCGACCGGATTCCTCTCCTGAATATCCTGGCTCGATCAGATCGTCAACGCATGCTTCAGGAGCTCACCGAATCCCATTACGGAAAGAACGACGTGATTTTCCGGGAAGGCGACCCCACGGAATATTTTCACATCGTGAAAGAAGGCAACGTAAAGTGCGTGAAGTCGACGCCGGACGGAAAAGAGTGCACCCTCAAGATGTTGATGCCCGGCGATCTCTTTTGCTGCGATGCCGCCGCTTTCGAGGGAGCCTGCCATCCCGGCACCGCCCAACCGATGGGGAATGTCAGCATTCTCCGGTTGAGCAAGAAATCTTACCTCGACATGCTGCGACGCAACCCGGATGCCGCAATCGAGGTAATCAGATATCTGGGCACCCGGCTGCACGAAGCACAGGAGAAAACAAAAATTCTGGCATTAGACCGCGCCGACCAGCGACTTGCCTCCCTCCTGGTCGACTTCGCTGCACGCAACGGCATGAAGGACCCCCGCGGTATTCGATTGAACCTCCGGCTCACCCGACAAGACATGGCCAACATGGTCGGCATCACCACGGAGACCGCCATTCGAATCATGAGTCGATTCAAACGTGATCGCCTCGTCTCCGGCACCGCCAATCGTCTTATCATCCTCGACCTCCCTCGCTTAAAGACTCTGGCCACAGCTTGACAGCCATCTCCCCCGCAAAGCCGGGGGGCCCGTTCATGCCAAAACATGATATTGGTCATATTGTTGGACGTGGCTCCTGTGTATGCTCCATCCACTAATCAGCAAACGGAAAATCGCCGAGTACATCCGGATGTTCAGGTATTCGGTTGCAAATTCATTATCAATAGGAGGAGCGTCGGTATGAAGGAATCATCGAGAATCTCTTGCATGCTCGCTGTCGCGGCGAGCCTGCTGGCTGCAGGTGCGGCTGTCACTTCACCGACATGGGCCAAGACTCATGAGATCGCGATGACCGCAGTGGAATCCGATGTCGTGATCGACGGCAGCGGCGAGAAGTATGCGGCCTGGACATTTAACGGCCAGATGCCAGGCCCCGTCGTGCGGGTGACGGAGGGCGATACGATCAACTTCACGCTTACGAACCCGGAGACCAACAAAAATCCTCATGCGATGGACTTTCACGCGGCTGAGATCGACTTTCTCAAGAACTATAGGGCGATCAACGCCGGTGAAACCATCAGCTATACGTTCGTGGCCAAGAAGCCCGGTATCTTCTTTTATCACTGCGGGGCGCCACCGATGATCCAACACATCGCACGTGGCATGTTCGGCGCGATCATCGTCGATCCCAAAGAGGTAAAAGCCTTGCCGAAGGCGGATCGAGAGTATGTCTTAATTCAGTCTGAATACTTTAAGAATCCCGGCGACGTGCAGGCGATGTTCGATCGGAAGTTCGACGGCATGATGTTCAACGGCGGCATCTTCAAATACCACCCGTTTGTGACCGGTGGCGGGATGCTGGATGCCAAGCCAGGCGACCGGGTCCGGATTTATTTTGTCAACGCCGGACCAAACGAATTTTCATCGTTCCATCCGATCGGCGAGATTTGGGATAACGTCTATGAGAGCGGCAATCCCGTCAATAGCCTGAAGGGCGTGCAGACGTATGTCGTGGGGCCAGGCAGCGCGGCCACCTTCGATGTGGTGGTGGAGTCCGCCGGCGCATACCCGTTGGTGACCCATTCATTGACGGGCGCGCTCCGTGGCGCGATCGCAGTCCTCGTGGCCTCGCCGGATGCCAAACCAGCCCCGTTGATGCCGATGGTACCCTGGAAGGTGGCGACACCGCAAACCGAGATTACGCCCGTTCCAACTCCATAGAAAGGACAGTGGACCGTTTGGTTCCTTTGAGCTGGCCAACCGAGGCGGATGATTCCTTTAAAGTTGTGACGAACAGATACTTCCTTCTCTGCCTCACACTCGCCTGGGGGGTCATCTGCAGTCCTACTCTCGCCTATACGGCGGACGAGCGCATCGCGCTGCTGCTTACAGGATCGGCATGCCCGCAGAGCTACGCAACGCTCGAACAGAACCTCATACAAATCCCTGGCGTTACGAGGATCAACCTCCATACGGTTCCGGATCACGTTCTCATCGACGCAGATCCCGCTGTCATAGACGCCGATTTACTAGTCAAACGCTCTAACGACCTCCTCGAAGCGCACACTCCCTGCCGCGCCGCACTAATGAGATCCTGCATTTCGGCAGACCGTCGCACCACCATCGGTCGAGCTACACAAGAGACCCCCCCGATTCTTCAGTTTGGTCAATGAAGCAAGACTATCGATGCGCTCGCTACGATGTGCAAAATCCTGGATCTGACGACTATATACAGCAACGCGCCAGCGAGATTGGGTTCTCTGAAGAAGGACAAGGGGTAGATGATATGGAAACCATTGCAGGAACGACCCTGCTGGCACTCCAGTCAGCTCACGGATTCGGCGCTACAAACACCAGCACCTTGAGCCGCTGACTCGTGTGATTTTTCACTCCATGTTCCTGGCCGGCCGGAGCCATCGTCCCCTGCCCGGGCCCCAGCACCTGTTGTTCCGATCCGACCTGAAACGTGCCTTGCCCCTCAAGAACCAAGTAGACCTTATCCTGCTCTCCATGAACGTGTCCCTTTTGTTCTTGCCCTGGCTCAAAGCAGTAGACATCGCAGAAGAACCTGGTCGATTGAAAGATATTGTTCTTCTTCATCTTTTCCGAACTAAACTGTTGAACTTCTAACAAATTAACAATTTTCATCGAATCAACAACCTCCTCAATTTATGCCCAGTGCTCCAACCCTCTTTCGATATGCCTCACAATGGAATCGACTGGGACCAAGTGGTGCGAAACACCCAAGTCCTTGGCTGTGATTCCCATAGCCAGCCCAAGTAATTGCGGCAGGTGCAAGATCGGCAGATTGAGCGATGTATTCACTGCCCGACCCGCCCGCTCCTGATAGATATCGAGGCTCATATGGCACAAGGGGCAGGGAGTCACCATGAAGTCAGCTCCTCCGTCCTTGGCCTCTTTCATGTGGCTCCCCGCCATCGTCACTGCGATCGCTTCCTTTTCAAGAATGATCGGGAAGCCGCAACATTGTGTTCGGCCAGTGTACGCGACCGGTTCACCACCAACAGCTGTGATGACTTTCTCCAGCGACTGGGGATTCTCCGGATCGTCGAATCCCAGGTCCCATGACGGACGCAAGATGTAACATCCGTAAAACGGAGCAATACGAAACTCCCGCATGGGAACGGATACGAGTCCGCGCAAACGAGCCAACCCAATTTCTCGAACCACAATCCACAGCAGGTGCTTCACGGAAATCGTCCCACGATATGAAATCCCTTCCGGTGCCAGCAATCGGTTGATTCGATCGAGTAACCCAGGCTCCGTTTTGAAACGTCGACTAGCCGCACTCATGACGCCCTGACAAGTTCCGCAAATCGTCATGACGTCCAGTCCCAACGCCTCTGCCTGCGCGAACGTCCGGGCATTGAGCACTAACGCGACGTCGGGATCGGCTTCGGTCACCACACCGGCCCCGCAACACGAAGCAGCCGCAAGCTCGACAACCTCGATTCCCAATCGACCAATGATTGCCATCGTCGATTGGTACAGCTCGGGCGTCGCCCCCTTCGCTGCACAACCTGGGTATAACGCGTACTTCATGACGGGCACTCCTCAATTTTATTCATCTTATACGTCAGTATATGCTAGAGCGCGATCAAAATCAGGTGCCTTTGACGCTGGACCGTTCTTTCAGCTAGGCTGGTTTATGGGCAAGATATCCATTGAGTAACGATAATGAATCGCACTAACCGCCGGCGCCACGAGGCGCAACAAACCAAAACAGAACGACCGTCGGACTCAGTAGCCGTCCAAACGCTCCTTGATGAGGGCAAGGCCCATCATCAGGCTGGCCGACTCTCTGAAGCGGAACGGGCCTATCGTCTCGCGCTCGAAACAGTACCCCACCATCCCGAAGCCTCGCATTTTCTGGGGCTCTTGCTCTATCGGCTCGGTCGATTCGACGAGGCAATTTATTGCATTTCTACCGCCATTGAACAGCAGCCCTCCAACCCGCTCTATTGGTTCAACCTGGGTGTGGTCACCCAAAAGGCCTCCCGAGGAGAAGACGCGATTCGCGCCTATCGTCAGGCGATCACCTTGAACCCGCGTTACCTCGACGCCTTCATCAATCTCGGGAACGTGCTGAAGGACCAGGGTTCCGCTTCGGAAGCACAAGACGCTTATCAGAGGGCCCTAGCCCTCAATCCATCGCACGCTGATACGCACAACAATCTCGGCGTCATGTTCAAAGATGAGGGTCGGTTGGAGGATGCCATTACCGCTTATCGCCGCGCGCTTCAACTGAAGC
>Ga0187821_10000469_pt1 | contig 10476 bp, 9 predicted proteins | sample NC_wetland_sal_i_20_FD_132442 | JGI IMG/M metagenome (GOLD analysis project Ga0187821, IMG submission 132442) | Wetland sediment microbial communities from Neuse River Estuary, North Carolina, USA - SourceSoil_1 | ecosystem: Environmental > Aquatic > Freshwater > Wetlands > Sediment | place...
CAACAACCGACGAGAAACGCCGCCGAGATCAGCATCAGTGTTGCAACCGGTACGACAAACGTCAGCCCTGCTGTGAGGAGAGGGCCTGTCATGGCCCCAGTGCTCCCACCTGCCGCAATGACGGCGAAGAGTCGTGCGCCCTGTTCCGGTGTAAACAGGTCCGCCATGAAGCTCCAGAATACCGATACGACAAAGAGGTTGAAGACCGAGAGCCACACAAAAAACACGCGTGCCGTCCATTCAGGCGTGATATGGCTCATCATCACGACGAAGAAGCCGATGAGGTTGGCCCCGAAGAACAGATACACCGTGAGTAATAACCGATGGCGTGGCACGCGGGCAGAGAGATACCCGAACAGCGGGGTGACGACGAGCAGCGTGACGAACGTACCGGTGAACATCCAGGGCAGGTGCTGCACTCCGCCTTCTATGGCCATCTCGTCGCGCACCGGCCGCAAGATGTAGTATCCGCACAGGAGGAAAAAGAAATAGAGGAAGGCCCATGTCAGTGGGATGACTTCCTCCGACTTGGCATTCGTCAGCGACTGAATGGATTCTCGCAAGGTGGTCATGCGGCGGCATCCTGCCGGGGTACGCTTTCCCGTGCAAGGGGAAAATTTGCTACAATGCCGCGGCGGAGGGACCCGTGACACCAGAGGACGCGCGCACACAATACAATTATCTCATGACACTGTGTATCAGACGGGAGGAAGCGTTCGGACCCATGGCCTTGGCGTTCCTCCGCGAGCCTCGATTTGAGCAACTCGGCTTGACGCTGGAAGAACAATTCAATCTGTATATGGCGACTGCGGAGGTCTTTGCCCCCGAACCAAAGCGATATACAGCAAAACTGGAATGCCTGCAGAAAGCCCAGGCCTTGCTTCCCCGTACTCGTTTCTTTGACCCGGGGCTCGCGCGCCAGTTGCAGCAGGATATTCAGAAAACGACCACCGACCTGGACATCTATACCCAAGCGATGAAGGTGACCCGGCCTCACGATCTCACCGCACAGCGTCTCATCGTGGAAACTGAAGTGCCGGAGTATTTTCTCGATCTCGCGCAAAAACGGGCCGCCGCCTATTATCAAAGTAAATATCACCTGCCCTCCGAATCGAAGACCGCACAACACTTCGGCGGTCTGCCCAAGAAGTTCGAGCCGGACAACTTGACTATCCAAAAAGAATTTCCCGGCGCTTGCGCCCCGTTCATGGCTGCGCGGACCAATGCCTTTCATCTCCTGCTACCCTTCGACCTGAAGATCAGCCGCACGCCAGAAGATCCTCTCGAGGCCGGCGTGCGTATTTTCTATGCCAAGCCCGGGTACTCGTATCCGTTGCGATACGAAATGGGCAAACTCTGCAGTTACCACGATGGCCAGATGCTCGACATTGCGCTGGACGATCCTAACCTCTTCTTTGTCTCCGTATCCGAAATCAAGGAGCCAGCCTTCCGCTATATCCCGCCGGATCGTGCGCCGGACGTGCCCGACGAATTGGCTTACCCGCTCTCTGTATTGAACATGGTCGGCTCCCTGGGTCCCTTTATTCAGGTCAGTTGCAAGTTCAAAGTTTGGTTCGACGCATCGGTGGTCTCGTTGCTGATTCAAGGCGCACCGGACCTGGCAGAATACGGTCTGCAAGGGGCCTCGGGCCTGATGACACGCACCTACGCCTCCGACCGCATTGAAGCTTATGCGGAATCGTTCCGGCAGCCTTGGCAAGAAGGGTTGAGTTACAACTTTGTGAATCTCCATCTTGGACTCCTGCCCGATACGCAGACCGCGCTGATCCCGTTCAACACACCGATCTTTACGATCTACCCGGTGTTGAGTCGGCATGCCTACACTTTCGAGGAGAAGCCGGCGTGATCGATCTGCGCAGCGACACGGTCACCAAACCGTCCGATGCGATGCGGAAGGCCATGGCGCGTGCCGAGGTCGGCGACGATGTCTACGGCGAAGACCCCACTGTGAATCGCCTCCAAGAGATGATCGCAGCCATGTTGGGGAAAAAAGCGGCACTCTTCGTCCCTTCAGGCACGATGGCAAATCAACTCTCGATCCGGATCCAAACGCAACCGGGCCAGGAAGTGATCGTGGAGAGTAAGAGCCACATCGTCCGCTACGAACAAGGAGCGGCCGGAGCCCTTTCCGGGGTGCAGCTCCACTGGGTGACCGGCGAGCGTGGCCTCATGACGGCGGAGCAGATCGAAGCAGCGATCCGCCCCAAGGACCCGTATTCCATCAGGACGGCGCTGATTTGTTTGGAGAACACGCACAATGCCGGCGGAGGCACGATCTATCCCCTCTCGACGATTGAACGGATTCGCGAGGTCGCCCTCCGCCACGACATCCCGATGCACTTGGATGGCGCGCGCTTATTTAACGCCGTCGCCGCCACGACGTTGCCGCCGGCATCTTACGCTCAAAACTTTGAAACGGTGTCGCTCTGTCTCTCGAAAGGGCTCGGCGCACCGGTCGGCTCGCTGATCGTCACAAACGATTCCGCATTGATCGATAAAGCCAGACGGTTTCGCCGCATGTACGGCGGAGGCATGAGGCAGGCCGGCATTTTGGCTGCGGCGGGTATCTATGCCCTTGAACACAACATCGGCCGCCTGAAAGAGGATCACGACAATGCGAAACGGCTGGCCCGCAAACTTCAACAGATCCCGTCGGTCTCCATCAATCTGCAGCACGTGGACACCAACATTGTGATCTTCGACGTCGTCAATCACCGCCTGTCTCCCACCGCCCTGCTCACGGCCCTCAAACAAGAAGGTGTCTTGATCAATGCGATCGGCGGCAGCAGCTTTCGCGCCGTCACCCATCTCGATGTGTCCGCCAAACAGATCGATGAGGCGGCCGAAATCTTCACACGGATCTTAGGAAACTGAGCGGCGTGCGCATTGACACGTTCTTCCCCTGAAATCTAGAATGCACGTGCGTGGAATACCCGATGCCGTTACAGGTGGTGTCGTTCGCACAGATTAGCCGCATCCTCGAGATCACGGACTCGCTCGGGCTTAACCGCGAATGGGTGGAAATTCCATTGTCCCCGGAAAGTCCTGGAGCGGTCCGGCGTCTGACCAACGGCAAGCTGGAAATTATTGTCGATGCCGATCAGCCATTTGACGAGTGGATCGGCTCACTTCCGAAACATATTCAACTGGCACAGAAGATTTAGATGGATACGAACAACTCCGGTACCCTCCCCACGCGGGAAGAACTCAACGCGGAACTTCTCGAAGTCCCGGAACCGCCCGAACAGCCCGAGGCGGTTAACGAACCGGCCTACGAAGACATCGTCGCCGTCGCCCTTCGACATGTCCGCGGCCGGCGAGGCGGCGACCTCGTCAGCGTGCTCCTCGTCGGTTCGGGAGCGAGACGCGCCGTGACAGCCCACAGCGACGTCGACCTGATTGCGCTTGTCAAAGGCCAGGCCGAAGCGCATGAGATCATCCGCATCGCGGATCGTCTTGCCGACATTAGATATCGAGGACATCAGGAGGTTGAAGAAGAACTTCCCTATTCCCCTCGTCTTCCGCCGCTCCTGAGAAAAGGGCGCATCCTCTACGATCACGACGGGATCGGCGCCAATCTGATTGAGCGGGCAAACCAGCGATTCCGTCAGGGGCCTCCCCCCACCAGCATGAACGAGCAAATTCGGATGAAGGCGGGTTGTCTCCATTGGCTTGGCAAGGCCCAAGACATAGCCGACAAGCCGGCGACCGCAAACTATCTGTTAATGTTGTTCTTCGACGATTTCGTGAATGCGTTTTTCCGGCTGCGCGGCTTGTGGTTGACGGCGCCCGTCGACGTTCCCCGATTCATTACTTCCCGCGACGCCGTCCTCGGGGACTTAGCCGGACGATTTTTGACCGCCACGACGTTGGCGGAGCGGTTGAACTGTGCCCGAGATCTCGTGCCCCTCCTATTCAAGGATGTTCCCAATCCAGCTCGGATCGATTGAACTGACTCGGACGTGACGACACCGAGTGACCGATTGCCGCTCGACATGCCCTTGGCAGTAACCCGATCCGCCGTTAGAATGAGGTTGTGATGCCAACGACACCGCGTATCGACACCCCCCCGGCGCGAGAGACGCTGCCGCCGGTAGACCCCTGCACGCTGGTCATTTTCGGCGGGTCCGGCGATCTGGCTCGCCGCCGGCTGATTCCCGCGCTCTATAACTTGTTGCTGGATGGATTGCTGCCGTCGAATTTTGCGGTCCTGGGCTTGGGCCGCAAACCGATGTCCGATGAAGAGTTTCGCGGAATCGCTCGCGAAGGCGTCATGGCGCACTCACGGCAAGCGTTAGTTGAGACGACTTGGAATGAGTTTGCTGCGCATCTCTCTTACATCGCGGGCGACAACGACGCTCCGAACACGTACGCCACCCTGAAATCCAAGGCGGAATCTGTCGAACAGCAATTTCAGATTCCCGGCAATCGGATTTTTTATCTCAGCATTCCACCGAGTTCGTTCACATCGGTTTGCGAGGGACTGGACCGGGCCGGGCTTGTGACACGCAATGGCAATCGTAGTCCCTATACCCGGATCATCGTGGAAAAACCGGTCGGACGCGACCTGACCTCCGCACGGCAAATTAACACCGTCACCGGCCAAGTTTTCGACGAATCACAGATTTTCCGCATCGACCATTATCTCGGCAAGGAGACGGTCCAGAACCTGATGGTCGTCCGGTTTGCCAATAGCATTTTCGAGCCGATCTGGAATCATAAGTACATCGACCATGTCCAAATTACCGTGAGCGAAGCCGAAGGCGTCGGATCGCGGGCCACCTATTATGAGGAAGCCGGTGCGCTGCGCGACATGGTGCAAAATCACCTGCTTCAACTCCTCTGTCTCGTTGCGATGGAACCGCCCTATTCTCTCGATCCGGACGTCGTCCGCAACGCCAAGATGGAAGTCCTGCGTTGTCTCCGCCCCATCCTCGGGAAAGACGTCGAACAGTGTACGGTTCGCGCCCAATACACCGAAGGAGCAGCACACGGCAAACCGATTCCCGGTTATCGACGAGAACCGGGCGTCAACCCGAATTCCACGACAGAGACTTATGTGGCCGTGAAGTGCTTCGTTGAAAATTGGCGCTGGTCGGGCGTGCCGTTCTACCTCAGAACCGGAAAAGCGTTGCCCCGCCGTGCGAGCGAAGTCGCCGTCCAGTTTAAAGACATCCCGCAAATCCTGTTCAATGCCAATGCGCGCCAGCCTCAGCCCCCCAATGTGCTCGCCCTTCGCATCCAACCGGAGGAGGGACTTTCCTTGCGGATCGTGTCGCGGGTCCCTGGCACGCGCGCGCAGACCCATCCGGTTGAGATGGACTTTCAGTACAGCGATGTCTTCGGCCGACCATCACCCGAAGCCTATGAGCGGTTGTTATTAGACGTCATGGCCGGTGATGCATCACGGTTCATGCGGCGTGATGCCGTCGAAGCCTCATGGGCCTGGATCACCCAGGTCCTCGACGGCTGGCAACAACAGGGGCTGCGTTGGCTGCCGGCCTATCAAGCCGGGACATGGGGGCCAGTCGAAGCGGACCGCCTCATCCAGCAGGACGGACGCACGTGGCGCACGCTCTGACATCGGCACAAGCCGGCAACAGAAAGGAGACGATGCCCGTGCTGTCTGTCATTCCTAACTGCTCATGGCCAGCCGCAGCTGTTTCAGGATCTCCGTTCGGGTACCCAGTCCACCGATGAATCGCTCGAACAACCCGTTGCGGTAGAGCGCCAGCGCCGGCAACGAGGACACCTCCAATTCGGCAGGAATCTGATAGTTCTCTTCGACGTTCATTTTCAGCAGAAGCACTTCCTCGGCCACCTCTTGCTGCACCGATTCCAGCACGCGCATCAGCGCCTGACAATTCCCGCAATCCGGCTTCCAGAACTCGACGAGAACAAGTTTTCCTGCCTGCGTGATCATCTGATCGAATTCACGATCCGTGACGTCACGGATGGTCACGTCGAGGTCTCCGCCCTCTTCTCTTGAGGACTCTCCGATTCAAACACCTGTTCATACACAAGCTGTGCGAACTTTCGATAGCCCGCCGTGGTCAAATGCAAACCGTCGTTGGAATAGATCTTCGCCAGCTGTTGTGTCCTCGGCTCAGCCGTCGCGCCAAAGAGATCGATCGTCGGAAGCCGATGCAAGTCGGCATACTGAACGATCAATTCGTTCAACTGTCGCCGGCGTGCCAGATGCTCACTAACCCATGCCTGAGCGTCTTGATTTTCATCTGTCCCTTCGACTCGAATGGACGGGACCGTCACGGGAATCGGAACGATTTGGTCGGCTCTGGCCTGCTCGTACATCTTGACGAGATTGCGCATGATATCCTGCGCTTGCGCGTTCCACCCTAGATCATTGGTCCCCCCCAGAATTACGACGAGCCTCGGACGACGCCGAAGGACATCCTGTCGAAAGCGCATCACCATTTCGCCCGTCAACTCCCCACAAATCCCGCTGACCATGACCTGTATCGATGGTCCAACCATCTCCTGAAGGAACACCCCATAGGGCGTCTCACCACCGGTTGGATTGTCCCTGGAAGGAGTTTGAAACCCTGCGGTCAGACTGTCCCCGAAACACACCACGAGGGGACTGTTTGCAGTGGCATTCATTTCCGTCTGATCCCCCTGACCACCCCGTTCCTGCCGCCTGCCTCCGGAATTTCCCCGCCCAATGCTACTGAATGACGTTCCTGTGTATACCAGCGAACAGCGGTCGCAGCAATCGGAGAATCTCCTCCGAGGGCGCCCTCCAAAAAGCGCCGATTTTCTTGACGAAAGAGGCCTTGCCCGGTACGAATGACACTATGCCAGACCTCAAGACCGCGCAGGACATGATGGCCTCCGCCATAGCGGCCAAGGAAACGGCGGATCCCGAAATCACGTCGGTTAAACATTTACTCAAGTTACTTGATAAGACGGCGAAATCGAGCCGAACCTACGGGATGAATAACCCCGTCGCACAGAACTTTTTCCAGCAACTTCACCATGAACTGACCAATCACCTCATGACCTACTCAAGGTTGTTATTTCTCGTCCAACGGTCCGAGCTGCATTTCCGGGACGAAGTGGTCTACCAGAGCGATCAGGACGCAAGTAACGAAAACATTGCCTTTAAATTATATGCGGATGGGATCCGAGAGCTATCGTTCCACGAAGGACTGACGGCGGAAGAACTGACCTTCTTTCTCGAAGCCCTCTGGAGCAACCTCGATTCGAAAGAGGATGACGAAGATATCGTCACTCGTCTCTGGGCCAAGAATCTGTCCACCATCCGCCTTGTCACTGCCGAAGAAATCGCCAAGGCTTCCGGCGATCGCGACGTCTTTTCGGCCCCCGAATCAGAGCTCATGAATTCTCCGACCACGAGTTTGCGGGATCTTCTCGACAGTGAGCGCGCTAAACAACACCAGGAACAGGCTGGCGGCAAGACCCAAAGCGGCGTCTCACAGCAAGCATCTCAAGCAGGACGACTCCAGTCCGGCCTCGTGGGATATGAAATCTCGGAAGAAGAACTCTCAAAGCTTGCACAAGAAATCGAAGCGGAAAACGCACGAGACAATTCATTCTATGTCCTGGACATTCTGACCGCCATCCTAGCTTCCGAGACACATCCGGACCGGCTGAGCAAACAGTTCGAACTCTGGAACGACGTTCTTGGCGCTCTGACCAACCAAGGACAGTGGACGCTGCTTGAAAACGTTTTAACCTTGCTGCACGAAGCTCGAGAGGTCCGCCCAGACTTGACGGACCACCATCGTCAACAACTTAGCGCACTTTTTGAGGGATTGGGGCATCCCGACCGGGTCAAAATGATCCAGTCCTATCTCAACAGCACTCCGAAGGCGAATACGGAAGGGCTCTCCACAATCCTCTTAATGATGCGACCGACTGCCGTTCCTGCTCTTTGCTCACTCCTTGCCGATCTCGAATCCCCTGCCAATCAGACACTTGTATCAGAAGTGCTTTTGGTTCTTGCGAAAGACCAGCCCGAGCCGGTGTTGCGCGGACTGCTCGACCATCGTCCGGTATACGTACGCAATCTGCTCGCTATTCTTATGCGCTGGAACAATCCTCGCCACGCGGAAGCAGTCGATAAGCTTGTGCGTCACCACGACGCCCAGGTTCGTAAGGATGCGGTACGCACGCTTGGACTGCTCCGTCCCAGCGGAAACGGCACCAAGCTGGTCGCCTTCTTGGCTGATGCGGATGAGTCCGTCCGGCTTGCTGCACTCAAACTGCTGATGTCCGGTAAATACACGGCTCCGTTCACAGCCTGGACGCCGATCGTCTCACCAGAGGAATTCTGCGACCGGAATCCGAGCGAACGACGCGCCGTATTTCAAGCCATCCGTTCAACGTCCGGCGATGAAGCCGTCCCCTTCTGGCAGAGCCTCCTGACGGAGTGGTCCTGGACAAACCGCAAGAAGAAAGAAGATCTCGCACTCCTGGCCGCTGAGTCACTTGGTAAACTGGGCACGCCCGCGGCCATTGCGGCGCTGGAACTTGGCCAGAAAAAGGCCGGGTCGGCCGTGCGACAGGCCTGTGTGGCTGCGCTGGCACAAGCCGAGAAACAACGAAACGTGAAACAGACTGCCATCCTTCCCAAATAACAAGTGATCTGATGAGCACATCGCCTACAAATCCACCCACTCCACAAACCGAGAAGACAGATGAGGCAGTCCAGCCGATCCTGACGCATGAAAGATCCCTCTATAACAAAATCGCGCGAGGATCCGAGGCGGGAGATATTCTGGACCAGCAGATGGCCATGCTGGGCATCCAGCTTATCACCCAGCTCAACGTCCTGCTGAAAACTTCTCGCATCCATGGTCGGACCAATGCGGCGCTCGACAAGCCCGTGGAAGCGATGCTGACTCTGATCAAGACGCTTGCCCACGATCAACCGATTACGTTGAGGCTTCAAAACGATTTTCTCTTCCTAGGCAACCAGCATCTGAAGATCAACGCTCAGCAAATGGCGATCGCCACAAGCATCATCGATGCGTTGCACGAGTGGAAAATCGGCGGCGTTTCCTTTGCCTCTTCGACCGCCTCAAAAGACCTTCGCGAGTTTGCCTACCTGTTCGTCAGTCTTGATCCGGCCACCAAAACCTTGGACGACTTCCGTACCGAACTGAGTACGCGGGAGGTGGCGGGCATTACGCTGGAAGAACCGCGAGAATTGATTTTCCGTCGAGGAGCCTCGTCTGATACCGTTTCCACGCCTGATGAAAAGCTTAAACGGAAGGTCAGCGCGAAACAGGGCTATACCTCAGCAGTTCAGTCTGTGGGAAGTCTCATGCAATCGACTCGCGATGGAGGATCCGTGAGCTTCAAGCAAGCGAAGCGGGCGATCCAGAACATCGTCGACTTGATGATGCGAGACCAGTCTACCTTGCTTGGGCTCACAAATTTACGTTGCCACGATCAATATACGCACAACCATTCGGTCAATGTTGCACTTCTCTCCATGGCACTTGCAAATCGTGCCGGCTATCCTAAAATCCACCTTGCTGATCTGGGTCTAGCCGCTCTCTTCCACGATGTCGGGAAATGCGCGATCTCGCTAGACGTCTTGAATAAACCGGGCGAGTTTACGAAAGAAGAATGGGACCTCATGCGGACTCATCCGACAGAAGGCGTGCTGACGCTCGTTCGCTTGCGGGGCCTCGGCAATGTCCCAGCACGCATGGCAGCCGCCTCGTTTGAGCATCATATGAACTACGATTTCTCCGGCTACCCCAAACTGGCTCTTCCGTGGACGCAAAGCCTGACTAGCCGAATCGTGACGATTGCCGACTGTTATGATGCGATGACGTCTTCCCGCGTCTACCGCCGAGAGCCGATGTCACCGGCGAACGTCCTGAAGATCATGTTCGCCAAAAGCGGACAATCCTTTGATCCAATACTGATGAAACTCTTCGTCAATTGTGTCGGCTTCATTCCCATCGGGAGCCTAGTCATGCTGGACTCAGAGGAACTGGCCGTGGTCTTGAAGCCAGCCGAAGAAAAAACAAACGCTGAAAGGCCGCTTGTCAAAGTCATCGCCGATCAACAGGGAGCCCCCATCGACGATGGATCCGAATTCGACCTCACGGAAAAAGACGACTCCGGCACCTACCGACGCAGTATCATCCGCCTGATCGACAATACCGAACACAAGTTCGATACCGGCCGGTATTTCGTTTAGTGCACCACCACTTCTTCATCTCTTGACAGAGCTCAGTTCCCCAGTTATTCTCGCCCAGTTTGGCGACCCTCGCTGTTTACTCTAAAAGGAGCACATGTCATGCGCACAACCGGGGCCCGATGGGGCCGGATGATTTTCTTGTTGGCATTGGTCGGCACCATCACCATAGGGTCCTTCTCGTTCACGCACGCGGCCGAGGCGTTCAAGATGGGCGTGGTCGATCCGCAGGCTGTGTTGGAAAAGTCGAAGGCCGG
>Ga0187821_10000470_pt1 | contig 10470 bp, 8 predicted proteins | sample NC_wetland_sal_i_20_FD_132442 | JGI IMG/M metagenome (GOLD analysis project Ga0187821, IMG submission 132442) | Wetland sediment microbial communities from Neuse River Estuary, North Carolina, USA - SourceSoil_1 | ecosystem: Environmental > Aquatic > Freshwater > Wetlands > Sediment | place...
ACTCTCGCACATCAGAAATTTTTCCATCGTCGCCCATATCGACCATGGCAAGTCGACGTTGGCCGACCGGCTGATTCAATTTACTGGCGGCCTCACCAATCGCGAGATGAAGGATCAGGTGCTCGATTCGATGGATATCGAGCGCGAGCGCGGCATCACCATCAAGGCGCAGACGGTTCGCCTCACCTATGAAGCCAAGGATGGCGAGACCTATATCTTGAACCTCATGGACACGCCCGGCCATGTCGACTTCGCCTATGAAGTCAGCCGCTGTCTCGCAGCCTGCGAGGGCGCGCTCCTGGTTGTCGATGCCAGTCAGGGCGTGGAAGCCCAGACGCTCGCCAATGTCTACCAGGCTATGGACGCCGATCTCGAAATCGTGCCCGTGCTCAACAAGGTAGACCTACCCGCGGCGGAACCCGAACGCATCCGCCAACAGATCGAAGACGTGATCGGTATCGATGCGTCGCAGGCAGTTTCGATCTCGGCGAAAACCGGCCTCAACATCGACCAGGTGCTCGAGGCCGTGGTCACGCGGCTGCCGCCGCCCAGGGGCGATGTTTCAGCGCCCTTGAAGGCCCTACTGGTCGACAGCTGGTACGATGCCTATCTTGGCGTCGTCGTTCTGGTGCGCATCGTCGATGGCCAGCTGCGCAAGGGCCAGAAGATCCGCATGATGCAGTCCGACGCGGTCTATCAGGTCGAGCGTGTCGGCGTTTTCACGCCCAAGCAGGAAACGGTCGAGCTGCTTGGCCCGGGCGAAGTGGGCTTTCTGACCGCCCAGATCAAGCAGGTCGCCGATACACAGGTCGGCGATACGATCACCGACGAGAAGAGAGGCGCGACGACAGCGCTCCCCGGCTTCAAGCCGGCGCAGCAGGTGGTGTTCTGCGGTCTCTTCCCCGTCGATGCGGCGAACTTCGAAGATCTGCGCGAGGCACTCGGACGGCTGCATCTGAACGATGCAAGTTTCACCTATGAGATGGAATCCTCGGCCGCGCTCGGCTTCGGCTTTCGCTGCGGCTTTCTCGGACTACTGCACCTCGAAATCGTGCGTGAGCGGCTCGAACGCGAGTTCAATCTCGATCTGATCGCGACGGCGCCGAGCGTGATCTATCACATTCATCTGCGCGACGGCACGATGAAGGAGTTGCACAATCCGGCCGACATGCCCGACGTGATGAAGATCGAGCGTATCGACGAACCCTGGATCAAGGCCACGATTTTCGTCCCCGACGATTATCTGGGCGCCGTGCTCAAACTTTGCGAAGACCGGCGCGGGCGCCAGGTCGAACTCACCTATGCCGGCAGCCGTGCCGTGGTGGTCTACAAGCTGCCCCTGAACGAAGTCGTCTTCGACTTTTATGATCGACTGAAATCGGTGTCGCGCGGCTACGCAAGCTTCGACTATCACATCGAGGGGTATGAGGAGGGCGACCTCGTCAAGATGTCGATCCTCGTCAACGGCGATCCCGTCGACGCGCTTTCCATGGTCGTCAACCGTCAGCGTGCCGAGGGGCGCGGCCGCGCCATGTGCGAGAAGCTGAAGGAACTCATTCCCCGCCACATGTTCGTCATCCCGATCCAGGCAGCGATTGGCGGCAAAATCATCGCGCGCGAAACGCTTTCGGCTTTGCGCAAGGACGTGACCGCGAAATGCTACGGCGGCGATATTACGCGAAAGCGCAAGCTCCTCGATAAGCAGAAGGAGGGCAAAAAGCGGATGCGCCAGTTCGGCAAAGTGGAGATTCCGCAGGAGGCGTTCATCGCAGCCTTGAAGATGGACCAAGACTAGGATCAGCCCTATGCGACCAGTCGTGGCCCTGATCGATTATGGTTCCGGCAATCTGCGTTCCGCTGAAAAAGCATTAGCACGCGCCGCCCAGGAACGAGCGACGCGGCACGAGATCGTGGTGACGTCAGATGCGCAAGTGGTCGCCGAAGCCGAACGCATCGTGCTCCCCGGCGTTGGAGCCTTTGCCGATTGCATGGCCGGCCTTTCCGCGCTCTCCGGCATGATCGAGACGCTGTCACAATGCGTCCTGGTGCGGCGCAGGCCCTTCTTGGGCATCTGCGTCGGCATGCAGTTGATGGCGTCGGTGGGGCGCGAGTTCGGCGATCATTCCGGACTCGGATGGATCGAAGGCGAAGTCGTCAGGCTCACGCCGTCCGACCCCACATTGAAAATTCCGCAGATGGGTTGGAACGAATTGTCTCTCAATTGCGAGCATCCGCTCTTTTCCGCAATCGCGCCGGGCGCGCACGCCTATTTTCTGCATTCCTATGCGATGAAGCCCGCCCGGGAATCGGACGTGCTGGCGACAACCGATTTCGGCGGGACAGTGGTTGCCGCAGTCGGGCGCGACAATTATGCCGGCATGCAATTTCATCCCGAAAAAAGTCAGGCCGTCGGATTGAAGCTGCTCGGCAATTTCTTGGTCTGGCGACCATGATCGTATTTCCCGCAATCGATCTGAAAGACGGACGCTGCGTGCGACTGAAGCGCGGCGTGATGGCCGAGGCGACGATTTTCAATTCAGACCCGGTCGACCAGGCGAGGCGCTTTCAGCGGGCTGGATTTACCTGGCTGCATTGCGTCGACTTGAACGGCGCCTTCGAGGGCCGTTCGGTCAACGGCGAGGCGGTGCGCGCAATTCGATCCGCGATAGATATGCCCATTCAATTGGGGGGTGGTATCCGCGAAATCGCGACGATCGAGACTTGGGTTGAACTTGGAATTGCACGCATCGTGCTTGGCACTGCCGCACTGCGAAATCCTTCGCTCGTCAAGGAAGCGGCACGCGCTTTCCCCGACAAGATCGTGGTTGCAGTCGACGCGCGAGGCGGAAAAGTCGCGACGGAAGGCTGGGCGAAAGTCTCGCAGATCGCACCGATCGATCTCGCACGCAAATTCGAAGACGTTGGCGTTGCCGCTCTACTCTTCACCGATGTGGACGGCGATGGCTTGCTTCAAGGCGTGAATATTGCTGCGACTGCCGCGCTCGCCCATGCCGTTCGCATTCCGGTGGTCGCTTCAGGCGGCGTGGGCGGCATCTCGGATATCAGGTCCTTGATGGCGGCCAACGAGCCCAATATCGAGGGCGTCGTTGTCGGCCGTGCGCTCTATGACGGTCGCATCGATGCCAAAGAGGTTCTCAGGCTCGTGAACGGTGTTTAGTGACCTGAACGATCGTTCTCAGCTCCTGCTCAGCCGCCTGGCAATCTCATCGAGCTGCTCCAGGGTTCGGTAGGCGATCCGAACCTCCCCGCCTCTTTTCCTCCGGTCGCGGATTTGAACCTTCAGGCCCAAGGCATTGGAAAGTCTTGCTTCGAGATCTTTGGTTTCGGCATCTTTCGGGAAGCGCTCAACACTCCCTGCCCGCTTCGTCTTTGAACGCTGCTCAGCCTCACGGACATTGAGCATTCCGGCGATGATGTCGTGCGCCCGCTTCTCGGCGTCAGGGAGCCCGATCAGAGTTCTGGCATGGCCAGCGGAAAGCTGGCCGTCGCGCACCAGGGCTCGAACCGATTCCGGCAAAGTCAGCAGGCGCAACGTGTTGGCGATGTGGCTGCGGCTTTTGCCGACTTCCTTCGCCACCTTTTCCTGCGTGAACTTGAACCGTTCCATGAGTTCGTAATAGGCGGCGGCCTCTTCGATCGCGTTCAAATCGGCACGCTGGACATTTTCGATGATGGCGATTTCGAGCGACTCGGAATCGTTCATATCGCGTACGACGACCGGTACTTCATGAAGTTGCGCCATTTGCGCCGCACGCCAGCGCCGTTCGCCCGCGACGATTTCATAGGCGTTGGCTTCGCCTCTGAGTGGACGCGCCAAGATTGGTTGCAGCACGCCCTTCTCTCTTATGGAGTCGGCAAGATCGTTCAACTCCTCCACGGCGAAGCGCTTGCGCGGCTGCAATTTGTTCGGGCGCAAAAATGCGATCGGGAGTCTATGCGTGGCGCGCGCGGCCGCCGATTCGCCGCGCGTCGGAACCGCTTCCTCGCCGATCAACGCCGAGAGGCCGCGGCCAAGTCCACGCGGGCGTTCTTCTGCCGTCATCAGGCGGCCGCCTGTTCTCGTTCGCGCGCGATCAATTCGCCGGCGAGCTTGATATAGGCTTGGCTTCCCGGGCAGCGCAGATCGTAGACGAGGGCGGGCAGACCGTGGCTCGGCGCTTCCGAAATACGGACATTTCTGGGAATCATCGTGCGGTAGACTTTCTCGCCCATGTTGGCACGCACGTCGGCTGCCACTTGATCCGAGAGTTTGTTTCGTTTGTCGAACATGGTCAGCACGATGCCTTGAATCTCGAGCGCAGGATTGAGATTGAGCTTTACCAGATCGATCGTCTTCAGGAGCTGGCTGAGACCTTCGAGGGCAAAAAATTCGCACTGCAACGGAACGATCACAGCGTCTGCCGCGACCATCGCATTGACAGTCAACAGAGTGAGCGACGGCGGACAATCGATCAGTACATAGGAAAACGGATTTGATCCGTGTACAGAGTATTCCGTCAACGCTTCCTTCAAGATGTGATTGCGCCGGTTGTGAGCGATGAGCTCGAGTTCCGCACCCGAAAGATCGACCGTCGACGGGACGATCGAAAGGCCTGGAATTCGCGTCGGCATTACTGCCTCCGAAATTCCTGCCTCGCCCATCAGCACATCATAAGTTGTCAGCCGTCTCTCGCTCCGCGCAATGCCAAGCCCCGTCGAGGCATTGCCTTGCGGATCGAGATCGAGAACGAGCGTCGGTTCGCCAACCGCGGCGAGGGCGGTGCCCAGGTTGATCGCCGTTGTGGTCTTTCCAACGCCGCCTTTTTGATTCGCGACGACCAAGACCCGCGGTTTAGCGCTCTTTTTTTGCTGCTCCGGCACCGACATGGCCGAGCTCCCGAATTTCCAGAATGACGCCCGAAGGATCAGTCACGCTCTGGTGCTGGCTGAGCTTCATCCTCCAAGATTTACGGGCATCGGTCAATTCAGCCGCTACCGATTGGCCCTTGGGAAAGAGGCAGACCGTCCCCGGAACGCAGAAACGCTGTGCATAGCCGAGCATAGGACCGAGGGGGGCAAGGGCTCGGGCCGTTACGACGTCGAAGGGGCGCCTTCCTTCGTTTTCAATCCGTATGTTCATGATTTTCACATTCACGCTCATGGCGCGAGCAGCATGCTCGAGGAATTCCGCCTTTTTGTGCGTCGCCTCGTAGAGCGTCACTGACGCCCGACTCCGCAATATTGTCGCCAGGACCAGCCCGGGGAACCCGGCGCCGCTCCCGAGATCGACAATTTCAGTCGCATTTTGCGGGACAAATGCAGCGAGTTGGGCCGAGTCCCAGACATGCCGCCGCCAGACATCTTCCAAAGAGCGCTGCGACACAAGATTGTGCCGCGCGTTCCAATCGCGCAGCAAGTCGACATGGATTGTGAGTCGATCCAATGTTTCACGTGAAACATGGATTTTCGCTGCGAATTCATCAGGCCCGAATTGCGCGGCCACGGACATGCGCCAAGAGCAAGGTCAATGCAGATGGTGTGACGCCATCGATGCGCGAAGCTTGGCCGAGGGTCAATGGTTTGATTCGACTGAGCTTTGTGGCGGCTTCCGTCGACAATCCGCCGACTCCCAGATAGTCGAGATCGGCGGCCAGGGCGAGACTCTCGTCCCGCCGAAAGGCTAAAATATCTGCCTCTTGCCGGTCGAGATATCCTGCATATTGGCTATCTATCTTGAGTTGCTCGGTAATCTCCGGTTCGAATTCGCCAATTTGCGGCCAGATCTCGGCCAAGACAGAAGGTTCCACCCCTGGCAAACTCAGAAGATCCAGCGCTGTCCGTCGAACGCCGTCCAGTTTGACGGTAAGACCTTGTTTCTGCGCATCATTTGGCGTCAGAGATAAATTTCGCATGAACCTGCGTGCCCGTTCCAGCCGCGCCATCTTCTCAGCGAACGCCGTGGCCCGCTCGCTTCCGACACAGCCTGCGCCCTCTCCGATCGACGTCAGCCGCTGGTCGGCGTTGTCGGCACGCAGCGAGAGCCGGTATTCCGCCCGTGATGTGAACATCCGGTAGGGCTCGCTCACCCCCTTGGTGACGAGATCGTCGATCAATACGCCAATGTATGCTGCGGCGCGATCGAGAATGATCGGAGAATCGCCTGAGCATGCGCGCGCGGCGTTGAGGCCGGCCATAAGACCTTGGGCTGCGGCCTCCTCATAGCCGGTCGTGCCGTTGATCTGACCGGCCAGATAAAGACGGGGCATCTTTTTGCATTCAAGCGACGGCAGTAATTCGCGCGGATCGACAAAGTCGTACTCGATGGCGTAGCCCGGGCGCCGGACTTTAACATGCTCCAACCCTGGAATGGTTGCGAGCAAGGCATGCTGAACGTCTTCGGGCAGGGATGTCGATATTCCATTCGGATAAATCGTATCGTCGTCCAAACCCTCTGGCTCGAGAAAGATCTGGTGGCTGTCGCGCCCGGCGAAGCGCACGACCTTGTCTTCGATCGATGGGCAATAGCGCGGCCCTGTGCTCTCTATCTGGCCCGAATACCTCGGCGAGCGACCCAGATTCGCGCGAATGACCTCGTGCGTGCGCCGGGTCGTTCGCGTGATGTGGCAGACAGTTTGGGGCGTCGCGATCGACTTCGTAAGGAAAGAGAAGGGCGAGGGCGGGTCATCGCCGTTCTGCACCGCGAGCTGGCTCCAATCGACCGACTTCCCGTCGAGTCTGGGCGGCGTGCCGGTCTTGAGCCTCCCCATCGTCAGGCCCATTCCATAAAGCTTCTCCGACAGACCCAGGCTCGGCTGATCGACACTATCTTTGCCGATCGCAACGTTGGCGCCGGACGCCCGGCCGGCCGGGATCTTTCTCTCGCCGATATGGATGAGGCCGCGCAAAAACGTACCGGTGGTCAGCACGACCGAACCACAACGTATTGTTTTCGAGTTTGCCGTGATGACCCCCGCAAGCTGCCCATCTTCAATCAGAAGATCCTCTGCAGCGGCCCCCATGACGGTCAAATCGGCGGTTTCCTGCAGCAATCGCTGCATCGCCTGGCGATAGAGTTTGCGGTCCGCCTGCGCCCGCGGTCCACGCACCGCCGGTCCTTTACGCCGATTCAAGAGGCGAAACTGAATGCCGGCTAGATCGGCGACGCAACCCATGAGGCCATCGAGGGCATCAATCTCGCGCACTAGATGACCCTTGCCCACGCCCCCGATCGCCGGATTGCAGGACATCTCGCCAATCGTGTCGATTTTGTGCGTCAACAGTAGAGTCCGCGCGCCGAAGCGCGCCGACGCTGCGGCCGCCTCGCAGCCGGCATGTCCGCCCCCAATCACAACGACATCGAACCGATCCATGCAGCGCTCAATAGGCGAGGGCGCACACGGTCTCAAGTGTCTCGATCAGAATCCGCGTTTCACGTGAAACAACGAGGCTCACTTGCCGATGCAAAAGTCGCGAAAGATCACATCGAGCAACTCTTCGACATCGATGCGGCCCGTGATGCGCCCGATCCAACTCGCCGCCAGTCGCAGGTCTTCGGCAAACAATTCGATCTCGTGCACGGCAAGGGCTCGCGTCAAAGCTCCCTCGGCTTGCTCGAGCGCATAGCGGTGGCGTGCGCGCGTCAGCAACGGCGCCTCGCGCGGCATGTCGAGCAACTCCGCCACCTTTGCCTCAATAGCCACCAGGAGTTGCTCGAATCCCTCTCCCGTTTTGAGGGACAATCGCAGTCCCTGGCGCGCTACGGGCCACGGCAAATCAGCCTTGTTCCACACGGTCAGGGAAGCCTGCTCAGCGGTCTGTCGTGGCAGGCCGGCGAACGGGTCGGTCGAACTGCCGTCCAGCAAAAGAAGAACCAGATCCGAAGCTTCGGCGCGGGCCAAAGCGCGGCGCACACCTTCGTTCTCGACGATGTCGGCAGCTTCCCGCAAGCCGGCGGTGTCGGCGACAACAACGGCGAAGCCCCCGAGGTCCAACTTGACCTCGACGACATCGCGCGTCGTGCCAGGAGTCTCGGCCACGATGGCAACGTCGCGCTTGGCCAGCGCGTTTATCAGCGAACTCTTACCAGCGTTCGGTGGACCGATCACTGTTAAGTATAAGCCCTCGCGCACCAGTTCACCGCGTCGGTCATCATTCGTATGCCTTTGTATTTCCTTAATGATGTTTGACAGTTCAGCGCGCGACCGGCTGAGAAGATCAGAAGGGATTTCTTCGTCCGAGAAGTCGATGACAGCTTCCGCCCACCCGCACACTCTGATGAGCCGAGTTCGCCAGTCTTCGTAGAGCACGGTAAGAGCCCCGCCGTATTGGCGAAGGGCCTGACGTCGCTGCGACTCCGTTTCGGCATCGACGAGGTCTTTCAGCGCCTCGGCTTGCGTGAGATCGATCTTGCCGCTTTCGACCGCGCGACGGGTGAACTCGCCCGGCTCTGCGGGCCTGCAACCAGGCAGTTCCGCGAGCTCTTCGAGCAGACGCTGGACGATGGCCCGCCCGCCATGGATGTGGAACTCGACCATATCCTCGCCGCTAAAGCTGGAGGGACCCGCGAACCACAGAACCAGTGCCTGATCGATCTCCCGACCCTTGCAATCGCGCAAGCGTCGCAGAGCCGCTGTTCTCGGCGGCGGAATCGGGGCCCCCGTGAGCACTCTCAGACAATGGCCGGACGATGGTCCCGAGACACGCACCACCGCCACGCCGGCGCGGCCCGGCGCCGACGACAGCGCGAAGATCGTATCGCTCATCCCTAGGTCTTATCCGCGTCCTTGCGCGTTGCAGCGGCGCCCGAGCGCCGGGCACTGTCGAACATGAAGCGCTGAAACTGTTCGAACGCCTGGCCTCCAAGTGGCATCCAGGCCTTGAGCATCGCTTCGGGATCGTTGACGTCGATCGCGGCCTTCATGCGCTTCTCGAACTCGGCCAACATCTTGTCCTGCAATTTGGTGACGTCCGGCAGACCAAGAAATTTCCGCGCCTCGTCCGGCGTCATGTCGATCTCGATGTGCATCTTCATCGCAGCAATCTCACCTGTTCGAGGGCGCTTGTGAGCCGCGCCCGGCATCGCTAGAAGCTTCCCCCGATCAAGCCGTCCGATGCAACGCCGGCTGTGCCCTTCACGGAAAAGAGCGCTATGAACCGCCTTGCGCAAGAATCCAGTCCCTATTTGCTGCGCCACAAGGACAATCCTGTCGACTGGTACCCCTGGGGCCCTGAAGCGTTGGCCGCTGCCGAGGCTCAGAACAAGCCGATCTTGCTCTCGGTCGGCTACACCGCCTGTCACTGGTGCCATGTCATGGAGCGCGAAAGCTTCGCCAACGCCGCTACGGCGGCGCTGATGAATGAGAATTTCATCAACGTGAAAGTGGACCGCGAGGAGCGTCCCGATCTCGATCAGATCTATCAGGCCGCCGCCAACATCATGGGCCACAATGGCGGTTGGCCATTGACCATGTTCCTGACACCGAAAGGCGCGCCGTTCGCCGCCGGAACCTATTTGCCCGACGAGGAGCGCCAGGGCCAGCCGGCTTTCAGAAAAGTTCTTGCCGACGTGATCGAGCTTTATCGTGATCGGAGCGACCAGGTCGTGCAGACATCGTCTGCCGCCACAACGCAACTCGCCAATCTTTGGAATCGCGACATGCGCGGTCCGGTGGACGCGTTGATGCTCGATACCGGCGCGTTGCGCATCGGACAGCGCTTCGACATTTTCTTCGGCGGCCAACTGGGCAACATCAAATTTCCCGCCGTCGCTCCGCTCGAAGTGTTGTGGCGCTCTTACCTGCGCACCGGGCTGCCTCAGTTTATGCAACTCACCTCGATCACCCTCGACAATATTCTGCTCGGCGGGCTCTACGACCATATCGGCGGAGGCTTTTCGCGCTATTGCAGCGATGAACGCTGGCTCATTCCGCACTTCGAGAAGATGCTCAACGATCAGGCGATGCTCGTCGAACTGATGACGAGTGTGTGGCAATTCAATCGCAACGCCCTCTGTCGTTCGCGCATCGAAGAGACCGTCGCGTTCGTGTTTCGCGAGATGCGTAGCGGCGATGCCTTCGCTTCGAGCATCGACACCGATACCGACGGCGAAGAGGGCAAATACTATCTCTGGACGGAAGCCGAGATCGACGCGGCGCTTGTCGGCACCTTCGTCGCCAAGTTCAAGACCGTCTACAACGTGACGCGCGACGGCAGCTACCAGGGTCGCAATATCCTGCAGCGCATAGGCTCGCCTGCGCCATTCCCGCAATCGGATGCGGACGAATCGCTCCTTGCCAAGCAGCGCGAGATTCTCCTCAAGGTCCGCCAGACGCGCACGCCGCCCGAAGTCGATCGCAAGATCCTCGCGGACTGGAACGGACTCGCCATTGCCGCCCTCGCCAATGCCGGTGCGGTGTTGCAAAACGCCGAATGGACGAGCGCCGCCATCAAGGCCTTCGACTTCGTCGTCAA
>Ga0187821_10000471_pt1 | contig 10465 bp, 8 predicted proteins | sample NC_wetland_sal_i_20_FD_132442 | JGI IMG/M metagenome (GOLD analysis project Ga0187821, IMG submission 132442) | Wetland sediment microbial communities from Neuse River Estuary, North Carolina, USA - SourceSoil_1 | ecosystem: Environmental > Aquatic > Freshwater > Wetlands > Sediment | place...
GGAACGATCACCTCGTCGCCGGGCTCAACTCCACTGGCGCGCAGGGCAAGTGCCAAAGCATCGGTTCCTGATGCCACGCCTATTGCGAAACGGCTACCGCTATAGCTGGCCATTTCTCGTTCGAACGCCTCGAGTTGCGGTCCCAGGATGAACGTCTGGGTTCTGAGGACCTCATCGATGGCGTGGCGCACTTCCTTTTCGATGGCAGCGAATTGCGCTCGCAGGTCGACCATAGGAATTTCGGTTGGACCCGCGCTGGCGGCTGTCCTGAGATCAGCTTGCGTCTTGAATTTCAATGACGCGGCGTTCAGCGCAGACGACCCGGAGGATCAGCAGGCTCGGGGATCAGCGGGTGCGTCGAAGGGGAGGCATTGCTGGCTGCGATTTTTGAGGGCGCCGGCTGCGGAATTCCAATGCCTTTGTTGAGATCCAAGTGTTCTTTGGCGCAGCGCGGACAATACCCCTTGCCGGTATCTTCATCGCGCAGGCTGGCTAATTCGTAACAGCCGTGGATACAGTCGCAGTAACCGGTCGCCGATGCTGTTTTGATGGGAACCAATGCCATGAGCGGATTACCCTCCGAGCAAGGAGAAAAATACTACATTTCAGCGGCTCTTTGCGCAAGGTAGAAACGACAGCTCAAACGAGGACGGCAGAAGTAGCCAGTCGGAACTGGTGCTGCGCGCTTTCGCGTAATTCCAGCCAGATGGATTCCGGAAGGGAGAGAAATACCTCTACCACTTTCGGGTCGAACTGCGTTCCGCTGCATTTTTTGACTTCCTTGCGCGCATAATCGACGCCTAGCGCTTTACGGTAGGGACGGTCGGACAACATGGCATCCACAGCGTCCGCCACGGCGAAGATTCTGGCGCCCAGCGGAATCTGTTCGCCTCGCAGCTTTCTCGGGTAGCCAGTGCCGTCGTAGTATTCCTGGTGAGACAGCACAATTTCGGCCGCTTGTGTGAGAAACGGTATGCGAAGCAGCATTTTGTATCCGATATCGCAGTGAGTGCGCATGACCGCGCGTTCCTCGTCGTTGAGGGGTCCCGGTTTCTGAAGAATCCGGTCCGGAATGGCCATCTTCCCGATGTCATGCAGGAAGGCGGCGCGGGCAATTTGCGGAAGCGATTCGACGGGCAGGTTCATCGCTTTCGCCATAGCCATGGTGTAGGCGGTTACGCGCTTACAATGGCCCACGGTTTCAGAGTCTTTCAAATCCAGGGCTCCGCCTAGGGCCTCGAGTGTCGCGTCGTAGGACTGCTCGAGCTCGTTCAGGGCCTTTTTTAACTCGCCTGTGCGCTGCTCGACTAACTGTTCCAGGTTCCGTTGGTAATTGCGATTTTCGAGGAGCAGGCGGCGATGCTCCAACGCGCGCCGTACGCTCAGGAAAAGCTGGTCTTTCTCGAATGGCTTCAGGATGTAGTCGTAGGCACCGCAACGGATGGAATCGAGTGCGGTAGACACGTCATGCATGGCCGTGACCATGATCATGGGGATTTCCGGATCATAGGAACGCAGCCAGGAGAGAAGTTGCAGGCCGTCCATTTCCGGCATGAGCATGTCGCTGAGGACCAGGTCAACGGAGGTTCGCTTCAGGTGCTCGACTGCTAGGCGGCCGTTTCCCACTGCACCGCACTGATATCCTTGGCTTTCCAGTAACGTCGAGACGACCTCGCGTATCGCCTCTTCGTCATCAACGATCAGGACTTGGGCTTTGCCCACTTCCAGGCCCCCAGAAAAACCCAGACAGACGCGACAGTGATTATAAGGGGCGGTTAAAGGGTCGCTCTATGGCTGTTCCGGCGTGCGTGCCGAACTTGTTAAGTGCGTGTATGCACACGAATTAGGCTGAAAATGGCGTCAGCGCTCCGCCATTCAGGCGAACGGCGGGTTCGAGAGGGTATACTACGAATGGCGTCCGGTGGCTTTGCTCGATCTCCATACGAAAGAAGGCCCACTTCGGTTAGCCTGGCCCGGTCTATGAACAACATTCAAAAACTTATCGCGGCTGCGTGTGTGCTCGTCATTACGGCCCTTCCTTGCTGGGGACAGCAGCAGGGTGGGCACAGAGAGCAGACGCCGGCTTCCGGGACTGCCGATGCGGAGTTCCTGCAGGCCGCGGACGAAGTCCTCGCCGTGATGAGTAAGATTCTTTCGTTGCCGGTCAAGGAACCGCTGAAGAAAAGTGTGCGCTCGCGCGACGAGATTCGGGAGTTTCTGCTCCGCCAGATACGCGAAGATAAGGACGACACCAAACGCTATGCGGACCAGAAAGCGCTGGAAGCGCTGGGCCTTATACCTAAAGGTTATCCGCTCGACCAAAAGCTGGTAGCGTTGCTCACCGAACAGATTGCCGGACTTTACGATCCCAGAGAGCGCGAATTTTTCATCGCCGATTGGACCCAACCCGCTGAACAACGCGTAATCATGGCGCATGAATTGACGCACGCACTTCAGGACCAATATTTCCACGTGGAGAAGTGGGAAGAGGAAGTTAAAGCCAATGACGACGCATCGTTGGCTCGGGAATCGGTGCTGGAAGGCTCAGCCATGATCGCGATGTACGACTACTTGCTGCGAAACATGGGGAAGACCACGCGGGATATCACTGATTTCGATCCCGGAATGCTGATTGGAGACACGAACGACAGCCCCGAGCTTTCGCAAGCGCCCATGGTCATCCAGGACGAGATCACCTTCCCCTACCTTCCCGGGGCTGCTTTCGTACAGCGTGCACTCAAAGAGTGGGATGGCTGGCGCGATTTCCACCGGCTGTTTGAAAATCCGCCCGCCTCTACACAGCAAATTCTTCATCCGGATCTTTACTTCCGTGGGGTGATGCCCGCTCGAGTCGATCTCACTCCGGTCACAAAGGTCGTTCCGCGCGGATGGAAGAAGCTGGATGAAAATGTCTTGGGCGAATTCTCAGTCAATGAAATTCTCAAGCAGTTTCTCGGCAAAGAGCGCGCGGAGAAGATTGCTCCTTCCTGGAGTGGCGATCGCTACGCGGTTTATCAGCGCGAGTCCGGCATGCAGACGCTTCTGTTGATCCGTCTGAAGCTTGCGGATGAACCCGCGGCCACGCGCTTTTTCGAGGCCTACCGCGATCTGCTCGAAAAGAAGGATGAAAAGCACACCGCAGTTTCCCGCCGTCAGAACTTTGTCTCATTCAACACGCCTGATGGTGGCGTGTTTCTGCGCTGCCAAGCAGATGAATGCCTGATTGCAGAGGGCGCTACGCGAGAGATCTTCGACGCTATGACCAGCGCTCTGCACTGGCCGCCGGCGCCGCCCGCGATTCCGGAATCGGATCAGCCGGGCATTACCGTCATGCGGCGCAATGCTCCGTCTTTTAATCCGGCGACATTCCTAGATAAGGCTTTGACGCCGGACTCGCATTCGAGTTCGCCGCGTTTGCTTCAGTGAGGTAAGGCGATCTGCCGGCGGCGATGAGTTGGTCTCGTAAATATCTCGATCTGCCCCGTATTCCTGAACCCGAGGTGATGGACGATTCGAAGGAAGTGCAGGCCTATTCCTCTGCTGCGGCCGATGCATACCTCAGCGATATTGACGATACGTTCGTAGAACATGCGATTCGACTGATTGGCCCTGCGGCGGGCTGCGCTCTCGATATTGGCTGCGGGCCCGGTCAGATTATCACGAAGCTGTCAGCGCGTTTGCCAGAATGGAAGTTTATTGGCATCGACCGCTCGCTTACGATGATCCACCGCGCTACGCGCGTGCCGCATTCGGTTTTCTTTCTCGCGGGTGACGCCTGCTCTTTGCCCTTTGGCGATTCGAGCTTCGATCTGGTGCTGTGCAATTCGGTGCTGCACCACATCGGCCATCCTACTCAGCTATTTGCGGAGATTCGTCGCATTGCCAAACCCGGTGCGGCGATCCTCTTGCGCGACCTGCGGCGTCCATCGAGGTTTGAGTTTCCGCTTCATGTGCGCTGGTATGGGCGCCACTACCAAGGTCTGATGTACAAACTTTACCGGGATTCCGTCCGCGCGGCCTACACGCCCGAAGAGCTTTCCGCGATGTTAAACGCGGCTGGCATTTCCCGGGCTCGCCTGTTCGCGCACGGTGCCACTCATCTGGGAATCGAGCGGCGCGTTGCTGGGGCCAACTGATCTCGTTTCATTTTGGGCGAGGCGGTTCGCGCCTTTCGAAGTTCGCGCTTGATGAATCTGGCAAGGTCCTGCTCTGCATCGCCTGCGATTGCGCTCGGCAGCCCCAAGCGCAGAGCGCATTCGCAACACCTGCGAGCTTTTGCGTGCTGACCCCGCCTGCCAACAAATCTCGCTAAACCGTAGAGTTCAAGCGCCTGGCATTCGCTTTCGGGCGCAACGTCATGGTTCGTGGAAAGAATTTCTACAATCCGACCGGCTAGCGCGGCAAGCCCCCGCAGGTCCATGCGGTTATGGCGAAAAACGCCTTCCATCTGCTGCGCTCTTCCGCAGACGTAATCGAAATAAATTCCAGGAATCATTGCCGAGTTGATGTCCTCGCGTCGCGACCACCCCAGCGATTCGGCGCCTAGCACGCGCTCTTCGAGATGGCCGAGCTTGACGCTGCCGATTTGTAGTTTCCAGATCTCCCGTGCAGGATGAAGGAAATCTAAATGCGCATTAAGGATGGGAATGTCAATCGCTCGCGTCATTCGAAAGCGGCTCTCCAGCAGCGGCCAATCGAAGCTCTTTCCGTTGAACGTAACCAGCACGGGATGCTTTCGCAGCCTGCGCGCAAGCTCGAGCAGGATCGAATATTCCTCAGCCGGATCGCGCATGAAAAGCTGTTCGATTTGGATTCCGCCTGCATCCCACCATGCCAGGCCAATCAGAAACGCCAGACTTCCCGCGCCTCCGATGAAGCTGGTCGCTTCGGTATCCAGAAAGAGCCACTTCTCAGGGTTGAGAGCATGATGTGCGCGAAAGTGCCTGCCTCTCGTCCGGGACTGGAGCAAAAGTTTGAGGGCGTCGGCATCCGGTTGGAACATTGCGGGCGTTGGCATACCACCGGCGTGCCGCTACGTACGTCCCGAATCGATTGCGTGCAATCTCCGCCCCTAAGGCAGGCCAGTTCGGAGAAGTTTCTTCTGCCGAAGCGTTTGGTAGTGGCTCGCGCCGCCAACCTGAAGGAAGCCGAAGGTCAGGATGTATCCCCACTTGCGCGAGCCGCGCTCCTTCTGCCAGTAAACGTCCGTCTTCGCTTAAGCTTCGCCCGCGAAGGTAGCACGTGCCCGGAGCAGATGGCAATGCTTTTTGCGATGCCCGCGATCTAGTAGTGGAAGCGATAGCGCAGCTCCGCGTAGACCTCGCGCGGATTGTTGAAATGAAACCCACCGAAGGTATTGCTGTTGTCGATGAGCAGATGGCTATTCGTGACGTTCAGTGCGTTCACGGAAGCCGAGAAACGTTCTCCAAACGATTTGCCTAAAGCTAGATCGACCGTCGTATGGCCAGGAAGGTAGTCCTGCGGGGCGGCACCGTTGTGAAATCCCGATCCGTAATAGACGTTCCCCGAGATGTACGCTGTCCAGGGAAGCGTCACATCGAAGCCGACATTCAACGTGTTTCGCTGGTCATGATCGAGCGGCGAATAATCGGGCTGAAAGGAGAAATTCGTCAGTCCGCCGGTAATCGCTCCCTTGAATTCTGCGATTTGGTTTGAATACGCCAGGTGCATTTGGCCTCGGCGCCAAAGCCGAGGAGACCGCAGTGTTAACTCCCAGCCGCGGATCAAGGCGTCCTGAGTTGTAAGGGGAAAAAAGATATTGGTCGAGACCGGGCTGCCTGCGAAGTCGTAGTTCACGTTTCCGTGATCCAGGAAATTCAGGCTTTTGGTATGAAAAGTATCAATGTCCAGCGCCCACTCCTTGTACGGGATGCCCACGCCGAACTGATATTCCGTGTCTCGCTCGCCCCTCAGAGGAATGAATTGCTGCGGGGTCACAAGATCGCCCGGCGTATTCACTAATCCAAGGAGCGGCCCACCCACAGTGACCAGAGGAGGCGGCTGATAGAACTGGCCATAGAATCCGCGGAAGACCCAGTTAATTCGCGGAATACGAACTGCAACCCCCGTACGTGGGCTCGTCGGGCTTTCCGTCACGCTCGGGCCCGAGAAATGTGTCTGACGCACTCCGGCGCTTATGTTCAGCCATGACGTTGCCGCGAACTTATCCTCCACAAACACCGCCTCGACGTTCCCCGGCACGATCTCCCTGTCAGAGACGGGTAAATTGGACCCGTCATTGAATAGCACTCCGAAGAATTGGTTATCGTGCTGCCAGAAGCCGTAGAGGCCGCCTTGGAGAGTATTTCGCGCCACCGTTACGCTAAGAGTTGTCTGTGCGCCAACATAATTCGAGGCCCGATGGTCGGTGATCGCGTTGGGAAAGTCATTTGGAGAGCTGTCGTAATTCGAACTGTTGAAATGGTAGAAGGGCGAAACGGTAAGCAACCCGCTGTGGCTCATCGTGTGAACCCAGGAAAAGTTTAAGTAGCCATCGGCTTCGTGCTGGTTGTCCACCTGAATCACGCCGTTCGCCACATCGAGCGGAGAGATTGGCATCTGGTAATAATCCCGGCGCAGAGAGCCCACGAGACGCAACTGATCTTTCGGGTCCACGTTGAAGATCAGCGAGCCGAATCCGCCGTAGCCGTTATCGGCGTCGTGAATTACCTGGGCCACCGGCGTTTCCAATCCGAGATCGCTTCGATTACCGTTGATGCTGGCGTAATAAGCGAACCGTTGTGTGTGCCCGCCGCAGTTAATCTGGTCGTTCGTTTGATAAAAATTGCCGAAGCTCAAAACCACATCGCACTCCCGGTCGCGTTCGAAACCGGTGCGCGGAACGGCATTGAAGACTCCATAAGTGCGATCCCCATAATCGGCATCGTAACTGCCGCGTTGCACCTCCACGGTGTCTAGATCTTTAGGATCAACCTGGGGTCCGACGTTGCTGGCGATATGCGTATTCGGGACGGGAACGCCATCGATCAGCCAACTGTATTGATGTCCGCCGCGGATGTGGAGCATGTCGTGCACCATGTAGGCTCCGGGGACGTAATCGGTAATCATGGACAAGCTGTTGGTCCGGTCGGCTCCGGGCGTGAGCTGAATATCTTGCCGGTTCAGCGTGGTCGTGGGCGTCACGCTATCCGTGGGCGCGCTTATCGCTTCCCCGGTAACCGTGGTGGTTTGGTTCACGCCGGCCAGTGCCAGCTCGAAATGAAGCACCGGGCTCGTGTCGGACTGAACGACCAGGGTTTGCTGTTGTCGCTGGAACCCTTCCAGCATTACGCTGACGGCGTAATTGCCAATGGGGACGGCGCTGAATACAAATTCTCCGCTCTCGTTTGTTTTTTGGACTTGCGTCCAGTCCGAATCCTGAGCCTTCAACGTGACCGTGGCACCTGGAATAGGCAAGTGCTGCGAATCGTGAACGATGCCTCGTACCGTACCGAAAATCGTGGCGTGCAATGCAACAGCCAATCCGAGAAAGCAGAGAATGACTACAACAAGTGTAACGGTGCGCATAGACTCCTTTAGGAGGGCGCGCCCTCGTCAGCAGAGGGGATTGGGCTATGAGTTGTGGGGGCCGACTTCGCTATGCGGTGAATAGAAAACGGGGTGGCGGGGACTCAATGTGCCGCTCTCCATTCGGGAAGAAGGACGGAATGAAAGCAACGGACGACTCGCTCGGGGAATCGCTTTGCAAAATTAGAGGCGCGGAAAGCACAAAAACGATCGCAGCAGTGTAATGGACAGCGGTTGGTACGGGGCAAGGTTGCAACGCGGCGCTCGGCTTCCCACCCATATCGCAACTCGGCGCCTCGTGTTTCTCAGCGTGCATCGGGCACATGACCCCATTGCAGCACTCGAGCGCCCAAGAGGTGGAATCTAGCCCGCTCGGCGCGATCGTCAGCGCCAGCGCCAGCACTCCGATAACGGCCACAAACCTTCGCATCGCGCTCTTCCACCCGCCCCGTTATGCTAATCCCTTTCGGTAATTTGATGCAAACCCGGTGTGTTATTGGCCGAATTTCCGCCGCTCGGGCTTGACAGCCGCGACCATCACCGATATAGAAAACGCATGGCTCAATCCTTTCTTGTTTTCGACTTCGGCTCCGATGAGGAGTTAGCACAACAAGCGCGGCACAAAGTGGATGGCTGGAAGCAGGGTTTCCGGTTAGACAAAAAACTGTTGCTGAAATTCAACCGTAGCGATACGTCTGCAGGTAGCGAGAAAGCTGACGAGGAAAAGGAAGCTCAAAGCGAAAAGAAAGGTGGCGCAAAACCTCGCCGCAAGAAACTGCCAGAGACGTCCGCAAAAGAGAAAATCCAATTGATTATTCGTCTGGATTTCTCAGATCACGAACGTCTGTCTTATCAGAGGTGGCTCGAGCGCATCCCTACGGAAGCTCCCTTTAAAGACGCCCAGTCCAAGATCATTCGGCAGAATGACCCGGAATTCGCCGGGACCGCAGAGCGTTTCGAGTCGTTATCTTGAACCCTCGTGTTTTGAGAGGTTTGGGGCTTAAGGTATAGGGTCGGCTGAAGCGTAGGCTAGGGTTTAGTTCATTGCAATCTCGCGTAAGCCCCCGAATAACGCGGCTTGCGCATCAGTTATAATGAAGTTTGGCGGAGCTTCTTCGCCAGAGGTGAAGCTGCATGGCTGTGCAAGCGCACCCTAAGACCAGCACACTTCCTACCCACAACTATCACGGACTCCAGGCCAACGATCTCATTCGAATGTACCGGTTGATGTATTTGTCCCGGCGCCTCGACGACCGGGAAATCCAGCTCAAGCGCCAGCACAAGATCTATTTCCAAATCAGTGGAGCGGGACATGAAGCAGTGTTGGTGGCGGCCGGGCAGGTTCTGCGGCCCGCCCACGACTGGTTCTTTGCCTATTACCGCGATCAAGCTTTGTGTTTGAGTCTGGGACTCACGCCTCGTGAGATGCTTCTGCAAGCCGTCGGAGCAAAGGACGATCCCTCCTCGGGCGGGAATCAAATGCCCTCGCATTGGGGCAAGCCCGAGCTAAATATCGTTGCGCGCTCGTCCACGGCCGGGATGCAGTGGCTGCAAGCGGTGGGCGCTGCGGAAGCGTCGATCTATTTCGAACGGCATCCGCAGGCGCTCGATCAAGCGCAGCACGCACCGTTGGGAGAGTCGGTGCGGCACAGTTCCGACGAAATCGTTTACGTTTCTGGCGGTGACGGTATGACGAGCCAGGGCGAATTCTTCGAAGCCCTGAACGCCGCATGCTTGAATCACTTGCCCGTGCTGTTTCTGGTCGAAGACAACGGCTATGCCATTTCTGTGCCGGTCGAAGCGCAGACCGCAGGCGGTAGTATTTCGAGGCTCGTCCGGGACTACCCTGATCTGCTTGTCCAGGAATGCGACGGGACCGATCCCCTGGCGAGTTATGACGTCATGCGGCGAGCCGCGGAGTACTGCCGCGCGCGCAAAGGTCCAGCGCTCGTTCATGCGCACGTGACGCGGCCGTATTCGCATTCGCTTTCCGACGACGAGAAGCTGTACAAAACGTCTGAAGAGCGCGAAGAGGAAGCGCATCGCGATCCGATTCCGAGGTTTGGCCTCTTTCTCGTCCGAGAAGGTATTCTCGATGAGCACGAGTTGGAACGCCTCGAGGCAGAAGTGGATCGCGAAATCCTGGAAGCCACCGATTCCGCGCTCGCGGCCGAGTTGCCGCCCGAAACATCGATTTTGGAATGCATCTATTCTCCTGACGTAGATCCCACCTCCGCGCGATTCGAGTCGGAACCGAAATTCACCGGCGAACCAAAAACCATGCTGGAAATGATTCCTGCCACGCTGGCCGACGAGATGGAGCGGGATGCCCGAATCGTGGTGTTTGGCGAAGACGTGGCCGATTGCAGCCGTGAAGAGAATCTGAAGGAGGTCAAGGGCAAAGGGGGTGTCTTCAAAGCGACCGCCGGGCTGCAACGGCGTTTCGGATCGGACCGCGTTTTTAATTCGCCGCTGGCGGAGGCTGCCATTGCCGGCCGCGCGATCGGCATGGCTATCCGCGGCATGAAGCCCGTCGCTGAAATGCAGTTCTTCGATTACATCTGGCCCGCGATGATGCAAATTCGCGACGAATTGGTTGTGACGCGCTGGCGCTCGGCTGGCCACTTCAAGGCGCCTGCAGTAATTCGCGCGGCAATCGGCGGTTATCTCACGGGCGGCGGGCCTTACCACAGCCAATCAGGCGAAGTCATCTTTACGCATTTGCCGGGGCTTCGCGTCGTCATGCCCTCAACCGCGCTCGAGCTTTGCGGTTTATTGCGCACGGCAATCCGTTCCGATGATCCCGTTCTGTTTCTGGAGCATAAGCATCTCTATCGCCAACCTTACAATCGTTCGCCTTATCCCGGTCCCGATTTCACGATTCCTTTCGGCAAAGCCCGCATCGTTCGTCAAGGCA
>Ga0187821_10000472_pt1 | contig 10461 bp, 13 predicted proteins | sample NC_wetland_sal_i_20_FD_132442 | JGI IMG/M metagenome (GOLD analysis project Ga0187821, IMG submission 132442) | Wetland sediment microbial communities from Neuse River Estuary, North Carolina, USA - SourceSoil_1 | ecosystem: Environmental > Aquatic > Freshwater > Wetlands > Sediment | place...
AGATCCCGACCAAGGGCAAGAAGCAGCGGATCTACGACCTCGACGCGATCGAGACGGTGCTGCTGATCAAGCAGGGCAAGGACAAGGGACTGAATCTCGCCGCCGCGATCGAGGCGGCGCGGCGCTTCCGCGAGGAGCGCGGCTAAGAGCTCTTAGGCAGGAACGTCGAGATGATGTCGATCGGCGCCGGGAAGATGATCGTCGACGAGTTCGCGCCGCCGATCTCGAGCAGCGTCTGCAGGTAGCGCAACTGGAGCGCGATCGGGTGCTCCTCGATCACGATCGCCGCGTCCTTCAGCCGCTCGGCCGCCTGGAACTCGCCCTCGGCGTTGATGATCTTCGCGCGCCGCTCGCGCTCGGCCTCCGCCTGCCGCGCCATCGCGCGCTGCATGCCGCCGGGGATCTCGACGTCCTTCACCTCGACGATCGAGACCTTGATGCCCCACGGGCCGGTCGCCTCGTCGATGATCGACTGGAGGATCGCGTTGATCTTCTCGCGCTCCGACAGCAGCTCGTCGAGCACGTGCTGACCGAGCACCGACCGCAGCGTCGTCTGCGCAATCTGCGATGTCGCGACCATGAAGTTCTCGACCTGGACGATCGCGTCCCTCGGCTCGACGATGCGGAAGTACGCGACCGCGTTCACGCGGACCGGCACGTTGTCCTTCGTGATCACTTCCTGCGGCGGGATGTTCAGCGTGATCGTCCGCAGGTCGACCTTCACGATCTGGTCGACGAACGGGATCTTCCAGACGACGCCCGGGCCGCGTGTCTCGAGCAGGCGCCCGAGACGGAACATCACGCCCCGCTCGTACTCCCGCATGATCCGGACGAAGCCCAGCATCAGGGCAACCCTATCTCTTGACCGTCAACTGGAGGCCCCGGACGGCCTCGACCTCGACCTCTTCGCCGGGGACGAGCTCGGAGTCGTCTTCGGCGTGCGCCTGCCACAGCTCGCCGTTGACGAAGACGAGGCCGGGCGCGCGCACCTCGCCGCGCTTGCCGACGATCGCCTGCGGGCCGACCGTCACGGGCCTCCGCCGTGCGGCGAAGCCCTTGCTGAGCGCGAAGGTCCAGAACGAGCCGATGGCGGCGCCGATGCCGACGATGAGCCACGTGTTCACGTGATAGCCACCAGGCTGGTTCTGGTACAGCAGCGCGAGGCCGAACAGGAGCGCAACGAGGCCGGCGATGGTGAGCGCGCCGTGCGTCATCGCGTGCAGGTCGATAACGAGGAGCGCGACGCCGAGGAGCACGAGCGCGACGCCGCCCCAGCTCGGGTTCAGCACCGAGAAGCCGTACAGCGCCATCACGAGCGACACGGCGCCGAGCGCGCCCGGCAGGACGATTCCCGGGTGCAGCACCTCGAAGATGAGGCCGACGATCCCCGCGAGGAAGAGGATCGAGATGAGGTTCGGATCGATGATCGTGTTGAGGAAGCGCGTGATGAATCCGGGCTTTACGGTGTCGATCTGCGCGCCCGCGAGATGGAGCGTGAACGGCCGGTCGGCGTCCTTCGTCCTGTAGTTCGAGAGGCGGTTCAGCAGCGCAGGCAACGTCGGCGCGATCATGTCGATCACGTTCATCTTCAGCGCTTGCGACGCAGTGAGGTTGGACGCGACGCGTACGGCCTTTGCCGGCCACGTCGTGTTGCGGTGATGGGCGGCCGCAAGCGCGGTCAGTGATGCGACCGAATCGTTGATCACCTTGCGCCGCAAGTCGGAGCCGAGGTTCTGCCCGCTCGAGTCGATCGGCGTGGACGAGCCGATGTTCGTCGTCGGCGCCATCGCGAGCACGTCCGCCGCCTCCGACACCCACACGCCGGCGGAGGCGGCCCGTGAGCCGTCGGGGGAGACGTAGACGATGACGGGCACCTTCGCGTTCAGCTCCGCGTTGTAGATCGTCTTCATCGACGTCGACAGGCCGCCGGGCGTGTCGAGCAGGATGACGGCTGCGTCATAGTGCCCGCTCGCCGCGCGCGAGAGCTCGTGCGTCAGGTAGTCCTGCGTGACCGGGTTGATCTCCAGGTCGGGGCCGAACGTGATCGCGAGCACGCGGGGCGCCGCCTGCGCAGCGCCTGCGAAGACGAGTGCGACGAGCGCCACGAGGACCCCGCGCATATGCCTCAGGATACGCCGGACCAGGCGTCGTACCGGCGCTCGAGCTCGAAGAGGATCGCCGCCAGGAGCGGCGCGCGCTCCAGCTCGTGGCCGAGCTCGATGTAGAGCGACGTCGGCGGCTTGACCGCGTCGGCGGGAAGCTCGCCGGCACGCTGGTTGACGTTCACGCCGACGCCGAGGACGACGCGCCCGGCGGTCGCCTCCGGCAGCACGCCCGCCACTTTCCGTCCGCCGATCATGACGTCGTTCGGATGCGACACCTCTGCCCCCGCGCCGAGCGCCGCAGCAACCGCCTCGCCGGCGACGACGGAGAGCTCCGGCCAGCGGGCCATCTCGGCGGCGGGCCGCAACATGACGGAGAAGAGGAGCGCCCTCCCGGGGGCGTCCGTCCAGATTCGCCCGAGCCGTCCGCGCCCTCCCGTCTGGTGGTCGGCGGCGACCGTCGCGCCCTCGGCGGCGCTTTCGTCCAGCTCCCGCTGCGTCGAGGTCGTCTCGGCCAGGAAGCGGTAGGGCCGGCCCAGGCGCCCGCGTAACAACGGCGTCACGAGGTCCGGCGAGAGATCCGACACGCGCCTCTAGACTAGACGGGTCGTGAAGACGATACGGCAGCCCCTTCGGCCGCAGGCTGCGCCCGTCTACGAGAAGCTCAGCGACCCCATCCTCGTCACGCGGGCGAAGGACGGGGACCGGCTCGCGCTCGAGGCGCTCTGCGCTCGCCATGCACCCCGCGTCGAGCGGCTCGCGCGCCACCTGTTGCGCGATCCCGAGGATGCGCGCGACGCGGCGCAGGAGGCGCTCGCCAAGGTCGTCGTCCGCCTCCCGCAGTTCCGGGGCGACTCGCAGTTCTCCACCTGGCTTCATCGACTGGTCGTCAACACGTGCCGCGATGCCGCGGAGCGCCGCACGGCCCGTGTGACCGAGCCGCTCGCCGACGACCTCAGCACCGGCTGGACGGACGACCCGGTGCGTGCCGCCGGCAACGCCGAGCTCCGGCGCGAGCTGTGCGACTCGCTCGCCGGGATATCCCCGCGCGAGGCGCAGGTGATCGTCCTCAAGGACGCGATGGGCTACTCGTTCGAGGAGATCGCGGACGCGGCGGGCATGCCGGTCGGCACCGCGAAGTGCCACGCGCATCGCGGCCGTGCGCGCCTTCGAGAGAAACTGGACAACGTCGCGTGACGCCACCGGTCGCGCCGTTCGGCCGGGACGTGATCGAGCAGCTGATCCCGCACCGGCCGCCGTTCCTGCTCGTGGACGAGATCCTCGAGCTCGAGCCCGGCAAGCGCGTCGTCGGCCGCAGGAAGATCCGCGCCGACGACTGGTGGTTCGCGGGTCACTTTCCGGAGCGGCCGGTGATGCCGGGCGTGCTCACGATCGAGGCGATCGCGCAGGCCGGCGCGGTCGCCGTCCTCGCCGACGAGGCGAACCGCGGGAAGATTCCCTTCTTCGCCGGCATCGACGATTGCCGCTTCAAGCGCGTCGTCGAGCCCGGTGACGTCCTCACTCTCGAATGCGAGTTCGTCCGCGTCCGCGGGCCGATCGCCAAGGGCGAAGGCCGCGCGCGTGTCGGCGACGAGATCGCGGCAGAGGCGCTTCTGACAGTCTTCGTCGGCGAATGATCGGTAGCGCCGCAGCGGGCAAGGACGTCTCCATCACCGGGCTCGGGGTGAAGGTCCCGGACCGCGTGATGAAGAACGACGAGCTCTCGCAGTTCGTCGACACGTCGGATGAATGGATCCACGCGCGCACGGGGATCCGTGAACGCCGGATCGCGTCGCAGGAGGAGGCCCTCTCCGATCTCGCACTGCCCGCGGCGCGTGACGCACTCGCGCAGGCGGGGCTCGACGGGAAGGACGTCGACCTCCTCATCGTCGCGACGGTGACGCCGGACATGACGTTCCCGTCGACGGCGGCGATCCTCGCGGACGCGCTCGGAGCATCCGACGCGGCGGCGTACGACCTCTCGGCCGGCTGCACCGGCTTCATGTACGCGCTCGCCCAGGCCTACGGGATGCTCGCCGGGGGCCTCGCGCACCGCGCCCTCGTCGTCGGCGGCGACATCCTCTCCCGCCTATTCGACTGGACCGACCGGTCGACCCTCGTTCTCTTCGGGGACGGCGTGGGGGCCGTCATGCTCGAGGCGGTGCCGCAGCAGGGCTTCCTGGGCTTCGACCTAGGGGCCGACGGCGCCGGGGGCGAGAGCCTCTGGCTTCCGGGCAGCGGATCGCGGGTATTCGAGGACGCCGACCGTCACATCAAGATGAACGGCCGGGAAGTGTTCAAATTTGCGACGAGGATCCTCGTCCAGTCGGCCGAGGAGCTCCTCGCCAAGTGCCAGGTCTCGATCGACGACGTCGACGTCTACATCCCCCACCAGGCCAACGTGCGGATCATCGACCACGCAACCAAGAAGCTCGGTATCCCGTCTGAGCGGGTGGTGATCAACGTCGACCGGTACGGCAACACGTCCTCGGGCTCCATCCCGCTCGCCATGGCCGATGCCGTGGCCGACGGCCGGCTCGCGCCCGGAAAGCTCGTGCTCATGACGGGAATGGGCGCCGGGCTGACGTGGGGAAGCGCGCTCATGCGCTGGACCATGAACGGGGCTGCGGCATGAAGGTCGCGTTCTGCTTCCCGGGCCAGGGCTCCGTCGAGCCGGGCATGGGCCGCGACATCGCAGCCGCGGTCGCGAAGTCTCGCTCCGTGTACGAGCGCGGCAGCGGCGCCGCCGATCTCGACCTGATGCGTCTCTGCTTCGAGGCGGACGCGTCGGAGCTGCTCGACACCGCGGTGCAGCAACCTGCGCTCGTCGCGACGTCGCTCGCCGTTCTCGCCGCGATCCGCGAGCGCGGCATCGAGCCCGACTACGTCGTCGGCCACTCGGTCGGCGAGTTCGCGGCGCTCGCCGCCGCCGGCTCGATGACGGACGAGGAGGCGATCGGCCTCGTACGCGAGCGCGGCATCGCGATGGCGGAAGCCGCGGCGCGGCATCCGGGGTCGATGGCCGCGATCCTCGGGCTCGAGGACGAGGTCGTCGAGACGCTCTGCCGCAAGATCCTCGGCGTGTGGCCGGCGAACTACAACTGCCCGGGGCAGATCGTGGTGTCCGGTGAGAACGACGCCGTCGACGAGTGCTGCGAGCTCGCGCAGGAAGCAGGAGCGCGGCGCGCCGTGAAGCTGAAGGTCTCCGGCGCGTTCCATTCGCCGCTCGTGGCGCGCGCCGCGGACAGACTGCGCCCGGCGATCGAGCGCGTGAAGTTCCAGGAGCCGACGGCTCCGTTCATGTCGACGGTGACGGCGCGCCTCGAGTCGGCGCAGCGGATGGGTCCGCTGCTCGTCGACCAGCTCACGGCTCCCGTCCGCTTCACGCAGGCGGCGAGCGAGCTCATGCGCGAAGGCGTGCGGACGTTCGTCGAGGTCGGCCCGGGCAACGTGCTCTCCGGCCTCGTCAAGCGCATCGACCGCAGTGTGAAGGCCGTGTCGGTGAACAGCCTCGCCGCGCTCGACGAGCTGCACGACGTTCTGACTGCCGAGTCCTAGTGGTCACTCCGAGGGCATTGGCGCCGCTCGGTGCGGCTGCAAACCGTCGCATCGCTGCGTCCTCAGTCGCGCCGATAGGTGGAACTATCGGCGCTCCCTGCGTCCTTGCGCTGCTCGGTTTTCGCGCGCCCGAGCAGCACCAAGCCCCTCGGAGCAACCACTGACCTTCGCCTCCCTCGAAGGGAAGAACGCCCTCGTCACGGGCGCCTCGCGAGGCATCGGTCGCGCGATCGCCGTCGAGCTCGCGAAGGCGGGCGCGTCGGTCGTCGTCGGGTACCGCTCGGGGAAGGACGAGGCGGAGGCGCTCGCGGCCGAGATCGGCGGCCGCGCCGTGCAGGCTGACGTCTCGAGCGCCGAGGATGCGGCCCGCCTCGTCGAGGAGGCCGGCGACGTCGACGTGCTCGTCAACAACGCGGGGCTGACACGCGACGGCCTGCTCGCGCGCATGTCCGACGACGACTGGCGCGTCGTCATCGAGACGAACCTCTCCTCGGTCTTCTACACCTGCCGCGCGGTGACCCGCCCGATGATGAAGAAGCGAGCCGGGGCGATCGTCAACGTGTCGTCGATCGTCGGCGTCCACGGCAACTGGGGCCAGACGAACTACGCGGCCTCGAAGGCGGGCATCATCGGGTTCACGAAGTCGCTGGCGCGGGAGCTCGGCAGCCGCAACGTCCGCGCCAACGTCGTCGCTCCCGGCTACATCACGACCCAGCTCACCGACGTTCTTCCCGACGAGGCGACCGCCGCCATGGTCCAGGCCACTCCGCTCGGCCGCCCCGGCGTTCCGGAGGACGTGGCAGGGGCGGTACGCTTCCTCTGCTCCGACGAGGCCTCGTTCATCACGGGCGAAGTGATCCTCGTCGACGGCGGAATGGGAATGTGAGCAGCGACAACGGTTCACTCAACGGGCGCAGGCGCGTCGTCATAACGGGGCTCGGGGCGTTGACTCCGCTGGGCAACGACGTCCGGTCCACCTGGGAGGCGCTGATCCGCGGCGAGGCGGGCGCGGGCCCGATCACGCAGTTCGACGCGAGCGACTTCCCGGTCACGTTCGCCTGCGAGGTGAAGGAGTTCAACCCGTCCGACTGGATCGACCACAAGCAGGCGCGGCGCATGGACCGTTTCGCACAGCTCATCGTCGCTGCGGCGAGGCAGGCCGAGCAGGACGCCGGCATCGACGTCTCGGCGGAGGCGGATCGGGTCGGCGCTGCGATCGCAACGGGAATCGGCGGCCTCAAGTCGTACCAGGACTGCTACGACACGCTGCGCGACCGTGGCCCGGATCGCGTCAACCCGTTCGCGATCCCCGCGATCATCCCGAACATGGGTGCGGGCTGGGTGTCGATGGAGCTCGGCACGAAGGGCCCGCTCGCGTCGCAATGCACTGCATGTGCAGCGTCGAACATGGCGCTCGGCGACGGTGCCGACGCCATTCGCCTCGGCCGCGCGGACGTCATGTTCTGCGGCGGCACGGAGGCGGCGATCAACAAGGTCGGAATCGCGGGATTCGGCGCGATGCGCGCGCTGTCGCGGCGCAACGACGACCCTGCGCACGCCTCGCGTCCGTTCGACGCGCGCCGCGACGGCTTCGTCATGGGCGAGGCGGGCGCCGTGCTCGTGCTCGAGGAGCTCGAGCATGCCAAGGCGCGCGGCGCGAAGATCTACGCGGAGGTGGCGGGCTACGGTGTCTCGGCGGACGCGAGCCACATCACCGAGCCCGATCCGACCGGCATGAATCCGGCGCGCGCGCTGAAGATGGCGATGGCGGACGCTGGAGTCACGTCGAACCAGATCGACTACATCAACGCGCATGCGACGTCGACTCCGATCGGCGACTCGAGCGAGACGCGCGTGATCAAGCTCGCGCTCGGCGAAGAGGACGCGCGCCGTGTCGCCGTATCCGGGACGAAGGGCGCGACCGGCCATTGCCTCGGCGGCGCGGGCGCGGTCGAGGCGCTCTTCACCACGCTGGCGGTGCACGAAGGCGTGCTCCCGCCGACGATCAACTACGAGTACGAGGATCCCGAGTGCGATCTCGACTACGTGCCGAACGAGGCGCGCAAGGCCGAGGTGAACATCGCGATCAACAACTCGTTCGGGTTCGGCGGGCACAACGCCTGCGTCGTCATCCGCAGGTACCAGTAGCGTCTTCTCGTTGGACGAGCTCGTCGTGGTGCGCCGCTCGCGGCGTGCGAAACGCTGGACCATCGATCTCCCGTGGGGCGAGCCCGCGCGGCTCACCGTGCCGCAGCGGATGTCGGACGCCGAGATCGACCACGTGCTGCACGCGCATCGCGACTGGCTGAAGCGGGAACGCACCCGCCAGCGGCCGCGCCTCGGCCTCGACTGCCGCGTCGTGTCGGAGCTCGAGGGGAGACGTGCCGCGCGCGAGCTCGTGCACATGCTCGTCGAGGAAGAGGCGGAGGCGCTCGGCGTGCAGGTCAACCGCATCCAGATCCGCGATCAACGCACCCGCTGGGGCTCGTGCTCGCCGGGCCGGAACCTCTCCTTCAACTGGCGGCTCGTGCTCGCGCCGTTCGAGGTGCTCGACTACGTCGTGGTGCACGAGGTCTGTCACCTCCGCGAGGCCAACCACTCGCGCCGCTTCTGGCGGCTCGTCGAGACGCGGCGCCCGGAGTGGCGTGAGCAAAAGGCCTGGCTCGACGAGCACGGCCCCGAGCTGCTGGCGTTCAGGCCGGCGGCGTAGTGCGCAGGTAGGAATCGCTGCCGTCGAGCCAGTCGGCGCGCGGCGGATTGAAGACGTCGACGTCGAGCGTGTCCTCAAGCGCCTCCGCCTCGTGGAGGAGGTTGCGCGGAATGCAGAGCACCTCGCCCGCCTTCACGTCGACGACGTCCTCGCCGTCGTCGCCGAGGCGGAATCTCAGGCAGCCCTCGAGGACGTACGTGAGCTGCTCGTTGTCGTGCGCGTGCTTGGGGACGACACAGCCCTTCAGCAGGTAGACGTGCGCGATCATCAGGTCGCCGCCGGTGATCAGCCGGCGGCCGAGGAGCGGATTGAGCTCCTCACGGGGCAGGTCGTCCCAGCGATGATGCGTGGCTCGGTCCGACATGATTCTCCGAAGTATGGATCGCTGGGCGACCTTCGACTGCTACGGCACGCTGATCGACTGGAACGGCGGAATCGCCCGCGAGCTGGAGCGCCTCTTCGGCGCGGACCGGGCGGGCGCGATGCTGCACCGGTATCACGAGATCGAGCCGCAGGTGCAGCGCGAGGACCCGACGCGGAGCTACCGAGACGTCATGGCGATCGCCCTCGCGCGGATCGGCCCCGTCCCCGCAGGGGAGGAGGACGCGCTCGGCCGGTCGCTGCCGTCGTGGCAGCCGTTCGTAGAGACGTCTTCCGCGCTCGAGGAGGCCCGCGCCCGCGGGTGGAAGCTCGCGATCCTCTCCAACACCGACCGCTCCTTCATCGACGCGTCGATGGACCGCATCGGCGTCCCCTTCGAGCTGGCGATCGTCGCGTCCGAAATCGGCTCGTACAAGCCCGCGCACCGGCACTGGGAGGAGTTCGACGCGCGCACCGGCGCCGACCGCGCAGGTCACGTGCACGTCGGCGCGAGCCTCTTCCACGACATCGCGCCCGCGCGCGAGCTCGGCCTCCGCACGATCTGGGTGAATCGCCTCGGCGAGGAGCCGAAGCCGCGGCCCGACGTGGAGCTGCGGTCGCTCACCGGCCTCGCCGACGCGCTGGACTCGCTGGTCGCATGAACATCCGGCCGTTCACCGAGGACGACGCGGAAGCCGTCGCCGATCTCGTCAACCGCGACACCTTGCGCTTCTACGGTCGTCCCGGGCGCCTTACCGGCGCGGACATCCTGCTCTTCTCCAAGTACGCGAAGGAGCAGTGGATTTACGAAGAGGCGGCCCGGGTCGTCGCGAGCGCCTCCTACGGCATCCACGGCGACAAGGCGCACATCCGTGGCGTCGTCGCCGAAAAGGGGCGCGGGATCGGGACGCAGATCGTCGAGCGTGGAGAGGAGTTCGCGCGGGCCGGCGGCGTCGCGAAGATCCACGCGGGATTCCCCGAGCCCGACAACGCCGCGCGGAGTCTGTTCGAGTCGCGCGGCTACCGCGAGGTGCGCCGGTTCCGGACGATGGCGATCGAGCTCACCGATGAGCCGAGCGTTCCCGAGCCTCCCGGCGGCTTCGTCCTGGACGAGCTGCACGAGGACGAGATGCGCGCGTTCTACGACGCGCTGAACGACGCGTTCCAGGAGCACTGGGAGTGGCATCCGAAACCGTTCGACGACTGGCTCGAGCTGCGCCGCGGGCAGCATCACGACGAGCACGGTCCCGTCTGGTTCGTCATCCGCGCCGGCGACGAGCTCGCAGCCGTGACGCGCAACGACCCGGAACTCGAAGGCGGCGGGTATGTCGGCGCGATCGGCGTTCGGCCGGCATGGCGCGGCCGGGGGCTCGCAAAGGTGCTCCTCTACCGCACGTTTCTCGAGTTCTGGCGGCGGGGGAAACGCCGCGTCACGCTCGACGTCGACTCGGAGAACGAGACCGGCGCAACGCATCTTTACGAGGGGGTCGGCATGCACGTCGAGTCGTGCAGCGTGGCGTTCGAGAAGACGCTCGCATGAGCATCTTGCGCGCGAAGTGCCCGACCTGCCGTGCGAACACGGCAGTCGCCGTCGGCGCGGGCTACGAGTGCCACTCGTGCGGCCGCACGTTCAACGCCGGCCTCGTGCGCGTCCCGCGGGCGTGGGGCCACGGCGGCGAGGAGATGGTGGAGTCCGCTGCGCTCCCGCTCGACTATCCCGAGGCATCCGTC
>Ga0187821_10000473_pt1 | contig 10443 bp, 11 predicted proteins | sample NC_wetland_sal_i_20_FD_132442 | JGI IMG/M metagenome (GOLD analysis project Ga0187821, IMG submission 132442) | Wetland sediment microbial communities from Neuse River Estuary, North Carolina, USA - SourceSoil_1 | ecosystem: Environmental > Aquatic > Freshwater > Wetlands > Sediment | place...
AGCCGCGGATTGTGCAACAAATTGCGGCTTTGCGGCAGGTAAGTGCCGAAGATTCTGAAACTGAGGGGGATGGCGGCCAGCTTCCCGGCCCATGACCTAAGCGCGAATTCGAACCGGACGCTCCGGTATTCGTCAGCGCTCTCGCGGAACAATGGCACGCGCCACTGGGAGCGGCAGACCACGCTACGTCATGTCCGGGAAAAGGCGCCTCAGAGCAGCGCAATCAAATCGATTTCGACCCGCACGTTTTTGGGGAGGCGCGACACCTCGACGGTGGAACGCGCCGGAGGATGCGTCGTGAAATAGCGCGCGTAGACTTCGTTCATGGCGGCGAAATCGTTCATGTCGGCCAGAAATACGGTGGTCTTCACCACGCGCTGAAGGGATGATCCTGCCGCTTCCACGACGCCCTTCAGATTTTCGAGGACGCGCTCGGTTTGCGCCGCGGCGTCTCCTTCCACAACCTGCTGCGTTTTCGGATCGAGCGGTATTTGTCCGGAGAGAAATACAAATCCATTTGCGCGGACGGCTTGCGAATAGGGACCGATGGCTTTTGGCCCTCGATCGGTTGCGACGGTTTCGATCACGCGATCCTCCTGTTGGTTTTTTGCCGGGCCTATGTAGCGAACCTCTTAGAGTCTACGTGCCAACCTAAGTCTAGAACGGTTTTGTAGCGCCCGCCTTCAGGCGGGCACTTTCAATTCAAGCAGATGCCCGCCTGAAGGCGGGCGCTACATCGTCCAAACCTAACCACATTTCAATTCCGCAGCTGCGCGCTGGACGCTTTCTGATACCTGGCACGAAAATCCTCGGGGATGCCCGGTTCAACGAGCCACTTGCGAAACATTTCCGCCAGGTCTTTCCCCGACGCGGATTCCGCCGCGGCCCGGAGTTCCTCGTAACCGGTGTCGCTGTCCGCGCGGTCATGAAGTATATCGCGCAACGCGGCGCGCAAGTTGTCGTGTCCGCACACGTCTTCCAGAGCAACGAAAAAAAGACCGGCACGGTAGCCCGTCGAAATTCGCTCGGCGCGCGAATAGCCGGCCGGCGGTTCCATCAACCGTTTGTCGGGCGCGGCGGCACGCGCCGCGTCATAGCGATCCACCAGGGACGCGACCATGCTGCGACGCTGGTCCGCGCCGCGGCCTTCGGCGGCGATCACCAGGCTGAACAGCCCCACGCCGCGGCCCATCAGAATCTGCGCTTCCGGGCGCGGGCGGACGCGCCAGCCAAACCAGGTTCGCGCCAATTCGTATTCGCCGAGCTGCAGCACGTCCTCGTTCGCGATGCCCTGTTGAAAAACTCGGGGATCCAGCAACACGCCCTCCGGAAAGGAAGCTCCTCCGGGATCAAGAGATGCGCCAAATTCAGCGGGCAATACAGCCGGCGCCTCGGCGATTCGCACAACGGGTTTTTCCGGGGAAGCCGGGCCAAAATATTCCCTGAATGCCTTCATCGAGGACGAAAGCCGTTCCGCCGCCGCTTGCGCTGACGGGCCGTCTATCGTGTGAAACGTCCAGAATCGGACTTCGCCTTGCGGCGCCAGGATAACCTTCTCCTGGTAGCGACCTGCAACAACGTACGGAAGAAAATCAAAGTCCGGGTTGATCAGGAAACGCTGGGCGACATAATCGCCGTCGGGGGTGCGCTTGAGGGCTTTTCCCGGGGCGAGAACGCGAAAATCCGGCGGCGCAAAAACGGTCAAGAGCTCACTGTTCGGATTCGCACCGCCCCTCGCAAAAAGGCCATAAGGCGTCTGCCAGAGCGGGAGCGCCGTTTCATCGGCTATAAAAAAACCGCTGGGCGACGCGACTATCGTGCCTCGCGCCGAGGACTCCGGCACGAGATCCCATTCCGTGACGACGCTGCGATTTTCATTTTGCCCCCACGGAGGATCGAAGGGCGCGCGCAACATGCGGGCATCGGTCTGCGAGCTCCGCTGCGGAGAAACTTCCGCGCCTTCGATGACGACGCGCAAGTTTTGCTCGCCAAACACACGCCCTTCGGGCAAACGAACTTCCAGGGAGCGAAGCGGACGATCTCCGGCATTTCTGAGTACGTCGGCGACGTGAAAATGGATGCGGCCCGGCGCGGCGGCGGAAACGAGAATCTCCGTTTTGCGGTCGGCAAATCGATAGCCCGGGCCGAGGGGGTGGACGCAGCCCGCCGCGAGTGATGCGCACGCGGCCAAGACGACAGGAAAATTGAATCGCGATCTAGATTCGACGAGCAAGATGAAGTGATTCTACCGGGGCGGGGGTTGCCGGTCAAAACTTGCGTGGTTTCGTAGCGCCGGCGTCTCGCCGGCAGTGTTGGACTGTTTTGATATCGTACAATTGCCGGCGAGACGCCGGCGCTACGAAAACCCGGCAATGACGAGCTGCGAATTCCGCAAGCGGGTAGCTCTTTGACAGCCGCAGAATCTAGCTAACTCGATTTCAATTCCAGTTCCGACTTAATCTCGCTCACCGGCTTGCCCTTCCAGAACTCCGCCATATTTTCCATCGATGTGAACGATCTCGTCCGCATGCGGTCAATGTAGAGCGTGCCGCGCAGGTGATCGATCTCGTGCTGCAGGATCCGCGCATACCATCCTGAAGCTTCGATCACTTTGCGCTCGCCGCGCTCGTCCAGGCAGGTGACGCGGACGGCGCGGGCCCGCGGGACGAGCGCCGTAAAGCCGGAGAGACTCAGGCAGCCCTCGAAAAACTCGGCTTTTTCTTCACCGATTTCCTCAAGTGCGGGATTAATGATGGCGTGAAAAGGAACCGGGCGGCGCTCGCGCTCCCGCAACAGCGCTTCCGGAATTTCCTTATGATAATCCTCGCGGTCCTCAATCACCGCCAGTTGCAGCGCGAGGCCCAGCTGCGGAGCCGCGAGGCCCACGCCGGGCGCTTCGTGCATGCACGCCCGCATGGATTCGATCAATTTCTGAATTTCGCGGCTGCGTATTTCCGCGACGCTCATGGGGCGGGCGCGCTGCCGCAAAACGGGATTCCCGGCCTGAACGATTTCAAGTTTCACGGGAGCCATAATTTCCAATCATGCGCCAACGGCATCCACGCGGCCATGGATTTCATTCCAGCTGGTGAGGATATGCGGGAAGCGCGCCGCGACAAAATGAAAATCGCGAAGTTTGAGAAATAGTCGACTCTATTTGTGGGCATGAGCCTGGTAAACAAATCTGTGCCCGCCGGCGGCGCGTTCGCGCTCGGCGATGAATTTGGTGGCGGTCGCGTCCGAGTCGCCCTTTTGAATCATTTCCATCATCATTGCGTCGGTCACGCCGGTGTTCTTCAGTTCCCCGAGCTTTTCCCCGGAGAGCACAGTCAGTCCCTGCGACCGGCGATGCGCGACGGCCAGAATGATCTTGTCGGAAAGGCCCGCCAGGCGCATCGCTCGAGCTTCTCCGGCCCAAGGACCCAATTGATTGAGGCGCGCAAGCTCCAGGACGGTTGCTTCCGACGACCCGGCATTCAACAAATCCGCGACGGATTCCCCATCCGCGAACGGAATCTTGCGATCGCGAGCGAGCTGAATCAAGACGACGGTGGAGGGATCGGTCAGGCCGGCCTGGTGCGCCTTATTGAGCTCCGTGACTTCCGCGTTGGATATGTTCAAGGACTTCAGTTGCGGCACGCTGTCCAGCCACATGGCCATCTGGTCGGCTTGCTCCGTGTCCGCTTTTTGGGCGGGCTTGCAGGAGCAGAGGAGCGCGACCGATGCCAGGAGCAATCCATACGGCAGACGCCGGACGAGATGGAAACGCAATGGACGTAGAGAGGGCATTTTCTAATTGTAACTGAAGGGGCAGACTGCGGAGCTGGCGTGTGCCTCGAAGATCAACTGGGTTTGGTAGCACACGCTTCAGCCTGTGGGGTTTGGTCCTTGCAAGGACGAACCCCCACAGGCTGAAGCCTGTGCTACCAATTCGCTCAAATGTTGTAGAGGCGCTCGACGCCGAAGACGCCGGGGATCTTGCGGATATTGGCGGTAATGCGTTCGAGTTGCTTGCGGTCGGCGATTTCCAGCGTGAGGTCGATGCGGGCGTGCAAATTATCGGGGTGGCTGCCGAGGGTGCGAATGTTCGAGCCGGTCTCGCTGATCACGGCGGTGATGTCGGCGAGCATGCCGGGCCGGTCCTGCGCGCGGATCAGCAATGTGACGGGATAGGTGGATCCGGTCGCGCCGCCCCACTCCACGTCGATGCGGCGTTCCACCTGGTAGAGCAAATTCTGGACGTTGGGGCACGAATTGGAATGGACCGCGACGCCGCGGCCGCGCGTTACGTATCCGACGATCTCGTCACCGGGGATCGGGTTGCAGCACTTCGCGCGGAAAACCATCAGGTCGCTCTGCCCGCCGACCTGCAGCTTGGCTTCTCCCACGCCCAGCATTCGCCGGACGGTTGAGACGAGCCGTGCCGAGGAATCTTCCTTCGCTCCCTCGGGCTTGGCCGGCGCCAGCGGCTCGCCCAGCGCATTGGAAATAATTTGCCGCGCCGAGAATTTCCCGTATCCCAAATCCGCGAATAAATCCTCGAGCTTGGCGCAACCGTATTCGGTGGCGACGCGCAGCAGTTCGGCCTCGGGAATTTTCTTCAGGCTGCGGCCCACTTGCCGCGCTTCGCGCTCGAGCAAACGCCGGCCCACTTCGGTCGCCTGGCTGCGCTCGATGGAATTGATGTGGTGCCGGACCTTGCTCCGCGCGCGCGAGGTGCGCACGAAATTCAGCCAGTCCCTGCTGGGGACGTGGCCCTTCTGCGTGATGACCTCGACCACGTCGCCGTTGGCGAGGCCGTGCCGCAGCGGGACGATTTGACCGTTCACTTTCGCGCCAATGCATTGGTTGCCGACTTCAGTGTGCACGGCATATGCAAAATCCACGGGAGTCGCGCCGCGCGGAAGGGCCAGCACTTTTCCCTTTGGCGTGAACGCGTACACTTCCTCGGGATACAGGTCCACCTTCAGCGTGGACATGAATTCCGACGGCTCCTGCATTTCCTTGACCCATTCGATCAGCTGGCGCATCCACAAAATCCGCTGATCGTCCGCGTCGGAAACGTCCTTTCCGTCCTTGTATCGCCAGTGCGCGGCCACGCCTTGTTCGGCGATACGATGCATTTCCTGCGTGCGGATCTGCACTTCAAACGTCTGCCCGGAGTAGATCACCGTGGTATGCAGCGACTGGTAGAGGTTTGGCCGGGGCATGGCGATGTAATCCTTGAACCGGCCGGGCACGGGACGCCACACCTGATGGATCACGCCGAGCGCCGCGTAGCAGTTGCGGATCGTGTCGGTAATGACGCGCACGGCCAGCAGGTCGTAAATCTGATCGACCGTGCGGTGCTGGCGCAAACTTTTTTGATGAATGGAATAGAGGCGCTTGACGCGGCCGTCAACTTCGGCGGTAATTCCGTTTTCGTCGAGGCGCTTGCGAATCGTGTCCTTCAATTCCGCGAGAAACGTCTCGAATTCTTTTCGTTTGGAGACAACGGTATTTTGCAGCTGCTGGTACGCCTCGGGCTCGAGGTAGCTGAAGGCAATGTCCTCCAGCTCGCCGCGGATTAAACCCATTCCCAGGCGGTGCGCGATCGGTGAATAAATATCGAGCGTTTCACGGGCGATGCGCTGCTGCTTTTCGGGTGAAAGGAAACCGAGCGTGCGCATGTTGTGCAGCCGGTCGGCCAGCTTCACCACGACGACGCGCACGTCGTTCACCATGGCCAGCAGCATCTTCCTGACGTTTTCCGCCTGGCGCGCTTCGGGAGCCAGCAGGTCCAGCCGGTTGATTTTCGTGACGCCTTCGACGAGCGTGGCGATGTCCGGCCCGAATCGTTCGGCGATGCGCTGCGTGGACACGCGCGTGTCCTCGACCACGTCGTGCAGGAGCGCGGCGCAGAGCGTCGTGATGTCCAGCTTCATGTCCGCCAGGATGTGCGCGACTTCCAGGGGGTGCGACAGGTAGGGGTCGCCCGACTTGCGCAACTGCGTGCGGTGCTGCTCGGCGGCAAAATCAAACGCGCGCCGCAAAAGCTCAATGTCGCTCGCCGGGCGCGTTTGCCTCACTTTTTCGACCAGCTCGAGGAAGCGCGCCTGGAGGGCGCGGGTCGTGCGCTCCGTCTTGCCGCCAACGCCAACGAGCGAAGAGAGTCCTGCGGGCTTTTCGAGCGAAGACATGTCCTTATATTTTATGTCTATTTGATGCCCCAGGGGAGAAAAGAGTTCCTGGCGTGCCCGAATGAGAGACCTGAGGAAACAAAAAGGCGGCCCGCCCAAATAAAGAGCGGCCTCTGCAAAACCCTCTACCAAAAGGCATGCATGCCTTCGCAACCCCCCGGCTAGCTCGAGGGTTGGCGGAAGGCGGGGGCGTGCGAGCGGTCCAGGCCTGAAATGAGATAGAAGAACCATTCCCGGACCTGTTCGGCAGAAACGCGGTCGTCGTGAATCTCTTGAATCAGCCTGACGGTAATGGACATTGGCTCGATTTCGGCCAGGCGGTAAGCCCAGCGCACAAAATCATTGGTCACAGTATCGCGCCACCTGCGCTCGGCGAACACCAAGGTGGGGGTCGCCTCTTGCAACTCCAACCGGATTAAATACTCGGCTCCGTCTTCCACATAGATGAAACACGCCAGGGTGGGTTCCGGCGGAAGGAAAGAGTGAGCGTCGACGATGGTCCTTCCCGCTAGTTCGTTGATGGCCGCGCACGTTTCCTGCATCATGCGCAGGAGTCCTGACCTTTCCACGCGCTCGCGTCCACGCTCTAGTGCGAAGGTATCGCTAGCCGGTATTAGCTGACGTTCCTTGAGGAATTGTGCGAGCGACGCCGAGCCAGCCCTCACCTCACGCAGCGCGTTCGCCTCATGTTCGCGATTGAGTTCGTCAAGACGCCCTGTGGCGCCGTGTATTGTGGATGTCCACCTCGAGAATATGCCCATAAAAAGTTACTCTCTCTCTGCACATGCGATTGCCGAAGCTCTGGAGCTGCTTACCCTCATGGCTGAGCCTGGTTTCGCCGGCATTTCCATCGCGGCCGCCCAAATTTGGAAAACCGAATTGATCAAAACGCCGAGGATATCTGCTGTGATTGGGCCTCTGAAAAGCCATCGATCCGTTCGGCTTATTTCGCCGCCGGACGTGAAATCTTCGCCCGAGTCCGTCAAGATCAACGTGAGGGTCGCACTTGAATCCGAGTCCATTTCCATCCGGGTGAGCGGTTGTCGCAACCCTGAAAAGCGTTGCCTCATGTCCACCAACAAGATGCTGATCCTGCTTCTCAAGGGTCCCGGATGTTTTTCAAGCATTGTTTCAGGTGCTTCCGCAGAGGGCTCTGGCCTTCTAATTGAGCGCCATACAATCGATGAGAGGACGTGGACCAGATCTCCCACCTCTCCTTCATATCCTTCGAAGATCAGAGGCGGTGGCTGAGTGCCAGGCGACGACATGCGGTTTTCAACAGGACGCCAATCCTCAGTGTTCCCCTTCTTGAGACTTGCAGCCAAACTGCTGGCGGAGTATGGGATGAGGCGCGGGGTGGAGTACGGCATTTTTGCTCGTCCCGTATTTTCCGCTCCACTTTTCACGTTGCACCTCCGAATTTGTCACCGTTTCCAAAGGGCACTTTCAAATCAGCCGGACAAACGCATTGGCCGGCCTAGCCTCATTCTTCCGATCTATTTATTCAGCCCTTTGCTGCGCCGAAAGAAGGTCGGCGTCATGCCCGTGATGCGTCGAAAAGCGCGCGCAAAATTATTTTGGTGCTGGAATCCTAGATCGAGGCTCACATCCAGCACACTGAGGCTCGTGTTCCGAAGGAGTTCACGCGCGCGAATGACGCGCCGGTGAAGAATGTACCGATACGGGCTGAAGCCTGTGCTTTTCCTAAATAGAGTCGCGAAATAGTAGACGCTTAGATTCGCGCTATTCGCGAGTTCGGCAAGAGTAATGTTTTCGTCCAAGTGCGCGTCGATGTAGGCCAGGACGCGCTTCAAGCGCGCGGCCGGCAAACCGGAATTTTGAATCGCGATCGCGCCCGGGGTTTCAGGGTGCGATATTTTTCCTATTTCAAGGCGGCCTGACGTTCCCTTGCGGGACTGAGTGAAACTTTCCGATGTCAATCTTGCGGGGTAGCTTAAGTTGCGGAGCAATTCCTCTTCACGTAAAAAGCTTGTCCGGTCCGACATTCGGGCCCCCAGTTTTCCGCCCTCGCGCAGAAGAAAAGTGGAGAGCGAAGAAGTGACTGCTTACGGCGCCAACAAAAAATTGTTTCAATTCGTGTTCAACAAAATACATTGCGCCACAATCCAGATTGACGGCGCGAGTCCATTGTTGCGGGTGGCATGAAAAACTCTGCGGTACCCGTGCCCTGTGGTCTTGCTTCGGCGTACACGTGCTAAGTTATCACACGCCTGACAAGATACGTGTATCCGTTCTTGCGGTTTTCTTCTTCATCTATTTCTCGAATTTTCAAGTTGATTTGTTCGGAAGGTTGCTCAATTTCCAACCGTGTTTCGCGGGCTTTCATTTCCCTCTACGGGGTTCCCCTGATTTTGCCGAGCAAGATCCCTGTATGCCCTGTGGCGAGTTCGGACTTCCGGGGGATCGGGCGCCGCCAATGTGAACTCCCGCCATTCATTTACGTATCGGCAAGCGATATAAATGAAAAGGCGGCCCGGGACCGGGCCGCCTTTCTTGAGGAAAGTTTCAATAGCTGCCGGGAGCCTGCTAGGGCTTGGCCGGGGTTTCCATTTTCTTCTGCTTGATTTCCTTGGCCTTTTCGACGAGATCGTCGGCCTGCTTCAGCAAAGCCGCGCGCTCGTCGGGGGTGGCGGCCTCGTCGGCCTTGCGGCGCAGCAGGAGGTTCAGATAGGCCATGGCATCGTCGTAGTCGGGGCGAAGCTCCAGGGCCTTTTTGAGGTCGTTGATGCCTTCATCGATCAACTGGCCGTTTTCCTTGGAGTAAGCGTCGCGAACATCGGCCGGCATCGGATCGTCATCCTTGAGCGGCTTGCCGGGATGGGCAAGGCGCCATGTGCCGCGCGTTTCCAGGTTCGAGCGGTAGGTGAGCGTCCAGTCGATGACGCCGATCCAGTAGTACGGTTCGGGATCTTCCGGCTTCAGGGCGATGTGCTTCATGTGGTAGGTCTTGGATTCCTCGAAGCGCGCCCGCGTGTAGGGAGTTCCGGCCATGTTGAAAAGAATGGAACCGATACCGTCGATGGCCGAAATATTGTTGGGATCGGCGGAGAGCACGTCCTGGAATTCCTTGACCGCCGCCTCGCCCATGCGGACGTTTTCATCCGAGGGCGCGCCGGGAATGTATTGCGTCGCGTAAGCGGTGGCGAGGTAGAGGCGGGCGTTGGTAAGCGTAGGATCGTTGTCCTTCGCATCCTTGAAGAACTCGATGGCCTGGTCGTACTTGCCATCGCGATAGGCGGCGACGCCCTTGTTGAGTTCGTCGCGGGCCTTCAGCTTGGCGCAGCCCGACGCGCCGAAACCGACCGCCATCATGGCCACCGCGAACAGCGCCACGGAATTTTTATTTTTGGAGTGCGAAAAATGCGCAAAAGGATTCATGGCAAACAATCCATCCCCGCGAATATTTTGTATTCCCCCGAGAGGGCAATGAAGTTACCGACGCTTGTACCTATCGTCCCACGATGCAAAAAACAGCCTTCGCACTTTCCGGCGCCACCCCTATCCACGAAGGCACAAGCTACAGCCGCACACTCTACACCAGCAAGGCCTTGGAACAAAGCAACTTTATTATTATTTGAGGGCAAATAAAACCGGCATGCACCGAGACCAGGCCGGGCCGGCAACCGCCATGTAGTTACTTCCCCGCTTCAAGATTGGCGGTGATCAATCCCACCTTGTCGATACCGGAACCCCGCATGATGTCGATCGCTTTCGCGACATCGGCGAACCGGACCGCGTCGTCACCCTTGACGAAAGCGACTTTCTCGGCGCGCTCCTTGAAGACGTCGGTGAGGCGCGGCCCAAGAGAGTCCCATGTGGCGTCCTCATCGTTGATCTTCAATTTCCCGGTGTCCAGAATCTGAACGACGATCGTCTTCTGCGTGACCTGATCCGGCTGCTTCTGGTTTGGCGGCGCGGGCTGCGGCACCAGCGCGTCCAGACCTTTCGGCGTCAGCGGCGTGATCACCATGAAAATAATGATCAGCACCAGGAGAATATCGATCAGCGGGACGACATTCATCGTCGCCATCGCACCGCCCTGTTTTCCTCCAACGTCCATTCCCATTGTCGTGGCTCCTAATTCATGTTCCGCGTCCCGATGCAATCACCGGAACGGATGCGCTAGCAAAGAGAAAACCGGGAAGCGGGGCCCAACGCCTCGCTTCCCAGCGAAGATTAGCCTGCCGGCGGTGGTGGAGCGGTTCGACGATTCTGTTCGGCCCGATCGGTGATCAAGCCGACG
>Ga0187821_10000474_pt1 | contig 10434 bp, 4 predicted proteins | sample NC_wetland_sal_i_20_FD_132442 | JGI IMG/M metagenome (GOLD analysis project Ga0187821, IMG submission 132442) | Wetland sediment microbial communities from Neuse River Estuary, North Carolina, USA - SourceSoil_1 | ecosystem: Environmental > Aquatic > Freshwater > Wetlands > Sediment | place...
CGCGGCGTGATCCTGGCGATCTATAAGACCGGCGACACTTCCACTCTAAGCGTCGTGTCGCAAGTCTATTCCAAATTGCCGCAAATCAAGAGCCTCCTGCCGCCGCAAACGGTGATCACACCTCTATTCGATCAATCCATTTTCGTGAGGGCGGCCATTCAGGGAGTCGTCCGCGAAGGCGTGGTTGCCGCGTGCCTGACCGCGTTGATGATTCTCCTATTCCTGGGCAGCTGGCGCAGCACGGTGATTATCGCTATTTCGATCCCGCTTTCGATTCTGGTCTCCATCACGATGCTGAGCGCGCTGCACGAGACGATCAATCTGATGACGCTCGGCGGCCTGGCCCTCGCGGTCGGCATCCTGGTAGACGACGCCACAGTGGCCATCGAGAATATTGAAAGAAATCTGGCGCAGGGGAAGGACACGGTCCGCGCAATCCTGGACGGCTCCCAGGAAATCGCCATCCCCGCCCTGGTTTCGACATTGTGCATTTGCATTGTATTCGTACCGATGTTTTTCCTCACCGGCGTGGCGAAATTCCTGTTCGTCCCGCTTGCCGAAGCCGTGGTATTCGCCATGCTCGCGTCCTACTTTTTTTCGCGGACGCTCGTGCCGACGATGGCCATGTATCTTCTCAAGGGTCATCATGGAGAGGAATACGCCACCGGAAACGATATTTTCTCGCGAGTGCAGCGCGGATTCGCGCGAGGGTTTGACCGCATGCGCGGAGGCTATCGCGCTTCGCTGTCCTTCTGCCTGCAGCGGTCCTGGCTTTTTGTGGGACTGTTTCTCTTTTTCTGCGTGGCATCGATGGCGCTGATTCCCGTGCTGGGCCGGGACTTCTTTCCGTCCGTGGACGCGGGGCTGATTCGGCTCCATATGCGTGCCCGGGCCGGGCAGCGCGTGGAAGAAACCGCGCGGGAGGCCGACGGCGTGGACAATCTGATCCGCCGCGTGATTCCCGAGGAAGACCTCGGGAACATCCTGGACAACATCGGCTTGTACAACAGCACGGTCAACACGGCCTACAGCAACTCGGGCGTCATAGGCGAGTCGGATGCCGAAATTCTGATTGGTCTCAAGCCCGGGCGCAGACAGCAAACCAGGTATTACATTGACGAGTTGCGGCGGCGATTGGCCGAAGAGTTCCCCGGCACGGAGTTCTTTTTTCAGCCGGCGGACATGATCAGTCAGATCCTGAACTTCGGCGTGCCCGCTCCAATCGACATTCAATTGATTGGCCCAAATCAAAAGGCCAACTACTTGCTGGCGCAGCAGATCACCAACCGCATCCAGCATATTCCCGGCGCAGTGGACGTGCACGTACAACAACTGCGCTCCTTTCCCGCGATTTTCCTGAACGTCGACCGCACCCGCGTGCAATCCGTGGGCTTGGGCCCGCAAGACGTGGCGAATAGCGTACTGCTCACGCTCAGTTCAAGCTCCACGGTCAGCCCATCGTTCTGGGTCAATCCCGCAACCGGCTATGAATACAACGTTGCCGTGCAGGCGCCGCAGTACAAGATCGACTCCATGCAATCGCTCGAAAACATTCCGATTTCCTCATCCCAGAACAAGACCCCGGAGATCCTTGGGAACATGGCGGGTATGAGCGTAAACACCGAGCCGGCCTTGCTCAGCGAATACGATAACGAGGGCATGCTGAATGTATATGCATCCGTGGAAGGGCGCGATCTGGGCGGTGTGGACGCGGATATCCAGAAAGTGCTGGCGGATTTTCAAGGCAAGCTCCCCCGCGGCACGCAACTTGTGCGGCGCGGGCAGGTGGAAACGATGACGTCATCCTTTGCCGGGCTAAGCGCCGGCGTGGCAGTGGCTATCGTTCTGGTCTATCTGCTGATCGTCGTGAACTTTCAATCCTGGATCGATCCCTTTATCATCATTACGGCGCTGCCCGGAGCCCTGGCGGGGATCGTCTGGATTCTGTTGCTCACGCACACGACGCTGAACGTGCCGTCTTTGACCGGCATGATCATGTGCATGGGCGTTGCCACGGCCAATAGCATTCTGATGGTGTCCTTCGCGCGCGAACGCTTGAATGAGGGACTGAATTCGACTCAGGCGGCGGTCCAGGCGGGGTACGTGCGTATTCGGCCCGTGCTGATGACCGCGTTTGCGATGATTATCGGGATGGTTCCCCTATCACTCGGTCTCGGTGAAGGCGGAGAACAGAATGCTCCGCTGGGCCGTGCCGTGATTGGCGGGCTGGTCGTCGCCACGTTCGCAACTTTGTATTTCGTGCCGTGCGTATTTTCTTTGGTACATAAACACCATCGTCCGGGCCAGCGCGTCGGGGCCGACCTTGGAACCGCATAGAATTGTCATGAGCTTAGGGAGCAAATACTGAATGCCACAGGACCAGGTCGAGTCGCAGGATGCATCAAAATTCAGGGAGGAGCCTAGCGGCACCGGCAAAGGGCCGGGTGCGCTGCTCCGCTGGTTTCTCATTCTATTTGTTATTTTTTTGGTGTTGGGAATCTACGCAGTCTCGCAACGCACGGCGGAACATAAGGCGCTCGCTCAACAAACCGAACAGATGGCGATTCCGTTCGTCTCCATAATTCACGCGACGCCAATCAACGCCGATTCCGATATGGTTCTCCCAGGATCCCTAAAACCAGAAGTCGAGTCTCCCATCTATGCACGGACCAACGGTTACCTGAAGAAGTGGTACAAGGACATTGGCAGCCACGTCCAAAAGGGCGAAATCCTTGCCGACATCGATACGCCGGAGATTGACCAGCAACTGGCCCAGGCTCGCGCCGATCTGGTGACGGCGCAGGCAAATCTCAGCTTGTCGACTCTAACGGCCACGCGTTACCAGGACCTGATCAAGTCCGATTCCGTTTCACGCCAGGACCTCGACAATGCCAACGGCGACCTCGCCGCCAAGCGAGCAATGGCGCAATCAGCCGATGCCAACGTCAAGCGCCTGGAAGAGATGGAATCCTTCAAACACGTGTACGCCCCCTTTACGGGGATCATCACGCAGCGCAATGTCGATCCCGGTACGCTCATCAATGCCGGAAATGGAGGGACGGCGACGAAGGAGATGTTCGATTTGGCTCAGATTGACCCGATGCGTGTCTATGTTGCAGTTCCGCAGGCGTATTCTCCTTCCATTCATCTCGGCTTGAAGGCCTGTCTCTCGCTAACGGAACTCGCGCAGAGGAGTTTCTGCGGGCAGGTCGTTCGTACGGCAAACTCCATCGATCCCAACACTCGAACCCTCTTGACGGAAGTGGATGTCCCGAACCCCTCTGGAACCCTCTTGCCAGGGGCGTACGCGGAAGTGCATTTTGACGTTAAGGTTACCGGCCAGCGGCTCTCCCTGCCCGTTAACGCGCTTCTGTTCCGCCCGGATGGAACCATGGCCGCCGTCGTCGGCCCCGAAAACCGAATCGTTCTTAAGAAACTCACGATCGGGCGGGACTTTGGCAATACCTTGGAAGTGCTTCAAGGAATCGATCTCACGGACCGCATTGTCGTCAATCCCCCGGATGCTTTGGAAGAAAACGAACAGGTCAAACTCGCTCCACAAGATGCCCCGGGGTCTACCGCTCCTCATACCGCCCTCCCATCCAAACCCTGAGGACGCATGCGGGCTTTATACGTATAATAAATTCGAAAAGTTTTCCACTCTTTGCCTTGACTACCACTTTGCAGGCGTGTAAGTTGATTTTGCCGCGCTGTCTGAATTTCCCCAGTTTTCCCTCTCCCGGCGCGACTTGGGAGGGTAATATGTCGAGTCGGCCACAGGTAGCACCCGCAATCGATTACGTATCCAGTATGTTCGAATCAGAATCCTCTATTATTTCGCAGTCCAATGTCGCGACCGCCATTTCGTGCCCGAACGTTTTACTGGTCGGCAGGAATGGCTCCTGGGGAACATTGGTTCTAAGGTCACTTGAGAAGTTCAGGAGCGAATTGTCTTTCGCGGCGCCGCAAACCGTCACGCCGGAATATGTGAGGAAAGGCGGATTCAATCTTATTCTTCTGGATTCCACGGTTTCACCGGAACAGCGAAGGCAACTCACATCCGAGCTCATCGGGTCGGAGGTTTGCGTTTTTTATACTTTCCCGGTGGAGAACGGATGCTGGTGGCTGCCCACATTACGCCACGGGGAGGACTGCCACGGCACACCGGCATTTCGCAGGAATGAGTTCCCGTTTGAATTGGAGCGCATTCTTCGGGATCAAATGGCAGATTGATTGACCGTTGAAAAAAAGTTGGATATTGACTTATTGCGGGTTCGGTTCGCCCAGGATACAGCGAGCGGTGTCTCGAGCGATCAATAATTCCTCATCGGTGGGAATGACGTAGGCGGCCAGGCGCGAATCGTCGCGGGTGATCCTGTCTTCCACACCGATTGTTTTCTGATTCTTTTCGCCATCCAGAGATAATCCGGCCCATTCAAGCCCTTCGCATATGTTCGTCCTGACCGCGGGCGAATTCTCACCGATCCCGCCCGTGAATACGATGGCGTCCGCGCCACCCATCGCCGCGAGGAACGCGCCGATGTACTTTCTCACGCGGTAGCAGAAAAGATCGATGGCCAGTTTTGCACGGCGGTCATCGTGCTGACGTGCTTCGTCTTGCAGAACCCGCATATCGTGGGTAAGGCCGGAAATTCCGAGCAGGCCTGATTGCTTGTTCAGCATCGTCTCCACTTCGTGCAGGGATATGCCTTCCTTGCCGGCGATAAAGCCCAGGATGGCTGGATCGACGTCGCCGGATCGCGTTCCCATCACCAATCCTTCGAGCGGCGTCATGCCCATGGAGGTGTCAACGGAACGCCCGCCGCGAATAGCCGCGGCCGAACATCCGTTCCCGAGGTGCAAGCTCACGATGTTGGTTTGCTCCCGCGATAAGCCGCGAATCGTGCGGTAGCGGTATGCCATGTACCGGTGGGATATACCGTGGAAGCCATAGCGGCGAATCCGGTAGCGAAGATAAAGATGGTACGGAATCGCGTACAAATAAGAGCGCTCCGCCAGGGAGTGATGAAACGCCGTATCGAATACCGCGACTTGCGGAATCTTCGGGCCCAGCAAATCGCGCATCGCGCGAATTCCCCGGAGATTCGTCGGGTTGTGCAAGGGAGCGAGATCGATGCAATTCTCGATTCCCGACATCACTTCGTCGGTGATCAGGACGGAATCCGTAAAAGCCTCGCCGCCGTGCACCACGCGATGCCCGACTGCGTGAATGTCGGCCATGCTCTGGATTTCCGAAATGCCGGAATCCGGAGAGGCCGCCCAGCGGATGACGAAATCGAGCGCCCCGGAAATGTTTTTCAAGGATGCGGTGAGCTTCTGCTTGGGGCCGTCGCCTTTTTGCACGGTGACAACTGCCTCGGCGCCGATTCGCTCGACCTCGCCGCGCAGCAGGCGGACGTCCTTATCCTGGCGGATTCGCTCAAGATCAGTGGCGACGATTTGAAATTTCAAACTGGAACTGCCGGCATTGAGAACCAGAATATTCATGGAACCTTTTCCAGGAATTTAGTAGCACACGCTTCAGCCTGTGGGGGTTGGTCCTAGTAAGGAACAAACCCCACAGGCTGAAGCGTGTGCTACTAAGAGCTAGTACGGCCACTTCCAATTCTTGATCTCCGGCATGTCATCGCCCACTTCCACAATGTATTGCTTATGATCCGTCAGCTTGTCGCGGAGGAACTGCTTGAAGTGCGCGCCGACTCGCTGGAGGCGGGGCACGCGGTCGACCACATCCGCGGCCAGGTGGAAACGATCCAGGTCGTTCAGGACAGTCATATCGAAAGGAGTAGTGGTCGTTCCCTCCTCCTTGTATCCGCGCACATGGAGATTATCGTGATTCTTGCGTCGATACGTGAGGCGGTGGATGAGCCACGGATATCCGTGATAGGCAAAAATGATCGGCTTGTCGATCGTGAACATCGAATCGAAGTCCGCGTCTGGCAGGCCGTGCGGATGTTCACTTGTAGGTTGCAGCGTCATCAAGTCCACCACGTTGACGAAGCGAATGCGCAATTCGGGAAAGTGCTGGCGGAGCAAATCTACCGCCGCCAGAGCCTCGAGCGTGGGGATATCGCCGGCGCAGGCCATGACGACGTCCGGCTCCGCTCCCTGGTCGTTGCTGGCCCAGTCCCAGATACCGATACCGGCCGTGCAGTGCTGGATGGCGGACTCCATGTTTAGGTATTGCAGAGCGGGCTGTTTCCCAGCCACGATCACGTTAACGTAATGCCGGCTGCGCAGGCAATGATCCGCGACAGAGAGCAGCGTGTTCGCATCGGGAGGCAAGTAGACGCGGACAATGTCGGCTTTCTTATTCACGACCAGATCGATGAAACCCGGATCCTGATGCGTAAAACCATTGTGGTCCTGCCGCCACACGTGCGAGGTGAGCAAATAATTGAGAGAAGAAATCGGGCGCCGCCATGGAATTCCATTCGTGACTTTGAGCCACTTGGCATGCTGGTTGAACATGGAATCCACGATGTGGATGAACGCTTCATAGCACGAAAAAAAGCCGTGCCTTCCGGTGAGCAGATATCCCTCGAGCCAGCCCTGGCACATGTGTTCGCTCAGCACCTCCATGACCCGGCCATCGGCGGAAAGATGCTCGTCGGTGGGCAGCAGGGGCTCCATCAGGATTTTATCCGTCGCTTCATAGATCGCGTCGAGCCGGTTCGAGGCCGTCTCGTCGGGGCCGAACACGCGAAAGTTTTTTGCCTCCTTGTTTAATCGCATCACGTCGCGCAGGAATTTTCCGAGTTCCCTCGTCGCTTCCGCATTCCCGGTTCCCGGCTTGACGACTTGCACCGCGTAATCGCGAAAGTCCGGCATCACCAGATCTTTCAGAAGCAGGCCGCCATTGGCATGGGGATTCGCGCCCATTCTGCGAGTCCCTTTGGGCGCTAGCTCGGCTAGCTCCGGAATCAGCTTTCCCCTGTGATCGAAGAGCTCCTCCGCGCGGTAGCTCTTCATCCATTCTTCCAAAAGCTGCAAATGCTCGGGCTTCGTGGCGAGTTCAGCGAGCGGCACCTGGTGCGCGCGCCAGGTGTCCTCGACGGGTTTTCCGTCCACGACTTTTGGTCCTGTCCAGCCCTTGGGAGTACGAAGAATGATCATCGGCCATAAGGGCCGGTCCGTGGCGCCCTGTAACCTGGCCTTGTGTTGGATGGAGCGTATTTCCGCGATCACAGTGTCGAGCGTTCCTGCCAGGAGCTGGTGCATGACGCCGGGATCGCAGCCCTCCACGAAATACGGATCGTATCCGTACCCCGCGAAAAGCTGAGCAAGCTCGCCGTCGGACATTCGGCCGAGGACAGTCGGGTTCGCGATTTTGTAGCCGTTCAAGTGCAGGATGGGCAGAACGGCGCCGTCGCGCGCAGGGTTCAGGAATTTGTTCGAATGCCAGCTCGCGGCAAGCGCTCCCGTTTCCGCTTCTCCATCGCCCACGACGCAGCAAACCAACAAGTCTGGATTATCAAAGACCGCGCCGTTGGCGTGGGCGATGGAGTAGCCCAGTTCCCCGCCCTCGTGGATCGAGCCGGGCGTCTCCGGCGCCACGTGGCTCGGAATGCCGCCGGGAAATGAGAATTGCTTGAAGAGGCGCTGCATGCCCTCTTCGGACTGCTGGATATTCGGATAGATTTCGCTGTAAGTGCCTTCCAGATACGTGTTCGCGACGAGTCCCGGGCCGCCATGGCCGGGCCCGGTGACATAAATGGCATTCAAATCAAATTTTTTAATTACCCGGTTCATGTGCACGTAAATGAAATTCAGACCGGGTGTCGTGCCCCAATGGCCCAGCAGGCGCGGCTTGATGTGATCGATCTTGAGCGGCTCGCGCAGGAGAGGATTCGCGAGCAGGTAGATCTGGCCGACGGAAAGATAGTTTGCCGCGCGCCAGTAGGCGTGCATCCTGGCCTGCTCTTCATGCGAAAGGGGATTTTCCGAGGTGACGACTTTGACGGAACCGGGGATATGTGTGACAGCCATTTGAATCTCCTTTTCCGGGTTTCCACGTGACGCTAGGACCTGAACATTACACAGTGATGAAAAGCTTCGACGTGGAAGCCGGCTCGGCTGGGAGGCCCTTGGGAATTAGCGGACTTGCAATTCCGCAACAGGTGACGATGCCAGCGCCCACTTGATTAGGCCCGGCAGAAATGGACTGATGGAATCAGCGTGATTTGGCAACAGGCGGATCGCGTAGCCATGCAACCCGCTTCTTGCCGAAGATTGAACGACAGCCTGAAAAAGGTAAGATCCCGCGTCACTCTGCTCCGAAAGCCGCATGGGAATCACTACAGGATCTTTGAGGTTGCCGTCCGCATCGACAAGGCCCGTCAGGACCTGAACGGCTACATCATCTGGAGAGAGCGAGCTCAGCGTCACCTTTGCCGACACTAGAACCTCTTCGCCGAGACGAATTTCAGAAACGCCATCGCCAATCGATTCTACACTCAATCGTGGCCATTCGGTTTCAACTTTTCTGAGCCAGGCCGCGACCTCTTTTGCCCGTGCCGCGTCGGCCGCGCTTAAATTCCGGAATCGCCTGTGAGCCTTTACATAGGATTCATCGGCATATTGCATCGCCATCCGTTGCACATTGAATTCAGGGCAAAGCTTTATTATCGAGGTCTTCATGAGCGCGATCCATTTGCGCGGCAGTCCGTCCGAGCGCCGATCGTAAAATGTGGGAACAATTTCATGCTCCAGGAGTTCATAGAGGGCTTCCGCCTCGCTTTGATCCTGCTGGTAGGGATCTTCGTAAGCTTCTCGCCCGCCAACGGCCCAGCCCACGTCTCCCCCACTGTCCTTACCTATCTGCCAGGCTTCGTCCCACCAACCGTCCAGCGTGCTGACGTTTAGGACGCCATTGGCGAGCGCTTTCATTCCGCTCGTGCCACTCGCCTCCAGGGGGCGCAGCGGCGTATTGAGCCAGATATCGCACCCCTGAACCATGTAGCGGGCGACGGCCACATCGTAGTTTTCCAGGAACACCAGCTTGCGGCGAAATTCCGGTCGCTCCGCGAGATTGATGATGGTCTGGATCAATTGCTTCCCCGCGTCGTCCTTCGGGTGGGCTTTTCCTGCGTAGAGGATCTGAACCGGCCGGTCGGGATCATTCAAGATCCTCGCAAGTCGATCGGGATCACGCAGCAATAACGTGGCCCTTTTATAGGAAGCGAATCGGCGGCCAAAACCGATCGTCAACGCATCCGGACTCAGCACCTCATCGGCATATTCGACGGCCGACTTGGGAGCGCCGCGAGAAAGCAGTTGAGCGCGCAGTCTGCGCCGCGCGTAGCCCACCAAGCGTTCCCTGCGCCTCTCGTGCGTTCTCCACAATTCCCCGGCAGGAATCGATTCGGTGCGTTGCCAGAGTTTTGCATCGGCGGGCTCTTCCCGCCATTTGGGACCGAGGTAGCGGTCGTAGAGCTGGTTCATTTCCAGAGAAACCCAACTTCGGAAGTGGACGCCGTTGGTGACGTGACCGATGGGAACTTCCAACTCGGGTACATCTTTCCAAATGCGATTCCACATCTGCCGCGATACCGCTCCGTGCAGCTTGCTCACGCCATTGCTATGGGAGGCGAGGCGCAGGGCGAGAACCGTCATGCAAAAATCCTCGGACTCATTGGTTGGATCCTGGCGGCCGAGGCCTAGGAACTCGGAGTGGCTGATCCCCAACCGCCTGATGAATTCCGAGAAATAGCGGTCCATCAAGGACGATTGGTAGTAGTCGTGCCCGGCCGCCACCGGAGTATGGGTCGTGAAGACCAGGCTTGCCGAAGCGAGGACGCGTGCTTCGGAAAAAGTCAATTTTCCGGTTTCCATCAGCCGGAGAACGCGTTCGATGCCCAGGAACGCGGAATGGCCTTCATTCATGTGATACACGGTCGGCTTCATGCCGAGAGCTTCCAGGGCTCGATATCCGCCGATCCCCAGAAGTATTTCCTGCCGGATACGCATTTCCAAATCCCCGCCATAGAGCTGCGCGGTAATCCTGCGGTGTTCGGGCCGGTTGGACGGCAGATTCGCGTCCAGCAAAAAAAGCTGAATCCTGCCGACATTCACGTGCCAGACCTGCGCTTCCGCTTTTCCGTCCGGCAAGTCGATGAACACTTTCACATTTGGAATCAGTTCAATCGGCCACGTATGGAAGTCGTTGTCTTCAAAGGCTTCCTGCTGCCAGCCGGCGGCATTCAGATATTGACGGAAATACCCTTGCTGATAGAGAAGTCCGACACCGACGAGGGGAAGCCCCAGATCGCTGGAGGCTTTCAGATGATCACCGGCCAGCACCCCCAGACCACCGGCAAAAATGGAAAGGCACTCGGTAATTCCGAACTCGGCGGAAAAATAAGCCACAATCATGTCGTCTTCCTTGCCGTGATTTCTGCGGTACCAGGAGCC
>Ga0187821_10000475_pt1 | contig 10429 bp, 7 predicted proteins | sample NC_wetland_sal_i_20_FD_132442 | JGI IMG/M metagenome (GOLD analysis project Ga0187821, IMG submission 132442) | Wetland sediment microbial communities from Neuse River Estuary, North Carolina, USA - SourceSoil_1 | ecosystem: Environmental > Aquatic > Freshwater > Wetlands > Sediment | place...
CGCTAAACCCTGTTACGCCATTAAAGGACGTCAGGCCACACCTCATCCTTTCTTCACCGTGTCGAAATATTCTCCGATCGTCACCACCTCGTCATCGGCATGCATTTGCTCAGGGCGCTCTCACGAAACCTCGTGATGACCCTGGGTGTGATTGAGGGGGGTGACTGTGGTAGTGTTTCTCACTGCTGGATCGAATAAAGCCCAGAAGGTGAAGACAAGCTCTTGAAGCCGACACGGACCTGGGTCATATAGTGCCGACCTCTCTCACGACAGCGTCAGAGGAACGCTTCGTGTGGCTATTGAATCACCCCGCTGCGGGATCTCGCGATCGATCGAGCATAGATTGCGCTCTGTGAGGAAGAAGAGATGATACTGGCCGGAGACATCGGTGGGACCAAAACTCACCTCGCGCTGTATGAATGGACGACGGAACGGGTCGAGCCGGTGCGGCTGGAGACGTTCCACAGCGCCGATTACGCCTCATTGGAAGAGATGCTGGCGGAATTCCTGGTCCCGCCAAAACCTTCGACGCCGCTCGACGAACTCGGGCAAGCCAAAGTCGAGCTCGAAGAGCCCCCACCAGCACCCAAGCCGGACGAACGGGTCACGATCACGGCTGCCTGTTTTGGCGTGGCCGGTCCTGTGATTGAGAACAAGAGCCATACGACGAACCTCCCCTGGTTCGTCGACAGCACCTCGCTGGCAAAGCGATTCGACATTCCACACGTTCGGTTACTCAACGATCTCGAGGCTATGGCCCACGGGATTCTGCTTCTCCACCCTGATGAATTGTTCACGTTGAATGCCGGCACGCCACCGCCTCAGAAGCAGGCGATCGCGCTCATCGCCGCAGGAACTGGGCTGGGAGAATGTATCCTCTACTGGGACGGGACGAAGTATCGGCCCATGCCTTCAGAGGGAGGGCACGCAGATTTCGCACCCAACAGCGATATCGAAATCGAATTGTTGCGGCACGTTCGCACGCAGTACCTACACGTCAGTTATGAGCGCGTGGTATCCGGCTCCGGTCTTCACGCGATCTACGAATATCTCCGGGATACAAAAAAGAATGAACCGACATGGCTCGCAGAGAAGATCAAGGCAGGCGATCCGGCGGCAGAAATCGCGGAAGCCGGGCTCAAGGGCCAGGCTGAGATCGCCAAACAAACACTCGATCTCTTTACCTCGATTTATGGGGCTGAGGCAGGTAATCTGGCCCTGAAAGCGATGGCCATCAATGGCCTCTATATTGGCGGGGGGATAGCCCCTAAACTCCTTTCCAAATTGAAAGACGGAACCTTCATGAAAGCGTTCACTAACAAAGGACGTTACAAACGCCAGATGAGCAGCATCCCCGTTCACGTCGTCATGAATCAACGGACCGCTCTCATTGGTGCCGCTTCCAGTGCCGCACAATTGGCGCAGGCATGACTATAACTGACCCCGATTCATTGAAACGAATGGCGGCGCTCAAAGCCGTTGAATTCGTCAAGGACGGCATGGTCGTCGGCCTCGGGACAGGGTCGACTGCCAAGCACATGGTGATCGCACTGGGAGAGAAAGTGCAGAACGGAATGAAGCTACGCGGAGTACCGACCTCTCACGAGACCGCCGACCTCGCACGAAAGTACGGGATTCCACTCATCGATAATGAGAATGCCTGGACGATTGATGTGGCGATCGACGGGGCCGATCAGGTAGACCCACATTTCAACCTCATCAAAGGGGGTGGAGGTGCTCTGCTTAAGGAAAAAATCGTCGCGGCATCGGCCAAGCAATTTATCGTCTTAGTGGACCATACCAAACGGGTTCCTGTACTCGGTCATTCATTTCCCCTTCCGATCGAGGTGGTTCCCTTCGGTTGGGGGAACACGGCGCGTGAAATTGAAGCTCTCACGAAAAGCGAAGTAGTGCTGCGGCAGCGAAACGGCGCTCCGTTCAAGACGGAAGCCGGCCACTTGATCGTGGATGTGCACCTCGCACGGATTGACAATCCTCGTGAACTTGAGATTCGCCTTAATCAGATTCCCGGCGTCGTTGAGACAGGATTGTTCGTTGGCCGGACCGATTTGCTGATCGTGGGAACGCCGCAGGGAGTCGAGATGCACCGTGCCTTGAGGACATGAGTGAGCCCATCAGCAGACGAGACTCGCTTCGCTCCATCGTGCAGCGTGCGCGATCTCTGCTGGCGATTCCTGCGCTGAATGTCCTTGGCCTTGTTTTTCCTTCATCACCAATTACGCTTATCGCTGAACGGCCGAAAGGTGAAGATATGAACCATGTTTCTCCATCGCAGGCAGTCGACCCGTTTCGGCTTCCGCGGCATGTCCTGCCACTCCGATATGACCTTCTGCTTGAACCGGATCTCAAGACGGCAACGTTCTCCGGAGAAGAAACGGTCACGTTGACGATCACTCAGCCCACAGCTGAGATCCTGCTCAACGCGGCCGATCTCGACATCCGAACCGCCTCGCTTCAGACAACAGATGGAACCAGTCATGCCCCCACGATTGAGCTCGATGGCACGCTGCAACGCTGCAGACTGGCCTTCATGACCCGTCTCGCTCCAGGAACTTGGGCCCTTCGACTGACCTTCGCAGGCACCTTGAATGACAAACTCCGAGGATTCTACCGGAGTACGTACAAGGACAAATCGGGCACCACCCACTCGATCGCCGCTACACAGTTTGAAGCCACGGATGCGCGCCGGGCATTTCCCTGTTGGGATGAACCGGACTTTAAGGCTGTATTTGCCACCACCTTGATTATTGATCCCGCGTTGACAGCTGTTTCCAATACCACGGTTGTGGCCCAAACCGTCGAAAACGAGAAGAAGATCGTCCGATTCTCTGACACCATCAAGATGTCCACGTATCTTGTGGCCTTCGTGGTGGGGACGCTTAACTCGACCGACCCGACGATGGTTGGTCGGACCCCGATTCGCCTTTGGGCGATTCCAGGGAAAACCCACCTTGCGCGATTCGGACAGGACATTGCAGCCGCCTCGCTGTCGTTCTTCGAGCGGTACTATGACATCGCCTATCCTGGCGGCAAACTCGACCTTCTCGCCATTCCGGATTTCGCGTCAGGCGCGATGGAGAATCTTGGGGCGATCACGTTTCGAGAGACGGCGCTCCTCGTGGATCAACGCGCCGCCACCCATGCTGAGTTGGAGCGGGTCGCCGACGTTGTCGCCCATGAGAACGCCCACATGTGGTTCGGCGACCTCGTGACCATGTCCTGGTGGAACGGATTGTGGCTCAATGAAGCCTTCGCCACCTTCATGGAAATGCTGGCGGTCGACGCCTGGAAACCGGAATGGAAACGCTGGGAGTCGTTCAGCATGTCACGTGCCGCAGCCTTCTCGGTCGACGGGCTTCAGAACACGAGACCGATCGAATATCCGGTTCGCGCTCCGAAAGACGCGGAGGCGATGTTCGACGTGTTGACGTACGAAAAGGGGGCTTCGGTGTTGCGAATGCTGGAACAGCACATCGGCCCGACGGTGTTCCGGGACGGAGTCCGTGACTACTTGCGAACGCACGCCTATGGCAACGCCGATACGAAAGACCTCTGGATCTCACTGGGCCAGGTGGCGAAACAACCAGTGCCGGAATTGATGGACGGATGGATTTTCCAGCCCGGTTTTCCACTTGTCACCGCCAGCGTCAGTCAGTCGTCTGAGCTGGTATTGACCCAACAACGTTTCAATTACCTCGATGATGAGCAGTCACAACAAGCGCGAGGACAGCGGTGGCATATCCCGGTTCAAATGCGAGTCGTTACTGGGGACAAACCCACCACCTCACGCCTGCTCTTGGAAGAGACAGAAGCACGATTCCCCGTGCCGAGCGAGTTCGATTCTCTGTTCCTCAACGAGGGTGGACATGGGTTCTACCGAGTCCGTTACGCACCCGATCTCTTGGCTCGCCTCTTGAAAACCGGGCTCGACAAACTGGCTGCCGTTGAACGGTTTGCGCTGATCAACGATGCATGGGCCATTACCGTTGCCGGACTCATGCCGATCACCGAGTATCTCGACCTCGCGGCGCAGTTCACAACGGACCGCGACAAGAACGTGTGGGCTCTTCTATTAGACTCCTTCGCGTTTTTGAACCGTCTCATCGAGACGGACGAACGGCCTGCGTTGGAATCGTTGGTACGGCAACGAGTAAGTCCCGCCGTCATGGACGTCGGCTGGACGCCGAAACGAGGAGAATCTGAGCTCACCGGACAATTACGAAGCGAGTTGATCCGCGCACTCGGGAGACTTGGGAATGATCCTGCGACCCAGCAGCGCGCGGCAGAACTCTATGCTGCGTTCAAAACAAACGCGGCGGCGATCCACCCTGATCTGGTCCCCGCCGTCGTGTCGACTCTGGCATTTACGGGTGACCAGGCCCGTTACGAGGAATTTACTGAACGGTTCCGTACCGCCTCGACCCCGCAAGAAGAGCGCCGCTACCTGTTTTCGCTGGCGGAGTTTCGACACAAGCCGTTGTTGGAGCAGACGCTGGCCCGCACGCTGAACGGGGAAACTCGAACTCAGGATGCTCCGTTCCTGATCAGCGCCGTCATGGGCAACGTCCACGGACGCGAGCTGGCATGGTCCTTCGTCAAAAACAATTGGGATCAGATGGATCGGCTCTTTCCGAAACAAGGCTTGCGCCGTATGTGCGGCGGCATCGCAGCTCTAGCAACACCGGAACTCGAACGAGACGTCCGTGCCTTCTTCATATCCCGCAAGATCGATCTGGGCGGAAAAACGTTGGACCAGTACCTGGAACAGTTAAGGATTGCGGTGAACTTCAGAGAGCAGATCAAAACATCGCTCCTGACGTATCTCAAGAGCTTTATGATGTAGAGGAGCTTTAGCTAAGGATAGCCTCTTTTCTCCCTTAGGGAGATAAGTCACCAGATAGAAAAGCTCAAGCAGCTCCCATGGCAACACATCGGCGTTGGAAACTCGGGATTGCCCTTCTTTCGACTGTGTTTTTCGTCGGATGCGGGGGAAGTGGGGATGGGTCTGGTTCGACCGGCGGAGGGTCACCGCCGCCGCCGCCCCCTCCCGCTTTGTCTCTCAAACTTGATCCGGTCGGGTCAACGTTCTCATCCCCGGTCTTCATGACTGCCGTTCCGGGAGATAACACTCGTCTCTTTGTTGTCGAACAGGGAGGGCGAATCCAAATCTTCGACCTCGCGACAAGGAGCGTGAAAGGCACGTTTCTGAATATCGGCAGCAGCGGCACCAATCTGATCACTTCCGGAGGTGAACGAGGCCTCCTCGGCATGGCCTTTGACCCTTCCTACAACACGAACAGACAGTTCTATGTGTACTACACCGATCTGTCCGGCAATCCGACTGTCGCTCGCTACTTGCGTCATATGACGGATCCCAACCTTGCTGATCCGTTGTCAGGCGTCGTGCTCGTATCAGTTCCCCACCCCGGTGCATCAAACCACAACGGTGGGATGCTCGCCTTTGGGCCTGATGGCTGCCTTTACGCGGCAACCGGCGATGGCGGCACAGGCGGTGCCCCGGCCCGGGATACTAGCTCATTACGTGGCAAGATCTTACGGCTGGATCCTGATGCCTTAGGCCCGCCAGCGGCCTGCACGAATTCCGGACAGAATCCCTTTTCGAATGAAGTCTGGAGTTATGGGTTCAGAAACCCCTTTCGGTTTTCGTTCGATCGTGGAACGAACGACTTGTATATCGCAGACGTGGGAGAAAGCACACAAGAGGAAGTCGATATTGCGACCGGAGTCCAGGCCGGACGCGGGGTGAATTATGGTTGGAACATTATGGAGGGGTTTCTGTGCTTTCCGATCGGTTCACCCTGCTCACCTGTTGGTTTGACATTACCAGTACTTGTGTATGACCACAGTCAAGGCTGCGCCATTCTAGGAGGCTATGTGTATCGGGGCTCAGGCATTCCCATGCTCTCTGGAACTTACTTCTATGGTGACCTCTGTGCCGGCTTTGTTCGGAGCTTTCGCTTCGTCGGTGGACAGGTCACTCAGCAAAATGAGTGGCCGCTCCTCGCTCCTGGCGGCAGTATAACGAGCTTCGGTGAAGATGCGCAGGGCGAACTCTACCTCATGACATTACAAGGATCCCTCTTTCGGATAGTCCCCAACTGATCGCCAAACAATCTGTTGAAACCGGATAGGTAGCCTCGCAGGCGCACAAGGAGAAATGCCGCGAGCCTTCTTGATGAAAAAGCCAGCGAATCTCCTACTCGTGTCTTAACACTGCCAGGGGACGTTGGCCCAGCAAGCGGTAGGTGCTGAGAAATCCGACGGCCAAGGTCAACAGGACAGTTAAACTCACACCGGTCAGCAGAACGTCTGGGTGGAGACTCCATGTGAGCTCGAAGAAATAGGTCAGCACAACCCACGACAGTAGGCTCCCAAGGCATACGCCGATTAAACCAGCGACTCCTCCCAGCAGCGCATACTCCGCTGCGAAGGACCGTGCAATAAGGCTGCGCGTCGCTCCTAGTGCCTTCAGAATCACTGATTCATAGAGGCGTCGATACCGCGTCGCAGCAAGGGCTGCCGCCATGACCAAGCCGCCGGCCAGCACACAAAACAATGCGACGGCACGAATCGCCAATGACAGCCGATCAAGGACCCGCGCAAAATTCTGGAGGACATCGCCGATATGAATGGCACTGACGTTCGGAAACGAGGCCACGATCGCCTGTTGAATCGGCACTTCCTCCTCGGACGACACGCGCAACGTAGCTACATAGGTGACCGGAGCACCATCGAGCGATCCTGGCGAGAGAATCATGTAGAAATTCGTCGAGAAGTTCCCCCATTCAACTTTCCGAATGCTCCGCACCTCTGCCGACACAATAGCGCCCTGAATGTCGAACTCGACCATGGAACCGACGTCTAAACCCAAGTGCTTCGCCGCCTCTTCTTCGACGGATAACAGCGGTTTTGTAAAGGACTCCCCCTGCTTCCACCATTCGCCTTTCACAATCGTGTTATCCTTCGGGACCTGGTCCAGAAAGGTCAGGACGTATTCACGCGTGGCGTACCAACTCTTTCGTCGCTCCTCCTTGTCCGCTTCCCGCTTCTCCTCCTGCTCACCCTCCGAGTCTATTGTTATGACTTCTCCATTGACGGCGTGGAGTCGAGACCGAACCAATGGTGTGAGGTCGGGCTTCTTTCCGGGCAGCTGCTGTTTGACGATCCGCACGAACCCATCCGCTTGATCGGGCTGGATATCGATGAAAAAGAATGTGGGGGCATCGCTTGGTCGACTGTCGCCGACCTGTCGGAGCAGGGAATGCTCCACCAGTGACACGGTCGCGATCGCCATCACTCCGATACCGATCGCAACCATGATTCCGACGGCCTGGCCACCGGGTCGAGCGACGTTGCCGAGAGCTTGCCGGAGACTCAACGAGTTCGGCATAGGCAGCAGCCGAAGTCCGAGCACGAGGAGTTTGGCCGATAGGGCCAGCAATACAATGGCTAAGATGAGCGCGCCGACAAACAGGAGCCCAATGCGCCATGATTCCGCCTGCCAGACTGACAGACCTGCCAATCCCGTTACGAAACCAAGCGTAGTAAAGAGTTTCAGCCGATCGCACAACCCCCATCGCACCCACGGCTGGGGTGGTGTCATTCGATCACCAGGTTGCATCGGCTCCACGTCGCGCCGAAAGATCGCGGCGGGCTTCACATTTCTGATCGTCAACAATGGCCACAGCGCAAAGAGCAACGTCGACAAGAGTCCCAGTGCCACCCCCTTGACCACAGGCCACAGCGAAGACATCGACAGCTCCGGCGAGAATCCCAGTTGGTCGAGGAGATCGGAGGCAAACAGGCTCGCCACGAGAGCGGGAAGGCTGTGCTGCAGACCGATACCGAGCGCAGCACCGACAAGGCTGCCGACCAGGCCGAGCCACACCGCTTGCAACGTATAGGTTTTGATCACCGTTGCGGAGTCTGCACCGACCGTCTTGAGGATGGCGATTGTCTGGAGCTTTTCCCGCAGGAACGCCTGAACAGAGGTCGCCACGCCCAGTCCGCCGATAAACAACGCGGTCAGGCCGATCAATCCGAGATACCGTGCGAGTTGTTGAAGAAACTGTTTGAGCTGAGGTTGGGCGTCCTGATAGCCGGACACGCGTGCGGATTCCGTGGCCAATCGACCACGTAGTTCAGGCATGAGCGAACCGGTAGAGAGATGTGATGGAAGTTTGAGGAGGTATCGCTCACGAACCCGGCTACCGGGCTTGATGAGTTCGGCCGCACTCAAGCCATCCTGTGAGACTAGCACGCGTGGTCCCAGGCTGAAGGCGTTGGCCATTCGATCCGGCTCCGTTCGCACGATTCCCGTGATCAGGAACAGGGCTTGTCCGATTTTGAGACGTTCGCCGACTGAGAGACCCATACGAATGAGTAGGGATTCCTGCACCACCGCCCCCAAACAGGGCCTCCCTCCGCATTGGCGGACGTCGGGATGCAGCAATACATCGAGGGGCTCAGTTGGCTCAAGTCGTATCGCCCCATACAAAGGATACGCCTGTTCCACAGCCTTCAATTCAGCAATCTGTGTCGCCGATGCGCCTGATGCACTCTGGTCTACGCGCGCGGTCATCGCGATGAGTTCGCTCACGTGAGTGATGGTGATGCCTCGTGTGGTGAGGGAGGTCAGCACGTCCTGACCTTTTACCGAAAGCGGATGAGACAGACGCACTTCCAGATCACCGCCGAGCAGCCCACGCGCTTCCCGAATGATGGCTCGTTCCACATTGGTGGCGAAGAGTGACACCGCGACCAATGCACCGACACCAACGGCGATACAGACGAAAAAATACAGAAAATGCCGCCACGCTCCCCTCGTTTCTCGCCAGGCCATGGCGAACAGAAACGTATTCACGAGGAGGACCCTTCCGTGTGGACTGTTGCGTCGGTTGCCTCGTCCGATTCGATGCGACCATCCCGCAACATGATCACCCGCTGCATGAGTGAGGCAACATCTCGCTCATGCGTAACCAAAACCAGCGTCGTGCCGTAGTCGCGATGGAGGTCGAGCAGCAGCTCGATTATGTGCTGGCCCGTAGCTGAATCAAGGTTACCGGTCGGCTCATCGGCCAGGAGGATCGGAGGGCGGCAGGCGAACGCTCTCGCTACTGCGACCCGCTGTTGTTCGCCTCCGGATAGTTGCACCGGGTAATGGTGAAGACGGTCCTGTAAACCGACCGCGTCCAAGAGATCGATCGCCCGCGCTTTCGCTGAAGACACTCCGGCCAACTCCAGCGGGACCATGACATTCTCGAGTGCGGTCAGGGTCGGAATAAGATGGAACGATTGAAAGATATACCCAATCGTCTTTCGCCGGTATCGAGCGAGCGCACTCTCAGACAAGGTCGTGATGTCGACTCCGTCGAGCACGACGGAGCCTGAGGTCGGACGGTCGAGCCCTGCCATCAAACCCAAGAGGGTCGACTTTCCGCTGCCGGAGGGCCCCACAATCGCTACCATTTGTTTCGACGGGATAACGAGATCAATCTCATCAAGAATCGTGATCGCCCGCCCACCGGCGGCCAACCGCATCGACAACCCCTGCACGGCAATCATGGCAAGAACTCCTCACGATACTCGAGCGAATCCGATCGTATTATACTGTACTCCTATGACAGACCCCGTACTTTCCCGCAAATTCCTCGTCGGCCTGATGGGCCTGTGGTCGTTCCTCGTGATACCCACACCAATACCCGCGGTCACGTTATCACCTGGCCCTCAAGCCTCAACACAGTCCTCGACCAACGATTTGACGCCGTCGTCTGTCGAGCAGCGCCGAATTGTCGCCTTTGGCAACAGCCTGACAGCCGGCCTGGGAGTCGGAGCTTCAGAATCCTATCCCGCGCAGTTGCAACAACGACTTGACGACCTAGGCTATCACTATCGCGTGGTCAACGCGGGAGTCAGCGGAGAAACCACGGCGGGAGGAGTCCGGCGTGTGGCCTGGGTGCTCAAGAGCCGACCCATCATCGTCATTCTGGAACTCGGAGCCAACGATGGGCTCCGCGGCCTCAATCCTGAGCAAACACAGGCGAATCTGGAACACATTATTCAACAGCTCCAGCAGGCCAGGGTCACTGTTGTGTTGGCCGGCATGAAGCTGCCGCCTAACTATGGTATTGAATACACCAGGGCCTTTGAGTCGATCTATCCCGCTTTGGCCCGACGGTATCATCTCGAGCTGATTCCGTTCTTTCTCGACGGCGTGGCCGGATCGACCAAACTGAATCAAGCCGATGGAATACACCCCACCGCGGAAGGCTATCGCGTTATTGTTGGTAAGATCCTGGAGACGGTGCGACCCCTCCTAAAGAAGTGAGAGGTCGATCATGTGGATCGGAAAAACGTGGACACCAGGACTCATGAGCGAGCCAAGAGC
>Ga0187821_10000476_pt1 | contig 10429 bp, 8 predicted proteins | sample NC_wetland_sal_i_20_FD_132442 | JGI IMG/M metagenome (GOLD analysis project Ga0187821, IMG submission 132442) | Wetland sediment microbial communities from Neuse River Estuary, North Carolina, USA - SourceSoil_1 | ecosystem: Environmental > Aquatic > Freshwater > Wetlands > Sediment | place...
CACCAGGTAACGGCCTGAACCGATGATGCAGAGCGCGGCAACCGGCAACCACACCCACTTCAATTTGCCCTGTGCAGTTTCGCTCATGAAGACAATCGCGCACAGGGCAACCACGGACATCCAGCGCCAGGGAAACTGCACGAAGCGCAACTCGGGCAGAAAACGCCAAAGCAGAGCCGTCACCGGAAGCATCAGCAGCATCGCGATCGCAGTGAGAGCAGCCAGAGGAACAGAATCGTTGCGTGTTCCTGGCGGCGCCGCGGTTTGCCGCACTCTTCGCCAGGCCGCCAGAGCCGCGGCCGCTACCCATAGAAAAAGTAGTACCGCAATATTCGAGGCCACGCGATTGAACGCATCGTGTTCGGCGTCGGTCGTTCGCGCATACAGAAAATTGTCGGCGGGCGTCAATCCGCCCGCCAGCGCGCCGGCGATGTTGACCCAGCGTTGCTCATAGATCGCTGGAATGAGATAGAAGCCTGCCAACCCAAATCCCAGCAGCATTGCTGATGCTCCCTGCAAGGCAGGACGCACGGAACGAACTTGCACCGATTTGAACGCGAAAAGAAACGCTACGCTATAAGTGGCGATTACCGCAGCCGGAGCGTTAGACAGCCAGACCGCGCAAAAGGTCAGGGCGAAAGCTAATAAGTAGGGCAGACGCCACGGTTCGCCGGGCTTTGTGGATTCGCATAACCTTAGCGCCGTCAGAAAAAGCAGAGGAAAGGCTGCCACGGCCAGCAGTTCGGCAAAATCGCTCCGCGCATAGACAATCACCAGCGCATAAGGGTTCGCCGCGAAGCACGCAGCCCCAAACAGTTTTGCCCACCGCGAGCCGCCGTATCGCCAGCGCAATAACGCGTAGGCGGACAGCCCCGCAAACGTCTGCACGCATACGATAAACACAGCGGCGACGGAGTTCCACGGGATCAGCGTTCCCAGAAATGCGCCGAGCAGCCAGGAAAGCGGCGGATAAAAAATGAAACGTGGTTCGCCGAAGCCGTAATTCGGCCATTCCGCCCAACGCGGGAAGAGGATGCCCTGCTTCCACTGGCCCGCTGCATCGAGCCAGGATGCCATGTGAAAGGCGATGTCGTGGCCCGAGGCCGTGCCTAAGAAAAAGAAGGGCGTCACCACCGCCAGTGCGACGCCGCAGGACACCAGCGCCGCGGTCACCCACTCCCGCGCCGGAGGTTTTCCCTCGATGTTTGCGTCAGGTTTCGGCAATTCGTTCATCAAATGGACATCAGATTGTAACCGGGAACGCAATCTCTCCGGCGAAGCCAAGCTCCTGCTGTCAAGCCGTCGCGCGAATAAGCCATAATACAGGCTCTCATGGCTACCGCATCCCTATCGCCCGTGCCGATCATCGAGGCCCGCAAGCTGGAAAAGTTTTACACGCAACCCGATGGCACGCGCATCCAGGTCATTTCTCCAACCGACCTGGCCGTTTATCCGGGCCAGATTATTGCGTTGCTTGGCCCGTCGGGCTGCGGCAAATCCACGCTGCTGCGCATGCTGACCGGGCTGTCGCCCTCCTCAGCCGGTGGAGTTTTCTGGCACGGCCAGCCGGTCACCGACGAGCGTCCCAACGTGGCCATTGTTTTCCAGAGTTTCGCACTCTTCCCGTGGCTGACGGTGCTCGAAAACGTGGAAGCGCCTCTCGAAGCGCGCGGCATGGTACCCATCGAACGCCACAAACGCGCGCTGCGCATCATTGATGCCGTGGGCCTGGACGGTTTTGAGAGCGCCTATCCCAAGGAACTCTCCGGCGGCATGAAGCAGCGCGTCGGGGTGGCGCGAGCGCTGGTGGTCGAGCCGGAAGTGCTGTTCATGGATGAGCCGTTCTCCGCGCTCGACGTGCTGACCGCGGAAACGCTGCGCGGCGAAATTCTGGAGCTGTGGCAGGGCCGTAAAATTCCCACGCGCGCGATTTTTATCGTCACGCACAATATTGAGGAAGCGGTGGTGCTCGCCGATCGCATCATCGTGCTGGGAAAAAATCCCGCCAACATTCGCGCCGATTTTGCCGTGAGCTTTTCGCACCCGCGCGAGCGCAAGGCCGCCGCATTCGTCGAACTGGTGGACGAAATCTACCGGGTCTTGACCAGCACCCAGGCGGAACGCGAACCGGGTGCCGTGGTCGCCGCCTCGAACCCACCAGTTCCCGGGAAGAAAGTGGTCATGCTCCCGCATACCCGTCCCGGCGGCCTGGCGGGCCTGCTGGAAATCCTGGTCGACCAGGGCGGCCGCATTGATTTGCACAAGCTGGCCGATGAGCTCAACCTGGAAGTGGATTCTTTACTGCCCACGGTGGACACCGCCGATCTTCTGGGTTTCCTGAAAGTTGAGGAAGGCGACGCCGTAATTGTTCTAGAAGGCGCGGCGTTTGCGCAGGCCGATATTCAGCAGCGCAAAGAGCTCTTTCGCAAGGCAGCCCTCGCCAACATTCCGCTGCTTCGCCAGATGGAGCAGGCGCTGCGAGCCAAGAATAACCGCACGCTGCCGGCGGAATTTTTCCACGATCTGCTGGACGAACACTTCAGCGAAGAGGAATCGCGGCGCCAGCTGGAAACCGCAATTCAGTGGGGACGCTACGCCGAAATTTTTGACTATGATGCGGCCACGGGCAAGCTGACCCTCACGGAGGCGTGACCTTTTCCTTGCCTGCTTCCACCGTAAGCCCACGCGAGAACCTTCCCATCCCGCCGGCAGCCGTGCGGCCCGCCGGCTCGCGCTGGTCGTTCGCTTTCCTGATTGACATCGCGATTTTTCTTTCTATCTTCGCCGCGATTTATGGAGTTTACGTTATCGGCCGCTCCTGGATGGGTCCGGCAACCCCAGCCGCGCAGATTTCGCAAAGTCCGCGCGCGCTTCCGCTCTATGCGCTTTATTCCCTGGTGAGAATTTCCATTGCCTATGGTCTCAGCCTCCTTTTTGCGCTGGCCTATGGCTACATCGCAGCCAGTTCGCGTCGCGCGGAAATGTTTCTGGTGCCGCTGCTGGACATCCTGCAATCCATTCCGGTCCTCAGCTTTCTTCCCGGAGTGATGCTGGCGATGGTGGCGCTTTTCCCACATAGCCAGATCGGCGTCGAGCTGGGCTCTGTGCTGCTTATTTTTACCGGCCAGGTGTGGAACATTGCGTTCAGTTTTTATTCTTCGCTGAAGACGGAACCCCGCGAACTGCGCGAAGCCGCCACCGTTTATCGTTTCAGCCGCTGGCAGCGCTTTCTGCAACTCGATCTGCCGTTTTCGACCATCGGCATCGTCTGGAACTCCATGATGTCCGTCGCCGGCGGTTGGTTTTTTCTGATGGCTTGCGAAATGTTCGTCCTGGGCGATCGGGACTTTCGCCTGCCCGGTCTGGGTTCCTATTTGCAGACCGCCGCCAGCAGCGGCGACATGCGCGCCCTGCTGTGGGGCGTGTTCACCATGATCGCCGTCATCGTTCTGCTCGACCAGATGGTGTGGCGGCCGATTATTTTGTGGGCCGACAAATTCAAATTTGAGCAGGTGGAATCCGCCAGGACCACTACGTTTTCCATTATCAGCCTGCTCGGCCGCGCATCTATCGTGATTCGTGCCTATCGCTTGCTGATCCGCCCCCTGGCCGAATGGCTCACTCTGACTTTTGCCATCGGAGCTCGCGCCGCGAAATCCTTGGTTCCTCCGCGCCGCCACAGCACCAACAAGTGGCTGGTCTGGACGTTCGGCGCTGCCGTTCTGTTCGCGCTGGGCTATGGCGTCTTTCACGCGGTCCGGGAATTGGCTGCTTTGCGCCGCGCCGACTATTGGCGTCTTTTGATGGCCGCCGGACTAACGTTTCTGCGCGTCAACGCTGCACTGGTCTTTGGCGCTCTTTGGACAATTCCTGTCGGCGTGGCTATCGGCTCCAATGCAAAGCTCGCGCGCGTTGCTCAGCCGCTGGTACAAATCGCCTCTTCACTGCCGGCCACGGCTCTCTTCCCGGTAATTCTTCTCCTGTTGCTTCATCTTCCGTTCGGAATCGAAATCGCCGCCATGGCGCTGATGCTTCTCGGCACGCAGTGGTACATTCTGTTCAACGTCATCGCGGGGGCCATGGCCATTCCCGCTGACTTGAAAGAAGTTGCTTCGATTTACCGCTTTTCGCAACTCGAGCGGTGGAAGCGATTGATCCTGCCGGCCATTTTTCCTTATCTCGTCACCGGCCTGGTTACCGCTTCGGGTGGAGCGTGGAACGCCAGCATTGTCGCCGAGTACTTTCATTTTGAAGGGAAAACTCTCTCCACCGACGGATTGGGCAGCACCATCAGCCGCGCCAGCGATTCCGGCCGCCTGGACGTATTGCTGGCTGCGACCCTAATCATGGCCGCCATTGTGGTCCTGACCAACCGTCTGCTGTGGCGGCGGTTATACCGCCTCGCGATTTCGCGCTTTAATCTGCAAACCTAAGACCGGCTTATTTCGTAAGCTCATGCGAAAGATAAATCAACTGCCCGACGTGGTGATACGCGTGTCCCGCGCAGCGCAAAAAAATATGGAATCGCTCGGTGGCCTCCGGTTCGCGCTCCGCCGAGTAGGGCTTTAGCCAGTCCTGTTCGCTCTGCCTGCGGATAGTCTCCTGCACCATGGCGATCGCGCGGTCAAAGCCTGCCAGGATCTCTTTCTTGCTGCGGTGCTCTCCTTCGGTGAACTCCCGGTCGCGGTCGCGCACATAGCCGCTTTCGGCGACGCGCGCGCCGATGTAATACGACAGATTCCCGGTCATGTGCAGCAGCACATGGCCAACACTGTTGCCATACGCAAATGGCCGCTGCCAGATCTGTTCTTCCGAAAGTGGATCGACCCAGCGGTGCGTCTGTTCCCGCACCATTTCGTAGTAGGCCGCCAAGTCTTCCCCGATGGTCTGAGCCAGCGTGCTCATAGTCGTTCAATCTCCGGTGTATCCAGGCTTCAATCCGGTTTTTCGTTTTTGTAAACAACCCCTTCTTTCATCACAAAGAATACATGCTCGGTCTGCCGGATGTTGTCCACCGGATTTCCCGGAACTGCGACCACGTCGGCCAGCTTGCCTTTTTCCAGCGACCCGATCTTGTCGGCGAGGCCCAGCAGGTCGGCATCGGCCGAAGTTCCGGCCTTCAATGCATTGATCGGTTTCATGCCCAGATCCACCATTTGATGAAACTCCTCCGCATTGCGCCCGTGCGGATAAACCGCGGCGTCAGTGCCCAGCCCAATCTTGATATTCCTTGCCAGCGCCTTTTGAAACGTCTGGTGGATCGCCGCAATCGCCGCCTCCGCTTTCGGGCGGATCGCCGCCGGAATGGCCACGCCCTTGGCGATCTGCTCGCTCAATCCCTGCACCGCCATCAGCGTCGGCACATAGTAGGTGCCTCGCTGCTTCATCATGTCCAGCGCTTCATCATCGAGGAACGACCCATGTTCGATGGAATCAATTCCCGCGCGTATGGCTCTCTTCGCGCCTTCTGCTCCATGCGCGTGTGCAGCCGTTTTCAGGTGCAGCGCATGCGCTTCATCCACCAGCGCGTCCAGTTCGGCTTGGGTGAGTTGCGGCGTATCGACCGCGTCCGCCAGCGACAGCACACCGCCCGTAGCGCAGGTCTTGATAATGGTCGCGCCGTATTTGTGCGCCAGGCGTACCGCGCGCCGCGCCTCGTCCGCACCGTTGACCACGCCCTCTTCCGGTCCGGTCTCTTTGCCCAGTGCGCCCGCGCGAAAACCGGTTTCGTCGCAATGTCCGCCGGTCGCTCCGATGGCATGAACCGCCACCAGCATGCGCGGGCCGGGCACGACGCCCCGATTGATGGCATTGCGCAGGCCTGCATCCAGATAATGTTCCGATCCGACGTCGCGCACCGTGGTGAATCCGGCCAGCAAAGTCACACGTGCGTTCACGCTGCCATCCAACGCCATTTCGGGGATCGGCTTTTGCAGCTCGTCGAGCATGGCCCGCGTATAGTCTTCGCGGTACATCATGGTCAGATGCGTATGCGCGTCAATGAAGCCAGGCAGCAGCGTGGCATCGCCGAGATCAATCACTTCCGCGCCCGCCGGAACGCTGGCGCCCCCGCCGACTCCAACAATCTTGCCATTCGCCACGACAACCAGACCGGGAGTGGCCAGCTCTTCGCTCTTCCCGTCGAACATTCGCGCCGCTTTGAGCACATACGTCTTGCCGCCCGGCTTTTGCTGACTGAACGTCGCGCTCGCGGCCAGACAACACGCCAGAAGCACCAGGAATTTCCGCATGGTCCATGTCCCCCGATTAGCGGCTGAAAATCCGCCGCCCAAAAATATCCTGTCGCCGCCAAATGTCAAGCCGCCCGCGATCGTCGAAAGATTTGCGTTTTTATCGGTGTTGGTTATGCTGAAAGTGAACGCTGCCCGCGTCCCACCTTGGTCAGGAGTCTTTCTTGAAATCCGTCCCCGCGCTTCGCATTCGCCTTGCGAATCGCCAACCCCTGCGCGTTGCGGGCAGCTACGTCCTGTATTGGATGATTGCCAGCCGGCGATTGCGTTACAACTTTGCCCTCGATCGGGCCCTGGAACATTGCCGCGAACTGAAGAAACCCTTACTCATTCTTGAGTCGCTGCGCTGCGGCTATCCCTGGGCCAGCGACCGGCTGCACAAATTTGTTATCGATGGCATGGCCGACAACGCTGCCTACTGCCAATCTCGACGCATTGCCTACTATCCCTACGTCGAACGTTCCGCTGGATCGGACCAAGGCCTGCTCGCCGAACTGGCCGCTGACGCCTGCATCGTGGTCACCGATGATTTTCCGTCGTTCTTCTTGCCGCGCATGGTGGCAGCCGCCTCCGCGAAGCTTTCCATCGCCCTCGAAGCTGTGGATTCCAACGGGCTGCTGCCGTTGCTCGCCACCGATCAAGTCTTCGGCCGGGCCTACGACTTCCGGCGTTTCTTGCAGAAGACGCTGCCCACGCACTTGCAGGAAATGCCCACGGCCGAGCCACTGGCGAAGCCAAGCCTGCCCAATCTCGCGACCGTGCCGCAGAAAATCCTGCATCGCTGGTCAATGGCCACTCCGCAAATGCTTTCCGGCCTGTCGTCGGTCCTGGCCAGCCTCCCCATCGACCATACTGTCTTGCCCTGCGAAACCCGCGGTGGACCCAAAGCGGCCACTCAGCAGATGAAACTTTTCTTCCGGGAAAAATTCCAGGACTACGGCGAACACCGCAACGAACCCGAGCGCGACGCCGTCAGCGGCCTTTCGCCTTACCTGCACTTCGGTCATCTCTCCATCCACGAAGTTTTCTCCGAACTCACCCGCCATGAAAAATGGCAGCCAGAGAAACTGGCGGTGCGCGCCAACGGCAGCCGCGAAGGCTGGTGGAACATGAGTCCCACGGCCGAGGACTTTCTCGATGAAGTCGTCACCTGGCGCGAGGTCGGCTACAATTTCGCATCTCACCGCCCCGACTATGACCAATACGACTCTTTGCCCGACTGGGCCCGCAAGTCCCTGCAAGCGCATGCCCGCGACGAACGCACGCACCTCTACACGCTCCACGAATTCGAACGCGCGCAAACCCACGACCCGCTCTGGAACGCCGCTCAGACCCAACTCCTCCGCGAGGGCCGCATTCACAACTATCTCCGCATGCTCTGGGGTAAAAAAATTCTGGAATGGTCCGCGGCGCCTCGGGAAGCCGCGCGCATTATGATTCATCTCAACAACAAATATGCTCTCGATGGCCGCGATCCCAATTCCTACTCGGGAATTTTCTGGGTGCTCGGCCGCTACGACCGTCCCTGGGGCCCCGAACGCCCTGTTTTCGGCCTGATCCGTTATATGAGTTCGGAGAATACCGCGCGCAAGGTATCCGTAAGGAGCTACATCCGCAAATATACAGGCTCCGCTCCCGCTCAGGCGGCGTTGCAGTTTTAATTTCGATAAAATCGTGGTCGCCCGATTCCCTTACGCGCGCTAATTTGCTAGGCTCGCGTTAGAGCTGATGAGGGAATTCCTCCAGCCGGGAATCCAGTCCCCCCTTTGTCGTTCCCCTAGCCGCCCCAGCCCAGGCAAAAGTTTCAGTGCGAGGACTCCCATGAGCAGCAAGGCGCAACACGAGTACCGCTCCTCTTTTCCGCAAGGCGCCCCAAAGGATTATCTGGCGCGCCGCAAAATGTTCCGCAAAATTTCTGGTATTGTCATGACCGCGCTCTTCAGCTTGCTGGTGGCGGGTCTCATCGTTTATTGGTCCGACCCAAATTTCACTTTTTTGCGATGAACCTGGGCGGTCCGCATCCGTTGGCCAAAGTTTGCCTTCTCTATCGCTTTGCGCCAAGATGCGAGTTGGCTGTCTTCTCCGATGAAACGCCCCAGCCCCCAACTCTTGCAGTCTTATCGCTCGCCTTCCGGTGAATCCCTCGATGCGCTCGCCTCGGGCCGGCCGCTGTTGCTGGTCTTCCTCCGCCACTTCGGTTGAACCTTCTGCCGCGAGGCGGTCGCCGAGCTAGGCAAACTTCGCCCGCAAATTCAATCGCAAGGCACTGCCCTCGCCTTCGTCCACCTCGGTACCGAAGAGCGCGCCGCCAAATTTTTCGCGCCCTACAAACTCGACGACCTCCCGCGCTTCTCCGATCCCAGCGGCAAACTCTACGACGCTTTCGGCCTCACTCACGCCGAGCTACGCCAATATCTCAACGCCGAAAGCATTCAGCGCATGCTCTTCTCCTGGCTCGAGGGCAACTTTGTCGGACTCCCCGCCGGCGACGTCCAGCGCATGCCCGGCGCTTTCCTTCTGCAGCACGGAGAAGTTCGCAAGTCCTTTCGGCACAGGCTAGTCTCCGATCGTCCCGACTACCTCGCGCTCTCCGCTCCCGAACCCGCCTGACCCCTTGCCGCGCCGCCCCGGGCTTGCGTAACGCCTCTGCTATGCCGCACGATACTTCCTTCATCCCAGGCCATCAGCAGCACCCGTAACCATCGGCCTTTGCCAGACCGACGAGGAGCAACGGACCAGAATGCCCACATCTCCGGACGTTTTGATTATCGGTGCTGGGCTGGCCGGGCTCTCCTGCGCGCGCCATCTCGCCGACGCGAATATCTCCTTCCAGATCATTGAAGCCTCGGACGGCATCGGCGGCCGCGTCCGAACCGATCAGCAGGAAGGCTTCCTCTTCGATCGTGGCTTCCAGGTTCTGCTCACTGCCTATCCCGAAGCTCAGCGTACCCTCGACTACCACGCCCTCGATCTCAAGAAATTTACGCCCGGTTCGTTTTCCTGGTTCGCCGGCCGCATGAACAAACTCATTGATCCCTGGCGCACTCCCGGCGGCTGGACCGAAGCCTTCAAATCCGACTTCGGCACGCTCATGGACAAGCTCCGCATCCTGCGCCTGCGTTCCCGCCTGCGTCGTTCTTCCATAGAACAACTCTTCCAGCGCCCGGAAACCTCCACCAAAGACGCCCTCCAATCCGCCGGCTTCTCGGAAGAATTCGTCCATCGCTTCTTCCGGCCTTTCTTTGGCGGCATTCTTCTCGATGGCGAGCTCAAATCCTCCACCCGCATGTTCGAATTCGTCTTCAAAATGCTCTCCGAAGGCGATATCGCAGTCCCGGCCGCTGGCATGGGAGCGATCCCGGCGCAAATCGCTTCGCATCTTCCGGATAATTCTATCCGCTTCAACACCCACGCCGAGTCGCTTCACGAAAATGAACTTACTCTCGCCGGCGGCGAATCGCTTACGGCTCGCGCCATCGTCGTCGCGGCCGATGGTCCCTCTGCCGCTCATCTCGTCGGCGAAGCCGAGCCCGCCTCACGCAGCGTCACCTGCTTCTACTATTCCGCCGACGAGCCGCCCCTGTCCGAACCCATGCTTGTCCTTAATGGCGACGGCGCCGGCCCGGTCAACAACTTCGCTGTCGTCAGCCAGGTCGCTCCCACTTATGCACCCCCCGGCAAATCGCTCATCTCCGTCAGCGTACTCGGCACCCAGCAGCTCACCGAACAGCAGCTCGGCGGTTTCATCATCGCCCAAATGAAAAACTGGTTCGGCCCGGTCGCCCGCTCCTGGCAATATCTCCGCAGCTACCGCATCCCGCATGCTCAACCGCAGCAGTTTCCTGGCGCTCTAGAGCCCGCGCAGCGTCCTGTGCGCATCCGTCCGGGCGTTTATCTTTGTGGCGATCACCGCGATAACGCTTCCATTCACGGCGCCATGGTCAGTGGACGCCGCGCCGCCGAAGCCGTCCTCGCCGATTTCTCCCGCTAAGCATTCTGAATTCGCGCGCCTCTCTCTAAAGTTTTCCTCAGATTTCATGAATGTGTCTCATCTCGAAACGGTTTTCCACCAATTTTCTCTCTCAATCCGTTCGTACTATTGACCCTGGAACTTCCGATTTGGAAACTAACCCTATGGCTCGTTATTCGGCGTTTCTTGGCCGCGCCGTCGAAGTTCA
>Ga0187821_10000477_pt1 | contig 10427 bp, 9 predicted proteins | sample NC_wetland_sal_i_20_FD_132442 | JGI IMG/M metagenome (GOLD analysis project Ga0187821, IMG submission 132442) | Wetland sediment microbial communities from Neuse River Estuary, North Carolina, USA - SourceSoil_1 | ecosystem: Environmental > Aquatic > Freshwater > Wetlands > Sediment | place...
GGATCGAAGTCGGGCCCGAAGTCTATATTGGTGACGGCGTCATCGTCAGCGCCGCGATCGAAGTCGTCATTGGTGCCCATACATTGATGGCACACGGTGTTCAGATCTTCGATAATAATACCCACCCGATCGACGCAGCTGAACGAGTCGAACACTTGCGAATGATTGTGGGTGAGATGCCTCAGACGTCGGTATCTATTGGGAAGGCGGCAATCCATATCGGACAACGATGCTGGATTGGAATGAACAGTCTCATCCTAAAGGGAGTCACGATCGGAGCCAATACAATCATCGGAGCCGGCAGCGTTGTGGTGAACGATATCCCGGAAGGTGTGGTGGCAGTGGGGAATCCCGCTCGTGTGATAAGAACCTTGTGATCGCTGCAGCCTTTTGAGCCCTTGTTGACGCCCTGTTTGATGGGGTCCGGTCAAGCCTCGGATTGAACCAACCTCTCGGAGGCCAGGTCTCGATTTGCCTGCCGTCAGGCCCTGACGGATTTAGTCTTATCAGTGGGCAAGTTCACCAAACACGGTTAGAGTAGGGTTGTCTCCTGTCTTCGGTCGGCTGTTCGAAACGGTGGCAGCCTGCTGGTCGGGGATGCTTGTTGTAGCCAAGAGAAAAACGCCGCGATGAAACGACTGTGGATCACAGGGGCGCATGGTTTTGTCGGGCGCCATGTCGCACAAGCCTTCGGACAGGGGGGATGGTCTGTTTTTGGCATCGGTCATGGATCGTGGCGCGAGACGGATACCCGATCATGGGGCCTCGAGTACTGGCTTGAATCGGATATTACGCCGGACTCGCTCAAGACGCTCTCTGCCGTGGCCGGGGTACCAGACGCCATTTTTCACGCCGCTGGGGGAAGTTCCGTCGCACAATCCGTGACCCATCCGCTACGCGACTTTGACAGGACGGTGAGAACCACGTCGGTGCTGCTGGATTCCATTCGTCGGGCGGCTCCGGAGGCTCTGCTGATGTTGCCCTCCAGCGCGGCCGTTTACGGAATAGCGGACAACGGCCCAATTAAGGAAACGGCCTCGCTGAATCCGGTGTCGCCCTATGGCCTCCACAAGTGCTTAGCCGAGCAACTTATCCAGGGGGCACACCGACTTTTCGGTCTCCGTTACGCCATCATTCGGTACTTTTCTATTTACGGCCCGGGCTTACGCAAGCAATTGCTGTGGGATCTGGCTCAGAAATTATCATCAAAGCCGAAAGACATCGTGTTGTTTGGGACGGGTGAGGAGACAAGAGATTTTCTTCACATTGATGATGCCGCACGCTTCGCCGTCTTGGTGGCGGAGAAAACGGCGGGACGGGAGCCATTGATCGTAAACGGTGGGAGTGGTGACTGCGTTTCCGTCCGACACATCGCAAAAACTCTGGGGAGCTTGATCAGTCCGGAGACGGACATACGATTCAATGGTACCCAACGAACTGGAGATCCATTTCACTATCAGGCGGATACTGGTCTGATGCATCACCTCGGTTTTCGTCCCATGTGGAATTTGAAGAAGGGAATGGCGGGATACGTGGATTGGCTCGTGCATTCTGATGGTGACTACAGAAAGTGCGCATAGGGATTTTTCACACTGGTGGTTCCGAGTGGACGGGCGGAGAGCGCTATGTGCGCAATCTGCTTCTGGCGCTGAACCAAGTCCCGTCGGCAGAACCGGTCTTTCTTGTACCCGCGAGTACGTCCGATTCCGACTTGGCTCCCTGGATCGCGACCGGATGCGAGGTCTTGCGGGTACAAGCGTTGGACCGGTGGACGCCGAGTTGGTGGCTCAGACAGTTTGCCCGATTCACCAGACGGGTGGAGCATGATGTATGGTCCGAGTCGTTTCTCAAACATCACGGCATCGAGGTCACGTATCTGCGCCCCTGCGTCGGCCGACCTGGCGCCATCCCAAATATTTCATGGGTTCCCGATTTCCAACATCTCCATCTTCCGGATATGTTCAGTGGAGAGGAAATTGAAACTCGCAGCGCGCAGATACGTCTGGCGGCTGAGTACTCTGCGCGAATCGTGCTGAGTAGCCACCAAGCCTACCAAGATTACCGGCGATTCTCTCCGGCACATGCGCACAAAGGGCGCGTGCTGCAATTTGTCGCGTCGGTCAGCCCTGAGGTCTACCGACGTAATCCCAATGAAATCGTGCAGAAATATGGAGCGCCAGAAAAGTTCTTCTACTTGCCGAATCAATTTTGGAAACATAAGAACCACCTGGTCGTGGTGAAGGCCTTGGGGCTACTCAAGAAAATGGGTCGCCCTGTGCATGTCGTATGTACCGGTAACCCCAAGGATTACCGCCATCCTCGGTATTGGGAGGACCTTCATCGAGCGATCAGTGAGAACGGGGTCGAAGGTCAGCTGATCGTGCTCGGCATGATACCGGCCGACGACGTCTTTGCGCTGCTGAGACAAAGTATTGCGACCGTCAACCCGTCTTTGTTTGAAGGGTGGAGCACCACGGTTGAAGAAGCCAGGTCTGTCGGCAAGCGAGTGTTGTTGTCGGATATTTCCGTCCATCTGGAACAAGACCCGCCGGGCGCAACCTATTTCGATCGCAACAATCCGGACGATCTCGCTCAAAAACTGTATGAACTGTGGCAAGAGCTGTCTCCCGGACCGGACGTCGTGATGGAAACGAGAGCACGGGAAAGTCTGCCTGCCCGCCTGGCAGAATTCGGCGCGCGATTCGTCGCCATCGCACAAGAGGCATCCGCCGGTATAACGCCTCGCGGAGTTTGGGGAGCAGCCTAGGACGCCAAGGAGGAACGTGCAAGCCAAGCTGGACGAGGGACCTGCCGCGGTCTGTAATTACAACGAACTCCACGCTCGCCGGGCAGCCGATCTCATCAACCTGAAGGGTGCGAGTGTGTTGGTGGTTGGAGCCAATACCGGCGCGGATTGCCGCTATTTTATTGACTGGGGCGCCAAGGAAGTCCACGGACTTGATGTTGTGCCGAATGTCGGGTGCGACTATCAGGCAGACAACGTGCGTTACTTCTGTATGTCTGCCGAAGCGATGCAGTTACCCAACAATTACTATGATCTGGTGTACTGCTTTGCCACGATGGAACATGTACCAGACATCGTCGCGGCGTTCCGTGAAATGACGAGAGTGACCAAGCCAGGTGGATTCATCTATTCGGTCGCGTCGCCGTTGTGGAACTCGAGAAGTGGTCATCACATGGCCTGCCTCGCTCCACATCCGTGGATCCATCTCCGCATGGGCAAGCAGGAGATGGTTCGTTATTGCAAAAGCGATGGCATCGAGGGCGAACGAGGACTTTCAATCGAGTCCATTGTGTCCTATGTGCTGGATTCAACAGATTTTAATCGTCGACCAGCTCGTGACTATACGCAAGCAGTGGCCACCATTCCGGATGTGCTGATCGTCAGCAATCTGCTCTACAACGAGCCGGAATCTGCCGTCCCGGAAGACCTGAGAACTGAGCTCGCGCGGAAAGGCATTTCGCACGATGAACTCCGAGCCGTGACCCATGAGTTTGTGGCCATCAAACGCCCGCTCACGTGGAAACAACGAATCGTCGGAACTACCAGACGTCTGGTGCGTGTGGCTCGCTCGCAATTCAGCGGAATACGTAGACTTTTGAAGTGAAGTCGGTACCATGGAAAGGGATCACAATCGTGGATCCCATCGGGCCCCAATAATCAGGACCGTTCTGCGGGTTGAAGCCCCTTCGACTGATTTGGCAGTGTAGCGCCAGGTGTGGAGGGGACGGTCAAGAGGAGGGGTACGTGAAGGAATAGGAGTGGCCGTCCGTCACCCGCATGGCCAATAGAACCCAATCATGAGACCGCTGAAGCTTGTTTTGTGTGTGGTGGGACTCGGGACGGGGGGAACGGAAACGCATGTGCTCGAACTCGCCTCCCGCATCAATCAGGCCCGATTCGACCTGACTGTCTGCTCGCTCAAGTCCGGCGGGTGTATGGCAGACGAATTGCGGGCGCGCGGAATTCGCGTGGTGTCTCTCGGTGGGACAGGGAAATTGGATGTTCGCGTGATGCTGCGACTCTGGCGGTTCGTGAGGCGTGAACAGCCGGATGTTATTCAAGCCTTCCTCTTCTGGGCCAATGTCGCGTCGAGGTTGGTGGGGCATTTCGAGAAAACCATGCAGGTCATCTCGTCGTATCACGATGAAGTCGTGCCAGAGGGCTGGCTCAACCGTGTGTTCGATCGTCTGACCATGAAGTGGACGAAGTACATCGTCTGTTGTTCCGAGTCCGTGCGCCGGTCGGTGGGGCGACGAATTGGTGGAGCGAAGGAACAATTCGTCGTCATTCCGTTTGGAGTAGAAACGACTCGATTTGGGGATGCGGGCCCCATGGCGGGTACGGTATTGGGATTGCAGGGAGGATTACCGATCATCGGAACCGTCTGTCGCCTGGTCGAGCCCAAGAAGGGGCTTAGGTATCTGCTGGAGGCAATGGCACATCTGGAGCAGGAGGCAGGGAAACCGGTCTGCCAGCTGTTGATCGTCGGGGAAGGTCCGGCGGAGAAGACGCTCCGGGCCTTAAGTGAACAGCTGGGCATCGGTTCCCGGGTGGTCTTTGCAGGGATGCGACGAGATATCCCACAACTTCTTGCGTTGATGGATATCTTTGTCCTGCCGTCGCTGTACGAGGGATTCGGGATCGCCATTCTTGAAGCGATGGCAACGGGGAAACCGGTAGTGGCCTCAACGGTGGGAGGGATCCCGGAATTTGTTGTCTCGGGAGAATCCGGCCTCTTAGTGCCACCTGGAGATTCGATCGCATTGGCGGCTGCCATCCGACAATTGCTCGCTCAGCCAGAGCGGGCCAAGATCATGGGACGCCGTGGACAAGAGCATGTGAGACATCACTACTCGATCGAATCGGTTGTGAGACAGCACGAACAACTCTACGAGATGTGTGTCGCTCAGACTTCAACCTTGGCACATGCGTGAGAGCATGCACCTCTATTTTCTGACCTTCATTCTGGGCCTGTTTTTCTCGCTCTATGGAGTGCCGATTGCGAGGGAGGCGGCCCTCAAGTACGGCATTGTCGATGCGCCCGATGGGCAGTTGAAGCATCAACGCGAACCGGTCCCATACTTCGGCGGATTGGCGATCTACATTGCGTTCGTGATGAGCCTTGCCTTCACATTTGAGTTTCGGCAGGACGTCCTCGGGATCGTGCTTGGCGGTACCATCGTTGTCATGCTCGGGCTGATCGATGATTTCGGCGTCTTGACGCCTGCCACCAAACTGGCCGGACAGCTCCTGGCAGTCTTCGTCTTGATTAAGAGCGGGATTCGGATTGAGATCGTGGCCTTGCCTGATTGGGTCGATCTCACCTTAACGGTATTCTGGATGGTGGGGTTGATCAATGCTTTTAACCTGCTTGACATCATGGACGGTCTCGCGGCCGGAATCGGAGCCGTCAGTGCCCTGTTTCTGTTTGTCGTGGCGTTACTCCAGGGGGACCAGACGACTGCTTTCATGTTGGCGGCGTTGATCGGCAGCTTGCTCGGATTTTTACGGTACAACTGGCAGCCGGCAAAGATCTACATGGGCGATACCGGCGCCATGTTTATCGGCTTGTTGCTTGGCGCGATGACGATGATCGGTAAATATCCCAGCGATCATCCCGTCTCGTTGTTGACCCCCGTGTTCATTTTAGGAATTCCCATCTTCGATACGCTGTTTGTGATGTACATCCGCTACATGCGGGGGCTTCCCGTATTCTGGGGAAGTCCCGATCACATCGCCATCCGTCTCCGACATTGGGGGCTGACAGTCCCACAAATTGTCATCATCAGTTACGTGTGCACAGCGGTTGTGGCGGGAATCGGGCTTCTCATCATGGCGGTCAGGCAGGAGACAGCGTGGATGTTGGCGGGCGCAACTGGCCTCGCGTTCCTGATTGCGACATGGCTGCTAAAAAAGGTTGATGTGGCGAGGCCTCACAAGTCGGAGCAGGTCTCTTCCGAACGTGAAAGAGTGAACGCCGCATGATTGTGATTGTCGGAGCCGGATTGGCCGGTCTCAGCACGGCATACCATCTCTCGGACATTCCGTATCGCCTGTATGAACGCGAACAGGAAGTCGGCGGCTTGTGCCGGTCATATCACAAAGACGGGTTCACCTTCGATTACACAGGGCATCTTCTCCATTTTCGCCAACCAGAGATCAAGGCGCTTGTCGAGCAACTGTTAGCCGGAAAACTCCAGCGTCACGCCCGGCGCTCCTTCATTTATTCACACCAAACCTACACAGAGTATCCGTTCCAGGTGAACACGTATGGATTACCGCCGGAGGTTGTGCGGGAGTGCTTGTTAGGGTTTATTGCGACGCTCACCCATCCGACGAAGATGGAGAAGTCTCCAGAGCGGTCGTTCAGGCGGTGGATTGTCGACAACCTCGGCGAAGGGATGGCGAAGCATTTCATGGTGCCCTTCAATGAAAAACTCTGGCGCGTATCCCTGGACGAGTTGACGTCGGATTGGGTGTCCTGGCTCGTACCAAAACCCGAACTCAAAGACGTCATTAACGGGGCTCTGGGAATCAAGGATAAGGCATTCGGATACAACCCGTCGTTCCTTTACCCTGCGGCCGGCGGAATCAAAGTGTTGCCCGAATCGTTCGTGCCTGCTGTGACTCATCTGGTGGACGGTGCGGAGCTGGTCGAGGTGCAGACAAAGCGGCGGCGTGCTCTGTTTCGAGATCGTGCCACCGGTTCGATTCGGGAGGAGCCGTATGAGTCGCTGGTCTCCACGATTCCGATTCCTGAACTGGTCCGTCGCTGTACCGATGTCCCCAAGATGCTCAAGGAGGCCGCGGACGGGTTACGATGGGTGTCGGTCTCGAACATCAATCTGGCGGTCGGGCGCGAGCAGGTGTCCGACAAACATTGGATCTACTTTCCGGAACCGGAATATCCGTTCTATCGAGCCGGCTTCCCGATGAATTTCGCTCCCTCCTTGGGCCGAGCGGGGTGCAGTTCGATGTATGTGGAGATGTCACATTGGCCGAAGGAAACGAGATCAACGGAGCAATTGATCGATATGGCCAGGCAAGGCTTGGAACGTGCGGGAATCCTCCGCCCTGATGATGAGCTGGTCGTGGCCGATGCCAAAGACCTTTACTACGCCTATGTCTTGTTTGACACACATCGCCAGCGGGCGATTCCTGTGTTGTTGGCCGAGTTGGAACGACGCGGCATCTATTCGATCGGCCGATACGGACGCTGGGAACATACGTCGATGGAAGACGCGATCGGTCAAGGGAAACAGTTGGCTGAACGCTTGCGAGCTCAGCACTTTCAGCGTGCGTCGGCCTAGGGATTGAGACGTGGAAGTTGTCTGTCACGTCATCACGAAGTTGGAACTGGGCGGTGCTCAAGAGGTCGCTCTCTACACGGTTGCCCATCTTGACCGGGCAAAGTTCCGTCCCGTTCTCATCGCCGGCCCTGACGGCCTTCTTACCGACGACGCGAAACGGTTGCCCGGCGTTGAGGTCATCATCCTTCCTTCCCTCGGCCGTCGCATCGACGTTCGCTCTGACATTGCGGCGCTGGTGGCCCTGGTAAGGCTCTTCCGTCGTCTTCAACCCATGATCGTCCACACGCACAGTTCGAAAGCGGGGATTCTCGGTCGATGGGCTGCATGGTTTGCTCGTGTGCCTATCATTCTCCATACGATCCATGGGTATGGAATCACTCCGGCGCAGCCGTTTTGGTTACGGCGTTGCTTGATCCTGCTTGAGCGAATCACCGGTTGGGTTACGAGTCATTGGATTGCTGTGGCTCAGGCTGATCGGAAGATAGGGATGCAGTGGAGCCTGTTTGACGAACACCACGTATCAGTGGTGCGACCCGGTATCGATCCGGGACCGTTTCTCACTGCACTGTCGCTGTCTGATCGCAACCGATTGCGGGCTGAGTTCGGGGCAAGCTCCGATGACCAATTGATCGGGACGGTCGCCTGCCTCAAACCCCAGAAAGCTCCCGAAGACTTCGTGGCCGTAGCCAAGCGAGTGTGCGAGACGATGCCTCGTGCGCGATTCGTGCTGATCGGGGACGGGGAATTGCGCCCGTCTATCGAGGCGCTGGTGGAACAGTATGGACTCAAGAATCGAGTCCATCTCGCCGGTTGGAGACGGGATGTCTCTACCGTTATGAAAGCATTCGACGCGTTTCTTCTCACATCCCATTGGGAGGGGCTGCCACGAGTGTTGCTCGAAGCCAGAGCAGCCCGTATTCCCGTCGTGGCGACCAGAGTGGGTGGAGTCGAAGAAGTGATTGTGGAAGGTCGTCATGGGTGGCTGAGTGGGGTCGGTGATATTCATACTCTCTCCGAACAACTCAGTCACGTTTTGCGGGGGCGAGCAGATCTTTCGCCAGAGAGCCCGGGGGACTCGGAAGCCCTGCCGAAAGAATTCCATCGAGATGAAATGGTCAAACAGTATGAATCTCTGTATGATAGGCTCCTGATCGATCAGCAAGGGAAGGATCGCCCCTCGACAGCCTGGTCGGCATCCTAACCTGTACTCCTGAGGAGCCTGTTGTGGACGTTCCGTTATTGGATCTGAAAGCCCAGTACCGCGCCATTCGTACGGAAGTGCTTGAAGCCATGGCAACGGTCTGTGACGAGCAGGGATTTGTATTGGGTCCACGCGTCTCGGCCTTCGAAGGGGCTGTCGCGCAGTATGTGGGGAGTGCGCATGCAATTGGCTGCGCGTCCGGCAGCGATGCGTTGTTGTTGGCGCTCATGGCGATGGGTGTCAAGGCGGGGGATGAAGTCGTCACTGTGCCGTTCACGTTCTTTGCCACGGCGGGCGCCATTTCCCGATTGGGGGCCAAACCGGTCTTCGTGGACATTCAGTCGGACACGTTTAATATGGACCCTCAACAGGTCGAACGAGCGCTGACTCCCAAAACCAAAGCCATCATCCCTGTCCACCTATTCGGGCAATGTGCCGATATGGCGGTGTTGAACCAGGTCGCAAGGCAGAAACGCGTGCGCATCATTGAGGACGCCTGCCAGGCGATCGGTGCCGCTCAGCAGGGGAGGCGAGCCGGCATCCTGGGGGACACGGGCTGTTTCAGCTTTTTCCCCACCAAGAACCTCGGCGGGTTCGGTGACGGGGGTCTCATCACCACGAATGATGGCGGTCTTGCGGAGTCGATGGCGATGCTTCGGGTCCACGGCAGTCGGGTTCGTTATCTGCACGAGGCAGTGGGAATCAACAGCCGGCTTGATGCGCTGCAGGCAGCTGTCCTTCATGTGAAACTGAAGTACCTTGATCAATGGACCGAAGGCCGACGTCGGAATGCTGATCGGTACCGGCAGCTCTTCGACGAGGAGAAGCTTCAGGACCGGCTGATCCTCCCACCGACGGCGTCGGGCAACTTTCACGTCTACAACCAATACACCATCAGGGTGCAGAAACGGGATGAGCTGCGAACGTACCTGAAAGAGAATGGGGTCGGAACCGAAGTGTATTACCCCCTGCCCATGCATCTGCAGAATTGCTATCGTGACCTTGGTCATCGAAAGGGGGCGTTTCCGGTTTCGGAACGCGCGGCCGAAGAAGTGCTGTCTCTCCCAATTTATGCGGAACTAACCTGCGAGCAACAGGGCTATGTGGTCGAGAAGATCGCCGAATTCTTTCGGCGTCAATAATCTCGGGACCTACTTGGCTTCTGACCTGCCGGAAGCCCGTTCTGTCAACGGCAGCACCCCCCATCCGTTACATGATGTGTCGTATAATGAGTTTGTGTGGAAAGGGCACCGGTCTGTGTTAGCCCCAGGGAGGCCATGATGAAGTTCACGATCTGGAAAGCCTTGTTCGTCCTGTCTCTCCTAGGAAATACAGTGGCTGCTTCAGGAGGGACCGGTGCAGACACCGGGAGAGACCTCTCACCACGTGAGATTTATGAGCAGACGGCTCCCGCCGTCGTGATGGTGATGGGACATTCTGATGGCGGCACAAGCGGGAGTGGGGGAACGGGGTCGATCATTCAGGCTGACGGAACGATCCTTACAAATGCCCATGTTGTCATCGAGGAACGAACCGGGAAACCCTATCCGCGCCTGTCGGTGTTTTTAAAGCCGGCGCGAGTGACGGGTGATTCAAAAATGGACCTGTCTCGCATGTTTCGTGCGAGGGTCGTGGCATTTTCTCAACCTTTGGATTTGGCGCTGCTCAAACTCGAAGGCGTCAAGGAGCCGCTTCCGGTGGTGAGTCTCAGCGACTCGGCGCGGAGTAGGATCGGGGACCATGTGGTGGCCATCGGGCATCCGGAGCAAGGAGGACTTTGGACCTTAACCACTGGCGTCATCAGTGCAGAGGTGGACAACTTCAACGGGGTGAAGGGCAAGAATGTATTTCAGACAGAGACGGGATTAAATCGCGGCAATTCCGGTGGCCC
>Ga0187821_10000478_pt1 | contig 10424 bp, 10 predicted proteins | sample NC_wetland_sal_i_20_FD_132442 | JGI IMG/M metagenome (GOLD analysis project Ga0187821, IMG submission 132442) | Wetland sediment microbial communities from Neuse River Estuary, North Carolina, USA - SourceSoil_1 | ecosystem: Environmental > Aquatic > Freshwater > Wetlands > Sediment | place...
CAGCGTCACCGGGGCGTCGAGATCGAGCGGCGCGAGCGAGCGGATGGCGGGCACGGTGAAGGGGAACCCCGCGCCCGCATCGCGCTCACGTTTCAACGCAACGGTGAGGAGGTGTGGCACCGGAGTATGGATGGCACCCGGCGGTCCGAACGTCAACCGCCGGGTGCGCAGCCCCGGTGCTCAGGAGGCGTCGGGGCGCTCGGCGCGCGGACGGTACGCGACCGTCACCGCGGCATCGAGATGCACGCGGACGGTCTGGCCCGCGGGCAGCACGACATGTTGGCCCGGTGTCGCCACGGCCACACCGGTCCCCGCCGCAGCGCCGACGACGGCGCCCTTCGCAGTGCCGCCCTTGCCCCCCACGACCCGGCCGACGATCGCGCCGGCAACGGTGCCGGCACCGATCTGCGCGGCGCTCTTCCCGAGATCGTTGTGCCCCTGCACGCGATACGGCTCGGCGTCGATCGCGTGGCGGCCGCCGTCGACCACGACGTCGGTGAACCGCAGGGCCAGCACCGGAGCGCCGGCGATCCGGCCGCCACCCTTCGACTCCGTCACGGTGGCCCGGACGGCGACGCCCGCGGGGATCTGGACATTGGCACCGAGCCGGATCGGCGCCACCGTGTGCAGGCGCACCATATCGCCCGGGTGCACATTCGCCGTCGAGACCTCCTGATCCAGGGCGGCCACCAGCGTGGTCCCCGCCGGGATCGTCGCCACATGCGTGCCGCGGCTGCGCCCGAGCGCGACCGCCGCTATCACGGCGACGCCCCCCACGGCGGCGAGCCCCAGCTTCATCGTCTTGGTCAGCATCGCGCACCTCCCCGAATATGGTTCCGCGAGGCTCTACCTGAGCACGCGTGGTAAGTTCCCTGCGGCGGTCCTTCCGCTGCGTCCTGATACCAGCGAACGTTGATGCACGATCATGTCTTTTCTTGGAGTGGGTATGCCCCGATTGGAATCCCCTGATGGCGTGCGGGCGGCGCCGGTCGATCCGGTCGCCGAGCGGTTGCTCCGCGCGCGCACGATCATCATCAGCGGTGAGATCACGCAGCAGGTCGCGGCCAGCGTCACCGGCCAGCTCCTCGCCCTCGCCGCCGAGTCCGAAGACGAGATCACCGTCTACCTGAACTCCCAGGGCGGGCACGTCGAAGCGGGGGACACAATCCACGATCTGATCCGGTACGTCCGTCCCGCTGTCCGCATGGTGGGTACCGGCTGGGTCGCGAGCATCGCGGCGCTGATCTACGTGGCGGTCCCGCGCGAGCGGCGCTTCTGCCTTCCCAACACGCGCTTCCTGCTGCACCAACCCGCGGGCGGGGCCGGCGGGTCGGCGAGCGACATCGAAATCGAAGCGCGCGAGATCCTCCGCATCCGCGACCGGCTCAACCGCATCGTGGCGCGGGAAACCGGCCAGCCGCTCGAGCGCATCGAAGAAGACACGCGCCGCAACTTCTGGCTCGACGCCGCGTCGGCGGTGCGCTACGGGCTCGCCGGCCGCGTGGTGGAGCACGCCGAGGACCTCGACGCCCCGGCCCAGGCCAAGGCGAAACGATGATAGTCACCCGCATCCGGGTGAGTCGCGCCGGGGAGATCTGGTGCGACGATGTGCGGACGTCGCTCACGGACCTCGGCCCCCGACTCGCCCAGCTGCGCGCAGCCCAGGGTGTCGTGTGGTACTATCGCGAGGAAGCCGGCGACAACCCGGCACCAGAGGCGATGGCGGTGGTCCGCATGGTGGTCGAGCAGCGGCTGCCGATCTCCATGTCCACCCGCGCGGACTTCGGCGATGTGGTGCAGACGGACGGTACCGCGGTGCCGCGAGGGCGGTACAACACCCTCAGCTGATCGCCGGGCCCTATGCCCGAGCTTCCCGATATTGCGCTTTACCTGCACGCGCTCGAGCCCCGCGTCACGGGCCAGCCGCTCGAGCGCATCCGGCTCGCGAGCCCCTTTGTCCTGCGCAGCACGTCCCCGGCCGTCCCCGAACTCGAAGGACGCATCGTGCGGGAGCTGCGCCGCCTGGGCAAGCGGATCGTCATCGCCTTCGACGACGAGTACGCGATGGTGCTGCACCTGATGATCGCGGGCCGGCTGCGGTGGCGACCGCCGGCGACGAAGGTTCCGGGCAAAGTCGGTCTCGCGGCGTTCGACTTTCCGAAGGGGACGTTGCTCTTCACCGAAGCAAGCGCCAAGCACCGCGCGTCGCTCTATCTCGTGCACGGCGCCGCAGCGCTGGCCGAGCACGACCGCGGCGGCCTGGACGTGCGCACTGCCACGACGGCGCAGTTCGGCGCCGCGCTGCGCTCGGAGTCGCACACGGTGAAGCGCGCCCTCACCGACCCGAGCCTGTTCGACGGGATCGGCAACGCCTATTCCGACGAAATCCTGCACGCCGCCAAACTCTCGCCGTTGAAGCTCACGACACAACTCGACGACGAGGAGATCGCGCGCCTGCATCGCGCGGCGCGCGACACGCTCGTGATGTGGATCGAACGGCTCCAGGTCGAGGCCGGCGACGAGTTCCCGGAGAAGGTGACCGCCTTTCGCGCAGGCATGGCGGTGCACGGGCGTTATCGCCAACCGTGTCCGGTTTGTGGTGCACCGGTGCAACGCATCCGCTATGCCTCCAACGAGGCCAATTACTGCGCGCGCTGCCAGACCGGCGGGCGGTTGCTGGCTGACCGGGCGCTGTCACGGCTCCTGAAACAGGACTGGCCGCGCTCGCTCGACGACTGGGACGCGCGCACGCGTGACCCTGGTCACAACGTTTCCGGACTTGGGCCGTAACCCGATCCTTCGTGATGCTCGGGAGTACCAGTCAGGGATTTGACCCCGCAGATTTCGTTGGTGTGATGGGATCGCATGGGAGACCTTCTCGATGTCACGCCTGCTGCTTCGTTGCTCGTTCGTCCTGGCGATTGTGGCACTCGGCTGTGATACATCTTCCGGCGGTGGTAACCTCGGCGGTGGAGGCGGAGGTGGCGGCGGTGGAGGGGGCGGCAGTGGCGGCCTGCCGTTGTTCGGTCACGCAGTGATCGTGCTGGGAGAAAACCACAACGCCGACCAGGTCGACTCGACGAGCATGCCGTACCTGATGTCGCTCGTGCCGAAGGGAGGGCTGGCGACCCAGTACTACGCCAACACCCATCCGTCGATCGGCAACTACATCATGCTCACGACCGGTCAGATCGTCACCAACAGCGATTCGTACTCGCAGACGATCACGGTCGACAACATCGTGCGCTCGCTGCTGGCCAAGGGGAAGACGTGGAAAGGGTACGCGGAGGATCTGCCGTCGGTCGGGTTCACCGGTCAGAGCTCCGGTAAGTACGCGCGCAAACACTTTCCGCTGTCGTTTTTCTCCGACGTCGTGAACGACTCGACCCAGATCAAGAACCTCGTGCCGTTCACGCAGTTCGCGACCGATCTCGCGGGCGGCACGCTGCCCAGCTACGCGTTTATCGCGCCGAACCTGTGCAACGACGCGCACGACTGCAGCCTGCAGACCGCCGACACCTGGCTGAAGACCAACATCGCCCCGCTGCTGGCCGATCCGGCGTTCCAGTCGGACGGGCTGTTGATCATCACCTTCGACGAATCGGACAACGACAACACGCACGGCGGCGGCCGGGTGTTCTGGCTGGCGCTGGGGCCGAAGGTGAAGCCGGGGTACAGCTCGGCGACGTTGTATCAGGAAGAAAACACGCTGCGGCTGATGGCCGAAGGACTGGGATTGACGGACTTCCCGGGAGCGGCGGCGACGGCGTCCAACATGTCGGAGTTCTTCACACCCTGACGGAGTAGCGCCATGAAGCCTGTTGTCAGATTCTTCGCCGTCGCCGCGATCGCCGCGCTGGCGGCCTGCCGCACCGAACAGGTGGTGTCCCCGCACACGTCGATCCTGACGCAGGCGCAGGCCGACAGCTTGGGCGACGTCGTGAGCGCCGATGTGCAGAGCGAGCTCGACGCTGCGACGGCATCGAGCGGCCTGGGGTTCATCCCCGGGGCGCCCGTGGGACCGCTCACCGCGAATCCGCTGTTCTGCGTGCCGCAGATCTCGCCCACGCCCCCGGCAGATGCCGACTCGGACCGGGTCCCCGATTCGGTCCGGATCAGCTTCGACAACTGCGCGATCGGGTTCAACAACCAGGACACGGTGCGGGGCACGATCGACATCGTCGACCCGACGCCGGCGGTCCGCGACCGGTCGATCAAGCAGGTGTTTACGGACTTCGCGCGGATCTTCGTGGATCGCCACGGCCATCGGGCGTCCTTCGCGGTGAACGGAACGCGGCAGATCATCCGCGATTCCTCCGAGATCTCGCAGACGTCGACCGATTTCCGCACCGTCTACACGTTCGCGAACGGGGATTCGGTCGTCGATCTGCGCAACTGGGCCATCGTGTTCACCGCCGACGTTCCGGGCTCGATCCACCGCGACGCGCCGCTGCCGAGCGGCACGTTGACGATCAACGGGTCGTCCACGGTGACGTTCGACGACTCCACGGTATTCTCGCTGGCGGTGACGACGCCGACGACGCTGCATCGAGACGCGACGTGCGACCAGCGGCCGCAGTTCGACGCGGGCAAGGTCGTCGCGGTGGTCACGCGCCACGGCGCCACGGCGACGATCACGATCGAGTTCACCGCCTGCGGGCAGTTCACGGTGACGAAGTCCTAGTCATTGCGGTCCCGGACACACCAAAGCCGGCACGGTCTGCTGCGCCGTGCCGGCTTTCTGTACGGGGGATTCGGGCCTACTCGTGCGGGCCGCCCCCGAGCGCTGCGATCCGCCGCCTGGCCGCCCCGTTCGTCGAGTCGCGCGCCAGCGCTTGTCGATAGTCGGCCAGCGCCGTCGCCGTGTCGCCCTTCTGGAGATAGATCTCGCCCAGCTGGAACGGGATCTGCGCCGAGTTCTGGTTGAACTCGGCGTTCAGCTTCAGGAGCCCGAGCGCGTTGTCGGGACGGCCGGCTCTCGCTTCGGATCCCGCGAGCAGATTGAGGGTGAGCTCGCGGAAGTCGTAGGATCCGCTGCCGTAGTACTGGTCGCGCAGCGCGCGGTAGCGCCGCACCGTGGCATCGAGCCCCGAGTCGGCCAGCATCAGGGCCAGGTCGTCGTCCAGCGGCCGCGGCCGGGCGACCCCACGATGACAGGTTTCGCACTTGACGACGACGTGCGGCATCGGCCGGTCGGGGACGTCGGCCAGGTGCTCTTCATTGATGTGCATCACCATGTGCATCATGACGCGGGCGGCGCGCTTGGTACGCTTGTCGTCCGACCGGAAGTTGACCGAGTCGAGCGGCTGCCCCTCCTTCCCCACGTGGCAGTAGACGCAGCGTACGCCGAGGGCGATGGCAAACCCCCGCATGGTGTCGATCAGGGCGCGCTGGGCGATGTTCTTGGGTAGGACCTTCAGGTTCTTGAAGCTGTCAGGCGGGAATTTCCCCTGAGCGTCGGCCCTGCCGCCCGGCACCCCAAGGGCGCTGATCACGAACACCACCATCAGACCGAAACGGCGCATCGATCCCCCCGGTAACGTGCGATGGCGTAATGATATCCCCCAGCGCCCGAGTCAGGCCACAGACCTGTGAGCAACTGGTCAGGATCGCCGGTCACCGGATCACCGCCAACCATTTTGCAACATATGCTGTCTTACTTCTCGATTCCTAACCGTTGAGGGTTTCGAGTGCTCACGTTCCTGCTCGCCGTTGTCGGGGGTACTCCGCAAGGGGCTGCGATCGCGCCTCCGGTTCCGCCTACGCGCCAGGCGACCGCCAGCCGCGCCGTCCATCCCCCGGTCCTCGACGGACGGGACGACGACGACGTCTGGCGCACCGCGCAGCCGATTACGGATTTCACGGAGTTCGATCCGGAAGAAGGCAAGCCCGCGCGCTTCGCCACGATGGCGAAGGTCGCGTATGACGAGCACAACTTCTATGTCTTCATTCGGGCCTTCGATCCCGAGCCGCAGAAGATTCTGAAGATCCTGGCGCGCCGCGACGTGCGGCCGCCGACCGACCAGCTGAAGATCGTCATCGACTCCTACCATGACCGCCGGACCGGCTACGAATTCGCCGTGAGCCCGGGCGGCGTCAAACGCGATTACGCGATCTACAATGACGCGAACGAAGACGACTCCTGGGACGGCGTGTGGGATGTCGCGACGTCGGTCGACTCGCTCGGGTGGACCGCGGAGTTTCGCATCCCGCTGTCCCAGCTGCGCTACGCGAACGCTCCCGTGCACACATTCGGGTTCGCCGTGTGGCGGGACATCGAGCGTTTCAAGGAACGGGTGAGCTGGCCGCTGTATCACCGCCAGCAACCGGGATTCGCGTCCCAGCTCGGGGAAGTGACGGGAATCGCGGGCATCTCCTCGCCGCGGCGGCTTGAAGCGACGCCCTACATCGTCACCAAGAACGTCTCGGTCCCGGCGACGGCGGGATTCGACCACGATCAGAAGTTCACCGCCGGTGCCGACTTCAAGTACGGCGTGACCTCGAACATGACGCTCGACGGCACCGTGAACCCGGATTTCGGGCAGGTGGAAGCCGACCCCTCCGTGCTGAACCTCAGCGCGTTCGAGACGTTCTTTCAGGAAAAGCGGCCGTTCTTCATCGAGGGCGCGAACCTGCTCAGCTTCGACGTCAACTGCAGCGTCGTGAACTGTCAGGGGGAGGGGTTGTTCTACTCGCGGCGCATCGGCCGAGCCCCCCAGCTCGGCGACGTGTATGGCGATGCCACCTCCGCGACGGCCACCACGATCCTGGGCGCGGCCAAGCTGACCGGCCGGACGCCCGGGGGCCTCTCCGTCGGCGTGCTGGACGCGATCACGCGACGGCAGGCCGGGATCCGGAACATCACGATCGAGCCGGCGAGCAATTACGGCGTGCTCCGGGTGGCCCAGGACTTTCGCAATGGGGAGAGCACCATCGGTCTGATCGCCACGGCGGTCAACCGCTCGCTCGATGATTCGACGCGGAATCTGCTGCGCTCCGGCGCAGACGTCGTCGGCTTCAACTTGCGGCATCGGTTTCTCAAGGCGTATCAGCTCCAGGCCGCCGTGACCGGGAGCCGGGTCACCGGAAGCCCGCAGGCGATGATCAATACCCAGATGGAGCCGGCGCACTACTATCAGCGGCCCGATGGCCCGCTGCGCGTGGATGCGACCGCCACCAGCCTGAGCGGCAGCACGCAACAGGTGAAATTCGGCAAGGTGGCGGGATTCATCATGTTCGAGACGAGCTATCAGCGCATCACGCCCGGGTACGAGATCAACGATCTCGGATTCCTCAATCGCGCCGATTGGCAGGATCAGTCCACCTGGGCGTCGCTCAACTTCCAGACGCCCAACGCGGTGTTCAACCGCCTGTTCTGGAATTTCAACGAGTGGAACGACTGGACGGTCGCGGGACTGCCGCTCGAGCACGCCGTCAATACCAATGCGCACACCGAGCTGCGCAACCACTGGTGGCTGCACGCCGGTGGAACGGTGGGACAGATCGGGACGACGTTCTGCGATCGCAACTGTGTCCGCGGCGGGCCCGCGTTGCGCGTCGACCCCTACATCTCCCCCTGGGCTGGGATCCAGGGCGATCCGCGGGCCATCGTGGTCCCGAACGTGTTCGTGAACTTCTGGCGCGGTGACGGGGGACGGTCCGCGAATCTCAATCTCCAACCCGGAGCGGATTTCCGGATTGCCAACCGCTGGACGGGAAGCCTGGGGGTGAACTTCTCGCGCAACCGCAGCGACAATCAGTGGTACGGCGGCTTCACCGACAGCGCGCTCGTGACCCACTATACCATCGCGCACCTCGAGCAACGCACCATGAGTCTCATGCTGCGGGTGAACTACACCGCGTCTCCGACTCTGACGCTGCAGATCTACGCCTCGCCGTTCGTCAGCAAAGGGATTTACACGAACGTGCGCGAGCTCAACGACCCGCGGGCGATGAACTACGTCGACCGTTTCCGCGCGTACGGAGACACGGCGGTGACGAACCACCCCGGCGGGTTCGACGTCAAGTTCTTCAACTCAAACACCGTGCTGCGGTGGGAATACCAGCCCGGTTCGACCCTGTTCCTCGTCTGGAGTCAGGGACGCAGCGATTTCGACGGCGTCTTCGGCACGCGATCCTTTACCGGCGACTTCCGCCAGCTGTTCCGCGCGCCGGCCGATAATACGTTCCTCGTGAAGGTCAGCCACTGGTTCGACTGGTAACCGTCAGGCTGTAGGGTGCTCGGGGGAGGAGGTGGCCCTCTCCATCGTCTCCATCGGCACCCTGCAGATCTCCTCTCCTCCACCGACCTCCAGTACATTCACGACTTGTCGCACCAGCGCACCGCCCTCGGGCTCCGCATCAAATCCGGCTGGGCCATGGCCGTCCTCGTCGCCGGCCCGGCACGGTCGCCCACCGTGATGGACCGCCGCCGCATCGAGTTGTCCGACCCCGCCCGCCCCCGTACGCGCCAGCCGTATCATGCCGGGTTCGGCACGGCGCAGACGAGTCAGGCGGTGATTGCGCGTCTCGTGCGCACGATCGAGCGCTGCGCCGCCCGGTCGCTGCGGCAGCTCGTGCGCGAATACGCGCACCGCGGTGTCCGGCCGCGCGCCGCGGGGCTCGTCGTCGGCAGCGTCATCGATCCCAACCGCATCGGCAATCCCCACATTCGCGCGCACGCCCTCGAGGGCGCCTTGTTCCGCCGCGTCGCCGCGCATGGCCTCCGGGCGTTGCGGATCGGCTCGACCGTCGTGGTGGAGCGGGAGGTTTACGGAGTGGCTGCGCGTGCGGTGCGCGTCACCGAACGGCAGCTGAAGGGAATGGTCGCGGAGCTCGCGGGACAGGTGAGCGGGCGCTGGCGCAGCGAGGAAAAGACCGCTGCCGCCGCGGCGTGCCTCGCGCTCGCTACGCGCCGCCGCCGTTGAGGCTTGCGCGGGCGGCGGCCAGCACGCGCGCCTGCACGTCCGCCATCGGCCCTTCGAGCGACGCGCCCGCGGCTTTGTGATGGCCGCCGCCGCCGAACACCTGGGCCAGCGCGGCGGCGTCCACGTTGCCCATCGACCGGAATGACACCTTGGTGCGCCCGTTGGCAATCTGGCGGAACAGCAGCGCGAGACGGATGCCGGCAATCGAGCGCGCGTGCTCGACGATGCCGTCCAGGTCGTCGGCCGTGGCGCCGTGGCGCTCGAGCGCGCCGGGCGGCACCGTCACCCACGCCAGCCCGATCGGCTCCACGACGAGCGTCTGCAGCACGTCGCTGAGCAGCCGCACGCGCCCCTCGGGCGCACTGGCGTAGACCGATTCGTAGATCGACTCGGGATCGACGCCGCGCTCCAGCAGGGCGGCGGCTACGCGCAGCGCCCGCGCCGTCGTATTGGAGAAGCGGAACCCGCCGGTATCGGTGAGCAGCCCGACGTACAGCGCACGGGCGGCGTCGGCGGTCACGTCCCACTCCAGCGCCATGGCGAGGTCGAAAACCAGCTCGGCGGTAGCCGTCGCCTCGGGCGCAACGAGCCGCGGGCCCTGCGGCAGGGTGCCCTGGCTCACGTGATGATCGATACAGATCACGGGGACGCGCCGGTCGCGCACCGCGCCGGCGAGATCGCCGATGCGCCCGAGATCGGAGATGTCGAGCACGACGATGAGATCGGCGCGCACGATCTCCCGGCCCGCGCGATCGCTCTTGTCCGCTCCATCCGGAACGAGAAAGTCGAACCGCTCGGGGATCCCGGTGGCATTGGCGATCGCCGGCTGCAGGCCGCGCGCTTTCAGCAAATGCCACAGCGCGACCTCGCTCCCCACTCCGTCGCCGTCGGCGTTGACGTGGGTCGTCAGGGCGACGCGGAGGCCGGGTTTCAGGATGGCGGCGATAGCGTGGGCGGCGGAGACGCGTTCGGGTGGGATCGGGATCATTGCAAGAAGATAAATACGTCGAGAGGAAAAGCGTCAAGAAGAAATACGTCAAGAAGAAAGACGTCGAGAAGAGAACCGTTACCCACGCCTCTCTACTCGAGGTATTTCTCCTCGACGCGTGTCTTCTCGACGTCTCCCGTTTCTTCTAGACGCCCTTCGTTCTCAGCACCGAGTGTTTGCGGCTGTATCCGAAGTAGATCGAGAACCCGATCAACAGCCAGACGACGAGCCGGATCCACGTGTCGGCTGGCAGCGTGAGCATCAACCCGAAACACGTGAGGATCCCCATGATCGGCACGAACGGCACGAGCGGCGTCTTGAAGGGGCGCTCGAGGTCGGGGCGCCTGGAGCGCAGGATCCACACACCGCCGCACACGAGCACGAACGCCAGCAGCGTGCCGATGTTCACGAGCTGTCCGAGCAGCTGCAGCGGCAGGAGGCCCGCGGCGATGGCCACCGCGATCCCCGTGTAGATCGTCGACAGGTAGGGCGTCCGCCACCGGGGATGC
>Ga0187821_10000479_pt1 | contig 10421 bp, 7 predicted proteins | sample NC_wetland_sal_i_20_FD_132442 | JGI IMG/M metagenome (GOLD analysis project Ga0187821, IMG submission 132442) | Wetland sediment microbial communities from Neuse River Estuary, North Carolina, USA - SourceSoil_1 | ecosystem: Environmental > Aquatic > Freshwater > Wetlands > Sediment | place...
ATAAGCGGTTGGTTCCTTCGCCTCTGATTCCGCCTCTAGGGCTGGCTTTGATCTTGTGGGGAACTTGGCGGGGCTTCTGGGAGACCGAAGCCCGGTCATTCAACGCTTAGGCGTCCGCGTGTGCGGGGACTCAATGATGAAGCCTGAAAGGGTCAAAACCACCAAAGCCGCAGCAGCTAGGAGCAGTGCGTAGACAATCACAGCTGTTGTCCTTCTCCGGGCACACTTGTCCTAGCACGTCTAGTACCAGCCGATGCTTGCTTTCTTTCAAGCACTTATCGAGCTGAACGAGCCGGGAAGTATGTCATTTCTCCGTAGAAAGGGTCGAAAATGGACGGCAGCAGCTCTGTCCAATAGTGCCACGGGGGCTTCGAGCTTGACCATCGGCTTCAGCCAGAGCGTCAGAGCGTCGCGTCCTACCGGAGATATGCCGGAGAGAGCCCAAGACGCCCCTTCCACGCGAGCAAATTACTCTCGTTCCTGTGTAGCGCTCTGTCCATGGCGCGCCTGTCGGGTGCCCTCGTTAGTGCAAGGCGGATTTCGAATCGACTTGGGCCGTAGACAGCCTGCGCCTGCGTTGACTTGGAGTGGCGTGAGACATAATATGTCCTCCAACCGGTTTACTTACCCGAATTGTTAAGTCCTTTCCCCGGCGTCTCTTGCCATGCCTGCCCAGCTCATCTCTCACTACCGTATTCTCGAACCCCTGGGCAGTGGTGGCATGGGCACGGTTTATAAAGCGGAAGACACCACGCTTCATCGCACCGTGGCCCTCAAGTTTCTTCCTGAGTCCGTGGCTCACACAGCGAAGGTCTATGGACGTCTCAAGCGCGAAGCGTGCACCGCATCGGTTCTGAATCACCCAAATATCTGCACGATTTACGAAGTTGGTGAAGACGCTGGCGAGATGTTCATCGCTATGGAATATATCGAGGGCCATACCCTCGCGGATTTGATTCGACAAGGTCCACTGCCGATAGAAAAGGTCCTCCGCTACAGCGCGCAAATCAGCTCGGCGCTGGCCCATGCCCATGAAAAAGGCGTAATACATGGCGATTTAAAACCGCTGAATATCGTTGTGACGCCCAATGGTGACGCAAAGATCTTGGATTTTGGTTTGGCCCGACGAAGCAATCCGATGGAATTCGACCACAAGACTCTGCAGACGGCCACTGCTGAGAGCAACTTCGCGCTGGGTGGCACATTTCCGTACATGGCTCCGGAACAAATTGAAGGGAGTGACGCTTCGGCGCGAACGGACATCTGGTCCTTCGGCGTGGTTCTTTACGAGATGATTAGCGGGACGCGCGCATTCCACGGCGCCAATCTCTTCCTACTCTGTAACTCGATCCTTCGCGACCAGCCGCGCTCACTCCCGCCTGTCGTGCCTGCCGGGCTAAAGACTGTCGTTTCCCGATGTTTAGAGAAAGAGCCGGAGCGGCGATACCGTCGAGCAGGAGAAGCCCGCGCGGCCCTAGAAGCAGTGGATCCTTCAACCGCGCAAGATAGCAAGGTTGGCGGGGTTACGACGACGCCAGCGGCTCATCGCTCCCGGTTGTGGTCTGCACTGATCGCGTTCGCTCTCATCCTGCTCGTAGCTATCGGAATATCAGTAATTCGCAACGGCAAGTCTGACGTCCGTTCAAAATCCCCGGGGCCTATACCTTCGCGGGTTCTGCTTGGAATATTGCCTCCTTCCAGCAGTAGTGACCCTGCCGAGTCAGCTTTTGACGCTGGACTTGTGGACACTCTCAACTCACGTCTCGGGGAACTCAGTACGCGGCATTCCTTCTTTGTCATCCCAATGAATTCGACGATCGAAAAACGAGTTACTACTATCGATGATGCTCGCCAACAATTTGGCGTCAACCTGGTGCTTGTCCTCAACATTCAACAAGCTTCAGGGAATGTACGGGTGAACTACGCTTTGGTGGATGCACGTTCTCACGAACAGGCCCGCAGCGGAAGCATAACTGCACCATCTTCGGATCCCTTTGCTTTGCAAGATCAGGTTTTTGAAAAAGTTGCAGCGTCCCTGGAGTTGCAGCTCCAACCCCAAGAAGGGCGATCTCGTGCGTATGGTGGAACTACTGAACCCGCAGCCTTTGATTTTTATATCCAAGGCCGCGGCTATCTCCAGGACTACGTGGTGCCTGAGAAGGTGGAAAATGCGATCACGCTTTTTGCGCGCGCACTGGAAAAGGATCCGAACTATCCTGCCGCCACTGCTGGGCTCGGTGAGGCATATTGGCGAAAATTCCAACTAACGCACGAACATCAGTGGGCTGACGCAGCGGTATCTACCTGCCAAAAAGCGACTCGACTCGGGCCGACTCTCGCCGAGGCCCACTATTGTCTTGGCCGCGCTCTCAGCACACAGGGCGAGTACGAAAAGTCGGTCGAGCAGTATCGGCGCGCTCTCGATCTTGACCCTGGCAGCGACGATGTTTATGGCGGACTCGCAGCAGCATACGAAAAACTCGGCCGTCTAGAGGAGGCTGAGGACCTTTACAAACAAGCTGTCGCCGCACGGCCAGCTTACTGGGCCACTCACAATTGGCTCGGACTCTTTTATATGTCTCACGCGCGCTATGATGAGGCCGCAGCGATGTTTAGCCAAGTGACGTCGCTGGCGCCGGACAGCTTCATAGGCTTCTATAACCTTGGCGGAGTTCGCGTGCTTCAAGGCAAGTACGACGAAGCCATTCCACTTCTCGAACGCTCCCTGGACATTCGACCTACTGCTAACGCCCTCTCCAATCTAGGCACAGCTCACTTTCAGATGCGGCGATACGCAGAGTCCGCAATGGACTTTGAACGAGCGGTGAAACTTGATTCTAAGAGTTATGAAATATGGGGAAACCTTGGCGACGCTTACTACTGGGCGTCCGGACGACGTGCCGAAGCCGCAAACGCTTACGCTACTGCCATCAGCCTGGGTGAAGAGAACTTGCGCCACAATCCGCGTGACGCACAACTTGTAGCCTATCTCGCTCAATACCATGCTATGCGCGGTGAACAAAAACCCGCTCTCGACAAAATTGACAGCGCACTCCGTCTCCAGCCTAAGAATCCGGATATCCTGCTTGCGTCGGCAATCGTGTATCAGCAGCTTGGCGACAGTCGCCGCGCACTAAATTCCTTGGATAAGGCCGTTTCTTTGGGAATTTCGCCCGAAATGCTTCGCGATACCCCAAACTTTAACGCGCTAAGCGACAATCGACGCTTTCTTGCTCTCATCCATGGTAACCACCCGGGTCAGACACGATAAAAGGAGGAAACATGTCTTTTCGTCGGATTATTTTGAAGATTACCTGCGTATCCGTTTTGTTCACGTTTCTGGCGTCATTAACCAATTGCGGCCAAGAAAAGCCCATGGCTTACCGTCTCACAATACCTTGTACGACTACATTGACCGTGAACCCACAAACGGGAGTAGACGTTGTGGATGCTTATGTCTGCAAAAACACTAAAGTGACCTGGAATGCAAATGGTCACACCTTTACCGTGTTTTTCAAGCATGCCTGTCCGTTCACAAGCGGATGCAGAAAGATTGACGACCAACATCCTACGGCCGGGCCACTAAGCTCAAACACATTCGCCGTCTATGATTACGGAATTCTTGTGGACGATATGCCGTTTGATCCACACATCATCGGCGGAGGACAGTAGCCAACGTCATCGAACAGATTCAACGAACCGTCGGCTTCAACAAGTTCGTAGACGGAGAGGAATGCTGTGGGAACCGTTATTCCGCTATCCGACGCGTCGCGCCGTCCAACGCGCTTCCCGTTCGTGACCCTGCTCATCATCTCTCTGAACGTGTTTCTGTTTGCTCTTGAACTGATCGGCGGGGAACCGTTCGTCCTGAAGTGGGCTGCAGTCCCGGCGGACATTGTCGCCGGTCATCGTTGGATTACGATTCTCACCGCCATGTTCATGCATGGTAGCTGGGCCCATATCATCGGCAATATGGTGTTCCTCTGGGCCTTCGGTCCGGAAATTGAAGATGCCATGAATCCTTTGCGTTACGCAGCCTTCTATCTCCTTGGGGGGCTGGCTGCGATGATCGCTCAAATCATAGCCACCCCGGCTTCGACGGTCCCCAACCTCGGCGCTAGCGGCGCAATAGCGGCTGTGATGGGAGCATTTCTCGTTACCTATCCGCGCGACCAGATTCGCACCCTTTTCTGGGTATTTATCTTTGTGCGAGTCACGTTTATCCCGGCCGCGCTTTTGATTTGCGTTTGGTTTCTACTACAACTCTTGAACGCTGGTGCGGTAGCAACTGTGCAGACCGGTGGCGTAGCGTACTTGGCACACGTCGGCGGGTTTCTCTTTGGAGCGGTTACTGCGCGGCTTTTTGAGAGTTCCTCGCGTATTGCCGAGCAAGAGTGAGACGTCAACTCTTGATTTCATGTTCTACGTCTTGATTTCTGGCGATAGGCGAGACCCAATTTTCAATCATGAAATGGAGATTGGAGACCGGAACACAGAAGAAACGGATGAAGGTCGCCGAACTTAAATGGGCATTGTCGGCATGTGCAGGGTAGCTCTGGTTTCCAAAAAAGAACGTAAATTTCATAACCAAATCCATCAAATTGCGAAGTCAACGCGGAGTTACGCCCCTAACGACTTGACAATAAATCGTTTACTGGCTTTCTACACGCTCTGAGCTAGGTTTGTGGTAAGGCATGTTTGGCGCTTACACGATGGACTACTCATATCTGAGAGCGACCATGGGATCGACGCGCATGCCACGCAGCGCCGGAACGTAACAAGCCACCACGCCCACCAGGAACATCAAGATAGCGGCCAACGCAATCGCCAGTGGATCGGCAGCCTTCACCGCAAAGAGCAAGCTCGATATCCATTTGCCTGCAGCGAAAACGATCGGCACGCCAATAACGACGCCCGCCAGCACCAGCACCAGCGATTCCTTCAGGATCAGCCAGAGTACGTTGCTCCGCTGCGCCCCAAGCGCCATGCGAATGCCGATTTCGTTGGTGCGGCCCGACACGGAGTAGGCCATGATCCCGTAAAGGCCGATGCAGACCAGAATAATGGCGAGTGCGCCGAAAGCCCCGGCGAGCTCGGCGATCATTCGGTCCATCGTCAGCGATTCCGCGAGTTGCTGATCCATCGTCACAGTCGTAACTGGCGGCAGATTGACTGCGGTATCTTTCACCACGGAGCGAATCGAAGAGCTGACACCGGCCGGATTGCCGAACGTGCGAACGATAAATGTCGCGTACGTGGGCCCGGTATTGCGCACAGGGTTGAAGAACGGCGCGTAAAAACGCGGGAACGGTTTTTCGCGAACACTGCCGTGTTTTGAATCCACGACCACGCCTACAATCACGAAATCAAAATAGCCGGCGGGGTCGCGCACAATGACGCGTTGTCCAATGGGATTGGACTTCGGAAAGAATTGTCGCGCAAATGTTTCATTGATGACCCCCACGCGCTGACCATTGCCGCTATCTTGCTGGCCGATGTCGCGGCCCTTGAGAATCGGTATGCCCGTAGCCGCGAAAAAGTCTGGTCCTACCCAGTCGTATCGCACTTCCTCATCTTTACGCGCCTCGCCTTCGCCTTCCAGCGTGAAAGGATCTTGCGAATCCGTGCTTCTAAGAGGCCCATTATCGGAAAGGCTAGCTCCACGGACGCCAGGAATGGCGCGAAGGCGCTGCAATATCTGGTCGTAAAGAGGAATGACTTCGGCACGCTGATAGCCGTAGGTGACGGCGCTCGCATCAAATTGCACGATATGATCGTGGTCATAACCGAGATTCGTCTGGGAGAGATTGCGGAAGCTGCGCACGAAAAGCCCTGCGACTACGAGGAGCAAAAGCGACAGCGCCACTTGAGCGACCACCAGGACTTTGCCGATGGGCATACGTCCGGGACGCAATGAGCCACCGGAGAAACCGCGAGCCGCAGCCTTCAAAACAGAATTGAGTTCAACACGCGCGGCGCGCAGAGCAGGCGCAAGCCCGAAAAGGATTCCGGTGAGCACGGAAACGCCAAGCGTGAACGCAAGAATTTTCCCGTTCGGATTCAGATCGAGCGGAACCTGGCCGCTTCCGGCGGAAACCAGGCGAAGCAGGGAAACCTCCGCCCATTCCGCGAACAAAAGACCGACCAGGCCCCCGATCGTTGCGAGCAGAACGCTTTCCGTAAGCATCTGGCGAACCAGGCGCGCACCACTCGCGCCAAGAGCAACGCGCGCGGCAACTTCCTTTTGCCGAGCCGCGGTCCGAGCCAAAAGGATATTGGCGATGTTCGTGCACGCGATGAGCAGAATCAGGCCGACGACTGCCATCAGAATTTCGAGAGGCTTGCCAAAATCGCCGCGCAGCGTGGAAGCTCCACGGCTTCCTCCGGTCACTGACAGCGTTTGCGTCATAAACTGCTGCTTGTCGTGCGCGGACATTCCGGCAGCCTGCGCTTGCATCATCTGCCGGAATTCCACATCAATCGCAGCCTTCGCCTGCGCGAGGCTGACGCCGGGCGCTAAGCGGCCCATTACCTGAAGCCATTCGGTCTTCACGAAAGGATTCGTCTCCCGCGAGAGATAATCGCGGCCTGGAGAAATCTCGCTCTGCATGCTGAGCGGTATAAAAATTTCGGGATTGGCGCCAACCGTTTCGCCACGAAATCCGGCAGGCGTGACGCCGATAACCGTGTAAGTCGTTTTTAGGACGCGGAGTTTTCGCCCGATGACGTCGCGTGCGCCCGCGAAGCGCTCTTGCCAAAATCCATAACTAATCGCCGCCACCGGATTCGCATCGCGCGGATTGTCCACTTCCGTGGTGAACGCGCGGCCAAGAATCGGATTCACATCTAGCACCGAAAAATACGAGCCGCTGACGAGCTCCACTTCGGCGGGCGTGGCGCCGGCGCTTCCTCCGGAACCCTCTATTGCCGTGGGAATTGAGCTTGTGTAACTGGACGCCGCGAGAACGCCCGAGAACACGGCATTATGTTGAGCGATGTCCTGAAATTCGAGATACGTTAGAAGATCGCGGACGCCATCGTTAAAGCCGATTGCACGGCCCTGCTCGTCGGGATTGGTGAGCAGAACGAGTTGCTCCGGATGACTCACCGGTAGCGTATTCAGCAAAACCGAATTGATCACGGTGAAAATCGCTGTGTTCGCGCCTATCCCGAGTGCCAACGTCAGTATAGCCACAGTGGTAAAAACCGGACTTTTGCGCAGCATTCGAGCAGCGAAGCGCAAGTCCTGCAAAAACGTCTCGACAAAAGATTCCCAGCCGGCAGAGCGGACGACTTCCTTCGCAACATCGAGGCTTCCTCGTTCCAAACGTACTGCTCGAAGCGCATCCTTGTGGCTCATCCCCTGACTCATCTTTTCGTCGGCGGCCATCTCCAGGAAGCCGTTCAGTTCTTCGTCCAGCTCCTGGCTGACCCGTTCTTTTCGGAACAGTGATCGAACGCCGCCCGCAATGCTTCGAAGCAGTGACATGGTTCGCTTACGACGCCTCCAGGATTCTGGCGATCGCAGCCACTTGCCTTCCCCATTCTCGTGTTTCGCTATTGAGCCTTTTTCGTCCCTGGTCTGTTAGGGCGTAATACTTTGCTCGCCTGTTATTCTCAGTGGCCTTCCATTCGCTTCTAATCAGCCCTGCTCGTTGCAGCCGCTGAAAGGCGACAAAGAGCGAACCTGCATTGAGACGGAAAACGCCCTCGCTCATCTGTTCCAGCTGGACGGAGATGCGATACCCGTGCATGGGTTGGCGCACCAGCGTTTTCAGAATGAGCATATCCAGGGTTCCTTGGACTAGGTCGCTCGGCTTGTCCGCCATAAACGCATTCCTCCTGAGGATCAAGAGGAAGGATACATCTCTCCTCCTGGTTGTCAAGAGGAGAACCGCGACGCGGCAGGCTTGACTCTTGCATCCACCGGCCGCGCTGGCCGCCTGGTTTCAGCGTCGAAAATTGCTAGTTGACAAAAAAGGCCGCTAGAAAAAGCGGCCTTTTCGATGCTTCTTTATGTCGGTGCTTATGTCTTTATTGTTGACCCATGACTCGCGACGCATTGCCACTTGCCGCTAGGCATTTTTACCCAGGTATCTGTCCAACGCACATAGTAGTCGAAAGGCTTTCCCGATTCATCTGTGCCCTTACCTTTGAAGCCGCCTGTCGCGATGGCGGTGTCGCCAAATACCGTTACTTTCAGGTCTGAGTACTCGGCGCTTTCGTACTTAGTCGCTTTAGCTCTCGCGAGCGTCCCGGCTTTGTCGTTAACCTTGCCATCAAACTCCGTACTCACAAACTTGTCGGCCAAGAGCGGGACCAGCTGCTCTGGATTATTGGTCTTTTGGGACTGAAGCCACTGTTCTTCGAGTGCCGCGACAGCTTTCTCAGTCGCGCCCGTCTGCTGGGCTTGCGAGCGTGCGGCGCACCCCAATGAAATCAAACCGATTAAACACCACATCAGAGTTTTCTTCATAGGCGTCCTTAGTTTTCTGGATTTTTTAAAAAATTGGCGGGAGGTCCTATCGCCAGTTCAGCCCATTCTATATACGTGCTGAGCGACTCGTCTGTCCTGAATTGCACAGTTCGCAGAGGAGTGCGGTGGCGTGCCTTCGGCGAATTTTCGGCAGCACTGCGCTCAACTCCCGATTGAACGCGCTACCAATTAAATCCAAATGTCCGGTAATGCGGGTGGATTCAATGGGTCGATGCAACACTAAGCCGAAGTCCGTGTGGGGGCTTCAGCGGCTGCGGATAGTTCACTTGGGCTGATTCACGCGAAAAACCCTTTGGCTAAGGTTGGATCGAGCATAGCCGGTCAGATCGGTTCTCTGTCGGGGAAGCACTTGGGGATCAACAACTTAGGTGGTGTTGCATCGACCGTTTGAGCCGGCACGACTTACCAGGACTTAGCTCTCTAACGCGAAACAACTCGCCAATCCATGCGTATAGTAGATTGAGGGCGTTCGGAACGAAGCTTCTTTACGACCCGCAAGGTGACACGATTTTTCCGAAAGGAGTTTTCATGGCCAAGAGACTCGTTTTTGTGTTGGTTGCATTGATGGGAGTTCCCCTTGCTCTGCTCGGGCAGGAGAAACCACCGGCGTCGTCCGATCCGCCGATGCAGTCCACTCCGCCCGCGAACCCTATTACCGCGAGTGAAAAAGGTTTTTATTCGTTTGTAAGTGGCGCGGTCGTCGGCGCGGCGCAGAAAATGCCGGAAGAAAACTACTCCTTCAAGCCAACACCGGAAGTTCGTACTTTTGGCCAGCTCGTTGGCCACGTTGCCGACGCTTCGTACACGTTCTGCTCGCAAGCCATTGGTGAAACAAACCCGGCGAAGGACATCGAAAAAACGAAAACGTCCAAGGCGGACCTCGTGGCTGCGCTCAAGGACGGAGTGGCCTATTGCAACAAAGCATTCGACGGCATGACCGATGCAAAAGGCAGCCAGATGGTGAAGTTCTTCAACTTCAACTTAGCGAAACTGACGCTCTTCTCCATCAATTCGGCGCACACGGATGAGCACTATGGGAACATGGTGACCTATCTGCGATTGAAGGGGATCGTGCCGCCGACAAGCGAAGGCCAGGCCGCACCGCCACCGAAGTAAGAGGCTCGAACGCCTGACAAAGCAAACCCCTGTCCTGGTAAACGCCCTTAACGGATAAGTAGAGTCCTAGGACCGGATTTGTCCGGTAACCCGGGTGGTCTCAATGGGTCGAGGCAATACTCAGCTGGAACCCATCTTGCGTTGAAAACAAAAGCTAAAAACGCTCACTAGGTTAGATCCGCCCAAACGCTGCCCTGGCCAAGCTTTGACCGATTGCTGTCTGACAACTCGATTCTTCGGAGGATGTTTCGTCGGATCAATCGATTGGAAGGTGGTGCACCGACCGTTTGAACCGACACAACTAATCAGGAGTTAGCTAGCTGCTGCGGTGTTCTTCGTTGATGGGCACGCAGCAGACAAGTGGTGAGGTGCCGCACTCTGCTGCGTAGGCCGGTTACGTGTGAAATCACTCTCACCGCTGCCTTCCACTGACCCGCAAGCGAGTCACTTCTTTTTCAACTCCGCCGTCCACTTGTCTAGCATCGTGAGCGGAGACAAGTTGTTGGAGACCAGCGAATTGATCACGAACCTCCCGTCGGGCGCCACATCATACTGGGTGCTGACGAAAGTAGGCGAGATAACGCGCGTCTGAAACAGTACGCGTGGAGCGCTCACCGACTTCTTCTCTTCATCAAAAGCGACGCTCATCAGCTTCCTATCGGGCGCAATATATGTGATTTCCTTTCCGTTGCGGCTCCAGACCGCCTGGGCACCGCCACCGCTCGATATTTGAATTCGTCCACCCGGCCCCGGGAACGGCTGGACAATAATTCCTTCGAGGCCCGTGTAAGCGATCCACTTGCCATCG
>Ga0187821_10000480_pt1 | contig 10416 bp, 7 predicted proteins | sample NC_wetland_sal_i_20_FD_132442 | JGI IMG/M metagenome (GOLD analysis project Ga0187821, IMG submission 132442) | Wetland sediment microbial communities from Neuse River Estuary, North Carolina, USA - SourceSoil_1 | ecosystem: Environmental > Aquatic > Freshwater > Wetlands > Sediment | place...
GAAGCAGGCGGCCTGGATGAACACCACGCCGGCGGTGATCGTGAATATCCAACGCCAGCCCGGCAGCAACATCATCAGCGTCGCGGACCGCGTCAAAGTGCTTTTGAAACAGTTGCAGTCGTCGCTCCCTGCGGCGATCAAGGTACAGGTCCTGACCGATCGCACCGAAACCATTCGCGCCTCGGTGAAAGACGTGCAGTTTGAACTGATGCTCACCGTCGGGCTGGTGGTGATGGTGATCTTCCTGTTTCTGCGAAACCTGTCAGCCACCGTGATTCCCAGCGTTGCCGTCCCGCTTTCACTGGTGGGCACGTTCGGGGTCATGTACTTGCTCGGCTACAGCCTGAACAATCTGACCCTGATGGCGTTGACCATTTCCACAGGGTTTGTGGTCGATGACGCCATTGTGATGATCGAGAACATCGAGCGCTTCCTGGAGGAGGGCGAGACGCCGCTGGATGCAGCTCTGAAGGGCGCGGGCCAGATTGGCTTCACCATTGTCTCGCTGACCGTCTCGCTGATCGCGGTGCTGATCCCATTGCTGTTTATGGGCGACATCGTGGGACGCCTGTTCCGCGAATTTGCCGTTACCCTGGCGGTGACCATTCTGGTCTCTGCCGTGGTGTCGCTGACCCTGACCCCGATGATGTGCGCCAAGCTGCTCAAACGGCATGATCCCCGGCATCAAAGCCGTTTCTACCAGTCCACGGAGAATTTCTACAACCGGGTCATCGAGTTCTACGGGCGGACGCTCAAATTTGTGTTGCAGCATCAGACCATCACCTTGCTGGTTACCGCCAGCACGCTGGTCCTGACCCTGTTCCTTTACGTGGTGGTGCCCAAGGGGTTTTTCCCGGTGCAGGACACGGGAGTGATTCTTGGAGTTTCGGAAGGACCGCAGAACACTTCTTTCACCGCGCTGGCGAAAAACCAACAGGCGCTGGCGCGGGTCATACTGAAGGATCCCGACGTACAGAGTCTTTCGTCTTTCATCGGAATCGACGGTACCAACTCGACCCCGAACAGCGGGCGCATCCAGATCAACCTGAAATCGCGGGACCAGCGGAAAACATCGGCTTCCGATATTATCCGCCGCCTGCAACCGGAACTGGCTAAAGTGCCTGACATCACTCTATACATGCAACCGGTGCAGGACCTGACCGTGGAAGACCGGGTCAGCCGCACCCAGTATCAATACTCGATGGAAGACGCCGACTCGCAGGAGTTGTCGCTCTGGGCCTCGCGGCTGGTGGACGAATTGCGCAAGTTGCCCTCCATGCGCGACGTGGCCACGGACCAGCAGAATGGCGGTCTGAAGGCTGAGCTGGTGATCGATCGCGACACTGCGTCGCGTCTGGGCATCCTGCCCCAGGCCATCGACGACGCGCTTTACGACGCTTTCGGACAGCGCCAGGTCTCCACCATATTTACGCAGTTGAACCAATACCACGTGGTGCTGGAAGTGGATCCGCAGTTTTCGCAGAACCCGGATTCGTTGAAGAACATTTACGTGCACTCTAACAGTGGGATGCAAGTCCCGCTTGCCTCCTTCAGCCACTTTCAGACTTCGAACACCGCATTGGCGGTAAATCACCAGGGACAGTTCCCGGTAGTCACGCTGTCGTTCAACCTGGCGCCCGGAGTTTCGCTGGGAGAAGCCACGCAGGCCATCCGGCAGGCGGAGCAGGACATCCACCTTCCACCCAGCATTCACACCAGCTTCCAGGGAACGGCCGCGGCCTTTCAGAATTCGCTTTCCTCCGAGCCTTACCTGATTCTGGCCGCTATTGTCACCGTGTACATCGTGCTGGGCGTGCTCTACGAGAGCTACATTCATCCCCTGACCATTCTCTCCACCCTGCCTTCAGCCGGCGTGGGCGCCATCCTCGCGCTGCTTCTGACCGGAAACGATCTGGGCGTTGTCGCCTTGATCGGCATCATTCTTCTGATCGGTATTGTGAAGAAAAACGCCATCATGATGATCGACTTTGCCCTCGAAGCGGAACGGGTAGAGCACAAGCCGCCGGAAGAGGCGATCTTCCAGGCCTGCCTGCTGCGCTTCCGCCCCATCATGATGACCACCATGGCGGCGCTGCTGGGCGGATTGCCGCTGGCGCTGGGCAGTGGCACGGGCTCGGAATTGCGCCATCCCCTGGGCATCACCATCGTCGGCGGCCTGCTGGTAAGCCAGTTACTGACGCTCTACACCACGCCGGTCGTATATCTCTGGTTCGACCGTCTGGCACAGCGTTTCTCGCACCTGAACATTGGCAACCCTATCGAGGAACCGAGCGGAGCCTCGGCGGACTGAGACATGAATATTTCCGCCCCATTTATCAAGCGTCCCATCGGCACCTCGCTGCTCGCGGCAGCGCTGCTGATGGCAGGGGCCCTGGCCTTCAATTACCTTCCGGTAGCCCCCCTGCCGCAAGTGGAGTTCCCGGTCATTTCGGTCGGGGCCGGGCTGCCGGGCGCCAGTCCGGAGACCATGGCTTCGGCCGTGGCCACTCCTCTGGAACGGCAGTTCGGACGCATCGCAGGCGTCAACCAGATGACGTCGGTCAGCCAGATGGGATCGACCGGCATCACTCTGCAATTTGATCTCAATCGCAATATCGACGCCGCAGGAAGAGACGTGCAGGCCGCCATCAACGCGGCCCGCAGTCAGCTTCCCACCAATTTGCCCGGTAATCCCACCTACCGGAAAGTGAACCCGGCGGACGCGCCCATCCTGATTCTGGGTCTTACTTCCGACATCATTACCTTGCCCCAGATCTACGACGCCGCCGACTCCATACTTTCGCAGAAGCTGGCTCAAATCGAGGGTGTCGGGCAGGTGTTCGTGGGCGGTGCCGCCCAGCCGGCGGTCCGCGCCGAATTGAATCCCACCTTGCTGAACAAGCTCGGCATAGGACTGGACACGGTCCGCACCGCCCTGGGCAATGCCAACGCCAACGCGCCCAAAGGCGCGATCGACGGCCCGGTTAACTCCTGGACCCTGGACGATAACGATCAGATCTTTACCGCCAACCAGTACCGGCGGCTCATTATTTCCTACAACAACGGCGCCCCGGTGCGCCTGGGGGACGTGGGCACGGTATCGGATTCGGTGGCGGACATCCGCCATATCGGATTGTCCGGGGGTAAGCCTGCGGTTTTGATTATTGTTTTCCGGCAGCCGGGCGCGAACATCATTGCAACCGTGGACCGTGTGCGCGCCGCTTTACCCCAGCTCAAGTCCTCCATCTCACCGGCGATTGACGTCAGCGTCGTCATGGACCGCACCACGACCGTGCGGGCCTCGGTGCATGACATCGAAGTCACACTGATTATTTCTGTCATCCTGGTCATTCTGGTGGTGTTCGCGTTTCTGCGCACCTTCCGGGCCACCATCATCCCCAGCGTGGCGGTGCCGTTGTCGCTGGTGGGAACTTTCGGAGTGATGTACCTCCTGAACTACAGCCTGGACAATCTCTCCCTGATGGCTCTCGCCATTTCGACCGGCTTCGTGGTGGACGACGCCATCGTGGTGCTGGAAAATATCACCCGCCACATCGAGGCAGGCATGCGGCCGGTGGATGCCGCCTTCCAGGGGGCGCGCGAGATCGGCTTTACCGTGCTCTCCATGAGCACTTCGCTGGTCGCCGTCTTTATTCCCATTCTGCTTATGGGCGGCATCGTGGGCCGCCTGTTCCGGGAGTTTGCCGTCACCCTGAGCGCGGCCATTGCGGTCTCGCTGGTGGTTTCGCTCACGGTAACCCCGATGATGTGCGCGAAGTTTCTGCGCTCCGCGGAGAGAGAGAAACACGGACACATCTACCGCTTCAGCGAAAAGATTTTCGATACTACCCTGGCGCTCTACAGCCGCAGCCTGAAGCTGGTTCTCCGTCATCAACCCTTGACCCTGTTGATCACTATCGGAACGGCGGCCCTGAGCATTTATCTCTACATCGTCGTCCCCAAAGGCTTCTTTCCGCAGCAGGACACCGGCCGCGTAATGGGTTCGGTGCAGGCGGCCCAGGATATTTCGTTCGCCGCCATGAAGGAAAAGATGACGCAGTTTGTGGGCATCGTCATGAAAGACCCGGCAGTGGAAACCATCGTGGGTTTTGCCGGCGGCAACACCTCGGCCAACCAGGGCCGCATGTTTATTACCCTGAAGCCCCTGGCCGAGCGCAAGCTCACCGCCGACCAGGTCATCGGCAGGCTGCGTCGCAAACTGTCAGTGGTGCCGGGCGCCACCCTGTTCATGCAGTCCGCCCAGGACCTCACCATCGGCGGCCGCATGAGCCAGGCCCAGTTTCAGTACACCCTGCAAGGCGAGAATCTGGACGACCTGAACCACTGGTCCCCTCTTCTCCTGGAGAAATTGCGCGCCCTGCCCGAGCTGCGCGACGTCAACACCGATCAGCAGGACAAGGGCCTGGAGGCAACTGTAGTCATCGACCGGGACACAGCGGCGCGGCTGGGAGTGGATGCAGCCACCATTGACAATGCCCTGTACGACGCCTTTGGTCAGCGCCAGGTCTCGATCATGTACAAGCCGCTGAATCAATATCACGTGGTCATGGAAGTCGCGCCGGAGTTTTCCAACAGCACCGACGCGCTGCAGAATATCTACGTTCGCGCCAACAACGGGACGCCGGTCCCGCTGGCCGCGTTTGCTCATTTCGGCCCCTCCAACACGCCCCTGGCGGTGAGCCACCAGGGCCAGTATCCCTCAGTAACACTGTCGTTCAATCTTGCGCCCAACGTGTCCCTGGGCCAGGCGACGGACGCGATCAATAATGCGCAACGCGCCATCAATTTCCCTCCCACCATCGATGCCAGCTTTCAGGGAACGGCTGCCGCCTTCCAGACGTCCCTGGCCAGCGAGCCCTGGCTGATTCTGGCCGCCCTGGTCACGGTGTACCTGGTTCTGGGCATGCTTTACGAAAGTTACATCCATCCCATCACGATTCTTTCGACGCTGCCGTCCGCCGGCGTGGGCGCGATCCTGGCCCTGTTGTTGACGCACAGCGAGCTCAACGTGATGGGACTGATCGGCATTATTCTTCTCATCGGCATCGTGAAAAAGAACGCGATCATGATGATTGATTTCGCGCTGGAGACGGAGCGGACAGGTAAGAGTCCGGCGGAATCGATCTATGAAGCGTGCGTGCGCCGCTTCCGCCCCATCATGATGACCACCATGGCCGCGCTCCTGGGCGGATTGCCCCTGGCCCTGGGCACCGGTACTGGCTCGGAACTGAGGCGGCCTCTGGGCATCACCATTGTCGGCGGGCTGATCATGAGCCAGGCCCTCACCCTCTTCACCACCCCCGTCGTCTATCTCTACCTCGATCGCTTCCGCCTGATGCTCGGAAGCAAGCGTCACGCGGACCCGAACCAACTGGCGCCGCTCTCCCCGCGCCCCAGCGGCGCCGACTGAGATAGGGATCATCCTCAACATCCTGTCATCCTGAGCTCCCTGTCATCCTGAGCGGAGCAGACCGATTTCGCTTGCGAATCGGTCTGCGAAGTCGAAGGACCCCTAGCGCAACTACATGCTCATGCGTCTGAAGGGAGATTTTCGCCACCGACGTCCGGAACGGCACCACCACCCGCCAAAAAAGTTGAGCGGATCGTGTCGCCATTCGCCAGCGAAGTTCAACTCCACTCAGGATGACAGAGCTTGCTCAGTGGCGATGTCCGTGCCGGTGGGGATGGGAATGAAGCTCGCCCGAGGCATGGGCGTGACGGTGAGCGTGGATGAGATTAGTCTTTAACAGCAGCGCGTGGTCGTCGAGAACTTCCGCCGGCGTCCCAGTGGCGACGATTCGTCCGCGCTCAAACACATGGCAGGTATCCGCGATGTCTTCGACCAGGTCGAGATCGTGAGTGGCGGTAACGACTGTTTTCCGGCCGCCGCTGCAACTCACCAGAAAGTCGATCATCTGGCTCTCGCTCTTGGGATCGAGAGCCGCGGTAGGCTCGTCTAACAGCAAGACTTCCGGATCGAGGATCAGCACCGAGGCCAGCGCAACCCGCTTTTTTTCCCCGGTCGAGAGATGATGAGGGGAACGGTCCTTCAGGTCCGCGATCTCCATCCGCTCCAGCATCTGGTTGACGCGAAGCCGAATTTCCTCCTTCGGCCACTGCAACTGCAACGGTGCGAAAGCTACTTCGTCAAACACGGTCGGATTGAAGAGCTGGACATCGGGGTTCTGAAATACCAGGGCCACCCGGCGCCGGAAGTCAAACTCAACTTCTCCGTTCAGACGGCTCTCGGTCAGGAGCTCGCCCTGGAAGGCGACGCTTCCCTTCTCCGCGAAGCAAAGACCGTCCAGAATGCTGAGCAAGGTCGATTTGCCGGAACCGTTCGCTCCCAGCAGGGCGACTCTTTCACCCGGCATGATGGTGAGATTCAAGCCGTCCAGTGCCGTCGCCTGGTGATAGCGGAAGGTCACATCGCGCGCCTCGAAAATGGGGACGGTCACAATATTGCCTCGCTGCAATTCCGTCGAACGTTTCCCGATGGCCAAGGCATTCTCAACGTCCAAACCAGAAGGCCAGGGCGGCGATGGTCATGCACGCAGTCAGTACGATCCAGTCGAGCCATCCGGTACGGAACTCGTCCAGTAAGTAAACTTCGCCCTGAAAACCGCGCGACCGCATGGCCATATAGACGTCTCCACTTAGCTGCAGCGTTTTCGACATCAGCACCCCGGCACAGGCGGTGGCTGCTCGCCTCTGCTCCGGCCCGTCGAGCCGGCCCACCATTCGGCTCTTGCGGGAAGTGAACATGTCTTGCGCGTTGCGCAGCAAAAGGAAAATGTAGCGATAGGTCATCCCCAGGATCACCACCAGCACGACCGGCAGCCGGAGTACGCGAAGCGCCTTCAGCAGGCTGCTCCAGGGCGTGCAAAGCACCAGCAAGACCGAAAAAGTCGCGGCGGTTTCCGCCCGCATGATCAGGTACGTGGCGGCGCGAAGTCCCTGCGTTGAAACGGTCCAACCCGGCAGCGGCAGAGTGTAGATAGTCTGGCCCGGGACCAGGAACAAAGCGGGAAGCGAGATGAACCCGGTGAAGGCGAACACCCCCAGCCAAACTCTTTTTGTCAGCGTGGCCAGGGGGACTTGCGACAGCATAGCAATTACGATCGCAACCAGAAACAGAACTGCAATCACCCACAGCCGGCGCGCCAGGGCCGCGATCACGATCAGGGGCAGGATCGCCACAATCTTGATCCGAGGATCGACGCTTTGCAGCAGGCCGCGTTGCTCTGCCAGCTCCCGGGCATGGAAGGCGTGCTCCAGAGCAGCCACAAAAGATGCCAGGCTGCGCTCCACCACTCCCCGCGAGTTTTTCCTCTCGCTGGTCATGGAGAAGTCCTGGAATCCGGGCGTTCGCCGGCCATCCACGCGATGAGCAGAAAACAACCCAGAATGAGACCGCTGCCAAACACCGCCGACATCACGTAACCGAACGCGGGACGTCGCACGAACGGAGGCGCGTACTGCGGAAATGGCGCGCTCCACAGGGCGGACAGCCGGGCCAGGCCCTGCGGTTCCCGCGCGGGAGGCGCAATGTCGCCCGATGCAGCCGTGATTTGCTGCCGCATCTGCGGGTCGGCAAAATCTCTCGTCCCCCATTCTCCCCAGGCCGTGCCCGCAGCCAGAATTCCCAGGGGCGTCAGCAGCATGAGCAGGGCCAGGCGAATCCATAGCGGACGAGTTGTCCGCCAGCCGCTGCTTGCGGCAGGCGGTCGAACCGTTGGCTCAGTCGCGACCGAAGATTTCTGTCCCAGTAGGACCGGGTTGGCCCGCTGCAGATAAGCCACCACTCCGCCCGACACAAACAGCTCCGCCAATCCGGCGAAGGTCAGGTGCCCCAGCATCATCGCCGGAATAGCGATGTGAAGCGCATAGGGAGCATATAAGGGAGTTCCACTCGCATCCTTGAACAACAGAGGCTGAATCCCCAACTCGCAGGCGGCAAAAAGCGCGGCAACATTGATTGCGGCATACCCGGCCAATCCGGCCGCCAGCGCACGGCGCGGGGAAGTGACCGCGGTCCTGCGCGCTATGGCTCGGTACACCACCTGAGCAACGATTGAGCCGACAATCGCCATGTTGAAACAGTTCGCGCCCAACGTTGTGATTCCGCCGTCGCCGAAAAACACCGCCTGGATCAGCAGCGCGATCGACACCGAAAGCATGGACGCCCAAGGTCCCAGCACCACGGTCGCAGCCCCGACGCCTACGGCATGTCCCGTCGTCCCGCCCGGCAGCGGAACGTTAAACATCATGATGACAAAGCAGAATGCGCTGACCACCGCCAGCAGCGGCACCAGGCGCGTGTTGAGCAACCGTTTGACGCGCGCGAATGCCATATACCAGATCGGTATTGCCGTACCGTAGAGAACGGCGCAGGTCGAGGGGCTCAGATATCCATCAGGAATGTGCATGCGCCAGCGGACTCCCCGGCCGCAACTACGGCCATCGGGGTCATTCCAGGCCGCCAGAGTAGCACAATCGTAGGCTTCGTGTTACTGCGAGAACGCGCGGACCCCGGGAACCGGCAGGAGCAAGTGGAGGAATTCCCGCGCGAAGCCGATCGGGCGGCCTCCCGGCTTACCTGGACGCTTCGGCTCGCCAGCCCAGGGAGACAATCCGCTGACTCACGAACCGCTTGCCTTCGCGCACGGCGCGGATGGCATTCAGCAGGTCAGATCCCGCGTCCATCTTGGCCACGTATCCGTGTCCGCCCGCGCGCACTGCGTCTTCCACTACTTGCCGCGAATCGTGCTGGCTCAGGAAGATAATCCGCGAATCGGGGGACACTCGGCGGATGCGCCGGGCGGCCTCGATGCCGCTGATGCCCGGCAGGCTGATATCGAGCAGAACCAGGTCGGGCTGAAGCTCTTCGGCCTTCAGCACCGCCTGTTCCCCGTCCACAGTCTGGCAAATCACGTCCAGGATTGGATCATTGGAAAGAAGCGAACAAATCGCCCGCCTGATCACCTCGTGGTCATCCACGACAAGAATCCGAACTACGGACATTTCACCCTTCTGGACGCATGGGTACGATTCGTATGAAACGTAATTGTAACCAACTTTTCATCTAGGGTTCGATACCGTAAAGTATGTATTCGCCCGACCGGGAACCATGCATGGGCCCGTTTTGCGCGAGCGAGCGGCATACCGCCCGCATGCTGACTTCAGGTCATAGCGATTGAGCAGATTGAGGATTCCTCCCGATGGCCATTGGCGTTCGCACTCAGGATCTACGCAAGGTCTATAGCGCCGCGCCCCCGCCTGGGGCTGGCGGCGGATTCATCGCCCGCGCCGATGCTAAAGGCGGGAAACAGCCGAAGGCGGAGATTCCGGCGCTTGACGGGCTTTCGCTCGAGATTCTTCCTGGAGAGATTTTCGGCCTGCTCGGTCCTAACGGCGCGGGCAAGTCCACCACGGTCGGAGTCCTGACCACCCGGGTGCGGCCCACCTCAGGCCAGGCCTGGATTGGGGAGCACGAAGTGTGGAAGGAACAGGCCCGGGTCAAGCACCTGATCGGCGTGGTGCCGCAGCGTCCCAATTTGGATTTTTCCCTGACCGCGCGCGAGATTCTGATTTTTCACGCCGCTTACTTCGGTATAGGATCACGGCTAAGAAATGAACGCGCCGACGCCTTGCTGGAAAAGTTCAAGCTCACCGAACGCGCGCATCAGATGGTGCGCGGCTTTTCCGGAGGCATGATGCAGCGGCTGTCCATCGCCCGCGCCATGATGCACGATCCCCAGGTCCTGTTTCTGGACGAACCCAGCGCCGGTCTCGACCCGCAAACCCGGATTCTGTTGTGGGAGATCATCCGCGAATATCACCAGGCGGGAAGGACCGTCCTGCTGACCACCCACAACATGGAGGAGGCCGACGCGCTGTGCCAGCGTCTGGCCATCATTGACCACGGCCATGTAATCGCCCTGGGCACGTCGGCGCAGTTGAAGGCGTCGATTCCCGGCGGCTTCCTGGTGCGCCTTCGCTTCGGAAAACAGACCGCGGACCTGCTGCAGCGTTTACGGTCGCTGGCCGGAGTGCGGGAAGTGCGGGCTTTGGACAGCGCCGGCGACGGCGACGGGACCGACGTCTATGCCGACCGCGGCGGTTCGCTCATTCCCGAAATCGCCAACCTGGCCGCGAATGCGGGCGCGGAATTGTCCGATGTTCACATCTCCGAGCCGAGCTTGGAAAACCTGTTCCTGCACCATACCGGAAGGAGCTTGCGCGATTGAACTGGAAAACCTTTGCCGCGATGCTGGCGCGCGACGCTCAAGTCGCCCGGCGTAACGCCATTCAACTGGTTCTGCAGACCTTCCTGCAGCCGCTGCTTTTTGTTTTTATTTTCGGCAAGGTGATGGTCGGCAGCGGCTATCTGCC
>Ga0187821_10000482_pt1 | contig 10406 bp, 7 predicted proteins | sample NC_wetland_sal_i_20_FD_132442 | JGI IMG/M metagenome (GOLD analysis project Ga0187821, IMG submission 132442) | Wetland sediment microbial communities from Neuse River Estuary, North Carolina, USA - SourceSoil_1 | ecosystem: Environmental > Aquatic > Freshwater > Wetlands > Sediment | place...
CGAACAAACCGCGTGCCCTCGGAAGCGAGCAACACTCTGCAGAAATATTCACCGTCCTGGTCATAGCGAAGGTTGGCGTCCCAGGGCCCCGCCGCTTCCATCAGTTCCCGGCTCACGAGCCAAGTCGCATTTTGCATGTGAAGATTATCGCCCATCTTCCGCGACAGCCATTCCACGGGAGAAAGGTCCTGCCAGAGGGAGTTGGGGATGAAACGCGCAATGCGGGTGCGGTAATAGAAGTGTGCCCAGGGCGACGACAAAAGTGTCCGCTTGCTATCCGACTCCCGCAATGTCTCCAACTGTCTCTGAATCTTGTCTGGCGCCAGAATGTCGTCGGCATCTAACTCCTGCACATAGTCCCCCTGGCAAAGCGACAAGCCATGGTTGACAGCCGCAGAGAGGCCTTGGTTGGCGGTGGAAACGACCCTGACTTCTTTCGTGGCCAGGCGCTTGGCTACCTCCAGCGTCCGGTCGGTTGACCCGTCATTGATGATGATAATCTCTTTGCGTGGCCAGGTTTGCGCGATGGCCGACTGCAGCGTATAGGGAAGGTAATTCTCCGCGTTATACGCAGGGATAATAATGGAAACCAAGGGCTTCATCACAAGCTTCTCCCTCACTAGTATGGTCACCCGGAGCAGGATTGGAGCAAATTATTTGGCATGCGTGCCGTTTAGCACAGTCGTCGGGAACATAAGCAGCCCTGTCCTATTGCTGTACGCAAGTACAGTTGCTCTGGGCTCGTGACACGGCCAATATCTAGAGAGGCAGGATAAAGGGTGATGCATGCCCTAGCCGTACGGCAACGAGAATAGCGCTCGAGAGAACGCTCAGTTAACTGCCCCCGAAATGAAGAAGAGGTACTTTTCGATGAAATTAGTTTTCTTATTTGCGAGTCTGATGCTCTTTTGCGCGCTCAACGCCTCGGCCGCGACTTACAATGCTAAATCGTGCGCAGCTTCAGACGTGCAGGCCGCCATTAATCAAGCGAGTAACGGGGACATCGTGGTCGTTCCTGGAGGAAGTTGCACCTGGAATACACCGGTGAAAGTGACCCAAGCGATCACGCTGAATGGTCAAGGCAGCACGACCATCACCTGGGCCACGGGCGGCAGTTTGTCCGTTACGGCAAACACCGTAGCCAACACTTTTGTAACTGGATTCCATTTCAGCGGACGTTTTATTAATGGTGGTTGCCCCATTACCTTCAACACCTCCTACTCGCCGCAGTCACAAACGTTTCGCTTCTACAACAACGTCCTGGACGATGGGACCAACACAGCGCAAGGAACCATGCTTTGCGTTGGCGGAACGGGACCGGGCTTGATTGACCACAATACCTTCACGGCCAGCACCGGGGCCGATGAGGTGATCCACAACCTTGGACAAGGCGCCAACGATGCGAGCGGCTGGACCACCGACGTCGTGCCCGGTGGACCCAACATGGTTTTCATTGAGGACAACACGTTTACCTACAATGCAAGCGGGAATCCCGCATATTTCTGGGGCACTGCCGCCGTGCAATCTTATTACGGTGCGCGCACCGTGTTCCGATATAACACCGTAAATATGATGCAAGTCGATCAGCACGGTACCTGCGGAATGATCTATGCTCGCTGGTGGGAAATCTATAACAATACTTTCGTCACTAATGTGCCGAATGCCAGTCAGTCCAACTATATGGCCCTGCGAGGCGGAAGCGGCGTGGTTTTCAATAACCATCATGCGGGAGTCAATCAGGTGACCGGTTCCATCGAACTTAAGGAAGACTGCACTTCCGGAAGCTACCCGTTGCCCTATCAGATTGGCACTGGGCTGAATCGGAACTCCAGCCCGGCTTACATTTGGGGAAATGATAGTGATATGTCTGTGGGAAGTACCACTCCGACCTATGTGCAACAAGGACGAGACTTCTATCTCTCCGGGCCGGAACCCTCCAGCTTGAAGCTCTTTGAGCTTTCAACTAACAGCATATCCACGACCATTTCCTATCAGCCTTACACCTACCCGCATCCGCTCACCAAGGGCTCCGCTTCCGTGAACGCGCCCACCAATCTGTCAGTTGTGGTTCAGTGATTCGCAGAGCAGGGCAGCAAGTTCAGCATCTCAGGATACTGTAGTGCCGCGTATCGGAGTTTTGCAAAATACTTCGATGCTTGTGGCATGGCAGGCGCTTATTACAGGGAGGAACTCCTCGGAGCCAAGCCATTGGCTCAGCGCCAGTCCATCCCTGCAGTCGGGTGTGTAATTGAAGACGCAATTTGGCCAGTTTCGTCCCAAAGTCCGTACACACTCGAGCCCTTCCGGCTCGAATTCAGGCAGGTTGACTTCGAATGAAACGTAAGGTACTGCCTGGCGCATTCCGCGCAGGACGTTCAGCTCAAATCCCTCTACGTCGATTTTGACGTAGAAAGGCTCCCCATATGTGGCGATTAATTGGTCAACGGAAACCGTTTCGACCTCGATCGATTTCGCAAAGTCTAACTTCTCCCCGAATCGAGAATCATCGGATCGCAACGCGTCCGCCCATTTCGCGCTCAGTGTGTTCTTTGCCGACCCGGGTGTGTCCACCCACATCCTCTGCGCTGAGCTGCCGTCGGAGACTGCTTTGCCGACCAACATCAGGGGCTTCTTCTTGAACCTATATTCGAGAAACTTTTGCCTTAGAATTCGCTGACAGCTTTGGTCGGGTTCCGCTGCCACAACGTAAGCACCCAAGCGCAAGAAAATGTCGGCCTTGTAGCCAATATTCGCACCCACGTCGAAAATTAGATTGCCCGGGCGAAATCCGCTGAGGACATTGCGATAAAACTCGATCTCCCTGCGTTTATCATCGACGATTTGCCTGTCAGCCAGCGTCCAGTAAACGTCATAAATCCACGATACCTTCGCGCGCTGATAAACGCCGGCTTTCCGGATTTCACTGCGAAGGCGATCTATGATCCCACCGGCTCGAGCCATCTATCCCTACCTGTACTGCGAGTTTGTTGCGACCGAACCTGCTTCCTCGGCGGCACAATTGGGCTTTCCCCCTCTTGCGACCGCTCAGGGACGACGATAGCCGCCGTCAGGAATGTGACCCACATGATGTGCCACTTGAAGGCTGCTTCCGTCATATTGTAAAAAAGGGTAATCGTCCACAAAGCTAAATTGAGCGACGCAACCTTCGAAAGCGTCGTGAGCTTTTTGGTGGCGTTCCGATAACCGGCGATTAACAGGCAACTGATAAGGAACGTTCCGATTAATCCCAGGTTGAGATACATCTCTAACCATCCGTTGTGCGCCTCGTTTATCCCGAACGTGACGCTTTGCTGCCATAGCTGGGTGAGTCGCGGTCCTAGCCAGAAGCTTTCGTAACCAGTGCCCACTAATGGATTGGTATGTAGGCTGAGGACTGCTTTCCAGATGTAAGTTCTGTCGGTGAGTGTCGGATCGCGGCCAACGGTTTTCGCAAAAAATCCGTTCATCTCAAAGCCGAAAGCCAACAGCAGATAGGTCAGGAAGGCCAGCGGGATCGAAACTTTAAGGAAAGCCGGGTGCCGTCTGCCCCAACCGCTGTGCACGGCCGCCACAACCAGGCAGCCAATCGCCAGGCAAACCATGGAAGTGGCGCTGTGGGCTTTGCGCAACAGCAAAATAGCCATCGCCATGAATATCAGGTTCACCAAAATGATTCTTTTGGATTGCCGCTCCTTACGGGAAGACCAGCGAGTGACGGTGTCCCAGAAAAAGAAAAGACCGCCGACAAGGCAAATCGCACCGAGTGTGTTCTTGCCCATGGTCGGTCCCACGTACATAGCTTCGCCAGTCCAGACCGAATATTGCATTCCGATACCGGGATAGTACTTAATTAACAAAATGGAGAGGGGAAGCAGCAAGAACGAAACACGACGAAAGAATGTGCGGACCGCTTCCAGGGGTACCGGATCGGTCAGCACCACGAGAATCATCAAGTAGTGGCCAAGATCCCGGAACCACCGCTTGAAAGAAACAAACGGAAAATCAGACCACAGAACGCTCAGCAACGCGAAAAAGAGAAATGCCATCAATGCCAGATTCTGGCTGAAAAAACTAAACCATTGAAAGGAGCGCGCGAACAATACCGCGATGGCCAGCACGATCAAAATGAGGAAAAAGGAGCGGTCCAGAGAATTTCCCTCCTCGAATGCCTGGGCCGCTGAGCCTATAGAACCGCCAAGCCACTGTGAGGGCAATCGCGAGGCGACGATGAACATCCAAGTCACAGGAAGCCACAGGGCGAGCGAGGTTGTTGGCACCCTGGCAGGGTCGAAACGCAATAGGGCTAACAGCAGGACCAGCCAGGCCAATAATGCTACAGAAGGGGGCATGTGTTCAGTTCTCTTGCCGCACGCTGGGTGCCAATAGAAGTGTGGTCATGATGGGACATGCTGTGCCCGGCTTGACGAAAGATCCTGCTGGGCTCCGCCAGCCTGCAACTGCTGAAAAATGTTGTCCATAATTTTGGCTGTCAGCAATATTTCGCGGTACGGGATAGGCACTTCGCCTTTCTCCATAATTGCGCGGTGGAAGATCTTGATAAGATGACCCATGCCCGCATCCATGTGAAATTGGTTGCTCAAAAAGAGCTTGGAATTCGTCAATAGATTGCCCAGATGTTGCTTGGCGAAGTCGATCGAAGGAACAAACTTGTCCGCATAGCTCTTGTACTTGCTGCCGCGGAGCTTGAGAACGATATCGTGGTCCTGGTCCAGCATCAGGCCGTTCTTCGAACCAAAAATCCGAATCTCGTGAATCGCAGGCCGCATCTGCGTCGAAAAACTGAAATACGCAGTGGTGCGCTCGTCCTCCGCGAGGATTACGCGAAGCTCATCGATAATATCGGTTTCGTGGATGCTCTTCAGCAGCGGGCTAACAAAGCCGTGCGCGATCACCAGAGGACAATCGCTGGTCATAAACTCAGCGATCCTGGCGATGCCGTGACTGATGATGTTTTGCAGAAGCTTTCCCGGTAAGCGACGAACCCAATGTTGCTTATCCCCAAGTAGTGCCCGAGCATAGTTCGGATCGTCGAGGCTGTAGCAGTGGTGACACTCCATGTGAATTGGAATTTCGCCGAGGTATCCTCCCGCCACCAACGCCCGTAAACGCCGGGCTGCGGGACTGAATTGCTCGTTGTGTCCGACCGTCAGTCTGAGCCCTTTTTCTTCAGCGAGATCGAGCAATATCCGCGCCTGCTCGGCATCGACAGTAAACGGCTTTTCGACATAGACATTGGCGCCATATTCGAAGCAAAGCCGGGCCAGGTCATAGTGGCTCTCGGGCGAAGTCGTGATGTGAACGACGTCGGGCTTAGCCCGGTCCATCATCTCCGCGGCTTCGGTGAAATGAGCCTTTACCGGGAAGCGGTCGTACAGCTGCATGGCCATCAGCGGTTCGCGATCGCACACCGCCACGATTTCGCTCTCCCCAATCCTCTGAATCCAGGAGGCGTGAGCGTCGGCGATCTTACCGCATCCGACGATGGCTACTTTAAGCATGATCTCCAGTCTGGGCACAGCTTTGAAAATATTGTGCAAGCGCTTCCTCGGTTGAGACTCTTGGCCGCCAGCCCAGCTTGTCTTTCAGTTTCTCATTGCTGTACTCGGTCTTTTTCCAGTAGGCGTGCCAGCGTCGCCGATTGAACACGGGTGGCAGTTGCCCTTTGGACCACTCCGAATACTTCTCCCAGAGAGTGCACAGGCCTAAGCTCACCATCCCTGGCAGATAAAGCGAAGGAAATCGTCTTACTTTGCGCTTGTACAAACGCAGGAATTGCCGGCTCGTCGGCAGGTCATCATCCACCACATTAAAAGTCTCGCCATCGACGCCTTGAACCAGGCTGGCCAGGCTGATCGCCTCCGCGCAGTTATCCACGTGAGTGAGCGGCAAGGTGTTCGAACCACCGATGTGCAAGAAGATTCCAAAGGTATTGATGCCAACACGTCCGATGATTTCCTTTTTGCCAGCCCCGTAAACATTGCCAGGCCGGATGAGAACGTAGGGAATGCCGAATCGTTGGCTGTATTCCGCGACGATTTCCTCCTGTTTCACTTTTGCGAAACAGTAGGCTTCGCCTCTCAATTCTCCGTGTTCTTCGACTGGACACGATTCGTCGAGTACTCGTCCTCGCGGTTTTCCGCAATTCGAATACACGGAAAACGAGCTGATGAGCACGAAACGCTTTAGCTTCCCGGTCGCCATACTGGCATCCAGTAAATTGCGAGTGGTCACGACAGAGTTCATGAATGCATCCGGAAACGACTTCTCGCCGGTGCCTGCCGCCAGATGAATAATCACGGCAGCATCTCTGCATGCCGCCTCGCAATCCCGGCGTGACAGCAGATTGCCTTTCTGAACTCGGATCTGAGCGCCGGAGGGCCGATTCCTGAGAGCATCCTCGATCCGTTGCAACTTGCCGGATGGGCGGCCAAAACAGATCAAGTTGCGATGCCCGCGGTCCAAAAGGTTCTGGACCACTCGGGATCCAATGAAACCGGAAGCGCCAGTGATGAGTATGGGATCGTCCGGTGAAATGATGAAGGAATCAGTTTTTTCTAACATTAATTCAGGCGTCCGCGGGAATGTCTTCGGATTTACGAGTCACGGCCGGGCTTCTAACTGAGCTGTTGGTCGCGAGATGCCGGCATCGATATTCTCGTCAACCCTTATATCCGAGTAGCTCGGCCGAGTCCGCACCACGGTTGTTGCGGCGCTTTCTGCTTGATGTGTCCGCAACCGAAGACCAGGAATATTTTCGCCAAAATAACCGGCGATTTTCGCGCGGACACCACTAGGTTCAATCTCTTCTCTTTCGAAAACAACTGAACGCCGTTTGCGAAACCAGGAAACCGCTTGGCCCGCAGTCGCAAACCACGCACCTCGGCTTTTCATCATCTCCATTAAATCCCGATAGCTCGAATCCCACTGTCTCTCCGGCGCTAAACTTCGGTCATGCCAGTTGATCGTTAAGACGCCCCCATAGTGACCGGCATTCTCGACCAGTTGGAGCAAAACTTCTCGTGCATCCCGCGATGACAACCCCAGATGCGTGGGATAAAAAATTGCTGTGTCCATCGCATGCAGGGGAAGTTCGAGCAACCGGGTCGCACCCATCGGACGAAAGGCCTGCGTTGTACCCGCGCGATAGCCAACCGTTGCGTTGTATCCGGAGGTTGAATCGTACGCGGCCCCAGCCTTTTCCAGTGCCGCTGGCGACTCGCGGTTGAAATACAGCCAGTGCATTCGCACTCCAATGTCTCGGGTGCCGGTTACGCGGCCCACTTCAGCAAGTTCCCGAGTGCCATCCTCGCTGTTCAGCCAGGCATCAATCCCGTGCAAGCCCACTTCGCGGCCGTGGCGGATCAGTTTTTGAAGCGTGCCAGCGATGTCCTGAGCTGCGTACCCGGTCGCGCGAAACGCAGGAGCGGAACCGCCCGTCGTTCTCCCTGGATATTTTTTGCGCGGGATCACAAAAAATGTGGAAGGCAGCTCGCCTTCTATCTGGAGATAGCAGTCGTCGAATTGGCCCCAGAAGTCGCTGGCCAAACCCATATAGACAAAAGGCAGTTTCGCCACCGCGAGCCAATTCGCGACAAAACGTTGCAAGGACATTTCTCCGCGGACGAGCCTCGTCACAGAACCAAAGATAGCCCGGTAAATAAACCCCCACGCGGTATGGTCCCATTTATGCGCGCGGATCGACGGGTGGTCCACATCATGCGTAAGGCAAGCAATGAACTGGAAGCCGTAAGGAACCGGAGGAATTTCCACCAGCGCAATCCCGGATCGTGCGATTGTCTCCCTCAAGATCGCGATGTGGAGTTCGAGTGTAGGCTCTGCGGCATTCGCGATTGGCTGGCCATCTGTAAGTAATACGAGAACTTCTTTGAACAGATCGTATCCGATGCGCGCTAAAGCGCCGCCTTCCTTATGTTGCAGAAAGGCTCCGCATTCGTCAGAAAACGCATCCCTTACGAGGCAACTTCCTTTTTCTTCAAAGGTTGCCGTTTCGCCGTACAGCGGGAGCCGACGCCCGTCAAAACGAAAGGCACCACCATGTTCGTCGCGTTGCTTGGCTCCAATGGCATGCTTCACGTCAAGACTCGTCTTGCGGCCTCCATACAGTACGACGAGTTCCGCAGACAAATCGAAGTCGCCGTCGGAAGCAACCACCACCACGCTGTAGGTGCGATCTGTTTGGTAATATTCCCAAGGGGTCTTGAATAGCTCAAAGAATTCGCGGACGACTTCGTGTTCCGAGGGGTCAGCAATGACGCCTATCATGAGCCGCTAATCCTCAACTGCATGCGGGTACCGGCTCCTCTTGCGCTCGGAGCCATTCTTCGAAAAGGAACAAACTAAACAGCACCTTGTGATTATCCTGCCGGTTGGAAATATGCTGCTCGAACAACTCCCGCACCGCGGCTGGCCGAAGAAATTGGTAAATTTTTGATTCGCTGTCGCGCAACGTCTCTGCCATCTTGTTATTAACAGCCTCTTTGAACCAGCTGTCCACGACATTCACCGCAAATCCCCGCTTCGGCCGTTGCAGGATCGATGCTGGCAGGAAACTTGCACACACCCCGCGGTGCAGCCATTTGCGGGATCCATTGCGGACCTTGAAATTTGCCGGAAGTCGTTCGACGTATTCGACGATTTCTTTATCGACAAACGGTACTCGAAGTTCCAGACCGTGGGCCATGGAGAGCTTGTCTGCGTACATCAGCAGTTCGTCGGGTAGAGTCGAGCGCACTTCGAGAAATTGCAGCCCGCCCAGTTCGTCGGTACCGCCCATCAAGCCGGCCATGTCCTTCCAGCATTCCAGGATGGCATCACCCGAGCCGGCCGGTAACAGTCCGTCTTGAAATAAACCCTCTATTTGCTCTTCCGGAAGCAGCGACAGAACGCTCTGATAGCGCCGCATCCGGTCGGGGATCGCCAGCGATTGAACACCTCGCTTAAGCATTTCGTTTCGAGGAAGTGCGGAAACCGTGGAAGAGATAGGCGCTCTGATCCAGCCAGGCAAGCTGGCCCACATCGCGCCATAGCGTACTCCCAAATGCCGTCGATATCCGCCAAACAATTCGTCTGGACCTTGTCCCACCAGCGCTACTTTTACGTCTTGCCTCGCTCTTTGGCACACGAAGTACATCGGAACAATCGATGAAGTGGCGATAGGCTCTTCCAAGACGCTTACGATCTTCGGCAGCGCTTCCTGAAAAATCGATCGGTTAATCTCCACACTGGTATGCCTGGAGCCCAGTAATCTGGCTGTCTCGGCCGCATCTCCCAATTCGTCGTCGGCATATGCCGCCCCATAGCCCACGGTGTAAGTCGGCCAGCCCTTTCCGTTGAGACTCATCAGCCCCAGCAAAAGTCCCGAGTCGATACCACCGCTTAACAGCAGTCCGACGGGGACGTCGCTGATGAGCTGCCGCCGCACCGCATCTTTGTACAAGCCAAGCAACTCTTCTCGGGCCTCGTTCTCCGATTTGGCCGGCGAAAAAGGTTCAGGCGAGAAGTTGTACCATCGGCTTATTTCATACGTTCCGTTCTGGACCGTGAGTTTTGTTCCAGGAGCAAGCTTTCGGATTCCCTTGAGAATTGTGTAAGGAGAGGGCGTATAGCGGTATCGCAGGAATAGATTCAGCGACGTCGTATCGATCTCGCCCTTGCCCTGCATGGCTGTTCGAACGGCGCGCATCTCCGAGCCAAAATAAACACGCTGCCTATCAATTGCGTAATAAATTAGTTTGATCCCAAAGGGATCCCGCGCAACTACCAGTCGCCGGAGCTTCACGTCCCAAATGGCCAGACCAAACATTCCATTCAGCCGGTTCAGTACCTCCTCACCCCATTGCTTATACCCGTGGATGATTACTTCCGTGTCGGAGTTTGTTCTGAATACGTGGCCAAAGCTCTGCAGCTCGCGGCGAAGTTCCTGGAAATTATAGATCTCCCCGTTAAACACCACCCAGACGGATTCGTCCTGATCCGACATGGGTTGATGGCCACCCGCAAGATCAATGATGGACAAACGCCGGAAACCCAGTCCCAGCGGCCCGTCGATGTGGTGGCCTTGGTCGTCTGGTCCACGATGCGCGATCGAATCCATCATCGCCTTGATGTCTGCATAGGCGACAGGCACCGGTTCACCAAAATTGTATTGTCCGCAAATTCCGCACATAAGTTTTCTCTACTGCACGAGGGTTCGCTGCTGGTGGTCCAATATTCCCCGCGATTCCTTCTTAGCCGACGCTTTTAGCCTTTGCTTCAGAAGGAAACTCAGACTCCGAAACAGCTGCGATTGGGCCCAACGATGCATGGGGACGCTGTCCCAACCAACCAGGAGTTCACGCGCCCGAAACGACCCGTCGGATTTTTGC
>Ga0187821_10000483_pt1 | contig 10405 bp, 10 predicted proteins | sample NC_wetland_sal_i_20_FD_132442 | JGI IMG/M metagenome (GOLD analysis project Ga0187821, IMG submission 132442) | Wetland sediment microbial communities from Neuse River Estuary, North Carolina, USA - SourceSoil_1 | ecosystem: Environmental > Aquatic > Freshwater > Wetlands > Sediment | place...
GCGGACGCCGTAAGCCTGCGCTCGGTGACCTCGGACAATTTTGTGATCGTGAATATCACGGAAGGGGCCGAAGTGATCGGCGAAGTGGATTTCTCGAGCGCCCTCACCGCGGTTCATCCAAAGGCCATCTATCTTCACCAGGGACAGCAATTTCACGTCGAAGCGCTCAACTTCGAGGAGCGGAAAGCGTACGTGAAGCGCGTCGATGTGGACTACTACACCGACGCCATCCGCTACACCCAAGTTCGCGTGTTGGAATGCGCGGCCAGCGAACGCATCGAGGCGGGCGGCGCCGACGCGCGTGCCGCGCGATCCCACGGCGACGTGCTGGTTCGATCGCAGGTGATCGGCTTCAAGAAAATCAAATTCTTCACGAACGAAAATGTAGGCGACGGCAAGCTCGAATTGCCCGAAAACGAAATGCACACCACGGCTTTCTGGCTGACCCTTGAACGATCCCTTGTGGAGTCGCTTCCCTTTTCCGTGAGCGACCGCCAGAGCGGCATGTTCGGCCTGCTTCACGCCCTGGAATCCATCGCCACACTGTTGCTGATGTGCGACGCGCGCGATCTCGGCACGGCCATCGGCGAGCGCCCGCCGTCGCCGGGTTCGGAGATCGAGTGGGAAGACGCGGAGAGCCCGGAAGAGATAGCCGCCCTCGCCGAAAAAGAATTCTTCGAGCCCAACCTATATCTCTACGACGCTTATCCCGGCGGAATTGGATTTTCCGAGCCGCTGTACCGCGCGCACAACATTCTGCTCGCAAAAACACGCGAGCTGATCGCCGCATGCCCCTGCGAGAACGGCTGCCCCTCGTGCGTCGGCCCCGTAGGCGAGCGAGGCGAGCGCGCCAAAGAAGCCGCCCTGGCGATCCTCTCTCGTCTCGGCGCGTAAACGAGAAGAAGAATGGAACCACGGATGCACACGGATGGACACGGATAAAAGAAGGAACATACAAGACTACTGGATTATGAAAACAAAATTCATATATGTATTTCTTTCCCTCTCGATCTTAATGGTTTTTCATATCCGTGTTCATCCGTGTGCATCCGTGGTTTCACACTCCGTGCAATTACCGTGAGCAAAGACGACAAATTCGCGCGAATTGCCGCGTTGCGCCCCGCACGCAGGAAGGAAGCTCCAGCCCTGTGCGTTTCGGAGCCTGCCGCCGAGGGCGACCGCCTCGCGGAACTTCTCGGCGCGCGGATCAACCGAAATCACTACGGCGAACACTTATCCTTGCAACAGTGGTACGCCACTCCGGAAATGTGCTCGCCGGATGCGCGTTCGCTTTCCTTGCTGCTTCCCCAATCCGCAGACACAGAAACTTCCTTGAAGGCCGCTATCGATCCTGAACAGTGGCTGTTTCTCGACACTGAGACGACCGGCCTCGCGGGCGGCACTGGCACTTATGCATTCATGGTCGGCATAGCATGGTGGGACGCGGGAGGCCTGCAGGTCGAGCAGTTCTTCATGCGCGATCTCGATGAAGAACACTCTCTGCTCCTCGAACTCTCCGAACGCCTGAAGAAGCGGCCCGTCCTCGTTACATTTAACGGAAAAAGTTTTGACTGGCCTCTGCTTGAGACGCGCTATCGCATGACGCGCGCCGTCCCGGCCTTCTCTCCCAAGCTGCATCTTGATCTGCTGCATCCGGCGCGCCAGCTTTGGCGGCTAAGGCTTGGTTCGGTGCGTCTCAAGGACCTCGAACGCCATGTCCTGGACCGCGATGGCCGCTCCCTCGATTGGTCGCGCCACGACGACATCGATTCCTCGCTGATTCCGCAAATGTATTTCGATTATCTCCGCGGAGGGCCGGCCGAACCGCTCGTGGGAATTTTTCGCCACAACCAGATGGACTTGCGCGGCCTGGCGGCGCTGGCTGGAAAAATTCTCGAGTTGCTCGACAGCGGAAATGGATTCGCGAACGCGCTGAAAGCCGAGACCCACGACGCGATCGATGTCCTTGGCCTCTCTCGCCTGCTGCGCAAACGAGGCCATTCCACGCGCGCGCGCGAACTCTACGAAACCGCGCTCAGTTTTGGACTACCGCGTTCCGTGGAGCAGCTCGCACAGCGCGAACTGGCACACCTTGCGAAACGAGAACTCGATTACACGCGCGCTATTTCTCTCTGGAACGCTTTGCGCCAGGCGCCCACTCCGGGCAAGCGAGGCGAATCGCCCCTGCTCGCGGAAGACGCGCAGAGAGCGCTCGAATCCGCCATCGAGGCCGCCGAGCAGCTCGCGATTTATTACGAACACCGCGTGAAGGAGCCGCAGCATGCGCTCGAACTAGTGCGCGCGGCAACGAGTGAATTGCAGACCGCGCAGCGTGACGGAAAAATTGCCAAGGACCGCGCAGGTAAAATAGGAGCAAGCCTTGCTCGCCGCCTTATGCGTTTGGAGCGCCGCTCCGCTGATGCCACTCTACCTAGTCACGTGCGGGCTGCAATTCGGAGAGTGCGCAAGTAGGACAGGCTTCAGCCTGTCGTTTTTGATTTTGCAGTCCTACCGCAAATGCGACAGGCTGAAGCCCGTCCTACCGGCGTCGGCAACGAGATTCGGGTAAACCGGAATCGATGTCTCCTTGACATGCGGTTCGCTCGGATTCACCGGCACGACCGGACCGGCCGGCCATCCCATTTCCATCGTCAGGCGATCGAACATCGCGCGGCTGCCGCCTTCGAGAACGAAACAATCGGAGTCCATGCAACGAAGGAATACGCTGTCCTCCGGCGTGTCGAACGAAAAGAAATTCGGGCGGCGCATTAAATTCGTCCGTGAGTCGTACTTCATTTCTAAAAGTTCGCTATAGGCGCCGAAAAAACGCGCCGCGGCGGCATCGCTCGCCAGACGGACGCGAAACACAAGCATCGTCCGCTTATTTTTTTGATTCTCGAAAATCGCATAGCGATCGCCCGCCCATGTCGCGGCCAGCGCGGTGGAGCGGTTTTTGGGCAGGAACTGCTTGAGAATTTCTTGCACCCCGAATTCCCCCATGTCGTTTTCGTCTAGCTTTTTCCAGTCGGAGGGAACCACGCCTTTGGTCGCCGGCAAGTCGATCTTGGCAGGCACAACGCCTTGCAAGTACAAATCGGGATGCATGACTTGTTGCGTCGATACCGGCGGCTTATCGAACACTTTATAAAAATCGGGCCACCCGTTCCCCGCCTTGAGCAGGCGCTGCGTGAACGTGATTCCCGCGAGATACGGAAACAACAGCTCATCCTGCAGCACCTTCGGGGCTTTGGAGAGTTCGGGACTGCTGTCCAAATCGCCCATCAGCAGGGCAGGATCGAAATCGCCGAGATCCCGGATGCCCCCCTTCCCGCCAAGCTCGTAATCGAGCATGGCGGCCATGGCCGAGCCTTCGATCACGGCGTCTCGCGCAAGTTCCCCGTCGTCGTTCGGCTTCGCCGCATTCGTCCATTTGTCGATATGAAAATGCTGGTCCTGCAAAGCATGCGTCAGCTCGTGCGACATGACCGGGCGCTCGTCGGCTGGGGTCGTCCAGTCCGCGATGAAAAATTCCTGGCTGTCGGGATCGTAGAGCCCGGCGATCTGTTCGGTGAGCACTTTGACGAGTACCTGTTCGAGGGGATAGTCCTTGGGGATCAGACCGAACTTCTCCATGGTTTTCTGGTCCGCGTAGCGTTTGTCGGCGTCCTTGTCTTCCTTCATTTTTTGCAGGAGGTAGGCGCGAATTTCTTCCCTGGAACGGAGGCTCTTTTTCAGCGGAGAAAGGATCGGCAAGGAAACCAGCTTGCTCATTTCAGCCAGCACTTCATCGGCCGCCTGCAGGAATTCCTGGCTTTGCGCGGACGCGGGCGGCGGCAAAGAAGCGGGTGGAGCGATTTTTTGCGCCGCCGCTCCAAATGTCAGAAATAGCGCGGCGAGGATGCCGGCAAAGATTCGTTTCACGCGATCCGTCCCTTCCGTTGCCAGAACCAGATTAACATTTTGATGTGGATTTTAGACGAATGGATGTCGGCGCAGGACAAGACTTGATAACCCTTGTGACTGCTACTTAGAACCATGCTTATTTCTTCGCTGGGGTTGGCGGCGGCAGATCGGCCGTCTCGATGCGCTTCCATTCTCCAGCCTGAAAACGGTACAGGTCGCGTGACATCTTGAGGCACTGTGATGGACGATCGTCATCCACCTGGGAACAGTAGGCGATGCGAAAACCCGCTTCATCGGCCTCATAACTCGATTGTTGCAACAAATCCGAATTCCACAGCGCGATCAGGCGATGTCCATCGAACTGCCAGGCCGAAAACAGGCCCGTGGACAAATCGTCGGTCCGGCCGGAAATGGTGACAAATACGGGTTCGGAGTTCGAGGCAGGCACCAGTTCCAGGTCGCTATCGAAAAAATCTTTCTGGACAAAATGATCGATCTTCGCGGCCAGTGCGTAGTGTCCGGCGCCGCCCGCATAGACTCGCACAGCTGCCGGGCCGCCCAGGCCGAAATTGATTACCATGGCGTAGGCCGCGGGAGCGCCGCCTAGTTTCACCAGGCGATAGTTCTCTCCGACCGGAGGGGTGTGGGAAGTAAGCTCCGCCAGGCCGCGATTCGCACCGTCCAGGTTCGGCCCCGCCGGAATATTTAAATCGGACACTGCAATGGAATCCAAAAAAGCGAGCGCTTTTTGCATCTGCGATTCATTTTCGTCCCCGCCGCCCAGCCGGGCCGCGGAAAGCTGCTCGGAAATTCGCTTGAATTCCGCGGTTGCATCGCCGGCCGTTTGCGCTCGCACCCACGCCACGAACGGTGTGGCACCGGTAATTACAATACTAACCAGGATTATGGCTACAACTATGACAGGCCGGCCCGCCAGACGAATTTTCCGACATCGAGAAAAAATAGAGTTCATTTGGGCCTCGACTCTAATACACTCTTTGCTTGGGGCGCAACAATCAGGGGGGACAATCCAGGCACGAAACGCCTCTTCACAAATTCATTTTACTATTTTGATCGTACATGAACACGCGAGCACGAGACCTAGTTCGAGATTTTTCAACAGAGCGGCCGATTGCCCGGTGTCCTGATTTCAGTCGAGAGGATTTCTTTCCTCATCGTTGCTCTTTGCCAAAATCGTAAACTGCATGGAATTTCTTTTTCTCATGCACCAGCACAACCAACAGCCGTAAAGACGGCTGTTCTGGAAACATAACAGAAAGGTAGTTTGCGCCATGGCCATTCGGAGTTTGAGCCACCCCGGAGAACTTCCCGCTCCTGACATGCAGCCGGGCACACGGCTCCGCAGGTCCCGCGAGCGTCTCGGCCTAACGTATCGGGATGTGGAGCGTGCGAGTTATGAATTGGCGTGCCAGCGCGGGCGTCCCGATTTTATCGTCCATCTGAGCCGCCTGGCGGATATCGAAAATCGGGATGTAACTCCCAGTCTCTACAAGCTTTACGCTCTGGCGGTGATCTATCACCTGGACCCGAAAGAGGTTTGCGAGTGGTATGAGGTTCCCTTCGAGGGACACTTCTCCGACGCTACCCAGCTCAGCGCACCGAATACTCATCTTGCCGCGGCACCGGCCAAGTTGCGGGTTCCCCTACGGTTTGATCCGGCCTTCGACCCGCGCCGCACGGAATTCCTGACGCGAATGGTTGAGCGTTGGGGAGACCTGGAAGGCACATTCTTCAATCAGCCCTCGAGATACCTCTATGGATATGTAGGAGCCGACGACAAGAGGATGCACCCTCTTCTTCGCCCGGGGAGTTTGGTGCTCGTAGATCCAAAGCTTCGGCAAGTCAAGAATTCCGGGTGGACGAACGAATATGAGCGCCCCATTTACTTCCTGGAGTTGCACCGGGAGTTTCGATGCTGTTGGTGCCAGTGTGAGGGCGGGAAGGTAATCCTGACCCCTCACCCTTTATCTCCCTGTGCGCCTGAGGTTTACCGTTATCCCGAGGAACTGGAAATCGTCGGCCAGGTGGTGGGGTTGGCAATGCGGTTGGGGCCTAGTTAGGCTTTCTCGAAGAAAAGATGGCTAATAGGGCGCCCAGATTGGAACAAAATAAATCCTGTAGATAATCTGGCAAGCCCTCCGGGCACATGCTCTGGAAATAGCGATTCTCGCGCCAGTTCTCTACCACATCCCAATACTTATCACCTGCCGATTCCAGGCACGCGGATAAATCACGCTCCTGGTCTCTCAAGGGCGTTTCCAGAACCCTGGAAAACAGCTCTTCGTGGCAATGCGAAAGCGCGGCCTGGACGGCCCCGTCGGGATAGAGGCTCGTAAGGCCTTCGTGCTCATACCGGCCCGAATCCGAGTCCTTCAGCGAACTGACGTAATAGAGCCGCCCAAAAACGCTGGAGATAGCCGCCAGAGTTTGAGAAGAAAAATCCTCGACGACGGCACGGCTTTGCTGGAAACGCTCCAACGACTCCATAGGACCACCCGTTCTGATTTCTGAACTGTTTCGCTTGAATCCACCTCTACACAGAGCCTTCAGTGTATCAACGTGCCGACTCTGGAGGGTCATTTACCATGAAAAAGATTATCAGCGCATCGTTTCTCGCAGCTTTTGCCTTGACCATGCTACTCCCTGTTACACGGCAAGTCAACGCCGCATCGGTTAATCATTCCGTTCTGCGCCAGGGCGGCGTTCCCCTGCCCGGAAGCGGTGGCGGCGGCCACTATCAGGGTGGCGTTCCCCTGCCGGGAAGCGGTGGCGGCGGCCACTAGAAATTCAAGTCCGGATCGAACTGCCACACGAAGAAGTATTGCCCATGTGTAGCCCAACCTTCGTGTTATGATGCGCTAGTTCGGTCCGGACACATGAATCATCTTCAAACCTTACTGACCTCGCTAACATTGGGTATTGAGACCGCACTCTGTGTAATTGTGTTTGTAAGAAGGGTGCAGAGAGTCCTGCCTTTTTTTGCCATCTACGCATCCGTTCTTCTGGCACATACGATTGGCATGTGGACGGTATACGAAACTTTCGGGTTTCATTCATTGACTGGCTATTATTGCTACTGGATTTCACTCCTATTGAATGCAGGGGCGCGCAGCCTGGCCATCGCGGAATTATGCCGGTACAAGTTGCGCATGTATCAGGGAATTTGGGGGCTGGTCTGGCGCTTGTTAGCCGGCGTCTCGATGCTCTTTCTACTACACGCGGCCATTGACACTTGGGGGCAACCGAACCGGCTGGCGATTTATTCACTTACGCTCGATCGTGACCTTGACATCGCTTCAGTGGCAATCCTTGCTGCACTTCTGCTAGTCCACAATTATTATGGACTTTCTCTAGAGCCGCTCCAAAGAATAATAGCCGCAGGGATTTGTCTCATTTGCGCAGTTGACGTTATCGGGGACACAATTCTAAGAGTTCTTTTTACAGGCTACCTGTCCCCGATACTCTCAGCCAACAGTCCGCCGCTCTGGTCCAGCTTACAGCACCAATTCGAGCGCGTCGAAGGGATATGGGGCACGATCCACCTCATTTGCTTCATGGCTGCGATGGGAATCTGGTGCTACGCGGTGCGAAAGCCGATTCCAGTGCGCATCGAGGCGCCGGAGATGCTCCCTGCCGAGGTCTACCGGGAATTGTCGCCGGCGATCAATTTGCGTCTGAGCGCGTTTAATGACAGGCTGGCGGAGTTGCTAAAGCCATGAATGATTTCAGCATCGCCATTCTCCTTGCAATTGCGCTCTTCGGCGTTCTCGTGTGGCTTTTGATCCCCAAGCACAAATCATCGAGGACGGCTCCTGGGTCATTCCATCCGGATGTATTCGGCGCGCTCCCTACGGCCAGGCATTACGGGTATTTCCCTCAGGTCCGCCAGGCGCTTTCCGCGGCAGACTCTCGATACCTGTTGGAAACCGCGCCTCCGCACGTGGCAAAACAGGCGCTTCGCGAACGGCGTGCGGTCGCCCGGCGCTTCCTCCGAGGACTGCACGAAGATTTTTCAAATCTCGCAAAGTTGGGCCGGATGATTGCGGCGCTCTCTCCGGAAGTCAGCCGCGAGCAAGAAACAGAACGGCTGATTTTGAGCCTGAAATTTCAAATTCTTTACACCCTCGTGTGGTTGCGCCTTTCCACAGGCACATTGCCGCTCCAACAACTGGAACATCTGACGGGGTTAGTGGGAAGACTCGCCACGCGCATGGATGAGGCCATGGCAAAGATCAGCGCGCTGTCGGCGCGGCCCCTTCCCGGCGGACTGGGCGCTTAAGGAACGGACCTCGCAAATTCTGGGCTGACCCGCAAGCCCAATCCTTTGATCCATTTGTTGCGAAATCCCTAGTTGCAAACTTAGCACTTCATTTCCTATTTGGACACTTGATCGTTGGCGGAGACGCGCCCTGCCGTATAATAAGCTTCTTTGGGGGTTGGGTGGCCAAAACCAAATTATTGATCGTAGACGACGAAGAGGCGATTCGAGAAGTCATTTCCACTCTCCTCGAATCGCTGGGATATGAGTGCTCTTCCGTCAGCAATGGACGCCTGGCTAAGGAATTCCTGATCCAGCATCCGGTCGACATGGTCCTGAGCGACATGGTAATGCCGGAGATGGACGGGCTCAGCCTGGTGGATTGGCTGCGCAAGGCCGAACCTGAGATTCCGGTCATCATGGTTACGGCCATGCACGACCTCTCGACCGCTCTGGAGGCCATCCGGCGAGGGGCCTACGACTACATCCTGAAACCCTTTGAAAAAGACCAACTCTATCTGAGCGTGCGGCGCGCTCTCGAGCACAGGCGCCTGGTCCTCGAAAATCGGAATTATCAGCGCAATCTCGAAAAGCTGGTCGAAGAGCGGACCGCGCAACTCCAGGGCGCTCTCGAGCAGCTCGAGCGATCCTATGACGATACGTTGGAAGCCCTCGGCGGCGCGCTGGACTTGAAAGACGCCGAAACCGAAGGCCACTGCAAGCGCGTGACGGCTTTCACCATTGCGATTGCGAAAGCGATGGACGTGGAACCGGCGCTGCTCCCGCAAATCGCCAGGGCCGCATTTCTCCACGATATCGGAAAAATGGCCATTCCGGACCATATCTTGCGCAAGCCCGGCCCACTCACTCCTGAAGAGCGCGACATCATGCGCACCCACTGCGAAATTGGATACAACATGGTGAAGCGCATTCCCTTCCTGAGGGAAGCGGCGGAAATCGTCTTATCGCACCAGGAATACTTTGACGGCACCGGTTATCCCCGCGGTTTAAGCGGAGAAGACATTCCCCTCGGCGCGAGAATTTTCGCGGTCGCCGACGCTCTGGACGCCATGATTTCCGACCGCGTGTATCGCAAAGCCTTGTCGATCCGGCACGCGCAAGAGGAAATTCAGCGGTGCTCGGGATCGCAGTTCGATCCAAAAGTGGTCGAAGTATTTCTCAAAATGCATTCCACGCTTTGGACGGAATTGCGGGAGAACATTGGCACGCCATACCGCCTTTCCCAATTAAAAGCAGTTTGAGGGGCATCGCGCCCGCTGGGAATTTTTCTGGCCCTGGGTCTTGCGCAAATTGCCCGGCGCTTGTAGTATCCAGCAGAAAAGGACAAACACAATGGCTCTGGTGCCGATCAAGACGGCTTCAACGACGGGATATTGCGACTGCATTCACGGCTGCTATGAACTGGCCAGCCTGCGCGACGAAGACACCGGCAAATCCTTTTGCCCTCGCTGCGCCAAAGAGCATCTCGAAATGAACGTCGGCATTGGCTTGCCGCAACCGGCCCCCTCCAAGATCTCTGCAAACTCGGGCTCGCTCGCGGCGACTCCTCAAATTCCTCCCTCGGCGGACCCTCCGGGCCGGCTGCGGTAAGAAACTTCCTGAAAGAAGAAACGAAACGTGCCCTCTCCGTCCCGAAGAACACGGGCCGGAGAGACCTCTACAAAACCGCAACCCCTCGGCGCAGTAGGTCTTGTAGAGGCCGCCCGTCTTTGGGGCGGGCAGCTTTTCGCTTTGTCGACCATCTAAACTGAGCACGTCAATCCCGCGTGTGGCGTGCCTTCCGGGCACGCCGGTGTCATAATAAAAGTGCTCAGAGGACGATCCAATGCCCCAGACCACGACGTACGACATCTTCATGGACGGCACCTGCTCGTTCTGCCGGTGGACGCAAGCGAAGATCGAGCCGTACGATTCCGGCTCGTGGCTGCGATTCCTGGACTACAACGATCCCGCAGTGGCGGAGCAAGCGCCCTTTCCGCGCGTGGAACTCGACAACGAAATGCACGTTCGAACGCCGGATGGCGCGTGGCTCAAGGGATTCGAAGCGTGGCTCGCCTTGCTCCGGGTTCTTCCAAAGCTGCGCTGGCTGGGACGCTTCGCCAGTGTGCCTCCTATGCGTTGGATGGGGCCCTCTGTGTACGCATTTATCGCGCGACACCGCTACAGCCTTCCCGGAGCGCCCGCGCGCTGTGAGAGCGATAC
>Ga0187821_10000484_pt1 | contig 10389 bp, 9 predicted proteins | sample NC_wetland_sal_i_20_FD_132442 | JGI IMG/M metagenome (GOLD analysis project Ga0187821, IMG submission 132442) | Wetland sediment microbial communities from Neuse River Estuary, North Carolina, USA - SourceSoil_1 | ecosystem: Environmental > Aquatic > Freshwater > Wetlands > Sediment | place...
AGCGCCGATCCAGGTTTGCCCAGCGCTTCGCCATCCAAATCGACGACCGTGTCGGCGCCAATCACGATGGCAGATTCTCCGCGCGCGTTCGAACGTGCGGTGCCGGTCCACACCTTAGCCTCAGCCAGCCGCAGAACCATGGCCTCGACGCTCTCACCGGGGCGGCGGGATTCGTCGATGTTCGTCGGTAGCGTTTCGAATGGAATTTGGGCGGCACGCAGAATTTCAGCGCGACGAGTGGAGGCCGAGGCCAAGATGAGTTTCATTCGACCGAATGATAGCAGCGCGATTCTGAAGAGAACGAGCGAAGTGGAGCTCTACAGGGCAACACTTTCCTGGTATTCGCCGAAAACGCGGCGCAGAGCGTCCGAGATTTCGCCGACGGTTGCATACGCTTCCACGGCTGAAAGAATCGCCGGCATCAGGTTTTCTCCGGAACGAGCCCGCGACTGCACTTCGGCCAAGGTCTGCGCAACCCGAGCGGAATCGCGCTTCGCCCGCACTGCTTGGAGCTTTTCGATCTGTTCCCGTTCGACGGCCGGATCGATTCGAAGCGTCGGAATCGGCGCGGACTCCGCAGCTCGAAGGCGATTAACCCCGACGACGACTCGCTCGTTATGTTCGATCTTCTGCTGGTATTCGAACGCCGCATTTTGAACTTCGCGCTGAATATACCCGGTTTCGATGGCGCGCAGCGTTCCGCCGAGCGCATCGATGCGCTCGATAAGTGCTTTGGCCTGGCGCTCGATTTCATCGGTCAGCCACTCGATGGCATAGGAGCCGCCGACTGGATCGATCGTGTTGGCCACCCCGGTTTCGTGGGCGATGATCTGCTGCGTACGCAGCGCCAGCAGCGCGGCGTCTTCGGTCGGCAAGGCCAGCGCTTCATCGAGCGCGTTCGTATGCAATGACTGGCAGCCTCCCAACACCGCGGCAAGCGCTTCGACGGCCACGCGCACGATGTTATTGTTCGGCTGCTGCGCGGTCAGCGACGAACCCGCGGTTTGCGCATGGAATCGCAGCATCATCGAGCGCGCATCTCGCGCGCCAAAACGCTCGCGCATGATGTGTGCCCAAAGCCGCCGCGCCGCGCGATATTTCGCGATTTCTTCGAGCAGATCGCTATGCGCGTTGAAGAAGAACGAGAGCCGCGGCGCAAATTCGTCCACGGCTAGGCCAGCGGCAATCGCAGCTTCGACATAAGCGATTGCGTCGGCAAAGGTGAAAGCCACTTCCTGCGCCGCCGTCGACCCAGCCTCGCGAATGTGATAGCCGGAGATCGAAATCGTCGTCCAGCGAGGCATCTCCGTCCGGCACCAGGCAAAGAGGTCGGTGATGATGCGCATCGCGGGCACCGGCGGGTAGATGTAGGTGCCGCGCGCGATGTACTCCTTGAGAATGTCGTTCTGCACCGTGCCCGAAAGCTCTTTCAAGTCGGTGCCCTGCCGCTTGGCCACGGCTGCGTAAAGCGCCAGCAGGATGGCGGCCGTGGCGTTAATGGTCATGGAGGTGGAAACTTGCGCCAGAGGTATGCCCTCGAGCAAAGTCTCCATGTCCACCAGCGAGCAGATGGCCACGCCGACTTTGCCGACTTCGCCCCGGGCGCGAGGATGGTCGGAGTCAAATCCCATTTGGGTAGGCAGATCGAAAGCCACGGAGAGCCCGGTCTGGCCTTTCGAAAGCAAGTAGCGATAGCGCGCGTTAGACTGGGTCGCGGTGCCGAAGCCGGCATATTGCCGCATGGTCCACAATTTGCCGCGATACATCGTGGGATAAACGCCGCGCGTATACGGGAATTCCCCGGGACCGCCGAGCGAGGACTCGGGATTCCATTCGCCCAAATCGGCTGGGGTGTAGGCCGTTTTTAAGGGGACACCCGAAAGAGTCGTTGCTTGTGATATCTCTCGAGCGGGATGACCCGGCGATGCGTGATTAACCGTTTCAGCGTCTTTTTTGGCCATTCGGAGAGGCCCGACCGGTCAGCGGACCCGGCGCGCGGAGCGAAAGCACGTCAGCCCAAAAGTGACGAACATTAGCGCAAAGCCACCGCAGAGCACCCAGAGCCATGGGGCCGATTTGTTCATCCACTGACGGAAGGCGGCGGCGGCCCATGACACACCGAGCAGCAAAAACATCGCGCCCGTCGTCTCGTGAAAAAGCTGCCGCAGCGCGCGCCAGAGAACGCGGAAAAATCCGGGGCGTCGGCCCGGAATTTCTTGCTGGGAAGCCATGCAGCGATTCTATCGCAAAGACTTATCACAGGGAACCAACGGGCCCGGCTTGGCGATGCATTCGAGGGCTAGCTCCAACGTCAGCGAAGGCACCTGTCATCCCGAGCCCGGTCGCGTGGGGTTAGCGCGAACGGAGTCGAGGGATCTGCTTTTCCGGCAAATCTTCGCAAACTGAACTCATTGACAGGGAGCGAGTTGGGCACGCCAATTGCCCCCAGTCTTGTGCCGCACTGCTCATAGGCCTACAATGCGAATTGGCCCCGAAGAAGGAGGCTCCTTGCAACTGGACGATCATCTCAAGCGTTTATTGCGCGAGCTCGGACACGCCATCAATGACACGGTGTCCGAATCCGACCGCATCAGCGATGCCATAGCAGGTGTGCGCGCGGCGGGCTACGACATCGTGCTCAAGCTCGACGCGACCATCGGTCTGGCGCGCCGTGAGGCCCATCCGGAGCGCATTACCACGAATGACCGGAGATTTTTGGAATCACTGCACATCCAGGTGGACCAGGAGGTACTCGAAGAGGAAGAGCGGCCGGAACGGAAGGTTGAGATTACTCCGCAGGACGTCCGTTTCCTGAAGTCTCTGAAGATCTCCATGGACGAGCAGAGCTGAAGAGGTCGAACACGCGGTCATCGTCGCTCCCGCTCCTTACGCAGTTCCTCTAGAATGAGCGCCCTTAGGTCTTTCTGAAGGCGCGCCATGATTCGCCACCCCGCTGTCGCCGGCCGGTTCTACCCTGATCAGCCCTCGGAACTAACGAAACAGGTGCAGTCATTTTGTTCCGGCGTCGCCCCCGCGGATCGGCACAAGGCGCTCGCCTGCATCGTGCCTCATGCGGGCTACCGATATTCCGGGCACGTCGCCGGCGCGGTTTATGCCCGGCTGGATTTGCCGTGCCGTTTTCTTCTGCTCGGCCCGCGGCATTTCCCGCGCGGCGAGCCCCAAGCGATTTTGTCGGAAGGGGCCTGGCGCACGCCGCTCGGTCTTGCGGAGATTGACGCTCCGCTGGCCGCTGAATTGAAGAAAACGTGTCCGGCATTGGTCGATGACCAAGTCGCGCACCGCGATGAGCACGCGCTGGAGGTGCAGCTTCCTTTCCTGCAAACGCTTGTCGGCGATTTCCGCTTTGTGCCAATCGCCCTGGGCACGCATGATTACTCGGCCCTGGAATCTTTGGGCGAAGCGATCGCATCGGTTGTGGCGCGCAGCACCGAGCCGGTCTTGATCATCGCCAGCTCCGACATGAATCACTACGAGTCGGATCAGATCACGCGCGTCAAGGATCGCATGGCGCTGGATCGCGTGATGGCCCTCGATGCGCGTGGCTTGCTTGAAGTTGTGCGACGGGAGGGAATCACGATGTGCGGCGTAGGACCAGCGGTCAGTATGCTAATCGCAGCGCGGCTCCTGGGTGCGAAGCACGTCGACCTGATTCGCTACGCCACATCAGGCGATATTAGCGGCGATTACGACGAGGTGGTCGGCTACGCCGGAGCCATCGTGGAGTAATTCCGAAGGCTTACTGAGTTTGTGAGGCGCGGATGCGTTCCGCCAGAGCACGTGCGCGGCCGCGCGCTACATCGACGAGGCGCGAATCCGCGGCAATCGCATCGAGCACCGGCAGTAGACGCTCCGGCTCCGGCAGAATGCGCTGATTGAGGTGCATTTCGAATTGACTGATCGCGTCGTTCACGCCCAGGTGGTCATATTTCAGCCGGTGTTGCAGCAGATCGGCATCCTCGACTTGCTGGGCCAGGCCTTCGAAGATGGACTGCAATTGAGTTGCTGAGTGGTTGATTGTGTAGTTGTACTGCGCCTCGTGGACTTCCCCACCCTTCTCATAACGAAACGTCTTCTGGCCCAAATCGGCTACTTTGCGGTGCACATCAAGATCAGCGTGATCGAAATTGCGCAGTTCGCCAGCGAGAGAAAACACCTTGGCGCGCACAGGTGCGCCGATGTCGAAAGGCTGAGGGGCAGGATCTTCGCTCGACTGGCGAATGTCGTAGGTCGCGGGACCATCTTCGCTTACTTTGATTTCGATGAACTCCGGCGAGCTGTTCTTGAAGATGCGACGATACGTGAGCGTCGCGCCATTCGCCGCATGCATCGCAGCGGCTAGGAACACCGCGAAAACGAGACCGACGAATGCTCTTAAGAGCATCCGCAAAAAAGCAGATCCCTCACCCCCGTTCGGCAAATGCGGCCGACCGGGTTCGGGATGACTGCGATACTTGCTTATAGCAAGAGTTTCGCGCTGACTCATGACAAGGAGGGGATGCGGCGACTCGGCCCCGGGTTGCGGCGGCGGGAACTGGCGCCCGGCGCGTTGAAGACTGCAGTTTGCACGGCAAGCCGCCGGCGCGATTCCGCCATCTGCACGTGGCAGAGAGCAACGGCAAGCGCGTCCGCCGCGTCGGCTGGCTCCGGCGTTTCGCCGAGGCCGAGCAGCGCCCGCACCATTTGCTGCACCTGCTCCTTGCCGGCGTGCCCATAGCCGGCCACGACCGCTTTGACCTCACGAGGCGAGTAGCTGAAGCTGGCTAGCCCCGCCTGCGCCGCGGCCAACAAAACCACGCCACGCACTTCCGCGAGCCGCAAAGCCGTTTTCATATTGAGCGCGGTGAAGACGGATTCGAGGGCAATCTCGTCCGGCGAGAATTCGCGGATGAGTTCCGCGATCAGGGCGTGTATCTCCCGCAGATGCGATGCGGCCAAACCGTCATCCTCGCGGCGCGTCTTGGGACGCAGCGCACCGAAACGCAGCATGCGGCAGTTGCGGCCGTCGCTTTCGACGATCCCGTATCCCGTCGCGCCCGCGACGGCTGGGTCCACGCCGAGCACGCAGAGTGACCGGCCGTTTTCTTGGGTGGTTAGAGACACCGCGGAGAGTTTACGGCGCTCGCAAACGTCTGGCCAGGGTTTTTCGCGCCGCAGCTACACAAAGGCACCAGTCAGCGGCTAGCCGGCGGAGAGAACAGCCAATTCCTTTTCGTCGATATCGAAGTTGGCGTAGACGTGTTGCACGTCATCGTGCTCTTCGAGCGCTTCCACCAGCCGGAGCATCTGCCCTGCCGGCGTGCCGGTGAGCTGCACGTAATTCTGCGGCACCCAGGCTACCTCAGCCGACGCGGGCGTAATCCCCGCTTTGGTGAGCGCCTCGCGCACCGGTTCGAACGCTTCGGGTGGGGTCAGCACTTCCCACTCCGAGCCATCGTCGCGCAGGTCCTCGGCGCCGGCGTCGAGCACGATCGAAAGCATCTTGTCTTCGCTCGCCTGTTCCTTCGGAACAACGAGCTGGCCCTTGCGGTGGAACATCCAACCGACCGCTCCGGTTTCGGCCAGGTTGCCGCCGTTCCGGCCGATCAGGTGCCGAAGCTCGCTAACGACGCGGTTGCGGTTCGTGGTGACCACCTGGATGATCATGCCCACACCGCCCGGCCCGTATCCCTCAAAGTTCACTTCCTCGTACTGCTCGCCCTCGAGCTGCCCCGTGCCGCGCTGGATCGCGCGTTCCACGTTTTCATTAGGCATGTTCTCGGACTTGGCTGAGGAGATTGCAGAGCGCAACCGCGGGTTGGTATTCGGGTCGCCGCCGCCAATGCGCGCGGCGATAGTGATTTCCCGGATGATCTTGGTGAAGGCTCGCCCGCGCTTCGCGTCGGTGGCAGCCTTCTTGTGTTTAATTGTGGCCCATTTAGAATGCCCAGACATGCAGGTGCCTCGTTGTTCGCTCTAGGAGATTTGCTTCGGCGCGACCCTCCGGAGACCGTCCCGGGCCGCTGGCCTGGCTTTTTGCCCGGCCAGTTTAGCACAGCACGGTTAAATACGGGCTGCAAGTGGGGTCAGCCCCGATTTCGACGGGCAATCAAGACCGGGCGCTTGCGGCCACCGCGAGCAGGGTCGGGGACCGTTGCCAAGTTCGTGGCTTGCAACTTGCCAACTAGTAGATTTTCCTGAAACTCGGTGTGAAAATTATCAGTCGCAGGGAGGGGTCTCGACCGTATGCCTAGTTTCTGTACGCATCCCGCGTGCAAGGGCACCGTGCCGCACGTCCTGGAGTCCACCACAGGGCTGTGCGTGATGCATTTCACCTTGAAGATCGAGGCGGAGTGCGCGGAGATGCGGCGGGAGACCGTCCTGGGTCGAGCTACGCACGAGCGCCAAGTCGAGATTATTCGTTACATCTCCGAGCATGGAGAATTGCTGGCTCGTACGGCCACCAGTGGCATGCACCTGAGCGATGAACTCAAAGCCCGCATTCTGAACACTTTCCTGACGTTGATGAACCTCCGCGAGAACTTGGATCGGGCCGCGCTACGCCAACCTGTGGGCCGCACCGGCGCTGCTAAATCTTAGACAAGCTGCTTATCAGTCCCCGCGTTTCAAACTGGCACAAACTACGGGTGCGGGCTGAACTTGCGGCCCCCGTCAAAATTGTAGGGCGTTAAGCACCCAGGTAGCGGGCGTAAAGCGACCGCGCGACGGCAGGATCCCGGGTGCCTTTGATGATTGCCCGCCCGTCGGCAAAAACGGTGACTTCGTAGGGCGGCACTCGGAAGCGGAGCAAAAATTCATTGTGTCGCACCTCGCCTCCGCCAGCCGCGAGGTTGCGGCCCAACTCGGCCAGATTCAAGCGACGCCGGCGCTCGTGAATCTGCACCGAATCGCGGCCACACATCGTAACGTGGGGTTGCGCCTCGCCGGTGAGATAGCGGAAATCGTGCCTGGCACAAGCCCGGCAGTCGGCGCGGCGCGCCACTCGAACTGCCTGGGTCCGCCCGGTCCAGATGTCAAACGAGTGAAGGCGATCATCGAGCGGCTGCCTCTTCCCTAGGAGGAACTTGAGCGCCAGGGCCGCTTCGAATGACGCAACCACCCCGGCGGCAGGGCCGAGCACTCCCACAGTGTCGCAGGTGGCCTCTGTACCCGGTGCTGCCGTAGTGGAGAGACCGGGCTGTCCCGTAGCCTCGCCAGCATGGGCCTCATTCGAACTCCTGGGCTCCTCAGATTCGGAAAGGCAGGCTAGGCAAGCTGTTTCTCCTGGACGGATCAGCATGGACACACCATAGCTCGCGACGACCGCGGCATAGACCCACGGCACAGACCGTTTCACCGCGAAGTCGTTGACCAGAAGGCGGGTTTCGAAATTGTCGCTGCCGTCCAGCAGGAGCGGGAAACCACTCAACAGTTCTTCAGCGTTTCTGGCGTCCAGATCCGCAACCACGCCTTCGACTTTCACATCCGAATTGATGTTCGAAAGCCTTCGTTCGGCTGCGACCGCCTTGGGCAGGGCATCCAGGGCGTCGGATTCCTCGAACAGGGTCTGGCGCTGTAGGTTCGACTCTTCGACAAAATCGCGGTCGACGATGCGAAGCCGCCCGACACCACCCCGGACCAGCAAGTTAGCCAGAGCCGTGCCGAGCGCGCCGCAACCGACGATGGCGGCAGAGGAGGCGCGTAGCCGCTCCTGCCCTTCTTCCCCGATTTCGGCGAAGAGAATCTGCCGGGAATAGCGTTCGCGGGTTTTGGGATCCATGTCCTGAATTCTGCCTCCGGCCAAGGGAACGGAGCGACTCGCCCAGCGTTTGGCCTCGTTCCGCGTCCCGATCCGGGCAGCTCGTCACAATGATACCCGAAGGAAGCGTTCGAACCTGAACGTTCGAACAGGCCTCGAAAAGGGGCGCGAACTTCCCGAAATAGAGCAACGCGGCTATGTTAACCTGTCGTCACAGTGAGTGATGATGGTGAACTCTGTCCGTGCGCGGCTGGCTGGCCGGATTGGAGCCGCGATATTGTGCCTGGTTGGCCTCTCAATTCGGGCGCACGCGGCCCCTGCTGACGCCGCGACGCAACTGCAAGGCCAGCGCGTCACGGATGTTCGCGTCGTAGGCGAATCCGGGGACGTCATCGAAGACAACCCCGGCGGCGTCGCGCTGCAAGCGGGGATGCCCTTTAGCGTCGATGCCGAGCGCGAAACTCTCCGGCAGCTCTACCGCACCGGGCGCTACTCCGATCTGGTCGCGGAGGTAATGCCGGCCGGCGGAGGCGTACAGCTTGCCTTCATTGCGCAACAGAATTATTACGTCAGCCGCGTCCAGGTTCTTGGCCTCAAAGAGCCACCGAGCGATACACAAGCCGTCTCCGCTCTGGGCTTTTCTCTAGGAGCCACTTTCCACGAATCGGATATGTCTCCGGCGCTCGCTCGCCTACGAACGATGCTCGAAGACGACGGCCTCTATCAGGCCACGGTCAGTTATCAGCTATCTCCCCGGCCAGACACGCGGCAGATGGACATCACGGTGCGGGTCGTGCCTGGCCTTCGCGCGCACGCAGGAAATCTACAATTTGTAAATGAGACGCCGTTTTCCGAGGATGAGCTACGAGGGAAGCTTGGCCTCAAGTCCAAGACCGAAATCACCTCGGAACGGCTCGATCACGACACCGAACGCGCACGCAAATGGCTGACCGATCGCGGCTACCTTGGCGCTCGCGTTTCCATCATGCGCGGCTCCTATGACAAGGCGAGCAATCAGCTTCCGCTCGAGGTCCATTTCTTCGCTGGCCTGAAGGTCCTAGTCCAGGTGAGCGGCGCGAAGGTCGCCACACGTACCCTTCGTAGGCTGCTGCCCATCTACGAAGAAGGGGCGGTGGACGACGACCTGTTGCAGGAGGGCCGCCGCAACCTGCGCGATTTCTTTCAGGGCGAAGGTTACTTCGACACCGACGTGAACTACGTCACCGATGCACCGAATACGGCGCCGGCTCCGGATGTGGCAGCAGTTCCCGCGAACGGTCCTATACTCGCAGGTTCGGAGACCATTACTTATCAGATCGAACGGGGGGCGCGTAGGCGCCTGGTCGGAATCAGCTTCTCCGGCAACAAATACTTCAATGATGACCTTCTGCGAACACGCGTAAAGATTCAGTCAGCCGGCTTCGCCACGCCAGGCCGTTTTAGCAGTGCGCAGATGACGAGCGATATCGCGTCCATCACCGATCTTTACCAGGCTAACGGCTTCCGGTCCGTGCACGTCAACGGCGAAGTGCAGCAAAACTATCAGGGCAAGAGCGAAAACCTCTTCGTGCATTTCGAAGTGCAGGAAGGGCCGCAAAGCCGCGTGGAAAGCCTGGCGATTGAGGGCAATAAAGCTCTCAGCACGCCGGAGTTGTTGCGCGTAATCGGCTCAGCCGCCGGCCAGCCTTATTCCGACTTCAATGTGGCGGGCGACCGCGACAACGTGCTGGCGCTTTACTACGATCAAGGCTTCCCGGCGGCGCGCTTCACGTCCTCGGTACAAGAGTTGCCCGCTTCCTCTTCCTCCGACGGCCCGCGTGTTCAGCTGGTCTACCACGTTGACGAGGGCTCGCAACTCCGAGTCGCGCGCGTTCTGATCAACGGATACGAGCACACGCGCCCGGGTGTCATTTCGCGCGAAGTGCAGATCGAAGCTGGGAAACCGCTAAGCGAGGGCGCCGTTGTCGAGACGCAGAGGCGCCTTTACAACCTGGAAATTTTCAATCGCGTGCAGATAGCGCCGCAGAATCCCGAAGGAAGCGATTCGAATAAGACGGTTGATGTTCTCGTTGAAGAGGCGCGCCGCTACACGATCGCGTACGGCCCAGGGCTGGAGGTGCAACGGCTCGGCAGCGCCTCTTCGGGCCCGGTCGCCGAGCCTCTCCGCTTCAGTCCGCGGGGCACCTTCGAATTTACCAAGCTCAACCTCACGGGCCGGGCAGACTCGCTTTCCTTCAAAGCCCGCGCCAGCACGCTGCAAGGACGTGCCCTGGTCAGCTATTCGTATCCGGACTTCCTGGGTCAGCCGAAACTCTCACTGCTGCTAACCGGTCTGTACGACAAGACCCGCGACGTTCTCACATTTACTTCCACTCGCGGTGAGGGCTCGGCCCAGCTAACGGATAAAGTAACGCCAACCACTCAACTGCTCTTCCGCTACGTGTACCGCCACGTGCTGGCCAGCGATTTGCAAGTTGCACCGGAAGAGATCCCCCTGTTCAGCCAGCCGACGCAAGTCTCTTTCTTCAGTGCCACTTGGGTGCGCGACCGCCGGGACAATGCGGCCGACCCGAGCCGCGGCAACTACAATACGGTTGACATCGATTATGCAAGCAAGTCCATTGGGTCGAGTG
>Ga0187821_10000487_pt1 | contig 10375 bp, 11 predicted proteins | sample NC_wetland_sal_i_20_FD_132442 | JGI IMG/M metagenome (GOLD analysis project Ga0187821, IMG submission 132442) | Wetland sediment microbial communities from Neuse River Estuary, North Carolina, USA - SourceSoil_1 | ecosystem: Environmental > Aquatic > Freshwater > Wetlands > Sediment | place...
CCTGCCAGGTTTCGGCCCAGGACGGCGCTTCGACCTTCGTCTGCTCCGTCTGCGGGGCATGGGCGGCCTGGGGGACCATTGCCGCGCGGGGCGAAGGCACGGCGCGGAGGACCGTGAGCGCCGCGACTACTTCGTCGAGCGTGTCGGCTTCCGCGACTACGCGATCGGGCAAGGTCGTGCCAAAGAGGCGGCCGAGCCGAACGAGAAGCTCTACGCGCTCGAGGCTGCCCAGGCCTAGGTCGCGATCGAGTTTGGCGGAGCCGCGCACGATGGCGTGCGCGGAAGGGCTTCCGAGTTCGACGAGCAACTCGCGCGCGATCGCGAGAACTTGCGCCTCGACGGAAGAGCGATCTGGTTGTCGCGCTTGGGTGGCCACGGCTGAACGTTAGGAAGGTTCTGGCGCGCTTTGGAAGCGCGCCTTATCGTCAGGCTATCACGCGCCTGCAGGCCCTTCAATCACGGGCGGTTGGGGACGGTGGCACCGCGCGAGGGCCAGCGAAAATGCACCGAAGTACGGAAGTACTGGACAGGTGGGACCATCGATTCATAGACGCTGCACGAGGCTCTGGGCAAAATGACATCGTGTTCGACGTGATGCGGTTCGCGGGAGTTCTGGTGGTTGCCCCCCACCCGGAACAAGCCCTGAGTAGCGGCCGGATCAAGTTGCGACACCGTTTCTCCTCCGTATAGCCCAAGCCCCCGAGCGGCCGTCCCCCCCAAACGGCCGCTCGGTCTTCCCCCTAAAAACAGGCCAGAAGCTTCGCCCTTCTAAAAGACCCGCTCACTACGCCGATCGGTTACGCCGGGCTGGTTGGTTTCATCATCGATGATTGCCTTCCTGCCCTTCGCAAAACCGGCGAAGGACGGGGCACCCGCAAAGGCGGGGTTTCGCCCATTGTCGGCGTTTGCTCTCAGACCGGTCTCCTAAAGACCAGCAGACAAACTGCGGAGGATCTTGATCGAACGGGAACTATGCGGGGACGGCCCGGCAGCCCGTGTTGAGTTGGGCTGCCGGGCGAAACTTTGTGTCTGCTCGCGGCTTATCGGCCTAGCGGGGACGGCCCGCTGGCCGATAACCTCCCAGCGAACGCGGGCGCATGCGTAGCCGCGGTTGCAGAGGCGGGGGAACGTTGTGCATCGGTTCGCGGCAGTTGCTGCAGCGGTCGTCGGGGCTGACGTCGGCTCTTAGCCAAAGTCCGCGGGCCTGACATTCGGGATTGATGCACTGCACCGTCCAGCCTGGAAGGTATTGCAACCAGTCCCCCTTTCGAGACGAGCTCTGAGAGTGCTGGCCGTCTCGTTTGATTGCGCGGATTCTGCGCTGACGGACTTGTGGTGTCAAGCAGAAACACACTAGGTATGGGGGTGCGTTTTCCACAGCGCTTAGCGAACTGTGAGAGGTGGTGGTTTACTCGATTGGAACGGAAGCAGAGGGATTCCTCCGCGCCATGGCGGCCGTCCCGCAGGAGCGGGACGGAAGAAAAGGCTGGCCGCCATTCCGGTCGGAATGACATGACTTGGGCTTTCGGCTCTGGAACAGCAACGCGTAATTACCCCACGACACATGAGCTGAGTGCTAAGGGAACGGCCCAACGAACACCGACACGAAAAGCCGCCCTGTGGCTATTCGAGTCAGTTGACGACTTGCGCCTTGCTGGCGCGTGCGCCATACTCCGCGCACCGTGAGGTCAGTCGAATCGTCGGACCGATGAGGCGCTCGTTTAATCCTGGTTTCTTTGTGGTTTGCGTTCTGCTGGCCGGCACTTTTTCGGTGATGTTCGCGCAGAGCGCTTTTGGAAAACCGCGGCAGGACTCGTCAGGGCAAACAGCGGGAGCACAGCAGCAATCGAGCTACGGCTATTCCCTCCCCCCGGACCGGGCTGCGAAAGCAATCCGATATGCCCAGGTGCGCCACCGCTTGTACTTCGTGGAAGTCGTATATGAACCGATTTTGCTTTTGCTCTTTTTGAAGTGGCGGGTGGGGCCGGGGCTTCGCGATCTTGCCGAAAAGGCGGGACGCAGCCGCTTCCTGCAGGCACTGATTTTCGCGCCCTTGTTTCAGCTCGCGCTCGGCGTTCTCATGCTTCCGACGAGCGTCGTCGGCCACTGGCTTTCTCGCGCCTACGGGCAATCCATTCAAGGCTGGGCGTCATGGGCTTGGGATTGGACTAAGAGCGAAGTGATTGCGCTGGCCGTCGGTACGTTTCTCATCTGGCTTCTCTACGCGGGAATTCGAGCCAGTCCAAAACGCTGGTGGCTGTATGCGTGGTTCGTTTCCTTACCGATCATCGTGACCGCGATCTTTCTGGTCCCGCTGGTGATCGAGCCTCTCTTCTTTCACTTCGACCCGCTTGCCGCGACGCAGCCCCAACTGGCTGCTCAACTCGAACGGGTCGTGATGCATGCGGGGCAAGAAATTCCTGAAAGCCGCATGTTCGAGATGCAGGCCAGCAGCAAACTCAACACGCTGAACGCATACGTGACTGGGCTGGGCGCTTCATCACGGGTGGTGGTTTGGGATACCACGATCGCGCGCATGACGACGCCGGAAATTGTTTTTGTCTTCGGGCATGAAATGGGCCATTACGTCCTCGGACATATCCGCGACGGGATCATCTTCGCCGCGGCAATGCTGTTTTTTTGCCTGTTCGCCGGATTTCACCTTTTTAGCGGCGCGCTGCATCGTTGGGGCACAAATTGGGGCATTCGTGGCCCGGATGACTGGGCTTCTTTAACTGTTTTGTTCCTACTCGTTGCCGTTCTTAGTTTCGTGATTACACCCGTCGACAGCGCCTACAGCCGCCATCTGGAACATCAGGCCGACCAATACGGCCTCGAAGTGGTGCACGGCATCATTCCCGACGTTCCGGAGGTAGCCGCGCAATCGTTTCAGATCCTCGGCGACGTCGATCTGGAGGAACCTTCGCCGTCCTGGCTGGTGAAAATCTGGTTCTACGATCATCCTCCGATCGCCGAGCGTATTCTCTTCGCACGCACCTACAACCCGTGGGCGAAGGGCGAATCTCCCGAGTTTGTGAAGTGACGCAATCTAATCTCTGGCCGCGTTCAAACCTCGCGCGGCGTCAATAAGACGGAAAGGAAGGTCCACTTTGAGAATGCTTTTGTTCGGACTGATTGCGATATTGTTTTTCGCCGCAAGGCCCGGATTCGCGCAGGAGCAAGCGGTGGCCGTCAACACCGTTTCACTTCCAGCGGCTGCCTCTTCGGCTTATGGCGTGCGCGAAGGCCGCACGTTTTTCCCCCACCATTGGATTCGCGGCCATGCCGATTTCGAAGTCGCAGCGCCGCACAACGAACCCGATATGAGCCGCTGTTCCCAGGCGCCAGCCGCGCAGTTTGGCGGCGCGAGTTCGCCTTGCACGGCGTACGCGCGCTGGATGCTCAGCGGTTACGTGGAAATTCAGCCGATTGGGCGCACGTTTCTTCGGCACGTCTTTCTGACGTATACGCCCCGGTTCTTCTTCGGGCGAAATGTGCCGCAATACAGTTACACGGCGTCTTTCGAACCGATTTCTGACGAGAGAATCCTGGGACTCGGCGTGGAACTGCCAAAGCATTTCGAATTCCGCGTGGCTTCACACCGTGTGGACTGGTTGGGACGCTACCGGCAGTTCCTGGGACCGGCGGACCTCCTTACAAAGCCTCCGCTGGGTAATTACTCAACGCTCGGGCTGCGCTGGAATTTTGGCGGCTGGGGTCACGCTGAGGAATAAAGCGCGAATCAGCGATGGGTCGCGGGGAGAAGCTGAAGGTTCAGCACAGGTCTGCGATCAACTCGATGGCGTCGATTACGCCTATCACGGCGGCGTCGATTGGGGAATTTGGCCGGCCAACGGCCGTCATCGCGGCGAATCCTTCCATCGCTAGGAGGACCCGGTCGCCGACTCCGGCGTCCACCGAGTCGAGCGCGAGGATCGGTTCGCCGCGGTCACTTTCGTCGAGATTCAGCGGCTGGACTACGAGAATTTTTCGACCATGGTGAGAGGGCGCCTTGTGAGTCGCCACAACGTCGCCGATGACTCGTCCGATGAGCATGACGCGACAGTTTCAGCTGGCTTTCTGCTCCCAGGTCGAGCCCGCGATATTCACGCGGTCCACGATACCGACAATCGTTGCCTCGGTCGGAACCGCACCACCGGAAAATGCCAGAGCCGCCTCGCGACCGCGGCACCAATAAATGGTTTCGCCCGCGCCTGCGCCGACCACGTCCAGCGCTACGAGCGGCCTGCCCTTATCACGGCCGCGGCGGTCGAGCGGCTGGACGATGAGCAGGCGCTGCCCCTCGAGCGAGGGGTTCTTTACGGTGCAAACTACGTTGCCGATGATGCGTCCGAGAAACATGGCGGGTGCGCCGCGCTGATTTGCGCAGCTCTACTTCCTCCGAACGGCGGCGAGTTCGCGCTCGTGCTGCGCGTCGAGATTGATACTGTCAACCACTCCTATGATCGCGGCATCGACGGGGCGGTCTTTGCAATCGGCTGCAAGACGCGCAGCGCTCCCTGAAACGATCAGCACTTGTTCCCGGAAACCGGCATCCACTGTGTCCACGGCTATGAGGTAGCCGGATTCGTCCGCGCCTTCGGGGGAGATCGGCTTCACGATGAGCAGCTTGCAGCCTTCCAGGCGCGAGTCCTTTCGCGTCGAAACAACTGTGCCAACGATGCGCGCCAGGATCATTCGAGACGACTAACCGTGCGTTGCCGCGGCAGCGGCTGACTTACCAATCGGCAGGGCGTCTTCGAGCGACTGGTGCGGACGCGGAATGACGTGAACGGCGACCAGTTCACCGACTCGGCGCGCGGCGGCAGCGCCGGCGTCGGTGGCGGCCTTGACGGCGGCAACATCTCCACGCACGAGCGCGGTGACGTAGCCGGAGCCAATTTTCTCCCAGCCCACGAGCGTGACTTTTGCGGCCTTCACCATTGCGTCCGACGCCTCGATCATCGCCACAAGCCCGCGCGTCTCGATCATGCCCAGTGCTTCACCCATTCGTCATCCTCCGCCGTGCCGACTCAATCTCGAATTCGTGCCTAGGAGCGCTGCGCACGCGCCTCGCGAACAGCCTCTTCGATGAGCGATTCCAGCTCTTCTCGCGTCATGCTGACGCGTTTGGAAACAGAAACGTCTGATGTAACAGGGCATGCCGTGTTGAGCTGTGACGCCGTCGTCGTGCCGTATCTGGCCCGGGCTGCGAGCAATTTTTCCACATCGCCGCCAGAAAGCAAGGATTCTTTCCCCAGCAGCTCGGTGACGAGAGAAACCTGCGCGAAATGTTCCACAGTTTCCATGCGGAAAAAAGCGGTGAGCAAATCCTGGCCATAGGTGACGACGCCGTGATTGGCCATCAGCAGCGCGTCGCTGCCCTGCACAAATGGCGCGAGCGCATCGAGGAGCTCGGGGGTACCGGGCGTGCCGTACGGAGCCACGGGAATGCAGCCGAGGGAGAGCACAACTTCGCTGATGATTGCTTTGTTCAGTGGGAGGCGCGCGGCGGCATAGCCTGTGGCCGTTGGCGGATGGGCGTGACAGACCGCATAAATGTCCGGCCGCCGCTGATAAATCAGGAGGTGCATGGCTAATTCCGACGAGGGCGAGCGGCTGCCTGCGATGCGCTTGCCTTTCATGTCGGTGATCACCAGATCTTCCGGAGTCATCATGCCTTTGCAGATGGCCGTGGGAGACGTGAGGATGCGCGAGGGATCGAGCCGCACGGAAATGTTTCCGTCGGTCGCGGCAACGAAGCGGCGGGCATAAACCCAGCGGCCGACGGCGCAGATGTCCTTGCGGTGCTCGTCTTCCGTTTTCAGGTGGCCTGGTGTGACGGTGTCTTCGATCATCTCGCTGGCGCTCGGCTTCTCCTATGCGTAGATCCCGCGCAATTTCAAGACGACGGCTACGCGGTCAATCGCGAGCATGTAGGCGGCGGTGCGGTTGCTGACGCCGTGCTTTTCGGCGTAGCCGATCACGTCGTCAAAGCTGCGCTCCAAAATATCCTTGAGCCGGTCATTCACCACGTTTTCGCGCCAGAAGAAGCCCTGGCGGTCCTGCACCCATTCGAAATAGCTGACGGTGACGCCGCCGGCATTCGCCAATATGTCCGGAACAACGAAGATGCCCATGCGGTCGAGTTCCTCGTCGGAGTAGGCGGTCGACGGGCCATTGGCGCCCTCGCACAAAATGCGAGCCTGCAATTTTTTAACGTTCGCCGAGGTGATCTGATTCTCGACCGCCGCCGGAAGGCAGATGTCGCACGGCTGGAAGAGTATGTCCTGGGCGCTCATGCGGGCGCCACCGGCCGGAAAATCCGGAAGCGGCTTATGCTGCTGATACACCCAGTCGAGGACTTTGGGCACGTCGAAGCCGGCCTCGTTGTAGAGGCCGCCATTGATGTCCGCCAAGCCTACAATTTTGTAGCCCGCCTGATGCAACAGCTTCGCAGATACGGAGCCGACATTTCCGAATCCTTGAATGGCGACGCGCGTCTGTTCGCGCTTGAGGCCAAATTTCGCCAGCGTTTTGTCGCAGGCAATCAGCAAACCGCGGCCTGTCGCGTCGTGGCGTCCGTATGAACCTCCCATCGTGACGGGCTTGCCGGTGACGACTCCAGTCGTGGTGTGGCGCTTATGCATGGAATATGTATCCATGATCCAAGCCATCACCTGCTCATTGGTTCCGAGGTCCGGCGCTGGGACGTCGATTTCGGGGCCGAACCAGTCGGTGAGTTCAGCCGTGTAGCGCCTAGTGATGCGCTCGAGTTCGCCGCGCGATAGCTTCGCAGGATCGCAAATCACGCCGCCCTTCGCGCCACCGAACGGAATGTTCACGACCGCGCATTTCCAGGTCATCTCGCTGGCGAGCGCGCGGACTTCATCGAGCGTCACATTGGGCGCATAGCGAATGCCGCCCTTGCACGGCCCACGAACGCGCGAGTGATGCACGCGATAACCGATGAAAACTTCCAGCTGGCCGTTGTCAAGCGTCACCGGAATATAGACGGTAATTTCCTTATCCGGATAGCGCATGAAGCGGTAGACGCCATCGTCCGGTCCGAGTCCCAGTTTCTTGGCGGCGACTTCGAAGCGCGCTTCCGCCGACGCGTAGACGTTCAGTTCGTTATGCGGAGAAAAAGTGGCCACGGACCCTCCTGCTCGTGGGATGAAATCCGCGCCGGTGATGGTGAAGTGCTTCCAGTGGAATTTCGGCGAAGTGCAAGTGGGTCACGCGTCCGTTTCGGGAACACCGCGAGTATACGAACCCGCGCGCAGCCGCGCAAGGCGGCCTCACCACTCTTTACGGGCTCTTTATCGGAGAGCTAGCGACCTGGATCGTTCCGGACGAACTCTTCGATCAGCAGCTTAGCCAAACGGTTCGGGTCATGGCGGATCACGCCGTTGGTTTCGACCAGGCTGTCGAAAACACAGCGCAAGCCGAGACGCTGCAACTCTTTCAGCTGCGCATCCACCGGTTCGGAGCCCTTGCTGCGATAGCGCCGCGCCACGTCCGCGCCGACGGGCTTGTTATTGACGATGATCCAATCCACGAGCTTCCGTCCAGCGTGGCGGTGGATCGCTTTCACGTGGTCCACGAGAGTGTAGCCGCGGGTCTCGCCGGGCTGCGTCATGATGTTGGAGATGTAGACACGCGTGGCCGGCGATTTTTCGATGGCTTCCGCTACGCCACAAACGAGCAGGTTGGGGATGACGCTGGTGTAGAGCGATCCCGGCCCTAAAACGATCAGATCCGCCGAGGCAATTGCCTCAAGTACTTCGGGCAGCGGCTTGGCGTTTCGAGGCGTAAGTCGCACGCGACGGATAGGCATCGGGGTGGCACCGATGCGAGATTCTCCCGTGAGAATCTTGCCGTTTTCGAGCACGGCTTCGAGTGTCGTCAGTTGGTTCGTCGATGGGAAAATGCGGCCGCGAATCGCCAATACTTCACTGCTGACCCGCACCGCGCGCGTGAAATCGCCGGTGACGTGGCTGAGGGCCGTCAGGAAAAGATTGCCGAAGCTGTGTCCGCGCAGTCCGCGTCCGGCGTGAAAGCGATACTGGAACAGGCGGCCCATCAACGCTTCGTCCTGCGAGAGCGCTACAAGACAGTTCCGGACGTCGCCCGGTGGCAGCATGCTGTACTCGCGGCGGAGTCTGCCGGAGCTGCCGCCGTCGTCACTTACAGTGACGACAGCGACGAGGTCATGCAGCGGATAGCGCGCCGCATCTTCGGGGCGCGGCGCGACGTACTCCTTGATTCCGCGCAGCAGAGTGGATAGGCCCGTGCCTCCGCCAATTGCGACCAGCCTTGCGGGGGCCTTGCGTGGAGTGGATGAATCTGGCAAAGAAACGACCAGCTAATTGCCGGAACCCTCGCGGTCCGGATACAAAAGTTCTGTAAACCTGGGGTCTTCCTGGAGAAAAGCGAAATCCTCGTCGTTCCTGGCATGGTAGCGATTTTCAGGACGAAGCTGAATCGCCAGCTTCAAATTTTCCATGGCCGAATCGGCCTCGCCCGTGAGGCAGTCAAGCGCCGCCATCGCGTAGATCACATAGTCGGCTTTTGGCGCCAGCTTTCGCGCTCTCAGGAGATGCGTCCGGGCGTCGTCCCAGCGACCCATATTCATCATGGCTACGCCGTGCTGATAGTGCTCTTCAGGCGTTTTGGGGGACGGAGCTTCAGTGGGCTTCAGGCGCTGTTCGACGATGCGCAAATGGACACGGGCGCGATCGGCAAACTCACGGTTCGGCCCCGTCAGGACCTTCTCGAAGACTACCTTAGCCTTGGCGTATTTCTGCTCCTGGAACTGTTGCAAAGCCTCCTCGTACAGCTTGCGCTGCTCCTCGAGGGCAGGATCGACCAGAATCTGGGGATGACGGGCCTTGCCAGGCTTTGAGGCTAAGTCTTTTTGTTTCATGGGACTGGGTCGCCCGCCAGAAGGGCCGGTTCCCCCTGTGGCCCTGCTCCGGTTCGTCTTTCGGGACGGACTCACCGGGGCGGAGTCTAGCAAAGCTGTCTCGAAGCGTCAACCGGCGCGCTCCGGTGTGTACCAAATGCGACACAAGGCCAATATCGCACTCGCGCCGGGGAGTTTTTTCCCTGGACACGCGCCTTCCGCTTCGGAATTGGACACGTGTGGGCCCTATGCTATAAGTAAATTCCCGGGGTTCCGGGTCAACCTGTGCCTTTCATCAACTTTCCCGCACGCGAGATCAACTGCAAACTGGTCTACTACGGACCCGGTTTGGGCGGCAAGACCGCCAATTTGCAATGGATTTATGACAATACCGGCAACGGCCAAAAGGGAAAGATGATCTCCCTGGCGACGGAAACTGATCGCACGCTGTTCTTCGATTTCCTCCCGCTCGATCTTGGCACCGTCCGCGGCTTCAAGACCCGCCTGCACCTTTACACCGTGCCGGGCCAAGTCTTTTATGAAGCCAGCCGCAAGCTTATTTTGAAGGGCGCGGATGGCGTGGTGTTTGTAGCCGACTCTCAGGAGGAGCGTCTCGACGCCAACCTTGAGACACTGGAAAATCTCCGCGAGCATCTCAAGGAACACAATCTCGATTTCAATTCGATTCCGTACGTGCTGCAGCTGAACAAGCGCGACTTACCCAACGTTCTCAGCGCCGAAGACCTGAAACGGCAATTGCAAGCGAAGAACGAACCCATTGTAGAAGCGGTGGCCGTCAGCGGCAGCGGTGTATTGGAGACCCTTCGCGAAGTTGCCAAACTCGTTCTTACCGAATTGAAAAAGGGCGCTTAAGACACAGTTCCTGGTACACAGGACAGGAGTTCTGCAGAGGAACATTCATAATTGGCGTGGCTTGGCAGTGTTCGTCCCCCCTTCCTATACTTTTCGTACCGAATAAAGGATTCTACGACCGAATTGAGCGCGGCTATGGACTTGCCTCCAGAGGATTCCACTACGAACATGTTCTCGGACGTTCCGGCGGAAGCGCAGCTCGAAGAAGTTCGGGCGCAGCTAAGACAACTGGAGCGGCGGGATTGGTGGCTGTGGTCGCTGGCGATCGTCGTGATGCTGCTTTTGACGGTCGCGGTGGTTTCGCTCAGCTTTCCTGACTTGCTGAAGGTTGACGATCCATTTTTTCAGTTCAGCTTGAACCAGTCGGTGCGCGGGCTGATTGGGCTCGTGCTTCTCTTCAACACCTACACGATCTATCAGCAATGGATGATCAAGCGCCTGCGGAAACAGTTCTGGCAGCAACTAGAAGCAATGGGCCAGCTTCGAGTTCGGGCGGAGGAGTTTCATAAGCTGGCAACGACCGACCCGCTCACCGGCCTCGCCAACCGGCGAGCGGCGCAGCAGCGACTGCTGGCCGAGGCGGCGCGTTCAGGA
>Ga0187821_10000488_pt1 | contig 10374 bp, 5 predicted proteins | sample NC_wetland_sal_i_20_FD_132442 | JGI IMG/M metagenome (GOLD analysis project Ga0187821, IMG submission 132442) | Wetland sediment microbial communities from Neuse River Estuary, North Carolina, USA - SourceSoil_1 | ecosystem: Environmental > Aquatic > Freshwater > Wetlands > Sediment | place...
AGTCGTCCTCGCGGACGCCCTCCACGATCGTGAGGCCCGCGCGGCGGAGCACCGCGATCCCCCGGCCGTTCACGAGCGGGTTCGGATCGCGCATGCCGAGCACCACGCGCCTGATTCCCGAAGCCAGGATCGCCTCGACACAGGGAGGAGTCCGGCCCTGGTGCGCGCACGGCTCCAGCGTCGAGACGAGCGTCGCGCCCCGGGCCAGCTTTCCGGCCTCCTCGAGCGCGCGCACCTCCGCGTGGGCTTCACCCGCGCGCGCGTGATAGCCGCGCCCAACGATCTCGCCGTTCCGGAGAATCAAAGCGCCGACGCGAGGATTGGGGTGGGTCGTTCCGATCCCCCGCCGCGCCAGCCGGATGGCCTCGCGCATCGCGCGATCCTCGGCGGCGGAAACGGGGCGCGGAGTCTCCCGCGCCGGCTCGGCCTTCCCGATCGATGTGACCCGCATGCTCATGAAAAGAAAAACCCCGCAGGCAGACACCCGCGGGGCGCACGCGGCCCAGGGGCCGGACGCTTCCGACTCACGTGATCATCCTTCTCCCATCCAGACTATGACTGTCGGCTCCGGAATCTCACCGGGATCTGCCGCGGGATCATGACCCTTGGCTCGCGGGCTTTCACCGCCGGTGGGGACTTTCACCCCGCCCCGAAGGATGTCTGCAGTGGACCGAATGGTAGCCCGAAGCGGACGTCAGCGCAAGAGGATGAGTTTCCTGGCCTCGATCACGTCGTCCGCCTCCAGGCGGTAGAAATAGGCCCCGCTCGCGAGCGGCCGGCCCCGGTCGTTGGTGCCGTCCCATGTGAGGTGATAGTCCCCGGCCGGCATGGCGCGGTCCGCCAGACGCCGGACGAGCGCACCCGAGACGTCGAAGATGAGAAGCCTGACCCTCGCCGGGTGCCCCAGCGAGAAGCGGATCGACGTGAACGGGTTGAACGGATTCGGCGCCGCGTTGTAGAGGTGCGCCCGTGGCGCGGGGGCGAACGCGGTCTCGTCCACGCCGGTTGCGACATAGCAGCCCGGCACTTCGAATTCGTTGACCAGGGTCCTGTAGAGCAGATAGTTCAGCCGGGTGCCGCTCGATATCGCCGCGAGGCTGAACCCGAGAAGGACCGAGCGCGAGGAATCCGCCACGACGCCCACCGAGTCGCGCATCTCCACGGAGGCGATGGCGGTGTTGGGATAGGTGATCCAGGACCGGGCCTTCGCGCCGCCGCAGGCGGAAACCTGATACGAGTCGAAGCGGTTCAGGTTCGGGCACTCGCCGTCCAGCGGGAAAGGCTCCGATGCGATCCGGGTTCCCGCGGCGCCTCTCGTGACGGGCTGGAGCGAATCCTGGGGCACGTCCTCCCATACGTCGCGCAGGAACGAAGTCCCGAGCGTGCAGGTCAAGAACGTGCCGATGTCCTCCGCGTTGACGGAGAGATCGTAGGCCAGGTTGTCCCCGGCGAGGAGGAGGCCGCGGTTTCCCCCGGGCAGCTTGAGCCACGACTGCAAGAGCTGCTGGTCCTCGGCCGCCAGGGTGGACGCGGAGCGGTCGCCCACGTCCCACACGATCGCGTTATAGACCCCCAGCGTGGACGCGCTGACCCCGGGCCAGATCCGGATCGGATCGCCGGCCGGCGATCCGCCCGGAGCGTTCCCGAGCCCGGACGACGGCGCGTTCACGTCGTAGCGGTCGAACCGCAGACCCAGCGCCGTGAGCGCCTGGGTCATGGCGGCTCCTCCGTCCACGCCCTCGTCGTCGTTCACGTAGAGCACGTTCGCGGTGTTCCCGGCGCACGACCCGGACGCGCTCTGGATCGCGGGCAGGATGGTGGCGGTGAAGTAATGCGACGCGGCCAGGGCGTCGCTCGGCAGCGTGGTCACGGCGTTGGTGGAGTCCGTCACCGAGAAGTAATACCGGAGCTCGGTGCCGCGCGCGTACGTGCCGGCGGGAACGTCGGCCGAGTACGCGGTCGGAAGGGCGGATCCGAACGGCGTCAGAGGCAGGCTCGTGAAGGAGGCGCCGTTCAAGCTGTAGAAGAACGAGGCCTGCTTGAGTCCGCGGGACGCCGAGAGCCGGACCGAGGCGCTGTCGCCGTGCGGCGTGTTGAAGTTGTCGGTCCCGAAGAACGGGGTGGTCTTGTAGGTGTCCTGGAAGAGGTCCTCCTCGGCGGCCGTGATGATCGGGGGCGCCAGCCCGATCACGCCGAGCGCCAGATTATCGAAGTAGACCGAGGTTCCGGCCGGCGTGGAAACGCCTCCGCAGAAGACCTGCGAGTAGTCCTTGACGTCCAGCATGAACTCGACGGAATCCTTCCCGCCCGCTCCCGTGAGGTCCACCGTCTGGCGCAGCCATTCCTTCTCGCTTCCCCCATAGACGTTCTCGGACGACGGAGTCCAGAGCGACCAGGCGGGGTCGCCGGCGTTCCGCGTCCGGAATTGCACGTTGTAGTAGAAGCACGCATTCAGCGGCAGGTTTCGGTACACGTCGAAGGCCGCGAAGACCTGGCCCGCGCGGTTCTCGAAAATCGCGGGGCTGATCAGCTTGTCGTCCATGCGCGTGGTCAGGGAGCCGGTGGCAGGGTTCGTGACGTTCCACACCTTGCTCGTGTTCGTGGTACAGACCTGCTCGCCGGGAGCGTTCGCCTGGATCCTCCAGAAATCCCCCACCGCCGGAAACGTGGAAACCGTCCAGGTGCCGGGACCGGATTCGAAATCGTCGAAGAACCGGAGATCGTTGATTCCGGCCTTCACCGTGACGTTGTCGATGGCCCAGCCGTCGGCGTTCGGCACCAGCCCATCGGAGGAGGAACCCTGGATGTCGCTCGTGAAGACGAACCGGAATTGAACCGGGTTGTACTTCGCCCGGATCGAGTCGGGAATCACGATGGTGAACGTGTCGCACGGAGTGCTCGATCCGTGGACGTTTCCGGTCCATGAACCCACCTGGACCCACGACACGTCGGGATCCAGGATCTCCACCGACGCAAAGTCGAATCCGGATTCCACGCCCAGCTGTTGCCGGAAGCCCAGCTTGACCGGGCTGGCCGCGCCGCTCAGGTTCACGAAATTGCTCAGGACCTGCGTCCAGTTGTTGTCGTACCCGTAGCGATTCGAGTCCAGGACCCAGGTGGAGTCGACGCGTCCGCACCAGAAGGCATGCCCCTGGCAGGCGTAGATCGTGTCGATGTGCCAGGCCGCCGGCTGGAAGGAACCGTCCTGGTGTGTAAACCCTCCCTCGTTTCCGGGGCTCGAGCGGGTCTCGAGGCTATCCTGGTAGACCCAGACCGTGTCCCCCGACTGATTGGCCTGTCCGCTCCGATAGACCCACGAGTTACGGTCCGGCCGCGCCACTGGAGTCACCTTCCCCGAGCCGCGGCTCAGGGTCGCGCGGGATGAGACCGGGTAGTTGCTCAGGGGGTAAGCGGATGGGGATGCCTGGGAGTGCGAAACCGCGCCCAGGGCTCCGCTTGCGACGAGGCAGAAAGCTAGAGCGGTAGCAGGCGCACGGTGGGGGGTCACACCCCTATTTTACCACGTCCCCGGGCCTTTGTTCCTCCCTTACCACGGGCTCGACGCCGATCGCCTGCGCCAGGCCTTTCAGAGCGGCGTACGCCTCGGATCCGGTGGCCGACGCCCAGGGCTCGAAGCGGCCCTCCGGGCGGAGGGGGAGCCCGATCGCGGCAGCGGTCTGAGCCGCGCGGGCGAGGTAATGGTGGCGGCCCAGATCCGGGAAGGGATCGATCCCGGGGGCTGTTTCGCCTCCCCTCCGGTCGGCGCTACCCGCGATTCCCGTCATGAGGAGGGCGAGCGCTCCCCGCGTGACGGGATCCCCGAGGTGATAGGAGCCGTCGGGGTAGGGCGCGATCCAGCCCCGCGCCATCGAGGCCCGGACCCATCGCTCCCCCCACGCGCCGCGAGCCTCCTCCGTGTCGGAGGGATGATCCGTGCCGCCCCGCCAGCTGGGCCGCTCCGGATCGGCGCCCAGCTCGGCCGCCAGCATCACGCCCAGCTCTCCCCAGGAGATGCTGGGGTGGGTCCGGAGCGCGGCGTACCCCTCGGGAAGACCCGCCGAGGTGTAGCGCGAATCCAGGGCGGAGCTCAGGGCTTCCTGGGAAGGGACGTGATTCGGATCGCGCGCGAGGGCCCGGGAGAAGGCCTCGGCCGCCTTGGTCTTGTCCCCGGCCTGCGCGTAGGCCAGCCCGAGATGGTAGAGCGGCAGAGCGCTCACCGTGTCGAGCGCCGCGGCGCGGTCGAATTCGCTCTTGGCATCGAGGTAGCGGTGGGTTGCCGTGTGAAGGCGGCCCAAGGCGTCGTGCGCCTCGGCGCTCCGCGGGTCGAGCTCGACGGCGCGGGTCAGGAAGCGCCGGGCAGGCTCGGACTCGGAGAGCGAGAGCGACATGAGGCCCGCGCCCATCTCCGCGCGGAGCTCCAGATCGCGCGCTCCGGAGCGCTTGGCCGCGTCCGCCGCCCGTGCGTAGGACGCCCTCGCTTCCTCGGGAGCGCCGCGCGCGGCCGAGGAGTCCGCCAGCGCGAGAAGCGCCGGAACGGAAAAGGAATCGTCGGGGCGCGCGGGGCGCGGGCCCCCGCCGCCGGAGCACCCGGCCAGGATCGAGGCGAGGAGAATCAGAGGAGCGAGAACGGGGCGTCTAGGCATGCAGGAGCTTTCTCTCCTTGAAGCTCGCGTACGCGTCCTTCGCGACCACGACGTGGTCCAGAATGTCGATGCCGAGGATCCGCCCCGCCTCCACCAGCCTGCGCGTGATCGCCAAATCCTCCTCGCTGGGCGTCGGATCGCCGGACGGATGATTGTGCGCGAGGATGAGGCTCGCGGCCGAGACCGCGATCGCCGGCTGGTAGACCTCGCGCGGATGGACGATGCTGGCGTTCAGGCTCCCGATCGAGATGATCTCGCGGCGGAGAACCTGATTCCGGGAGTTCAGATAGAATCCCACGAAGTGCTCCCGGTTGGCGCCGCGTATGTCGCGGGTGAGGTCGAACACGGTTTCCGGCCCGCGCACCAGGGCGGCCGCCTCGCCGTCGGGCCATAGTCTTCGGCCCAGCTCCGCGGCCGCGAGGAGCTGGGCGGCCCGGGCGAACCCCATGCCCTTGACTTGCAGCAGCTCTTCGACAGGCACGCGATGGAGCTGCCGGAGCGGAATGGCCGCCGTGACCCGGGTCGAGAGCTCCTGGATTCCCTCGCCTGCGCAGCCCGTTCCGAACAGGACCGCCACGAGGTCCGCGTCCGTCAGGACCCCCGGACCCGACCCCAGCAACCGCTCGCGGGGGCGCTCGCCGTCCGACTTCTCTTCGATCGTGGATCGATGTCTCCGCCGCATCCCAGTTCCCTCCCCGGGAGCGGGGCCCTGGTGGGTGAGCCGAGGAGCCTCGATGCTAGGGAGGAACGGAATCTGGCGCAAGCCTCATTCGACTTTCAGCTCTTTGCTGCGGATCTCGATCTTCGCGTGCGACCGGAGCCGTTCGGTCCAGGCCGCCGTGCGCTGTTCGAAGAGCTCCTGCCGAAGCTCCTCTTTGTGTTCCGCGTATTGCGCCGGGCTCAGCGTCGTCACGGAATCCACCACCGCGAAGAGCATCCCCATCGACCCCGCGTGGGGCTTCAGGGTCGTGCCCGGATGCGAGCGGAAGATCTCGTCATAGAGGGTGGAGTCGCGCGCGAGCAGGGAATCGCGGGCGAGATCGGGGACGGGTCCCGTGCGGGGGAAGTTCCGGGAGCGGCGCAGCCCGCCGAGCGGGAGCGCCAGCGTTTCGAGGTCCTTTCCCTCCTTGAGCTCGGCCCCGAGGACCAGGGCCACCGAATCCGCGACCGCCCGCCTTCGCTCCGTCTGCATGTCCTGGACGGCTTGATCCTTGACCTCGGCGAACGTGGCGGGCCGCGGCTCCACGGAGCGCGCGAGACGCGCCACGAGGAACCCTCCCTCGATGGGGATCGGCTGCGAGACGCCTCCCGGAGGAAGTGACCCGATCGCCTTCTCCATGTCCGGAATCGCTCCGATCGCCGGGACCGGCTCGTGCAGCCCCACAGGACCCGAGCTCTGGGCTCCCCCGTGCGCCTTGGCGAGCTCCTCGAAGCGGGCGTCCGGCCTCGACGCGCTCTCGGCGAACCGGACCGCTTGCGAGCGCGCAAGCGAGTCGACCCTGCTCTCCCCCAGGACGGAGTGGATCTCGGCGCGGCAGTCCTCGAGCGGGCGGACTCTCGATGGGGTCATGCCGTCGAGGCGGATGACGTGGAATCCGAACTGGGTCTCGACCAGCGGGCTCAGCTCGCCGGGCTTCAGGGCGAAGGCCGCGTCCGCGAATTCCTTCACCACCTGGCCGCGCGTGACCTCGCCCAGGTCCCCGCCCTGGGCGGCCGAGGCGCGGTCGTCGGAGTACTCCTTGGCGAGGGCCGCGAAGTCCTCTCCCGCCTTGGCCCGCTTCAGGGCCTCGAGCGCGCGCTGGCGCGCGGCCGTCCTGGCGCCCGCCCCGTCGCCGGGGCGGAATGAGACCAGGATGTGGCGGACCCTCGCCCGCGCCGGGACGGTGAACTCGAGCGGGTGCTGCTCATAGTAGACGCGGATCGAGTCCTCCGGCACGGGCACCGAGTCGGGCTTCATCTTGTGGAACACGACGTAGTCGAAGATCCAGCGCTGCGGGGAGCGGTAGCGGTCCCGGTGTGCTTCGAAGTAGCCCTGCGCCGCGCGCTCCACCTCTTGGCGGCGCCGCTCCGCCACCTCGGCGTGCGCCATGGGGCGGATTGCGGCGAAGGGGGGCTCGAACCGGTCGTTCAGGTCCGTCACGCGCGCCACGAAGACCGAGTCGCGCAGCACGCGGGGGCCCGCCACGCTCCCCGCGGAGGTCTTGTAGAGAGAGTCGAGAAGCGCCCCCTCGAGAAGCGAGGGCGTGGTGGGCGGCTGGCCCTGGTAGATCGAGACCTGCTCCAGCGTCGCGCCGTACCGGCGGGCCACTTCCTCCGGCCGCTCTCCGTGCCGGATCCTCTCCAGGGCTTCGGCCATCGTTCGAAACGCGGCGTCGAGCTGCCGCTCCTTCCGGACCAGATCGGGAAGCGTCTTCACGAGCGAATCCGCCCAGGCGCGCGCCGTATCGGGCAGGCCCGCCTTCTTCCGGATGCGCTCCAGCGTCCGTTGCACGTCGCGCTCCGAGACGGGGCGCGGATCGGAGAAGGAATCCGTGGCGCGGGCCAGGATCTCCGCATCGAGCTTGGCCACCCGGTAGCGCTCGGGGCGGGACGCGTAGTCCTGGCGCGCGAGCGAGTCGATCTCGGCATCGCGGATCAGGGCGTCGGCGTGGTGCTTCGCGATCGGCACCGCATCCTGGAAGGAGCGCGGGGCGGGCTGGCGGTGCTCCTCCAGGCGGACCACCAGGAAATACGGCCCCACCCGGATCGGCTCCGGGAGCCACTGCTTGAGGCGGGCCGAGCGGACCGCGTCCATCAGCGCCTCCGACCGGCCGAGACCCCGGATCGGATCCCCGACGTGGAAGGGCCCCGTGTCCATGAGCCCGCCGTACTCCTGGGACACCTTCTCCGGGGACTGCCCCGCCCGCAGCGCGGCGATCACCGCTTTCGCGCCGAGGAGCGCCTTCACCTGGGCCGCCGTGTGGACCGAGTCGGGCGCGCCGGGAAACGACTCGACCGGCACGCGCACGTAGGAGAGCCGGGCCTCCTCCGGCGAGCGAAAGTCGTCCGGATGGCCGTCGTAATAGGCGCGGATCTGCTCGGCCGTGGCCTGGGACTCGAGTGAGATCGCGTCCGGCGTGAGCCAGAGGTAGCGCAGCGAGGCCTGGGCAGTCCGGCTCTGGAACTCCTTCCGGAGCTGAGCCTCCGGAACGGCGTACCGCGCCCTCATCCACGCCACGTACTTGTCGAGCAGGACGGCGTCCCGCACCTGGCTGAGAATCTCGTGATAGTTCGATTCCGGAGAGAGCTTGAACTGCCGGAATTTCTCCGGGTCGAACTTGCCGTTGGTCTTGAAGTAGACGTTTCGCTGGAGGCGCGCGTCCACCTCCGCATCGGTCGCGACGAAACCGCGCCGCTTGGAGTCCGCGACCCAGAGCCGCTCGCGGATCAATTCCTCCAGGACGTTCTTCCGGAGCAGCCGCTGCTCGTCCTCGGTGATGGGCCGCCCGGCCCGGGCCTCCACCTCCTGGAAATAGGGGCCGGCCAGCCGGTCCCACTGGAGCCTCGTGACCGGGATGCTGTCGACGACCGCGAGGATCTCGTTCTCGGGGCGCGCGAGCGCGGGAGGCGCGGCGAGCGGCTGCGGAGCCGCCGCACGGACGGCGTGAGGATGGGAAAGGCCCGCGAGGAGAAGGAGCGCCGCCAGGAGACGTGGGGGTTTCGTGGAGTTCACAGGATGCGGACGAGTCTATTCAGGAGGTCCGGACCTGTCCATGCCAAATCGGCGGGGCATCTTTTCTCCGACGGATGTTGCTGCGGGACAAACCGATCCACTACGATGTCGGCCCATGCCGCCCGATCTCGAATCCAATCTCGCCGAGCACCTCGCTCCCGAAGATCTCCTGGAGGCCTGGCAGCTCCTGGTCCCCGAGGATCGCCTGGAAAGCTTCAAGGCGCTCCCCAGGCCCGAGGCGGAAGATCTGTTCCTGAGCCTGAGCGCCCGCGATCAGGGGGAGCTCGTTCGCGCGCTCCCTCCGCCCGAGCGGCGCTCCTGGATGCGCCTCCTCCCGCCCGACGATTGCGCCGACCTGGTCCAGGAGGTCCCGCACGAGGATCGGGAGGAGCTGCTCTCCCTTCTCGACGACAACACGCGCAAGGACGTGAACGGGCTCCTGGCCTACGCGGAGGACGACGCCGGCGGATTGATGAATCCCCGCTACGTCCGCGTCCGGCCCGACATGAGCGTGGACGAGGCGATCACCTATCTGCGCCGTCAGGCGGCCGGCGTGGGGGCGCTCAACTACGCCTACGCGATCGACCAGGATCAGAAGCTCCGCGGGGTCATGTCGTTCCGGAAGCTCCTCGCCGCCCGGCCCGAGCAGCGCGTCTCGGAGGTCATGCAGACCGACCTCGTCACCGTTCCGGAGAAGATGGATCAGGAAGAGGTGAGCCGCCTCTTCGCCACCTACCGCTTCATCGCGTTCCCCGTCGTGGACCAGCAGGGCCACATGAAGGGCGTCGTGACCCTGGACGACATCGTGGACGTGGTTCGCGAAGAGGCCACGGAGGATATCCAGAAGATCGGAGGCACGGCGCCGATCGACGCTCCGTACTTGCGGATCGGGATCGCCGACATGGTCAAGAAGCGCGCGGGCTGGCTGGCGGCCCTGTTCATCGGGGAGACGCTGACCGCGACCGCCATGGGCTACTTCGAGCAGGAGATCGCGCACGCCGTGGTCCTGGCGCTCTTCGTGCCCCTGGTGATCTCGAGCGGCGGGAACTCGGGAAGCCAGGCGACCACGCTGGTGATACGGGCCATGGCGCTGGGAGAAGTGCGGCTGCGCGACTGGTGGCGCGTGGTGCGGCGCGAGTTCGTCTCGGGGCTCTCGCTGGGAATCATCCTGGCCGCGATCGGCGTGACGCGGATCCTCCTCTGGCAGGCGCTGTTCCACACGTACGGGCAGCATCATATGCTCATCGCGCTCTCGGTGGCCACGAGCCTGGTGGGGGTGGTTCTCTGGGGCACGCTGGTGGGCTCGATGCTTCCGTTCCTGCTCCGCAGGCTCGGGGCGGACCCCGCGAGCGCGTCGGCGCCCTTCGTGGCGACGCTGGTGGACGTCACGGGGCTCATCATCTACTTCACGGTGGCGAAGGTCATCCTCTCCGGAACGCTGCTCTGACGGGAACACCGCTCGAATCAGGAGACGTGGAGCGCTTCCCCCGCCTGCTCGTCCGCATGGTAGGAGCTTCGCACCAGGGGGCCTGAGGCCACCTGGCGGAATCCCAACGAGAGCCCGTAGGCGCGGTAGTGCGCGAATTCCTCGGGCGGAGCGTAGCGCTCCAGCGGAAGGTGCGATCCCGAGGGCGGAAGGTACTGCCCCAGGGTGACCATCGAGCACCCGTGGGCCCTGAGATCGCGCAGAAGCTCCTCCACCTCCTCGACCGTCTCCCCCACCCCCAGCATGATTCCGGACTTGGCGGGAATTCCGGGAGCGATCTCGGTGACGCGCCGCAGGAGCTCGAGGGACCGCTCGTAACGTCCCGCGGGACGGACGCGGGCGTAGAGGCGCCGGACGGTCTCCATGTTGTGGTTCAGCACGTCGGGTCGCGCGTCCAGGACGCACCGGAGCGCGTCACGGCTCCCCAGGAAGTCGGGGATCAGGACCTCGACGCGGGCTCCGGGACTCTCGGCGCGGATGGCGCGGATGACGGCGGCGAAGTGGAACGCGCCCCCGTCCGGAAGCTCGTCGCG
>Ga0187821_10000489_pt1 | contig 10373 bp, 8 predicted proteins | sample NC_wetland_sal_i_20_FD_132442 | JGI IMG/M metagenome (GOLD analysis project Ga0187821, IMG submission 132442) | Wetland sediment microbial communities from Neuse River Estuary, North Carolina, USA - SourceSoil_1 | ecosystem: Environmental > Aquatic > Freshwater > Wetlands > Sediment | place...
AGTCGACGAAGACCACGTCACTCGGGGGTGGCGGCGGCGGCGGCGTGACCGTACGGCTCTCGCATGCGGCGACGGCGAACACACAAGCGACGGCGAACCAGGAACAACGCATCATGGCATGCTCATCCCTTGCACTGGGTCTTGGGTATACCGTCCCATGCGCGGCATGCGCATCCCTGCTGCAAGACGCACACCGGCGCTCACCGCAAACCCCTTCGTTCGGCCGTATTGGATCTGAGGATCGAATACCCCGCCGCCGACGCGCGCGATCCCCAGATACGAGCCCTCGATGAACGGGGCGAGCCGCATGCGCCGCCCGCGCCGCAGCTCCATCGCATCCCCCGCGGTCACGATTGTCCAGCGCGTGATACCCAGGATGGAATTTTCGAACAGCGGCCGCCGGGTCCGGAATGGGCTCGCGAAGAGCCGCTCCTCTTCGGGCTGGTCGCTGCGCTCGACGCGCAGATACGGGCGCTGGCTCCCGACGGTGCGCGCGCCCTCGGCAAGCCCGGAACGAAACACGAATGCACCGCCGGCGGTCCGTGTCTGCGCCCATTCCACGAGGCCGTACCAGTGTCCTCGCTCCCAACGGGCCGAGGCGCTGAGCTTCGCGTCGTCCGGACCGGCGCCGGGCCGGTTCTCGGGCGAATGCACGAAGGCGTAGGAGATCTGCGCCTCGAGTCCCGTCACCGGCATGATCGTCAGCCGCGTGGCCCAGGAGTCCCCGAAGCGGCTCATCGCCGGCCACGATCCCGGCGACACCGGCTCGTCGCCGTTGAACAGGGCGCCCTCGAGCTTCACCGGTCCGGCGCGCACGCCGGCGAACCCCACCGCCCGCTCGAGGATCTGGCTCAGGTGGTGGTTCACCGGATAGCGCACGACCGGACGCGTCATCGGGTCGTCGGTCCCGAAGGGGACGAATCCCTTGCCGGCGCCGGCGACGATGCGGGGGGAACCGACCACGAGCATCAGCTGGTGCACGAGGGTGTGCGGGTGGCGGCGGTCCTCGAACCCTTCTCCCCAGTTCCCCGGCGCCAGCTCGCCGTGCGCGATCGTGTACTTCTCGAAGTCGACTGTCGCGATGAAACGGACTCTGTCGTCGAAGCCCGAGACGTCCAGCATTCCGAGCGGCTGGACGACGCGCAGCTCGCCGAGCGAGCGGTTGCCCGGTACGACGTTGGTTTCGGTGACGGCGGGAATCGCCTGCACGCCCCAGTCGACCCGCAGGTGCTGTGCCGCAGCCGTTCCTACCGTCCCGATGTGCGGCAGCAGGGCGGCGCAGGCCACGAGCGCGCGGGACTTCACGACAAGTGGAAGCTGACGCGGATGCCGTCGATGACGAACTGGGCCGCGATGGCGCAGAGAACGAGTCCCATCAGCCGGGTGAGGATACGCATACCCGTCGTGCCGAGGCGGCGTTCCACGAACGAGGCGGCGGCGAGCGTCAGAAACGACACGTAGGCCGAGAGCGCGATCGACAAGTAGAGCGCCGCGGTGGTAATCCAGCTCTTCGACGCCACCGCCAGCACCATGACCGTCGAAATCGCTCCCGGCCCTGCGAGCATCGGGATGCCGAGCGGCAGGATCCCGATGTCCTCCTTCTCGGTCCCCTCCGCCGTCTCGGCCGGTGTCTCACGCTGCAGACTGCGCCGCGCCTGCACCATGTCGAGGGCGTTCATCCCCATGAGCACGCCGCCCGCGATCTTGAACGCGCCGATCGTGATGCCGAAGATCGTGAAGATCGCGCTGCCGGCGAGCGCGAATAACGCCAGCGTGATCGCGGTTGTCCACGCCCCGCGCCGCGCGAGCACCCGGCGCTGCGCCGGCGTGTCGCGCGCCGTCATCGCGAGGAAGCTCGGCACGGTGGCAAAGGGATCCACGATGAACAGCACCGAGGTGAACACGAGCAGCAGCTGCTCGACCAGCTTGCCGAGCTCCGCGGTGCCCGGCATCAGAACCCCGGCTCGGGCGTATGGACCGGGTCGTCGAGCACCAGTGCGGTGAGCAGCGTTCCGGCGGGGATGTGCGGCTGGTCCTCGGGGACGATCAGGAGCGCGTCGGCACGGGCCATGGAAGAGAGAATACCCGAGCCTTGTGGCCCCGTGAGGTGAGCCCGGGGGACTGCCCCGGGCTCAGCCGACACCACGACTCGCAAAAAATGCTGCAGCCGGGGTCCGAGCGTGATGTCCTCCGCGGTCACGACGGGAATCGTGCGGCGGAACGGTCGTGCGTGGCCCAGCATGCGGCGCAGCAACGGCCGGACGAACAGCTCGAACGTCACCATCGTGCTCACGGGATTCCCCGGCAGTCCGATCCAGGGGCGTCCCTGGCGGACGCCGAACCCCAGCGGCGCGCCTGGACGCAGCCGCACCCGCGAAATGAGGATGTCGTATCCGAGATCGCTGAGCACGCCGCGCACCAGGTCGTGCTCCCCGACGCTCACCCCCGCCGTCGTCACCAGCACGTCGGCATCCGTCGCTCCGGCAAGATGCTGGTGCAACGAGTCCCGCGTATCGGCGGCCAGGCCCACGTCGCGAGGCAGGGCGCCACTCGCGCGAATCAGCCCGTCGAGGGCGTAGGCGTTCGAGTTGGCGATCCTGCGCCCAGCGAGAATCTCGTCCTTGTGATCGAGCGTCGTGAGCTCATCGCCGGAGGAGAGGTGGGCGACGACCGGAGGCCGGTGCACGGCGACAGGCTCGTGCGCCATCGCGGCGAGCAGGGCGAGCTGTGCCGGGCCGAGCGCGGTCCCGGCGCGCAGCGCCGTCGCGCCAGTGCGGACGTCCTCGCCGGCCCGGCGCGTGTTCTTGCCGGCGTCGCGCGCGTCGGTGATGGTGACGCGGTCGCCGCTCGTCGTCGTGTCTTCCTGGCGGATGACGCAGTCGGCCCCCGTCGGGAGCGGAGCGCCGGTGAAGAGGCGCGTCGCGTCGCCCGGCCCGAGCGCGCGCGAGGGAAACTGTCCGGCGACGACCGTCTCGACGACGTGCAGCACCGCGCCCTGACGGACGTCCGCCGTGCGGCAGGCGTAGCCGTCCATCGCCGAGTTGGTCCACGGGGGCAGGTCGAGTGGCGCGACGACGTCGGTCGCGAGCACCAGACCGAGCGCGGCGCCGAGCGGCCGCTCTTCGGATGGCAGCGGCCGCGCGTGCGACACGATGAGCCGCGCGGCGTCTGCTGGAGCCAGCGACGTCAGGGGGGCAGGATGCGAGCGCGGTCCCACGCGAGGGTGGCGAGCGAGACGAGCCAGCTCGTGTCGCTGAACCGGAACACGGGGAACGGGGCGCGGAACGCCGCATTGTCGGTGAGCACGGCGACCCACTGATCGGCGTTGTCGCGGCTGGGGTCGTAGATCGGCTTGTCGCCGCACGCCGTGCGGTAGACCTCGATTTTCGGCAGCGGATAGGCCGAGAACCCCTCGGCGAGGACGATGTCGGCCCCGTCGAGGTAGCGCCGCGCCAGGACGATGGGATCGCCCTCCGTGTCGGTGCGCTCGAACAGCACGCGCTCTCCCGGCGCTTCGAGCAGCACACGCTCGGCTTTCCCCTCGTTCCAGTGGCGCCAGGTGTCCTTGCCCCGCTGATCCATATCGGCGGAATGCGTGCCGTGCTTCAGCGTCATCACGCGGAGCTTGCGGCGCAGCTCGGTCGCGAGCGCCACGACGAGCGTCGTCTTCCCGGCGTCCTTCTTGCCGATGATCGAGATTATCCGCGTTGCCGCCACACCCTCTCCGCACGTTCCAGGTCGGCCGCATCGTTGACGTTGAAAAACAGGCTTGCCGGGTCGCCGACCGCCCGTACCCGGTCGAGCGATAGTGTACCCACGCGGACGGAGTCGTGGAAGGAGATCATGCGCAGGTCGCCACGCGCCAACGCCTGCTCGATCGGCCCGCGGCAGGCAGGACCGTACACGGCGCACAATGGCTCCACCGCGCCGCTGCCGTGCCCCGTGGAGCCGCTTTCCGGGAGATACACATCCCAGTCGCCGGATTCCCGGACGAGCAGCTCGAGCAGGGCGCGCTCGAGAAACGGCATGTCCCACGCCACGACGAGCACCGGGCCGGGGCCCGCGACGAGGGCAGTGTACACGCCACCCAGACTGCCCAGGCCGGGGCGGAGATCGGGAACACAGCGCAGGTCGGGCCGCCAGGCCGGGGCGTCGCTCGCGTTGGCGACCAGCAGCGGCGGCGCCCCGAGGGCGGCGGAGAGCACGTCGACGACCCGGTCGAGCACGCGGCGGCCGCCAACCTCGAGCAGGCCTTTGGGGCGGCCCTCGAACCGCGTGGCGGCGCCGCCCGCCAGGACGGCTCCACGCACGGCATTCATGACGCCATGACTTCGACCATGATCAATTCCATGCGATCAGCGAGGTCGTTACCGCACAGGGCGGTGTACTCCGCGAGATTTCAGATAACCTCCAAGTTGCGCGATGTGGGCTGTCGTGGTCCTCGCTGAAACGAACGCTTTCGTGGGCGCAAGCGCCTGGACAGCACCGCGAGCGCGGCATCATTTCGATTTGGCCGGAGCCGATCACCCACCATCGCCGACAGAACCGGTCCGACAGAGTAGGTGCGTGAGGCTGACGCGGAATAGTGGCCATGTTCATTGTCGCCAAGAAGGGGTGTTCCGGGACGCCAGCCAGACGAAGGTGGGCCATCGGACTCCCGGAGCCCACCAAAAGTGTGCGGCAGGTGTCGTGGAACGAAGGCGGACTGATCGGGTACGCCATCCTAATTTACACAAGGACCTGTTCATGTCTGCTCAGGTCCGATGAACCCGGGGACACTCGCCGGTGAATACGTTGCGTTTAGTTGGTTACACACCGGGCTACATTCGAAACTCATCTTCGGGCCAATGCTGCTTCGTAGTTGTAGGCCGAACGCGGACGTGTTGTAGGTCGATTGCCGATGGTTGGCCGTCGGTGGATAACGGCGACCGTGCGGGCGGTCTTCGGGGTTTCGATGACCGGCCTTGAGAAGTTTGAACTCGGATTGTTGGTAGTTACCGCTGGGCTCCTTGGCCTAATGCGTGGGAACAACAAGGTTCGAGATTTTCTTGAGCGGTACAGGTTTCCCGCCTCGTTAACGACCTCCGCGACATTTGACGAACTCGGCCTTAAAGGTTCGTCCACTCCGCTTTGGCTGCTGGTCGACTTGACGTCGACCATCGTCATGGCATCGGGCATTCGGAATGTCTCGTACGCATTTCCGCTTCAGTACTGGAGTCAGCTCGGGCGCTCGGTGGCTGCACAGGTGTTCACCGGCCAATTTCCAACTATGGGGACGCTGTGGATTGTTCAATCAAGACTACGACGTGGGTTGGTGATGATCTGCGCGTAGCAATGCAAAAGGGAGGCTCCGATGAACCGCAAACACAGATTCATTCGCCGTCCTTGGGCAGTAGGATCTGCATTGATGATTCGAAGCTCTCTCCAGCTGCATGATCACCAATGAGCAATACGACGCGTCGTCGTGTTAGCTGCAGACCACTCTTCGTCGTAGTCCTTGCGGCTTCGTGCAAAGTCAGCGGCGCATCTGATCCCCCGAGTCCGTTCGATGGAATGAGAGAGTCCGGCGTTGGGGCCACTCGGTTTGAGCAACTGTGCTCCTCCCCGCTAAGAGTACGACTGCAATCCGATTCACCAGTACTATCGTCCGTCGGGTCAGTGGACATCGACCCCAAGTTTGGTGTTTTGGTTACGGACCCTATTGAGAAGCGAGTGTTCCAGTTTTCCTTCAACGGAAGTGCCCTCCGAACTTTCGGCGGGCCGGGAACTCACCCCGGAGAGTTCCGCGACCTTACTGACGCTGTGTTTATAGAACAGGGAAGAGTTCTCGCTCTGGATCGCCACAAGGGTCTAACGCTCTACGATAAAGAAGGTGCTGTTCTCCGAGCGCAGATGGGAGAGAGTTTTTCTGGTGGGACAATGCTTGCTCACCTGAGCGAACACAGGATAATCGTCGGAGCCGGGAACCCGGGGGTTCTGCCCAGTTCGCCTCAGTATCTAGTGAGAGTATGGGCTCTTGACTCCGCCCGCCCCTTATCCTCATTCGGGCAGGAGACATGGGAGCACTTGCGTGGCTTTAATCTTTTTCGAGGGGTCACGGTCGCAGCTGACCCTTCCGGGACTGTGGTGGTGGTTGCAGTTCCGTACGAGTTGGGATTCGGCTTCTTTCGACCTAATGGTGTACAGATCGGATCTTGGAAGGGGCATTTGGATGAATACCTGCCTCCACGACCACAAGCACGACAGTTTGTGAACCGTTCTGAGGCAGACCGCTGGATTATCTCTTCGAGCTACCTGTCAGCAGTTTCGCTGCTCGATTCTACCAGCATCCTATTCTCTTGGGAGTCGTACGAGGGGTTAAGGCGCCACCATCATCTTGCGCTGTATTCACGATCGAACAATGAAATCAGATCGCTCGGCGAGGTGCCGTATCGTTTTCTTCGCGGCATAGGCGATACACTTTTGTTCTTGGATGCGAGTTTAGGACCAAGGTACGATGTCATCGCTTGCAGAGGGTGGTCTGGCGGGGACAACGTAATCAGACGATCTCAAGTTGGGAGTCTTCGATGACCATCCAAAAAGGCCTTCAGATAGGATCGTTAGTCGTCTCGGCAGTGGCGCTTATCGGTGTCTTAGAATGGAAGGGCTACGGTCCAACGCTGTCCCAGCCTTCGACAGTGACGCTTGCCGGTCATAAACTCACCGACCCGCTGCAACGCACTAACCGCAATGGACTTAGTGCTCCTGAGGAAAAAAGACGACCTGCAGTGGTTTGGGTCCTCCAGGGAGGCGACTGTAACTGGTGTAATGCCAGCGAAGTAGGCTATTGGCGAAGGCTCGCCACGGAATGCCCCGATGTTGACATAGAGGTCATCGCCGTCGGCCCTGACAGCAGCAAAGTCAGGACGTTTACAACTCGTTACAGGTTCCCGGGATACGTAACCACTGCGACGACGATGGACGCGCTCGGCATTGGGGGTATGTCGACGCCCCTTTGGTTACTAGTCGATACGACCTCGACGGTGGTTCTGTCAACAGGGACGAGGAACGTATCATACCCGTTCCCTGTGCAAGTACTAGAAGCAGCTCGAGCACTCGGAGGTTGTCGATTTGGCGAACGTGCAACCTCCAACTGAATTGGGCGCTGGAGGTGGCTGCAGGAGACTCGCAAAGCACTCTTCCACGGATCAGGTGCGGTCCGCGTGCAAGGGAGAGTCATATGAAAACAGGAAAGGAGAAATTTATGAAACGCGAACATGCATTCTTGCGCCGCGTTTGGCCTCTGGTCGCGGCTCTCGCTCTGTTGTGCAGCGCTGCCTTGGTGCCTCGTCGGGCGATGTCGCAAACGCCGCGCCAAAAGACCGGGTGTACGTGGCAGTTTAACGGTGAAGTCTATGTGTGCACGACGCCCGACTGCTCTATCGGACCTGGGACGTGCTGCGGTCCGTGTGCACCATGAACTAAGGTCTCTTCACAGCTAGTAGGGTCGCTCCAGCGCCCCCATTCTTCAAGGAGGGAGGCCATGTTACGGCTTCACATTTCACGGTCATCTAGAGTTGTGACTTGCCAAGCCGTGACGTCAGTCCTTTTGACTGCCTCTCTCCTTGCCCAAACAGACTCGCTGCCCATTGAATTACGGGCAGCAGGGGATGCGCTCAGTGCCGGAAACGTTGCTAAGGCCATCGACCAGTCCCAACGGTACGTTTGGAGTCACCCTCAGGACCCCAAAGGCTTTCTGATCTTGGGCGATGCGTACGCCGCAAGGATGCCGGACGGCCGGTTTCGAGCGATCGACGCGTACACTGCGGCCCGCCGTTTAACACCGAATGATCCTGACCCTGTCTACCGTCTCGCCCAGATGGGATTGAGACTCGGCGGAGCCGATGGAGAGCGGATCGCGGGTGACAACCTCGAGCGCGTGCTGAAGCTCGACCCCCTGTATATGGACGCGTGGGACGAGTGGTTGACGCTTTACCGAAACGCTGGTGGACGCAGGAAGATGATCGACCTCCTGTCGCCGCATCGGGACAACTCGATCGTCCGCGCCCGGATCGCCCAGCTCCTGATTGAGGAAGAGCGCTACGGGGAAGCAGACCGTCTCCTCGATTCTTCTCTTGTCGTGGACTCCACCAACGTCGCCTGGCTCGCTCTCAGGTCGGAAAGCGCGCTCGAGGCCGGAGACACGATCGTCGGCCTGCGTTTCTACCGACGCGCCCTTGCAAACGCGCCGCTGGATTCAACGGATGCGCTTTGGCGACAAGTGTTGGGCATTGCGACACCCGACGAGATCAGAATGTGGGTGAACGTACCATCGTCGGAAAAGGGCTTTTGGATCGAGAACTTCTGGGCTCGCCGCAACCCCAATCTGTTCGCGGTGGTCAACGACCGAATTGTGAGCCATTTCGCCAGGCTACGTTACGCGCGCAAGCACTATCCGTTGATGTTTCCCTTGGGCCTGTATCAACGCAGCTCCATTGCGCGCACATTGAACCTCGAGCCATCGCAAGCGGAGCGGGAATGGCACCTGAGGTGCGAAGTGTATCAAGCACTAGCTCCGCCAACGTCCGGGCTCGATCTTCCCTTACCCGGCGTCAGTGACGCTCGCGAGCTGGCGCGCGTATCCCCGGGCGCCTACTCGACCCTGACGTCCGAAGAGAAGGAGGCGCTACATTTCGCCGCTTCCAACCGGCGGGATGCGCGGGCTCAGCAAGCCCTGCGAGACCCGTTCGCCTTCTCTCCAGCGGTGTTCACTCCCCTTGGGCTCGATTTGAGAGACGTGGACACTGCCGCGGCTCGCGTCGGTTATAACCTGTCGACCGGGCTCGACGATCGCGGCATCATGTACCTGCGCTTTGGCCCACCCGAGGCAGTCAAGTACGGTGGCGACAACACCCTGGATCCGCGCTGCAACACCACGGAAGTAGAGCGCTGGAGCTACTCGGCGTGGGGCGAGGCTCGGTTCGCACGTCCCGCAGGGCTCTCGGCAGGAGCTCGAAACGTGTCCGAAGAAATCTTCCGGCCGATGAACGAGCGACAATTTGAAGCGATGCGCCTCGGGCTCACGCGTGATGCGCCCTCCGAGCCCGCGCCCCTCGATTTCGGAGTGTGGCTGGCGCAGTTCCGCGATCAGCTCGACAGCACCCACCCTGACCTTGTGGTGATTTCTACTCGTGGGGAACTCGCCGCCCGTCTCGTTGGCATGCTCAGCGGGGACGGTACAGTACGGCGGAGTGATGGAGGAGCCCTCATGATGCCAGCTGCTCCCGGGAACTACGTCCTGCTGGCGCATGCGCGCGTCGGCGACAGCCTAGGACGCCTGTCGCTCGACGTGCGGTTGCGAAGCTTCGACTCTCTCCCTGCCATGAGCGATCTCCTCTTGTTCAATTCGAATGTCGGGGATTCGATTGACCGTTCGAACATGCTCGATCGTGTACAACGCGACCTCACATTCGGCCATGATGACGCCGTGCGAGTGTATGCAGAACTATATGGACTTACACCAGTTGGGAACAGAGTCAGGTATGAGGCGACCTATCGGCTCTTAAGGACAACCGACCCTCGACGGGACGTCGTCAAGGACGTGTGGCCGGATGCGACAGTAATCCGATTCGACCGGGAGCAGCTATTCGCTCCCGGCCTTCCGGTCAAGGAGGCCGTGAACGTCAGAACCTGGGGTATTAATCCTGGACAGTACGTGTTGCGCTTGGAGATTGTCGACAAGGTCGCAAACAAGTCGCTTGGCCGCGCAACTATCGCCTTCCGGGCAAGGTGACATGGCGCCGCCGAATGACACGCTCCGCGCTCCAGTGGTCAAGGGCGCTCCTAGTAGCGGCGCCCGCGCTTCTGTTCCAGCACCACGTCGAGTCCGATCCGCAGCGACAGGCGATGAAACACCTTCGTGGACGTGGGCGCCTGCGCCAGATCGTTGGCGGGGCCGGTCAGCCGCTGCAACGGGATCATTGCATCCTGCACCTCGAGGCGGAACTGGTAGCCCGGCCCGAGCTTCTCCGTGAACCCTGCCGCGACTTGTCCCGAAAAGCCGATGCTCTTCGGATGCGGATCGACGACCACGGCGCGGGATTCCAGGTTGCCGTTCTGGACGAAATCACCGGAGAGCTCGGTGGTGCTCGTGGAGTAGCTCGTGACCCCGGCGCCGGCGCGCACGTAGGGACTGAAGGAGCCGCGCGACGACGCGCGAATCACGACGCCCCCCATCGCCGAGATGACGCTGGTGGAGAGCGACGCGCCGCTGACGTTGAGGCACAGCTGCGCGTTGCGGGAGCCGTACACCGGATCCGCGCCCGGGTCGGGGACGCTGTCGATGCGCGTACAGGTGTCGTCGATCGGCAAGCCGATATAGAGGACCTCGAGGG
>Ga0187821_10000490_pt1 | contig 10370 bp, 6 predicted proteins | sample NC_wetland_sal_i_20_FD_132442 | JGI IMG/M metagenome (GOLD analysis project Ga0187821, IMG submission 132442) | Wetland sediment microbial communities from Neuse River Estuary, North Carolina, USA - SourceSoil_1 | ecosystem: Environmental > Aquatic > Freshwater > Wetlands > Sediment | place...
AAAGAAGAATTTCGTGCTGAGCAGGTCTTTGGCCCCGGCACGGTAGTCAAGATTGGTGTTGAACTGTTCCTCGTGGTAGGTGGAGAGCGCTGTGCCGGTCACCAGTCCATCGGCGTTCTGAGGCGTGGGTATTAAGAACTTTCCATCGGGCAGTCTGAAGTTAAGGAGTTTCAGGGATATTGGATCTATGGAGGGCACGCCGAATGTGTTCATCAGCGTCGCTGCTGAGCGGTCGTTGGTCAACCCGGAGGCGATGAGCACGTCCTTATATAAACTTTGGTCCGTGGCTCCATTGGCTTCCCGCGTTCCTTGGTAGGAGCCAAAGAAGAATGCGCGATCTTTTCGTAAACGTCCGCCCAGAGCCGCGCCGTAAACATTACGCCGCATGACGGGACGGCTTACACCAGCGGACCTCAAGTTGGCATCGTTGGCGTTGAACATCTCATTACGAAAGTATTCGTAGGCGTTCCCGTGCAAACTGTTGGTGCCACTCTTCGTTACCACCTGCACGTTCCCGCCACCTCCTGCGACCGACGCGTCATAAAGTGAGGTCTGCACATTCACTTCGCTGATGGTTTCTGGCGCAGGTACGGCGACATCAGCGAAAACGTGCAGCGATGCGTCTCCCGCATCAATGCCGTTGAGACGGTAGTTGTTCTGAGTTACGCGCAGCCCATTCACCGATACGTTGGGGGAGTTGCGGCCAATGGCATTGTTGTTGGTGAGAGGTGCGCTTACACCAGGAGCCAGACTCAGCAATTGCAGGAAGTTACGCGTGGGAAGCGGGAGGGCTTCGAGGGTATGAGAGTCAAGCCTCGATGCGAGTTCTGCAGTGTCGGTGCGCACCAGTGTCGGCACATCTGCCACGCTCACGGTGACATTTCCCCTGGCAACCTGCAAAACTGCATTGATAGTTATGGTTTGGGATGTGACAACGGCTATTTCGTTTAGTTGAGCCGGCGCGAATCCCGCTGCGCTGATGGTCAAGTTGTAGCGGGCGGGAGGGATCTGCAGAATGGAGTAGTTGCCGGAGGAATCTGTTGCCGCAGATTGGCGGTCGGTGGTCGCAGGATTCTCAATGGTGACGGTTGCACCTGCGATGACGGCGCCTTGCGGGTCCCTCACTGTTCCCGTGACACGCCCGCTGGTTGGCGTCTGCGCGGGTGCGCAGACTGCCATTGCCAATAGCAGGCAACCACGAAGAGCGAAGTGAGTGCGCAATAGAAGCAACTTTTCCCAACCTGTATCGCGAATCTCCTCAAACTTCGTGATTCCCCGAACATTCCGAATACAAGCCTACGGCTGCAGTCCGACGCGTTTTAGCAAAGCCGTAAACCTTGGATCGCTGCGCAAAGGATCCCATATGTTGTCACGCTTCAGATAAATAATCATCCAATTGCGCTGCTGAACCGCTTTATCCAGCCATACGAACGCGCGATCCTTGTTCCCAAGGCTGGCATAAGTAAACGCCATCGGAACAACGAACATGTCACCGTGAGCGGATTCACGAGCCTCACCCGCCCTCATCCACGCTTCTAATGCGAATCTGGGCCCGCCGGTGGCATTCGCACGCTTCATCACTTCCGCCATATCAGACCAGCCGTAAAGGACCAGACATCGTTGGTACATCTCGACTGATTCCCTGAACCTGCCGGCGACCGCATAATCCTTTGCCATGATTCCAAGGTCAAAAGGGTTGTTTGGAGCCATCTCTTCGAGCGCTCGCCTCTGTTCGTCGAGGGTCCTTCCTTGGCGTTCTATGTTATCGCCGTAATAGTCGTGCGCGGGATCAAGCGCTTGTGCCAGTTCACGTTCCCGTGCTCCGTCAACCGAATCGCCATCGATGCCCGTCGCACCCTCCACGTTGTCGAGGTACTCCGCATAGGCGGAGTGGGCTTCCGCCGAGCGAGGATTAAGTTCAATGGCTCGTTTGTATTCTTTTTCGGCGCCACTCCAGTTGTAGTCGAACTGCATCAGCAGCCTCGCCAGCGCGAGATGCGCGGCAACGTTGGATTCGTCCAGTTGGAGTCCTTTCGCGACTGCCGAACGGGCTTTAGGCAGATGCTCCGGCAGCATAGTGTCTTCGGCATCTATAAGATCAAAGTAGGCCACATATGCGGGCAAGTAGTCGGGATCCTGCTGAATCGCGCTATCGAGGTAAAAAGCCGCCTTCGTAGCTTCCTCGCGTTTTGCTGAGAGTTCGTCTTTGTAATAGGTGAGGTTCTTAGTCTTATCGATGTGAAATCGCGCTTCCGCGTACGCATCCACTGCCTTGGGATTCACCGCCCTCAGACTCTTAAGGCTTTTGTCACTTTCAGGGGAAAGCTTCACATGAATTTGACCGGCGATTTCATGAGCCAGGTCGCTCTGCAACGTCAAAATATCCTTGACCTCTCGGTCAAAGCTGGCCGCCCAGAGATGTTGGTCGGACGGACCATAGATAAGCTGGGCGGTGATGCGCACTCGATTACTGGAGCGCTGCACCGTTCCTTCGACAATCCCATCCACGTTGAGCTCATGAGCGATCTGTGGCAGAGGACGATCGGGTCGTCCGTAACGCATTATTGTGGTACGCGAAACCACTCTCAGGTTGTCGATCTGCGCAAAATCGGTGATCAGGGCGTCGGTAATTCCTTCCGCCAAATACTCTTGTTTAGGGTCGTCGGAAAGACTCTGCAGAGGCAGTACGGCCAGCGAGCGGATGGGCGCACGACCGCCGAAGATGCGCGTTCGGATGCCGCCTACATTGAACCCTACAAGCGCTCCAAATAACGAAATCAGACCCGCAATCGCAAACCACAGTCTTCGCCTTCTTGAGTGTGAGGTTTCGGGTACGGCCGGATGGGGATCGTACGCGGGCAAGCTTTCATGAACCGGGGTGACTGCGGCTACCAGCCTATATCCCCGCTTGGCGATAGTCTGAATGACGTGTGGCTCTTTCGCCTCGTCTTCGAACACTCGCCGGAGCTCGAAGATCGAGCGCGTTAGCACTCCTTCTCCGACAAAGGTGTCTGGCCATACGGCCTGCAGAAGTTGTTCTTTGGAAACCGGCTCGCCGCGATGCTCGGCCAGACACACCAGCACCGACATCACTTTCGGCTCCAGTTGAACGGTGGTACCGTTGCGCGAGATGGTGTTCAGGCTGGGTAGGACTAGCCAGGGGCCGACACGAAAACTGGCCTCGACCAGGTGTCCCGTACTCATTGCGGCAGCCCCACGCGGCGGACCAGGTCCGCATACCGGGGATCCGAGCGGAGAGAGTCATACATTGAATTCCCTTTGAGCCAGAGAAGCCCGCCATCAGCTCCCGTGCTGTGCGGGTGGCGATACGCATCCTCCAGCCAATAGAAAGCGCGGTCCTTGTCTCCCACGATCGCATACAACCCTGACATCCAGCCCGGGGCGTAGAGCCTCCCTTGCTTGTGTAGTTTCTCCCAGGCTGTGGTCACTACCCGGATCGCGGCCTCGAAACCTGCAGTCTTGAATGCACGATCGACCGCGGGAACGAGGTCTCCGAAACCCGTCAGCTTTCCGGCTTCCTCCATCTCTTTAATCGCCTCCGGATACCGCCGGGCCGCTACGTATATCTGAAAAAGGTCGATGTGGATTTGACTGTTATCGGGGTCGCGTTCCATGTCACGAAGCAGGAGAGCGATGGCTTCGTCATTCCTTCCCGAGTTGCCAAGGGCCCCCGACATGTGGTCCACCTTGGGATCAAGACCCTGGGCGATTTCGGACTCCTGCATGCCTTCCACGGGCCGACCCACGGCGTACAGGAAAGTGCCATAGGTATCATGGGCATCAGCGCTGTTGGGGTTCAGCGCGATTGCACGTTGCAGTTCCTGCTCGGCCTGCGACCACCTCCAATCATCGCAATACAAACTGGCCTGCAGAGTATGGGCTTCGGAGGAATCCGGGTTCAGTTCCAGCGCCTTTTCAATTGCAGCCTTTCGTGTCTGGTAATCTCGCGGCGACGGATTCGACATTCCTCCTCCACCAACAAGGATTGGAGCATGGGCGTAAGCGAGGCCGACGTAAGCAGGGGCAAAGGCCGGGTCTTCATCAATGGCGCGCTGAAAACTTTCTGCCGCCAGGCGTTTCTCTTCGTCAACCACTCGCCAGCCTGAACGATGCAAGTGGTAATTGCCTTGGAGGTAATTGTCGAGCACGGTTGCGCTGGTCATTCGCATCGGGTTCGCACGTGTCTGCATTGCGTTAGGCGCAACCTGAACTCGGATTTCCTCGGCGATGGCTTTGGCGACGGCGCCCTGAAGAGCGAGCGCGTTCTGCAGATCGCGCTCGTAACTCTTTGCCCACAAGTTCCTGTCTTCCGGTGCGTAGGCTAACTGGACACTGACTCGAACCCGATTGCCGGAACGCGCCACCGACCCTGTGATAATGCCCTCCACCCTCAGTTCGCGCGCAATCTCGGGCAAGGCTTGGTGCGTTCCTTCGTACAGGTCCGACGAGGCACGCGAGATGACTTTCAGCGCGCTAATTTGGGACAAATCTGTAATCAACTCTTCGGTCATGCCGGAGGCGAAATATCCTTGGGACGGATCCTCGGAGAGGTTTTTCAGGGGCAGGACGGCCAGAGAATGAATCGGCGGGTTGGCAGTGAATATATGAGCGCGGAGATCGCCGACATTGAACCCAACGAGTAAGCCGCACACGACAACCACGCCAGCGATGGTGAGCCATGCGACTTGCCAATTGTGCTTTCTAGGTGCCAGTGCCGGGTCGATCCCGGCCGAGCCGCCGTTTAAGGACCCATTTTCCCGACCCACGGGTGCCAGCAGCCGGTAGCCACGCTTGGAAATCGTTTGGATGACTTTTGGCTCGCGCGTGTCATCCTCGAACACGCGGCGCAGTTCAGAGATCGAGCGCGTTAGCACTCCTTCCCCGACAAAGGTGTCGGGCCACACGGTCTGCAGAAGTTGTTCTTTGGAAACCGGCTCGCCACGATGCTCGGCCAGACACACCAGCACCGACATCACTTTCGGTTCTAGCTGAACCGACGTACCATTGCGGGAGACGCAATTCAGGCTGGGGTGGACCAGCCACGTCCCCAATCGGAAGTCTCCATCCACAGACTCCCCCCGTAGCCAGCCGATCGCCGGAGATTATATCCCGGTTTCAGCCAATTCGGGAACGCCTTCCCTAATCGCAACTTAAGCGGAACCTAAGCATTTCCTAAGGACTCTCGGCCGGCTACCCACTTACGGTACGGGCCTAGTTTCGGGTGGTATTGCGACGCGGAATGACCCTTTTTGCCCGCTGGCGCGATCTGCCCAGTCCAGGGAGGTAGGCCAAATGAACCAATCGGCGACTGGTGCGAGCCAAATCCTCGTTCTTGTAACCTGCCTGCTGGCTGGCGTCGCCGCTGGGCAGTCTCAGGTGACTTTCTCTGACCCCGTGAGCTACCCGGTGGGGACGAACCCCGGGGGCATCGTCACCGCTGATTTTAACGGCGACGGCATTCCTGACCTGGCGGTAGCGAACAACGGCGATTCTTCAGTCAACGACTTGGGGAGCGTGAGTCTGCTGCTCGGTAAAGGGGACGGCACGTTCCAACCTGCCGTCCACGCCCCCGCTGGCGCTTTTCCCACAATCATTCTGGCTGGGGATTTCAACGGAGATGGCAAGCTTGACCTGTTCGTCGAGGGTCAGCCCTCCGGCAATTCAAACGTCGTGCCTTGGAGTCTGTTGTTCGGCCACGGGGACGGGACTTTTGAGGCGCCCGTGCAATTCACGCTAGCTAACTTCACTGCCGCGGTTGTCGTCGGCGACTTCAACAATGACAAGAAGTTGGACTTGGCATTCACCGACACGGTATCCGGTTCGCTCGAAGAAGTGTTGGGAAACGGCGACGGAACGTTTCAGCCGGTACAAACGATCGGTGCTTTTTCGCTAGGCCCTCTAGTCGCAGCCGATTTCAACGGTGATGGCATACCTGACCTCGCGATGGGAACCGGAGGAGCAATCCAAGTGCTGCTGGCCAAAGGGGATGGCACCTTTACAGCGCCTACCTCGCTCACTCTTAATGGACCCAATATCCAAGAGGTGCTGGCGACCGATGTGAACCAGGATGGCAAAGCGGACCTGATCGCTATCTCGCTAACAGTCTCAAAGTCATGTCTCTTTTGCACTACCTTTTGGGCCTACCATCTCGAGGCTCATCTTTCCAACGGGGATGGGTCGTTCGGGCCGGCGCCCGACATCGTCACCAAATCCAGCAGCAAGTCTTTTCTGCACCCGAGGCAAGGCGACGCCATCGATGCTTTCGTTCTGGGCGACTTCGACAGCGACGGGAAGCTGGACATCGGGTATCAGCAATCGACGTTCGACAATCAGGTCGTCACTACCTCGCTGATTCTTATCGGCGGGCAGGGGAACGGAACGTTTCCCGCCGATTTGGGGACTGTTAACGGATCGTTCACAGGTGCGCCGACGACGGCCGATTTGAACGGTGACAAGCTAGCGGATCTCGGCGCAGAACCTCTGACTTCCACGACCATCGGGGTCATCCTGAATACAACCCAAGGTTTCTGGCTCGGCGCTCCTTCATCCTTTGGTCCGCTTCGAGCGGGAGGCTCCACGACCGGAAATATCTCCGTAAATCCGCAGAACGGCCTCACGAACCTGGTTTCCCTCACTTGTTCTGCACCGCAGTCTGCCGGCATACAGTGCGCGCTCTCTTCCGCAAGCGTCGCGCCGGGAGCGAGTTCGGTGCTGACCGTAACCACCACTGGTAACTCTGCTGCTTCACGCTCCCCAGCAGCACGTTACCGCGAATGGTTCTCCGCTCTGTGCCTACCTTTTGCTGCGATCTTCTTCGGCCGGCTCAGTTTCGGATCCACGCAATATGCGAAAGGAAGACTTGTTCGGATTGCAATCGGAAGTTTCCTCCTGCTCGGCGTGCTCCTTGAAATCGCCTGTGGCAGTGGAAGCAGCAAATCCGGGGGCGGGGGCGGCACCCCAGCGGGGTCTTACACAATTACCGTCACCGGCACCTCCGGAACAATCTCACGCTCCTCAACCATCAAGCTTACAGTGCAGTGAGCAGTCGACAACTTGTCCGGTGAATTAGCCGGCGAGCCTTACTAACTCAACAAGGAGAATAGAATATGAATACTCACGTTGTTCGAACCCTGCTTCTCGTTACGGCCGTCGCCGTTCTGACTCTCGCTCCCCTCCCAGCTCACGCCAGCCCGTGCTCATATGCTTCGACCGCCGGCAGTTGGGCCTACACCTACACGGGCACCATCTTCACTCCGAGCGGTCCCCTGCCGGCAGCGTCAGTGGGACACTTCATGCAGGACAAAGCCGGCAACGTCAGCGGCAGCCAGGCGCGAAGCGTTGCAGGCAGTTCGGGAATCGAGGACGTTAGCGGAAGCGTTACCGTGAATTCGAACTGCACGGCCAGCGCCACGATCAACGTTCTGGTAAACGGACAACTGCAACGCACAGCTACGCTCGCTGTGGTTTATGACAGCAACGGCAACCACGCGCGAATGATCTTTCAATCCCTGACGTTGCCGAACGGGACCAATGTTCCGGTCGTGCTGACCATTGATGCAAACAGATTGTCGACCAAGGAATGAGGTAACTGGGCCACGCTGCCGGACCGTCCATGTGTCACTCAAGGCACTTTAAGAAAGTATCCGTGATTAGCATGGTATAGCGGGCTGCGAGCAACGGAATGGGCTTTGCTTGAGGCATCAATGTCCAACGATCAACGCCGGAGCTTTCTTAGGACGGGCGGCGAGCTGGCTGTGGGAGCGCTTACCGCTGGAACACTCATCGCTTGCGGCTCGTCCACAGAAACCACACCCACCATCGTTCACGCGCAGGGCTCGTCGAACCTCGCCGCTTTCGGATGGGAGATAAACAACCTCAGTGGCGGCAGTGCAGCCGCCTATTTCAAAATACAGAACAATCTGGTGCTAAATCTGGTCGATATGGATGTGTGCATATGCCCCTTGTCCGCACCGGCACAGCCAGGGCTCACAGAAGTCTTATGTCGCGGTCAGGTGTCACGTGGCGGGCCTCCGGTTTTCAACACTGCCGGAATCTTGTTCTTTCCCCCGAGTAGCCCGGTTTTTGGACCGCTGCAGACTCTCAATCCCGGGAGCCTCCAGATCGCAACTGATGCCCAGCCGTTCCAGGACACCTTTCTGAACGTGATTGTAAAATCATGGGTTCCCGTCGACGGTACTGCTTCTGCGAGCTATCGTCACGTGCAGATTGCCCCATCCCTCAGTTTGAGCGCCGGAGACTACCTGGTCTTCACCATGAACGGAGGAGAGATCACTTTGGACGCAGAGATGCAGGTGATTCTGGGATTTCAGTAGATCGAGAACCAATCCAGTACTTGGAAGGAACGAGATGATAACTAAGCTGCCATAGGATCGAGATGGATACGTAGATGAAGACGCAAGTGCTGATCGCACCTCTTATAGCTTTATTTCTGGCACTGGTCTATTGCGGTGGAGGAAGCAGTCAAACGCCACCACCACCTCCGCCTCCAGCGCCCGATTTCACCCTCAACGTTTCTCCGGTTTCAGCATCCGCGGTGGTCGGGAATACCACTTCACCGGTAATGATCTCGTTTACGCCGACGAACGGATTCAACAGCGCCGTGACCGTCACGCTGTCGGGATTGCCCACCGGGGTGACGATCTCTCCCGACTCGCCGTTAACGATTCAACCAGGAGGCAGCCAGTCCGTAAGCTTCTCCGTGTCGGCAGCCGCTCCCATTGGCGTGTTTCCGCTCAGCGTCTCTGGAGCAAGTGGGTCCACCTCACACAGCACGCAAATTCTCTTGACCAGCGAGCCTGTCGTTACCGTGCGCACTTATCAGAGCAGATCAATCCTTTACCTGGAATCTGATTCTGGCACCGACGTGGCGCGTATCGGCTTGCAGATGTCGTGGGGAGGATCGATTGTTGAAGTAAGTCTGAATGGCACTAATTTTGTGAACGAAGATGGCACTGGCCGCGAGGTGCAAGCAGCCCAGTGGGACGGAGCCGCTCAATACGACAACTGCGCCGGATGCACAGGCGTCTTCGGATGGAATCCGGTGCAGGCGGGCGACAAATGGAACAACGGCAGCCCTGTGCTCGCGCAAACCATGGCTGCGGACTCAATTTATGTAAAGGCCCAGCCGCTCCAGTGGAATCCTGACGACAAGGGAGGCGGACCGAATACTCCCGTCCTCGGTGATACGTATGTTGAACAGACCATTTCTGCCGCAACTAATCACGCTTTTAGCTTCAAGATTCATTACAAGGTCACCCACTTCGGGGCCGACCAGCATGCCAACGCGCTGCAGGAGTTTCCTGCGGTCTACGTCAACCTGGGCTATGACCAGTTCCTGACGGACACGAGCACGAGACCTTGGACGAACTCAGTCCTCACGCCCGTGACCATGCCGCAATTGCCGACCTTCAGTCCAACCCTGTACGCATCCGAGCACTGGGGAGCCTTTGTCGACACGAACGGCAGTGGGCTAACGGTCTTCGTGCCGGGTATGTCTAATTATGTGGGCGGTTTCGCCGCCGCTGGGGACTCGGGGCCTTTCGGTTTTGGCACCAACTACTTTGACCCCCACACAAATTTTAGCTTTGGCCCGAACAGTATCCTGGAAGGGGATGTATACCTGATCGCCGGAGATATCAAGCATGCCCGCCAGGTAATTTACGATCTGCACAACAATATTCCAGCGGTGGATATTTCTACTCCGGTCGCTACCTTGGACGCCCCGACGCCGAATCAGCAGCTTTCCGGAACCACCACCGTGGCAGGTTGGGCGTTTGATGAAACGGCGGTTGCCAAAGTGGATGTATATGTCGACGGGACAATCGCTGGAACAGCCACGTACGGCGGCTCTCGCCCCGATGTGGCACAGGACTGGCCCAATGCTCCAGTGAACATCGGCTTCACCTTCTCGCTAAACACGGCCACATTCCCTAATGGAAATCACACGATTCAGGTCAGAGCGACGGATACGAATGGCAATGTCGCTGTTCTCCCCGAGGTGCCGGTAACTACTTTGAATTAATCCATCACCGCGCCAATACACCACCCGGACCGGATCGGAGAGAGCAGCACCAGAACCTGCTTTCAGAGATGTAGTCAAATGGAAGACCCCGCTGAAACTCCAAACGCACCGCTGAAGCAACGCTAGACGGCGCGCTGTAGGTTTTGGAAGGACTGGGACTCTCGTTAGGAACGGAATCCTCGCCTTGCCACTGGGATCACTGTCGACAGTTTCCTCTCTACAGACCTGTCACGAGCAAAGGTGATGGTAATCACCCCGGCCAACGTGCGGATTGCTACGCTTTAAATTGGCGCAGGGTCTGCCAAAT
>Ga0187821_10000491_pt1 | contig 10359 bp, 6 predicted proteins | sample NC_wetland_sal_i_20_FD_132442 | JGI IMG/M metagenome (GOLD analysis project Ga0187821, IMG submission 132442) | Wetland sediment microbial communities from Neuse River Estuary, North Carolina, USA - SourceSoil_1 | ecosystem: Environmental > Aquatic > Freshwater > Wetlands > Sediment | place...
AAGATGCGTGGCCCCCTCCACGGCATCCCCATCGCGGTCAAAGACAACATGCACACGACCGATCTGCCCACGACTGGCGGCGCACTGGCCTTTGCCGGACTTATCCCGCCCTACGAGGCCACGCTCACGAAAAATTTGCGCGATGCGGGCGCGATCATCATCGCGAAGACCACGATGACCGAACTCGCGAATTGGGTTGCGGGCGGCCCGACGCCGATGCCGGGCGGCTACAACGGGCTCATCGGATACAGCATGAATCCGTACGACCCACGGCGCGACCCGCGGGAGGATACATTCGACGGGCGTCCGGCTCTTGCCACCGGGGGATCCAGTTCGGGCGTGGGAACGGCTTCAAGCTTTTGGGCTGCAAATGTCGGAAGCGAGACGTCCGGCTCGATTCTGAGCCCATCCAATCAGAACATGCTCGTTGGCATCAAGCCCACCGTGGGCCGGATCAGCCGGTACGGCATTATTCCAATTACGGCGGACCAGGATACGGCTGGCCCGATGGCCAGGACCGTCACCGACGCGGCCATCCTGTTGGGCGCTCTCGAGAGCGCTGCTCCAGATCCGAACGATCCAGCCACGCAGAAATGCGCCCCGCCGCCCGGGCGCGATTACCGGAAATTTCTCAAACCAGACGGCCTCAAAGGGGCGCGAATCGGAATCCCCCGTGCTTTTTACTATGAGGCTGTCACGCCGCCCGGCGACAAAGCGCCTCGAGACAGCCTCAATCCCGATCAGAAGAAAGTAATGGACGAAGCGATTCTGGCGATGAAACAACAAGGCGCAGTCATTGTCGATCCCGCGGACATAGCGAGCGTCGTTTCCACCGATCCGCAGAATAATCTGCTGAAGTGGAACACCTGTACCGGACTTGAAAATGCCAAGGGCAAGGATGCGGATTGCTCCGTGGTTTTCAAGTATGGAATGAAGCGCGATTTCAACAAGTGGCTTGATTCGCTCGGGGCCGCGGCCCCCTTAAAATCACTCACAGAGCTTCGAAAGTTCAACCTGGCTCATGCCAATGCCGGCGCCATCAAGTACGGCCAGTCGCAACTGGACATCTCCGACGAAATGGATCTCGAGGCCGACCGGGTCCGGTACGAAGCGGACCGGGCAAAAGATGTAAGGCTGGCCGGAGCCGAGGGAATTGACGGCGCCTTGAAAAAGTACAATTTGGATGCGCTCGTCTTTCCGGGAGCAAGCGGCGCTGCCATCGCGGCTAAAGCAGGATATCCAACCGTAATTGTTCCCTTCGGAATGGTCCCAAATGCCCCCGCGGTGCCGTTTCCGCCGGGATTCGCAGCGAAGCCTGCTCCTCTCGGCGTCGCCTTCACTGGCACCGCGTGTAGCGAACCGAGATTGATTGAACTCGCCTACAGTTTCGAGCACGCGACCAAACGGCGCGTCCCGCCGCCTTCTTTCCCTTAGAAATGAATCCAATAGACTTCAGCGGCCGCAGGAAGACTTCGCTCTGTTGATAAGAGAAGCCTGACCGCCGCGCCGACATCGGAAACGTGTTTGTCCGCGCGCGCGTCCTATGCTAACGTCGCCGCCCGAGCAAGTCGCCCACGGCAGCGAGCGATCACCACGCCACTCACGCGAGGAGGGATGGATGAGGAAGGCACGATCCCTGGCTATTGCATTCACGGCTCCTTCTTTTTTGGCTTCGTGCTTTCTGCTGGCGCAGCAAAACCCCGCGCCGCGGCATCCCATGAATTTCTTCGTCACCAGCTCCCCGATCGGCGACGGGGGCAACCTCGGCGGATTGGCTGGAGCCGACGCGCACTGCCAAACGCTGGCTAGCGCAGTTGGCGCGGGAAATCACACCTGGCACGCGTACCTCAGCACGCAGGCTCGCCCCGGACAGCCGGCCGTCAATGCACGCGACCGCATCGGCACTGGTCCCTGGTACAACGTCAAGGGAGAGATGATCGCCCCGGACCTCGCGCACCTGCATGGAGACACGCTGGAACTGGCGCGCCTCGGCAACAACCTCAACAAACTGACCGGGCTTACCGAGAAGGGCGAGACCGTTCCCGGCCTTTATGACTATGCCGATGTGCGGGATAACGATTGGGACTACGTCAAGACGACTCCGTTTTCCAATCGCCACGAAATGTTGACCGGCTCGCAGCCGGACGGCCGCGCATTTACGGATAGTGTAGATCATACATGTAATAATTGGACGAGCAATAAAGACCCGGAGCCGGGCACGGCGAATGGAAACCTCAACGCCCCAGACGGCAGGCCCAACGCACAAATCGGTTTTCCCGACCGCAACGGCGGCGGAAACGGTTCCTGGAACTCGTCCCACGGAACGCGCGGCTGCAGCCAGGAATCCTTGCCGAAAACGCACGGCGTCGGCATGTTCTACTGCTTCGCCATCAATTGATACAGGCAGAGGAGCCTAGGATGCCCGAGAAACGATCCGTGCTGGCTGCGTTGACGCTCGTACTGCTGGCTTCTTTCCTGGTGCTGGCGCAAGAAGAACAGCGGGGCGGCCAACAGGGCCGGCCTCAACCGCAGCATCACCCGATGAGCTTTTTTGTGACCAGTGTGGGACTCGGCAAGGGCGGCGATCTCGGCGGGCTGGCCGGAGCTGACGCGCACTGCATGGCGCTGGCCACGGCGGTCGGCGCGGGCAATCACACCTGGCACGCCTACCTCAGCACGCAGGCGCGGCCGGGCCAGCCCGCCGTCAATGCGCGCGACCGTATCGGCACTGGTCCCTGGTACAACACATCACGGAGCCAGCTTGGCCAGCCGCAGAACGCGAACATATCCCAGGATCTCGGCGAACTGCACGGAGACACGCTTATCCAGGCGCAGCGCGGCAGCAATCTTTTCAAGCAGTCCGCACGAACCGAGAAGGGCGAGGTCATTCACGGCGTAGGCGACCCTCCGCCAATCGAGCACGACATTCTCACCGGCTCACAAACCGATGGCCGCGCCTACACGGATAAAGCCGACCATACCTGCAACAATTGGACGAGCAGCGGCGCGGGCTCCGCGCAAGTGGGCCATTCCGACCGCATTGGAAACGAAAACGCGTCGTGGAACTCCTCGCATGCCACCACGGGTTGCAGCCAGGCCGCGCTGGAGAGCACGGGCGGCTCCGGCCTGTTTTATTGCTTCGCCGTCAATTGAACGGTGAGGGCAATGATGCGTGCGGTTCGGACGAACTTTATGGATAACGTTCGCGAAAAAATCGTTATCGTCGAAGCGGACGAAGGCAGCCGCATTTCGTTGGTCTCCATCATGCAAAGCGGAGGCTACGAAGTATCCGCCTTTTCCACGGCCCGCGAGGGCCTCGATACGCTGCAGCATGACGGTGCGGATTTATTCTTGCTGGACACGGACTTTTGCTGTTCAGGGGCGCTGAGCGCGCGCGAAACGCTGGCGACTATTCGCGGCTCCGCCCTTACAGCCGGAGTTCGAGTGATAGCCCTTGTTGGGTCCGGAGCAGACAATCGTGCAGTGGGCCTTGACCTCGGAGCCGATGACGCCGTCTCGCGCCCGTGGGATGCGGCGGAACTTCTGGCTCGCACCCGAGTGCAATTGCGCGCCCTGCGAGCCGACAAACAGCTCCTGGAACAAATGCACATCGCCACCGAGGGGCAGCAGATCGCGCATACTGCATTTGACGCGCTGGCCGTCACTGAGCGAATGGCCAGCAACGCTGACTCGCTCGATAAGCGTTTGAAAATCGGTTTCGCCGCCGTCTTTGCAATGGCCCTGGTAATGGCCGGAATCTATTTCCTGTTCGCCCATACCGCGCAGAAAGATCTCAAAAATACCACCAGCACGATTGCCCATCTCCAAAGCGGAATTCTGCACCAGCAAAACTTGATTGCCGAGGCGCGCAAGCTGCACGAAGAGCAAAGGGCCGATGAAACCGGCCTCGCCATTCAGGGAAAAAACGAGTTACAAAAGCAGGCACAAGACCTGAAGGCCAAGATGGCGAACGCAAGTTCCGATCAGGGCGCTACCCTGCAAAAACAGCTGGACGATACGAATGCCCGCCTGCAGCGAATCGAGAAGGAAGGCGAATCCGCGCAAAATCTGATTCGGGACGACGTTCAGAGCGTTTGTCTGCTGCATATTTCGGTCGCCTTTCGGAATCAACAGAACCACCAGCGGCTGCGCTACTCGGGGCTGAACCAGAATGGCGAGCCTCTGCAGGATAGCGACGGCAATCCGATACTCACTGTCGGGGGCAACGGCCCCGAAGTGAAGCTGGACGTATTCGGTACCGGGTTCCCGGTGGGCAATTCCGGACGGATCGTCACCAACCGGCACGTTGCCGAACCTTGGTGGAATAATGACGAGCTAAATCAGATGGCGAGCGAGGGTATTTTAGCGGAAATTTCCTCGATTCATGCGTATTTCCCGGGCGACCCGCGCGCGTTCAGCGGCGAGATTCAGGAAATCTCGAAGGACGCGGACCTTGCAACTATGCGTATCGACATTCAAGATCTGAAACGCCCGCTCCTTTCGATTGACTCAAACAAGGGTGCTGCGGTGACGGGTGAGCCGATCGTATTGATGGGGTATGCGACGGGGCTCGCCGGCATCCTTGCGCGCACCGACGAAGGTACGGCTGAGCAGATATTGAGTCAGAGCGGCGGCGACGTCTCGCGCGTCCTGGCGGAGTTGGCACGCCGCGATCTCATTCATCCGATCATCACGCAGGGCCACATCGGAGATATCCTGCCGGACAAAATCGTCTTCGACGCGCAAACCACGTCTGGAGGTTCCGGCGGCCCCCTCTTCAATCGTCAGGGGAAAGTCATCGGCGTCACGTTTGCGATCCTGAAGGGTTTCGGGGGCTCGAATTTTGGAATTCCAATTCGATTCTCGGAGCCGTTACTCGCGCCATCGATTGCTTCGTCGCCAACCCACGCGGCAAATTGACGCCCACCGGCGCACGGCTGGCATAGTGAGCAAAATGCATTTCTTTTCAGAGCAAACCCAAATGCGCACGTCGTCGCATTTGGACATTGTCAACCAGGCTTATACCGCCTCCGGAAAATTTCTCGTCTCTGACAACCGGCCCAGCGTCCAAAAGCTCTTCGACCGAAATAGATAGTTCCTCGACATCGCAAGTGAAATTCGGCAGGCTTAATGACTCTTGGACTTTACTAATTTGTATAGCCGGTGAGTCTTTGGACCTCATCCGCCAGGACCGTGAGCTGATCTGTCTTGGATAGAACCGAGGCCACACCGGCGTTTCGGGCAAGACGAAGGGGTATTGCATCCTTATAGATAGTTAAGAGTATGATCGGCGTATCCGGTATGACCTTGCGCAGAATCATCGCTGCTTCCAAACCGTTGATTCGAGGCATCGAGAAATCCAGTACGATCAAATCCGGCTTCAGTTCCCCGCCTTTTTCGATTCCTTCCACGCCATCGGCGGCTTCGCCGCAAACTTCGAAGCCGGGACGAGATTCGATGAACAGGCGAACTAAATCTCTCGTAAGAGCGTTGTCGTCCACGATCAGAATGCGCTTTTGCATGGTGAACTTCCAGTGAGGAAGCTCATTGAGCCGGGGGAGCGCCTCATGAGGCAACGGTACATCCGCGCGGCCGTATGGGCAATACACGGTTTCAGGTACGGATTCCCAAGCAGGATGGACCGCGAGGAGATGAGTCTGAGGGACGAAAAACGGGCCTTTGAAACTCCGGCGATGTCGGTGGGTTCCACTCTGGCGGTAGGTTCGTTGTGTACTGGGCTGGAGAAGGGTACGATGCGCGGGCCAGAGGCCAAGTCCAATTTGGGAGAGGACGCGGTGTGCATTTGTGGGAATGGCGCTGCTGGAAGAACTCCTTCGTAATGCAACAAGATAGAGAGGCCATCGATGAAACCAAAAAGGATACGCATCGATAAGTTCGAACGTAAATCCCGCCGCGGGTTTCTGAGAAGCAGCGCCGGACTCGTCGCCGGTGTCGCCGGGGCACAATGGCTGCCCAGCCTTGCCGATGCACAGCAAAGCGCCGCGTCTGCCGTGACGCTGGAAAGCCTCAGGAACCCAAACGGCCGCGCGATCCTGCTCAAGGACGGCATTGTTCTGAGCATGGATAGCCGGGTGGGCGATTTCGAGAAGGCCGACGTGCTGATCCAGGGAAAGAAGATTGTGTCAATTGGTCCAAACGTCCCCGCGCCAGTTCATGCGCTGACGGTGAATGCGGCGGGGATGATCGTCATGCCGGGATTCATCGACACGCATCACCACCAGTTCGAGACTCCTCTGCGCAGCATTCTCTCCGATGGTTTGCTGGGTGTTGCGGGAGACGCCGCAAGAACTTACCAGGGAATCATCCTTGGCACTTTCTCTCCCGCTTATCTTCCGGAAGATGCGCGTCTCGGCGAGCTGGTGGCATCGCTCAGCCAGATGAACGCGGGCGTCACGATGACGGTTGACACCTCGCAGGTTTCCCTCACTCCTGAGCACACCGACGCCTGCATTGCGGGCCTCAAAGAATCCGGTCGGCGCGCTCTCTTTGCGTACTCGACTGGGCCAGGCGCCAAGAGCCAGTATCCGCAGGATATCGTCCGGCTGCGAAAACAATATTTTTCTTCGGACGACCAGTTGTTGACGCTGGCGCTGGGCGATGAAACTAATGCCGACCGCTGGAAGCTGGCGCGATCGGTGGGCGCGCCCATCGTTTCTCACATCGTGAACATGAGCACTTTGGAGCCGCTGGCCAAGGCGGGACTTATGGGGCCGGACAACGAATACATCCATTGCACGCGGGCCGGAAACGAAACGCTGTGGAAGACGATTGCGGATACCGGAGGCAAGGTCTCGATCGCCCCGGCCATCGAGATGCAAATGCGCCACGGAATGCCTCCCATTCAGGCGGCGCTCGATCACGGTATCCGTCCGAGCCTGAGCGTGGATGTCGAGTGCAACATGACCGCGGACATGTTCTCAATCATGCGCACGGCTTTCACGCTTCAGCGCGCGCTCGTCAACGAGCGCGCGCTCGCCGGTGAACAGAATCTGCCTCCGCTGGTGACCTGCCGCGACGTCATCGAATTCGCCACCATCGCCGGGGCGCGCGTGGCCCACGTGGACGCCAAGGTCGGCACGCTAACGCCGGGCAAGGAGGCCGACATCATTCTGTTAGGGACCGAGCGGATCAACACCTTCCCGCTGAACAACGTGCCCGGCACGGTCGTGACACTGATGGATACGAGCAATGTCGAACACGTATTCATCGCCGGGAAGATCATGAAGTGGCAGGGCAAACTCGTAGGCGTTGACTTGACCGGGCTCCGGCGCCAAATCGAAAAGTCGCGCGACGGGCTTCTGGCTCGCACCAACCAAACGCGAAACTTCTTTGGGACCTGCTGCACGGCCGGTTAGTGTGCCGTTGTCAGCGCGGCAATGCAGGAAAAGACTGCTATTGTGCTCAAGAAATCGGACGTTCGGAATGTGGCCGGAAACCCATATTGAGGGAGAATGCCACGACTCGGTAAGACTCATCGGGAATTGGCCAGTCCCAGGCCCTCCGTATGCGGTTCTAAGGGGTCGCCGCAGTGACGCGACCGTCGAAAAGCAAGGGCGTCGCGAGAACCCGGAAGTTCCCGCGACGGGTTATACCTTGCCTGCTAGCGGGAATCTCTACTTCTTGCCTTCGTCTTTGTCCTTGCTCTTTTTGTCCGCGCCATGCTGTTGCTGCTGCACTTTCTGTTGATTCTCAGCTGCGTGATGAGCTGCAGGTGGTGCTGCGGGCGCAGCTGGATTGGTTTGCGGAGCCGTCCTTGGGGCGGGCGTAGCTGTCAGCTGGTTGCGGACGTTGCGGTCGTTCCCACTGTCGTTCATCCGCACGCCTGCGGGCTGCGGAGACGCTGCGGTGGGAGAAGCCTGGTTCGGGCGCTCGAAGCTGGCGTTGTTGGGATGTTGAGGTGCTGCAGTCTGCCCTTGGGAAGATGGCTGACCGCGGAAGCCGCGGTCATTCTTTCTGTCGTTCACCTTTTCATTCGCGGATTGTGGCTGCGGTTGCTCCGTGCTCGTGGGAGCCTGGTTTGGGCGTTCGATACGAGCATTGTCGAGATGTTCATTGCGGATGCTGTGGTCATCCCTGTCGTTCACCCGCTCATTTGCGGTTTGCGGACGCGTTTGTTCCGCATTAGGCGGAGCTTGGTTCGGGCGCTCCATGCGAGCGTTGTCGGGGTGTTCATTGCGGGATCCGCGGTCATCTCTGTCGTTCACGCGCTCATTCGCGCGTTCCGGCAACGGTTGCTTGCCGATGTGCCGCGTTTCATCCCGCACACGGGAAGCCTCGATTCGTTCACGGTTTTCGTAGGTGACGTCGTGGTGCACGCTGTTGAAATGCTGGACCTTGTCATAGTCCACGTGGCGATCCACAACGTTCCGGTTCACGACTACAGTTTCATACCGGTTGTTGACGTAAACGTTGGTGATGTGGACGTAGGGGCGAGATCGTTCCCGCCATCCGCCGCGTTCGTCCCAGCTGTTGTAAACCACGCGGTGAGTATGCCAGTCCATATCGTAATTGAGCCATGAACCAATGACAAAGCCAGTTCCGAAGCTGAAGAAGCCGTCGAACCCGAAGCCGGGCCGATAGACGCGCCGCACGTAAATTACTCCAGGATCATATGCGGGCACGAAGATCACGCGCGGTTGCGCGGGAACGATCTGAATGTAACCGCGGTCCACGATGACCTGCTGCTGCGGCGTCGGGACCAGGTTGCCTTGGGAATATGCCATGTTGCGGAGGCGTTGCACCGACATCATGATGTCGGTCGACTGGTAGACGTATGCTTGTCCGAGCGCGGTGGTCCAATCCAGCCGGTCATTCAACATGCTCAAGACCGTCGGATAGTGCGCCACCGCCTTGACGCTGACGTCCCAGGGTTGATAGTCGATGCTCTCGGGGTTGTGAAAACGAATCCACGGAGCCGCGTCCTGAATCTCATTCGGGAACGTCGCAGCCCCCAGCACTTGGGCCAGCAGCGGGTCCGGATAGAGCGCGATTGGCGCCAGCAAGTTGTCCAGCTGCTCCGGCGAATAGGGTTCGTAGTAATCGGAAGCCTGCGATTGGTTCTGCGGTTCGGCTGCCTCGATCGGCGCTGCCCCGGTCGGCTCGGGTGCTGGTGCTGAGGACTCCTCCGGCGATATTGCAGCGTTGCCGGCCACGACGAACTTGAGTGGAGTTTCCGCGCGCAGCACGATCTCCTCCTTGCCAGTCGCCGCGGCGGTGGCGGTTCCCACGCCGGCCCCGGCAGCAGCGCCAATTACCGCGCCTTTTCCGCCACCGGCGACACCGCCGAGGACGGCGCCTACCGCGGCGATCCCGCCGATCAGGCCCACGTTGCGGCCTGCATGCGATTGCCCGTCAATTTGCTCCGGTTGGGTTTCGAGGGGGAAGTTGCCGATTTGAGTGAGCTGAAGCGTAATCGAAGCGGGCCGGCTAAGCCGCCCGGAACTCACCACCTCGTCGACCTTGCCCGTAACTTCCGTGCCCGTGGGCCAAACCATCCCGTTGTCCAAACGAACGGGTTGCGCCAGAGTAGCCGAGAATTCCTGGCCCGCCTCAGTCTTTCCAGTGTCCAGCTGACCCAAAAGCCGCACTTGAATTTCTGTGCCCGGGTTGACCGACTGTGCTGATGCCGTGGGGGCTAAGCAGTACAAAACAAACAACAACCCAGAGAATAGTGAGATTAGTTTTTTCATGCTGGCCGCTCCTTCGACTGGCCCAGGTCCGCACCCGCTGGTCGTAGAAGCGCGCGGGAATATCTGATTGGCCTAGTCAGACAAGGTTACAGGTTCCGATCGCAATTCTGGAATGGCCCGAGGGGACAGGTATGGTCAATTGGGTAGCTGTTCTTGAGGACAGTCAAACCACAATTAAGACCGCGGCAGAAAACGCATGTCTGTTTGGATGCGACGTCCGATAGGCGAGATAGTGGGGAAATGGAATGTGGCGTGGTACCGGCATACCCATCCATCGAACGAAGCACGGCTTTAGAAACTTCCCTAAAGCTTAAAATCGGGCACATCGAAGCATGCGCTAGTCTAGGAACAGGTCGGCATACACGTATGGCGCTCGTCGAAGAAAAAGCAAAGACGCAAGTATCCCTGTTGGATAAGGCTTCGCCCTTCATCCAACTGACGGCTTTGTTCGGGATCCCTTCGGCGGGTTGCGTTGCCCTTGTTCTATTGGTACAAATCCCGCGATTTATTTACGGCCAGTCTATTCCGTTGTTGCTTGCCGCTGAAATCGGCAGTTTGCTCTCGGTGTTTGTCCTGCTGCTCGCGTTGCGGGCTTGCCTGGCGCTCCCCTCCGCGCCGGTTGGATTCTACAGAAACGTGCTGGATTTCC
>Ga0187821_10000492_pt1 | contig 10359 bp, 6 predicted proteins | sample NC_wetland_sal_i_20_FD_132442 | JGI IMG/M metagenome (GOLD analysis project Ga0187821, IMG submission 132442) | Wetland sediment microbial communities from Neuse River Estuary, North Carolina, USA - SourceSoil_1 | ecosystem: Environmental > Aquatic > Freshwater > Wetlands > Sediment | place...
ACGCCGATGCCGGCACGAAATGCGTTGTGTTGAAGCCAGTTTGGTTTCATGGGCAAGTGACCCTTCATCCGTGGGCGGGAAGATAGCGCCTTGTTACTGAAGTGCTAGACAGCACCTCCCTGACCGCCGTCAACGACAAAGAGGTGGCAGCGCGTTCCCGCGTAGCGCAGCCCTGTCCACACAAAAAAAGAGGCCGGGCTCGCCCGGCCTCCGGAAGCCAATCCATTAGATGCAGCGGCACGAATTGTGCCGCGCGTTTGCCTACATGTTTTCGTCGATCAAGGTCTGGAAAACACCCTTGTCGATTTGCATGCTCTGGTGAGCCAGCGGCCCCTTCTTGAAGGCGGCCACGCTATCCTCGTAGGTCGGCTGCTCACTCTTGTAAGCGACACCGATCGGGATGCGGTCGCCCCACTCATTGGCTTTTTCCATGGCGGCCTTAGCGTTAGACGTGTCATAGCCCTTTTCGTCTTCCAGCCTGTACACGCGCTTCTTGAAGTAAGCGTAAGTGTTCAGCTTGTTGTAGGTGACGCAGGGGCTGAAGACGTCGATGAGCGAGAAGCCGTGGTGCTGGATGCCGCCAGCGATCAGGTCCGCCAAGTGATTCGGCTCGCCCGAGTAACCGCGTGCGATGTAGGTCGCCCCGGAAACCAGCGCCAGGGCCAGTGGACTCAACGGCATTTCCACGTTGCCATACGGCGTGGACTTGGTGCGGGCGTCCTTCATGGTCGTGGGCGAGGCCTGTCCGGTGGTCAAACCATAGATCTGGTTGTCCATGACGACGTAGGTCAGGTCCAGATTGCGCCGCATGGCGTGGATGAAGTGGCCGATACCGATGCCGTACCCGTCTCCGTCACCACCGGTGATCACCACCTTCAGGTCGGTGTTCGCCAGCTTGATGCCGGTTGCCACAGCGACAGCGCGGCCGTGCAGCGAGTGCACGCCATAAGAGTGCACATACCCGGGCAGGTTCGAGGAGCAGCCGATGCCGGAGACGACTACGAGGTCCTTCGGCAAAACGCCTGCCTTGCTCGCGCCCATCTTGACGGCTTTCAGGACGCCAAAATCTCCACAACCCGGGCACCAGTCCGGATCTACAATGCCCTCAAAACTATGAATTGGCAGCTCTACGACTGTAGCCATATTTCCCCCTAATTAGCCGGCTTCCAGGAATGTGTCGAACCGGTCTCAACGCCAACGAGTAATTCTCCTGCTTTTGTCCCACTGTCGCGATTGACGATTTCAACTTGCCAAACCGGTTCGCCGTAGCCGTTCGCGCCAACTTTCGTAATGGCGCCCGGCCGAACCTCTTCGTTCATGTAAACGCGCACGTGGTGATAACCGATCTCGCGCGCCTCAGCCTCCGTGACGTCCAGCGAGCGCTTCTCGCCCTTGACGATAGCGCGTACCTGCGCGGCAACATCGCCGGGCTCGAACGGCTCGCCGTCGTACTTGAGGATTTGAGCGCTTACTGAATGGCCCGTCTCGGCCCGGAGATGGCGGGCAAACTGACCCGTCGAATTCATCTCCACGCAGATGGTCCGCTTGCAGTTCTTGAGAAGCTCGATGGCCTCTTTGCTGTGGAACGGCAGCAGATACTTGAACTGGATATTGTTCGCGCTCAGGCCTGAGGCATTGAGCTGCTGGACCGCCTCGCGAATCACGCCTTCGCTCGAGCCCCAGCCAATCAAGGTGACTTCCGCGCCAGCTTTGCCTTCGAGCTTCGGTGCAGGCAAGTCGCGAAGTACCAAATCCATCTTCTTCATGCGCTTTTCGGCGACCTTGCGGCGGACGGCCGAGTTGCAGAAGACGTCGCTGATCAGCACGCCGGTCTCATCGTGATCGTCCGTGGCGGCCGTGTACATCGTCTCGGCGGTGCCGGGCAGTGCGCGCGGCGAAACGCCGGACTTCGTGAACTGGTAGCGCTTGAATTTGCCGTCGGTCGCTTTCCATTCGGAAACGATCTCGCCGCGGTCGATCGGCACCTTCGAGGGGAAAAACTCCGGATCGACGGTTTCTGGGTGCTCGGAAAGCTGCAAATCCGTAATGATGATGACGGGAAGCTGATACTTGTCGGCGAGGTTGAATGACTCGACGGCTGAGTCGAAGCAATCCCGGGTGTTCGTCGGCGCGATGATCGCGCGCGGGAAATCGCCCTGGGATGCTCCGTAGACTTGGTTTAGGTCGGCTTGCTCCGTCTTGGTTGGAATGCCGGTGGAAGGGCCTCCGCGCTGTACTTCCACGAATACGACCGGCGCTTCGATCATGCCGGCCATACCGATCGCTTCGGTCATGAGCGCGAACCCGCCGCCGGAAGTCGCGCACATCGCGCGCGTGCCGGCATATCCAGCGCCGATGGCAACGTTCGCCACCGCCAACTCGTCTTCCATTTGCTTGACCACGACACCGCAGCGGTCGGCATGGTCGGCCATCCACGTCAAAATGCCCGACGCGGGCGTCATCGGGTACGCCGAGTAGAACCGGCAACCCGCTGCCACAGCTCCGATCGAGAGCGCCTCGTTTCCTGTCAGGAACGGACGGCGCTTGCGCGAGAAGGTCCACTTGTAGCCGAGCGGAACAAAATGCTCTTTGGCGTAATCGTATCCGGCCCTGGCTACGCCGACGTTCTGGTCGATGACTCCCTGCCCCTTGTGCTTGAACGTGTCGCCAAGCACTTCTTTGGTGATCTCGAACTCCATCCCCAGCAGAAAGACCAGGGCGCCGAGCGCGACAGTGTTTTGCATAACGGGGGCGGCGGGAGGAAAAGGCTTGGTGAGCTGACTGACCGGAAGTGGAACAGTGAGGACGTTGTCTCGAATCGGAATGTTGACCTTGAGCTTGTCCGCGTTGAACAGGATGGCGCCGCCGGACTCCACGCTGGGCGCATGCCTCTCGATAGAATCCTGGTTCAGAGCGATCAGGGCATTCAGATGGTCGCCTTGCGTCTGCACCTTCTCTTCGCCGACGCGCAACTTCAGCCAGATATGGCCGCCGCGAATGACCGACTGATAGCTGTTAAATGCGTAGGCATGCAGGCCGGAGCGGGAACACGACTTCGCTAGGGTGTCGCCGGACTTGTCGATACCGTCTCCCGCGGCGCCACCGATGCCAACTGTAACTTCATTCATCTTGGAAATCCCCCCAGAAAATCGCTGCGCGGCACTGCGTGTAAGAACTCAACTCAGAAAAGGTAGCTAAACCTGGTCCAGCCATCCGTGCGGAGTCGGAAAGCCGGCCGCGGAGTGGTCCGGTGAGCCCTCAGGGCCGCCAAAAACTGCTATTCCTCGTCAAATTGTCGTGCAATTTGATTAAACAACCTATCTAAGTGGGTGTCAAGCGAGTTTGGCCCGCGCTTTGATAGAAATTTTTCGATTGCAGCTGTGCGAATTTCGGATGGACGCCGGCGCTTTGGGCGGACGCGGGGGCGGGCGCAGGCCGACGGCCTTCGACCTTCGTTTAAGCTGTGATTCGGGAAAGCTCTACGGGCGACTCCCTTAGGGCGACGCGTTTGCGTCCGGTCGCGTACAGCCACCAGTTGCGTCCTGATTCGACCAGGATTACGAAGACTAACGCCGCGAAAACGAAAGTCACCGCGCCATCCAGCCGGTCATTAAAGATGAGCTTTTGAGTCATCAGCACCTGCGTTGCTGGGATGCTTCCTGCTGCAAGCTGGTCGGCCAGAGAACGAGCGTGGGAGAGGAAACCGAGTCCTGGGTCGGGGTCCCAAATCTTTTGGTAGCTGGCGGTCATGGTGGCCGAAACGAGCCAGACGAGCGGAGCGAGCGTCACTAGAACGTAGCGGCCTTTTTCCATTTTGATCAGGATGGTCGTGCAAACGCATAGCGCGATCGCGGCCAGAAGCTGGTTCGAAATACCGAAGAGGGGCCATAGGCTATTGATACCGCCTAGCGGGTCCAGAATCCCCTGGAAGAGGAAATAGGACCAGGCGGCGACGATCACGGCACTGGAGAGCACCACGCCGGGGTACCAGCTCACCCTGCCTAGCGGCTTCCAGAAGTGGCCGAGCAAATCCTGCAGCATGAAGCGGCCTACGCGCGTTCCGGCATCCAGGATAGTCAGGATGAAGAGTGCTTCGAACATGATCGCGAAGTGGTACCAGATGCCCATCACTGAACCACCGAGCGAGCCGGAAAAAATGTGCGCCATGCCGACCGCGAGCGAAGGCGCGCCACCGGTGCGATTGAAGAGCGTCAGCTCGCCGACTTTCGAGGCCAAATCTGACATTTCCGCGGCCGTGACAGGAAAACCCCAGCTTGAAATTGTGGCTACCGCTTGCTGCGGCGAGGTGCCCACAACGCCGGCGGGGCTGTTCACCGCGAAATAAATGCCGGGTTTCAGCACGCACGCGGCGACCATCGCCATCACAGCCACGAACGACTCCATCAGCATGCTGCCGTAGCCGACCATGCGGGCCTGGGTCTCCTTCATGAGCATCTTCGGGGTCGTCCCGGAAGCAATCAGCGAGTGAAAACCGGAGAGCGCGCCACAGGCGATGGTGATGAAACAGAAGGGGAAAATCTTTCCGTGGAAGATGGGACCGTTGCCGTCGGTGAAGGACGTGAGCGAGGGCATGAGCAACATTGGCCGTACTGCCAGGATCCCCACCGCCAGCGCCAGGATTGTTCCCAGCTTCACAAAGGTGCTCAGCGCATCGCGGGGCGCCAGGAGCAACCACACCGGGAGCACCGACGCGGCGAACGCGTAGATGGCGATGATCCAGGCCAGGGCCGTTGCGCCGTACGTAAAGTGCGGAGCCAATGTTGGCGACTCCCCGACGAAGCGGCCGCCGATTACCGCCGCCATCACCAGGACGAATCCGAGCAGCGCGACTTCGAGCGTTCGGCCGGGCCGCAGATAGCGCATGTACAAACCCATTAGAAACGCGATCGGGATCGTCGATGCGATGGTGAAAAAGCCCCAGGGGCTCGACTTCAGCGCGTTCACGACGACTAGCGCGATCACGCCCAGCATGATCGTCATGATGGCGAGCACCGCGAACATCGCCGTAAACCCGGCCACGCCGCTGATCTCGTCCTTGGCCATTTGGCCGAGGGATTTACCGTCGCGCCGGACCGAGCTGAAGAGCACCACGAAATCCTGAATGCAACCGCCTAGCACCGCGCCGATGACAATCCAGAGCGTGCCGGGCAGATAACCAAACTGCGCGGCGAGCACCGGTCCGACCAGAGGCCCCGGCCCGGCGATCGCGGCGAAGTGATGCCCGAAGAGCACCCATTTGTTGGTGGGGACAAAGTCGCGGCCGTCTTCCAGACGCTCGGCGGGTGTGGCACGTGCGTCGTCCAATCCCAGGACGCGATGGGCCACCCAGCGGCTGTAGAAGCGGTAGCCGATCACGTAGACACAGCCCGCGGCAGCAACTAGCCAGACCGCGTTGATCGGCTCGCCCCTGGCGGTCGCCACCAGCCCAAGCGCGACAGCACCGACGGTCGCCACCGCAAACCATAGCGCTTTCTTGACTAAATTCATCCGACGTAGACCCCTGGCGCGCCCATCGCACAGGCGAGCGGCTTTGCGAGGTATTCTTCGCCGGAAGCTCTATTTTTGCAATGGCATTTGTCCGATTCGTAGAAGGGTGATCGGCTTGGATGGGCTCGGTAATTCAATCAAGCGCAATCCGCAAGTCAAATGCTAGCTAGTACGGGGATTGCGCCGTCAAATCTATGCCGAAAGCGAACCGACCTTGTCTGGTTTCCGGGCGGCCTCTTCGACAATCTCGAAAGTCGTCGTGATCGTGGCGCTGTGCTTAAGCATGGCCTCAACCGAACAATATTTCTCCTCCGAGATGCGAATCGCTTCATCCACTGCGGCTGGATCGATCTCGTGCCCCGTCACAATGTGATGAATCCGGATCGCCACAAAAACTTGCGGCGCCCGCTCGGCCTGATCCGCTTCCACGCGAACTTCATAGCCGGTCACGTCCTGGTGACGCTTGTTTCGCAACACAGTAATCACGTCGAACGCGGTGCAACCCGCTAGGGCCGCCGCCACTAGCTCGATGGGCTTGGCGCCGGTGGCGCCCTGGGCGTCGTCGACGATCAGATGATGGCCGCTGCCCGTCTCGACTACAAACTGGCGCATGCCGGCCTGCGGCTGGGTGAGTACCACACGGGCTCGCAAGCCCGGGCTAGCCAGCGTTGGGTGCGGCTTGCGAAACTCTTGCCAGAGCTTCTCGGTTCCCTCCGGCGGGTGCGCCGCCTTTGTCAGAACCCCGATTGCCTCTTCTTGAGACGCCATGAAGACACCCTCCTTTACTCACATGCGGCCGCGAATCATTTGGTTGAGGACCGCGGCAAAAACCTAGTGCACCGTCATCCTAACCAGCGGTTCCTTCGCGCAACACGTCGCCACGGCCTGCACCACTTGCGCGGTGTCCCGCTTGTTCACGATGCTCGAAGCGCCCAACCCGCGATAACGCCTCACCGGGGCAGCCTCCGCATCGCCCTTCATGACCACCACCCAAGGCTGCAGCGGCATCCGATTCAGGCGCGTAAGAAAATCGGTGGCATGCAAGTCGGGCAGATAATTGTCCATGAGGATGACGTCGAACTCGGTCGATCGAAGCAGCGCCAGGGCTTCGTGGCCGCTCCAGGTCGTCCGCGCGTCAAACCCAGCCTCTTGCAAGCGCGTCTGAAAAGCCGCAGCCAACGAGTCGTTGCTTTCCACGATCAAGACTTTTTGTCTACTGCTCGCTCCAGTTATCTCATTCATTGGTTTTCCCTTCTTTGTTCCTCTCTGTTTCCCTGACATCGTCCCCCTTTCGTCCCAGCCTCCATGGAAAGCCGCTTCCGGGTGTGGCTCCGCTTGCAGCCCATGTCAGTCATGGACGGATGGCCACTTTCAGAACCCCGTCCGACCGGGTCGCGAAAAGCTCATACGCCTCGACGATGTCGTCGAGCGAGTAGGTGTGCGTCAGCAGCGGACGCAAATCGACGCGCCCATGCTGAACCAGCTCGAGTAATCGCCGCATTCGCTCCTTTCCACCCGGGCAGAGCGTCGTCACGATCTTGTGATCTCCAAGACCCGCTGCAATCGGTTCCAGCGGCAACGAAAGCTTGCCCGAGTACACGCCGAGGCTGGAAAGCGTCCCGCCCGGACGCAGCACCTTCAACGCGTTTTCGAAAGTGTCTTGGGTTCCTAGCGCCTCAATCGCCACATCCACTCCGCGGCCGCCTGTCAGACCCTTGATGGCAGCGGCCACGTCAGTCTTTTTAGGGCATACGGTGATGTCCGCACCCATTCGCTTGGACATTTCCATGCGAACTGGATCGGATTCGACCCCGATTATTAATCCGGCGCCTTTTAGCCGCGCACCGGCCGTCGCGCACAACCCGATCGGCCCCTGGGCAAACACCGCGACCGTGTCGCCCAGTTGCACATTTCCCGACTCGGAAGCCGAAAATCCCGTCGATGCAATATCGGCAAGCAACACAACCTGCTCATCCGTGAGTCCGTCGGGAATCTTGGCTAGGTTCGCTTGCGCATTCGGGACTAGCAGGTACTCCGCCTGCGCACCGTTGATCGTGTTACCGAATTTCCAGCCGCCAATCGGCCCGCCGCACTGCGACCAATTTGCACTCAAGCAGGCGTTGCACTGGCCACAAGGCGTAATCGCCCCCACTAGCACGCGCTCGCCGACCTCATAGCCCGTCACACCGGGCCCAATCTCATGAATCACGCCAACGGGCTCATGCCCGATCACCAGCCCCGGCCGGACGGGATACTCGCCCTTGAGAATGTGAACGTCCGTCCCGCAAATGGTCGTGAGCGTCACTCGCATCACGACTTCCCCGTAGCCCGCTTTCGGAATCGGCACGCGTTCGACGGCGATCTTATTAGGTCCGCGAAAAACCAACGCTCGCATTAGTTCCGTGCTTCGCTTCTCAAAAAACTCGGCCTTCTTTGCCTCACCAACCAAGGTTCCGGTTGTCATCTCATCCCCCTGCCCTTCGAAAGCCATCGTAGGGTTTCTCTTTTTCCCGGGCCGTGACACGCATCACCGTCTGCGGTGCGTCCTTGCACTGGGTTTGACCGCCGCTGCGCCGCAAGTCCGCTGCTCGCGGGCTTGCCGTAAGTAATAGGTAATGCTAGGTTTCATGTATATGGCGCCAGCCAAGGCCCCTTCCGAACCCATCTTCACGGGTCGCGGCTCGGAGACCATCCGAGGCCTGCTTGAAACCATTCCCGATGCCATGGTGATCGCGGACATAAAAGGCGCCATCGTCCTCGCGAACACGCATGCGGAGCGCCTCTTCGGCTATGGGACAGGGGAGCTTCTAGGCCAATCTGTCGAAGTTCTAGTGCCGGAGAGCCTGCGGCAACATCACGTTCAACATCGTGAGGAGTTTCGCGCCCAGCCGCGAACGAGGCCAATGGGCAGTGGCCTGGAGCTTTTCGGCCGCCGCAAGGATGGTTCCACCTTCCCCATCGAAATTAGTTTGAGCCCCACCAGCGACTCAGATGGCTTCTTTGTCAGTGCGTCGATTCGCGATATTTCCGACCGCAAGAAGGCGCAAGAAGACCTGCGCCTCAGTGAGGAACGATTCCGGTTGCTCGTAGGCGAGGTTAAGGACTATGCGATCTTTATGCTCGGTCCCGACGGCCGAGTGCAAACCTGGAACGAAGGCGCAGAAAAGATCAAGGGGTATACGCGCGATGAAATCGTAGGGCAGCACTTTTCGCGCTTTTACACGCATGAAGACGTCGAGCGCGGCAAACCGGAAGAGAGCCTTCGAGTGGCGGCCGAGCAGGGGCGTTGGGAAGATGAAGGTTGGCGCGTCCGGAAGGATGGATCGAAGTTCTGGGCCACCGTGGTCATCACTCCGGTGCGCAGCGCGGACGGAACACTCCTCGGCTTCACCAAAGTCACACGCGATATCAGCGAACAGAAGCGGGCGTACGACACCTTTCTGCTTGAAATCACCAATGCGCTGGTCTCCAGTTTGAACATCCACCAACTGCTGGCGGCAATCTCTTCCTGCCTGCGTCAAATTAAAAAATTCGATTATGCATCCATTGCCCTGTATGACCCGGAAACGAAAATATTGAAGAGAGAAGCGCTGGACGGGACCAGCCGCGATGCGCTGCCTGAAGATTCGGTCATCTCACCAACGGGGGATTCACCGGCCTCTTGGGTTTTCAACACGCGGAAGCCACTGCTGCTCGAGGGCACTCCTCACGAGAGATTTCCATACAAGATGCCTCCCGCTTCGGCCGAACACGCCATTCGTTCGGGCTGCTGGCTGCCTCTAATCGGACGAGATGGGATGCTGGGAACCCTGAATCTGCTCAGCCAAACCCCAGGCACGTTTGGCGAAAGCGATCTTATCTCGCTCGGTCAAATGGCCAATCAAATCGCTATCGCACTGGACAATGCCGTGGCCTACCAGCGCGTCTCGCAGCAGAAAGAGCGGCTCGCCGAGGAAAAGCTGTACCTGCAGGATGAAATTCGCACGGAGTACAACTTCGAAGAGATTGTCGGCCAAAGCCGCGAAATCTGGAAGGTTCTGAAGCAGATCGAAACGGTCGCGCCCACCGATTCCACCGTCCTCATCCTCGGCGAAACGGGGACTGGCAAGGAGTTACTGGCCCGGGCCGTGCACAATCTGAGCCCGCGAGTCGGAAAAACATTCGTCCGCGTGAACTGCGCGTCCATTCCCTCCGGTTTGCTGGAGAGTGAGCTCTTCGGCCATGAAAAAGGCGCCTTCACCGGAGCGATCAACCAGCGCATCGGCCGCTTGGAGTTGGCAAACCAAGGAACGCTCTTTCTTGACGAGGTGGGCGATATTCCGCTCGACATTCAGGCCAAGCTGTTGCGCGCCTTGCAGGAAAAAGAGTTCGAGCGTCTCGGAAGTTCCCGCACTCTCACCAGCGACGCCCGCATCATCGCGGCCACGAACCGCGACCTGAAGAAAATGGTGGCGGCCGGCGAATTCCGCCGCGATCTCTACTACAGGCTAAACGTTTTCCCCATCTCGGTTCCGCCGCTGCGCGAACGCCGTGAAGACATCCCCCTGCTGGTGCAATATTTCGTCGCGAAATACTCGAAGCGCATGAAGAGGAACGTCGAGACCGTGCCTCCCGAAGCGATGCAGGCCCTGATCAACTACCGCTGGCCGGGCAACATCCGCGAACTCGAACACATGATCGAGCGCGCCATCATCCTTTCGTCCGGCACCGTGCTTCGGTTGCCTCCCTTTGAAGTGGAAGAGGAGCCCAGCGACGGCAACTCCACCTCCCTCGAAGACGTCGAGCGCGAGCACATTCTTCGCGTGCTGCGCAAAGCCGGCGGAAAAATCGCTGGTCCCGGCGGCGCCGCCG
>Ga0187821_10000493_pt1 | contig 10345 bp, 5 predicted proteins | sample NC_wetland_sal_i_20_FD_132442 | JGI IMG/M metagenome (GOLD analysis project Ga0187821, IMG submission 132442) | Wetland sediment microbial communities from Neuse River Estuary, North Carolina, USA - SourceSoil_1 | ecosystem: Environmental > Aquatic > Freshwater > Wetlands > Sediment | place...
CAGTGATGGGCGTCACTGGTCGCGGTGACCCGAGTCGCATGATGCCGACGCGGTTGCCCTTAACCTGTTCCCGCGAGAACAAAATGAGTGCTACCAGCCAACGTCTCTGTCCAATTGCACCTTCTGTGCGCGTCCGGAATGGTCTTTCCCACAGGGCGCCCGGGCAGCTCGGTGCGAAAACAACCGCGCCGTTGGTGTTGGGCGGAATTTTACTGCATCTGCTCTTGCGATTTGGCTGGCATGTTGACGTTGCACGGGCGAACCAGCCGTTGTTCGCCGCTTTATTCCTAGGCGGCCTGCCGCTTCTTATCACTCTTGCCGAAAGATTGCTGTCTGGCGAGTTTGGCTCGGATTTTCTCGCGGGGATCTCGATCATTACGGCGGTCCTTCTCAAAGAGCATCTGGCAGGTTCCATCGTAGTCCTGATGCTGGCGGGCGGCACTGCGCTTGAGGAATTTGCCGCGCGTCGAGCGTCGCGAGTTCTGGACACGCTGGCCGGCCGGATGCCGAGTGTTGCGCACCGCAAGACCGATCACGGCCACATCGAAGTCGCGCTGAAAGACATCAGAGTTGGAGATCTGGTGGTGGTTCTTCCTCACGAAATATGCCCCGCAGACGGCGTCGTGATCGAAGGACATGGCTCGATGAATGAGGCTTATCTGACCGGCGAGCCCTACGAAGTTGGAAAAGCGCCTGGTGTGGCGGTGCTTTCCGGCGCACTGAATGGCCACTCCATGCTGGTGATTCGCGTCGAAAGACTTCCGGTCGATTCGCGGTTCGCCCGGATCATGCGGGTGATGGAGGAGACACAGCAGCGGCGGCCCCGTATGCGGCGCTTAGGGGACACTCTCGGCGCCTGGTACACGCCTGTGGCCTTGGTCCTGGCCACTGTCGCATGGTTGTGGAGCGGGAATGCGGATCGTTTCCTGGCTGTCTTGGTGGTGGCAACGCCGTGTCCTCTCCTCATCGCGATTCCCGTGGCCATCATCGGCGCGGTTTCTCTTGCGGCGCGACGCGGAGTCATCATCAAAAATCCGGCGATTCTTGAACAAATCGGTTCTTGTAGGACATTCATTTTCGACAAGACGGGAACGTTGACGTATGGGAAGCCCGGCCTGACACAAGTTGTGTGTTCGGCAGGATTCGATGAAGACAATGTGTTGACGTTGGCGGCCAGTCTGGAGCGTTACTCCAAGCATCCTTTGGCGAGCGCGATATTGGATGCCGCGCAGGCAAGGGGCTGCTCTTTGAGTCCCGCGGCGAGCGTGAGCGAGCGACCGGGCGAAGGGCTCCGCGGGTCGGTGAACGGCGAGAAGGTCTGGATTATCGGCCGGACATCAATGCTCGAATCCCGCTGGCCACTGCCGCCGGTAGAGTCGGGTTTGGAATGCCTGGTCTTTGTGGATGAAAGGTACGCTGGGCTGTTGCGATTTCAGGATGTACCGCGTCACGACAGCCGGATCTTCGTGAACCATCTGTTTCCTCGCCACCAGGTCTCAAGAATCGTTTTGCTTTCGGGCGACCGCGAAGCTGAGGTCCGGGCCCTGGCCGCAAAAATCGGCATTGCCGAGGCCCATGGAGCTAAGACACCGGAAGAGAAGGTGGCGATGGTTCGTGCGGAGGCGAGCCAACAGAGGACTGCGTTTGTCGGCGACGGCATCAACGATGCGCCAGCCATGCAGGCGGCAACCGTGGGAATCGCCTTTGGTCATGAGAGTGAAGTCACTTTTGAGGCTGCCGATGCAGTGATCCTGGAGCGCTCCTTTCAAAAGGTGGACGAACTGATTCACATTGGCAGACGTATGAAGAGGATTGCCTTGCAGAGCGCAGTGGGCGGAATGATCCTCAGCACGGCTGGCATGGTCATCGCGGCCCTTGGAGGTTTGCCGCCGATTGGCGGAGCGATCGCACAAGAGGCGATTGATCTACTTGCTGTGCTGAACGCCGTTCGAGCCGCAGTGCCGTTTCGTCAGCTGCGTGATTTCTGACGGGGAGATACTGGATGGAAGGCGCCATGCAAGATTTACCGATTGGACCGAATGAGGCGGACCAGGATAATGAGAAATCTTTAATGAACGTCGTGCCGCAAAATTCCGAGCGGTCACAGATGGCCCGTTTCTTCGCGCCTTCCTGCGTGGCGCTCATTGGCGCTACCGATCGCGAAGGCAGCGTCGGCCGCACCGTGGTCAAAAACCTCCTTAGTGGTTCGTTCAAAGGGAAGATTTATCTGGTCAATTCGCGCCGAAGCGAGCTGTTTGGGCAGCGCTGCTACACCACCGTTGCCGATTTGCCGGGGCCGTTGGATCTGGCGGTGATCATGACGCCCGCAGCCACTGTCCCCGAAATTGTCGCTGAGTGCGTGTCCGCAAAAACGAAGTCCATCGTTGTGCTTTCTGCGGGCTTCAAGGAAAAGGGGCCGGAAGGCGTGGCGCTTGAGCAGCAGATTCGCGCGGAGTTGAACAAAGGCGCGACGCGGCTGATTGGCCCGAACTGCCTGGGGCTGATGAATCCCTGGCATGGCTTGAACGCCACGTTTGCGCAGGACGCAGTGCGACCTGGCAATGTCGCGTTTCTCAGCCAAAGCGGCGCGCTGCTGACCGCGATCCTTGATTGGAGTTTGGCGGAGCAAGTGGGATTTAGCACCATTGTCTCCACCGGCTCGATGCTGGACGTCGGCTGGGGCGACCTCATCTCCTACCTCGGCGAAGATCCAAATACGGAAAGCATCCTGATCTATATGGAGTCCATCGGCGATGCGCGCTCGTTTATCTCCGCCGCGCGCGAAGTCTCTTTCAGCAAACCGATTATCGTGATCAAGGCCGGCAGGACGGAAGCGGCCTCGAAAGCGGCTGCCTCTCACACAGGAGCTCTGACCGGCAGCGACGAAGTGTACGACGCAGCGTTCGCGCGGAGCGGAGTTCTTCGTGTCAGCAACATCGCGGATCTTTTTCACATGGCGAAAGTCCTTGCGAAACAGCCTCTGCCGCGCGGTCCAAAGCTCATGATTCTGACCAACGCTGGAGGCCCCGGCGTGCTGGCGACAGACGCACTGATTGGAAGCGGTGGCGAGCTGGCCAGTCTGTCCGAAACCTCGCTACAGGCGCTCAACTCTTTCTTGCCTGCTCATTGGAGCCATGCCAACCCAGTGGACATTCTGGGCGACGCGGACCCGGACCGCTACGAACGCGCGCTGGAAGTCGCGATTGCGGATCCAAACAGTGACGGCCTTCTGGCTATACTCGCTCCGCAGGGCATGACAGATCCGGCGAAAGTCGCATCAGCGCTGAAGAATCATGCCACTAAGCACGGCAAACCCGTCCTTGCCAGCTGGATGGGCGGAAAGATTGTTGCTTCAGGAATTGAAGGTCTGAACTCAGCTGGCATTCCTACCTTCGCGTATCCCGATACGGCAGCGCGTGTTTTTCAATCGATGTGGCGGCATACCTGCAACCTGCGCGGGCTTTATGAAACGCCCTTCGCCGCCGACGAACCCGCGGCAGCCAATACCCGGCGTGAAGCCGCCGTGGCGTTGATTCAGCGCGCCCGGTCCACCAGCCGCACGCTCCTTACCGAAGCTGAATCGAAAGAGCTGCTGGCTCTCTACGGTATCCCGACCGTTCCTACCAAAATTGCCGCGAGCGAAGAAGCGGCCGTCAAACTTGCGCAAGAGCTTGGCTACCCGGTGGTTGTGAAACTTCACTCGGAAATCGTTACGCACAAAACCGAAGTGGACGGCGTCAAATTGAATCTGACTACGGAAGATGAGGTTCGCAAGGCTTTTCGCGCCATTTCTGCCTCCGTTTCCGGAAAAGCAGGCTCGCAAGCCTTTCTGGGAGTCACCGTGCAGCCCATGATCCGCCGGGAAGGCTACGAACTCATTCTCGGCAGCAGCGTGGACGCTCAATTCGGCCCGGTGCTTCTCTTTGGCTCTGGCGGCCAGCTGGTTGAAGTCTATCGTGATCACGCCCTCGCTCTTCCGCCGCTCACCACGACTCTCGCGCAGCGCCTGATGGAGCAGACCCGCATCCACAAGGCACTGAAAGGAATTCGCGGCCGCAAAAGCGTGGACCTCTCGGCGCTGGAAACACTGCTGGTCCGTTTCAGCCAACTGGTCGTGGAGCAGCCGCGTATCCGCGAGCTGGATACCAATCCGCTACTGGCATCACCCGAAGGGCTGCTCGCTCTCGATGCCCGCGTGGTCTTGTATGGAGTTGAACTGACAGACGAAAAACTCCCGCGCGCCGCGGTCCGACCCTATCCCGCTCAGTACGTTTCGCGCCTGGCGTTGAAAGATGGCAGCGAAGCGATCCTCCGTCCGATTCGTCCGGAAGATGAACCGCTCATGGTCGCTTTTCACCAATCACTTTCGGAGAGCTCCGTGCGCCAGCGATTCTTTCATATGGAAAAGCTGGACACCCGTGTGTCGCACGACCGGCTGGTTCGTAAATGCTTCATCGATTACGATCGCGAAATGGCGTTGGTCGCCGACAGGATCGACCCGCAATCCGGAAAGCACGAAATCCTCGGCGTGGGCCGGCTGACAAAAGAGGCTGCTTCAAATGACGCGGAACTCGGCATTCTGGTCGCCGACCGCTGGCAGGGAACTGGTCTGGGCACCGAATTCGTGGGTCGGCTGATTCAGTTCGCCCGCGACGAAAAAATCAGGCGCATTGTTGCGCACATTCTCAGCGAGAACCAGGCAATGCTGCGCCTGGCACAACACTTTCAATTTAAACTCAGCTTGGATGAAGATTCGGCCGCGCGCCTGGCCGTCCTGGAGCTTGAGCGGTAATTCCCATCGTTCACCCGCGAAGCATCTTCCAGCACTCTTTCGCAATGGCCCAATCCTCTTCCGCCTTCAGCACCAGCACGCGCACCCTCGAAGTACGTGTCGAGATTTCCTGATCGTCACGCGCCGCCAGGTTCGCGGCCGGGTCCAGCTCCAGTCCCATAAAATCCAAATTCGCGCAGGACGTCTCGCGCACGTCCGGCGAATTCTCTCCGATCCCCGCGGTAAAAATCAGCGCATCCATCCCGCCGAGCGCCGCGACCATCGCTCCGATCCCGGTCTGCAGCCGGTGCGCAAAAATATCGAACGCCAGCCTGGCCCGCGCTTTTCCTTCCTTCATTGCCGAAACAATCTCCCGCATGTCTGAAGAAAATCCGGAAATTCCCAACAGCCCCGATTTCTTGTTCAGCACATCATCCAGCTGATTTCCCGTCAGCTTTTTTTCGCGCATCAAGAACGTGAGTATCCCCGGATCAATCGAGCCGGACCGCGTTCCCATCACCAGCCCTTCCAACGGCGTAAAACCCATGGTGGTATCAATGCTCACGCCGCCGCGAATCGCCGCCAGCGAACATCCATTGCCCAGGTGGCAAGTCACCAGCCGCAACTCTTCCAATTTCCCGCCCAGCAGCTGCGCCGCGCGCTCCGCGCAATATTGATGATTGATCCCGTGAAAGCCATAGCGGCGAATGCCTTGCTCCACCCATTCGTAAGGCCCGGCATAAATCGACGCCGCGTCCGGTATGTGCCTGTGAAACCCCGTATCGAACACCGCCACTTGCGGCACTCCACCAAACGCCTCTTCCACCAGGCGGATCCCTTCCAGCTCCACCCGATTGTGCAGGGGCGCAAACACCGCCGCCTTTTCGATGGCGGCTTTTACCGCGGGTCCGACCAGGGCGGGCTGACGGTAATCCGGACCGCCATTCACGATGCGGTGTCCCACCGCTTCGACTTCCGACTTATTGGCGATCGCGCGAGCCAGTCCTTCAGTCAGCGCCTTCAACAGCCGAGCCGTAGCTTCCGCCCTGCCTCTGCTCGTCACTTCTTCCTTGAGCGAACCTCCCGCCGCGTTGCGCACTTCCACCACCGCGCGCTCGCCGCTCCACTCAATCTTCCCCTGCCATAGCGGAGCCGGAGCGCGCGCAGGCAACGGCTCTGCAATTTCATACAGATACGATTTTTGGCTGCTCGATCCGGAGTTGAGAACCAGAATCTTCATTCAGTACGGCCACTTCCAGTCGCGTATTTCCGGCAAGTCGTCGCCGCATTCCCGCACGTACTGCGTGTGGTCCACCAGGCGGCTGCGCAGGTGTTGTTTGAAATGTGCGTTGATTGGCTGCAGCCGCGCGGCGCGGTCCGCGGCATCGCCGGCCAGATGAAAGCGGTCCAGCTCGTTCAGCACGGTCATATCAAACGGTGTGGTCGTCGTGCCTTCTTCGCGGTAGCCGTGCACGTGAAAATTCGCGTGGTTCCTGCGTTTATAAGTGAGCCGGTGAATCAGCGTCGGATATCCGTGATAGGCAAAAATCACCGGCTTGTCGGTGGTGAAAATGGAATCGAACTCGCGGTCTGAAAGCCCGTGCGGGTGCTCTGATTCCGTCTGCAGGGTCATCAGGTCCACCACGTTCACCACGCGCACCTTGATGTCCGGGAAATTCTCGCGCAGCAGCGCCACCGCCGCCAGTGTCTCCAGGGTTGGCACATCGCCCGCGCAAGCCATCACCACGTCCGGCTCGACGCCTTTGTCCGTGGAAGCCCAGTCCCAGATCCCTAAGCCCGCCGTGCAGTGCTCCACCGCCGACTTCATATCCAGCCACTGCAGTGCCGGCTGCTTCCCGGCCACAATCACGTTCACGTAGTTGCGGCTGCGCAAACAGTGATCCGCCACCGACAGCAGCGTATTCGCGTCCGGCGGCAAATATACCCGCACGATATCCGCCTTCTTGTTCACCACGTGGTCGATAAATCCCGGGTCCTGGTGCGAAAACCCGTTGTGATCCTGCCGCCACACGTGCGACGTCAGCAGGTAATTTAGCGATGCAATCGGCCGCCGCCACGGAATGTGCCGCGTCACCTTCAGCCATTTCGCGTGCTGGTTGAACATGGAGTCCACGATGTGGATGAACGCCTCATAGCACGAAAAGAATCCGTGCCGCCCGGTCAGCAGGTAGCCCTCCAGCCAGCCCTGGCACAAGTGCTCGCTCAAAACTTCCATCACCCGCCCGTCTTTCGAAAGATTTTCATCGGTGGCGATCGTCGGCTCCATGAAAACCTTCGAGGTCACTTCGTACAGCGCTTCCAGCCGGTTCGACGCCGTTTCATCCGGCCCGAAGACCCGGAAATTCTGCGCTTTCATATTCAGTTTCATGACGTCGCGCAGCATTTTTCCCAGCACTCGCGTCGCCTCCGCTGTTTCCGTCCCCGGCCGCGACACGGTCAGCGCATAATCGCGAAAATTCGGCAGCATCAGATCCTTCAGCAGCAGCCCGCCATTGGCGTGCGGATTTGCGCCCATTCTTCGTTCGCCATTCGGCGCCAGCTCCGCCAATTCCGCCACCAGTTTTCCGCTTTCATCAAAGAGTTCCTCGGGCCGGTAGCTTTTCATCCAGTCTTCCAGAATCTTCAAGTGCTCGGGATGCGTCTTGAAATCGGTCACCGGCACTTGATGCGCTCGCCATGTCCCTTCCACCGGCTTCCCATCCACAAACTTCGGCCCGGTCCAGCCTTTCGGAGTCCGCATCACGATCATCGGCCAGGTCGGCAACTCTTTCTGTCCGCTTTCCCGCGCCTCGTCTTGAATCGCGCGGATCTCGCCGATCACCGTTTCCAGCATCGCCGCCATTTGCTGGTGCATCACTTCCGGCTCGTGACCTTCCAGAAAATATGGTTTGTAGCCATAGCCCGTGAACAGTTGCATCAGCTGCTCATCGCTCATCCGTCCCAGCACGGTGGGGTTTGCGATCTTGTATCCATTCAAGTGCAAAATCGGCAGCACCGCGCCATCCCGAGCCGGATTCAGAAACTTGTTCGAATGCCAACTGGCCGCCAGCGGGCCTGTCTCCGCCTCGCCGTCGCCCACCACGCAAGCCGCCAGCAAGTCCGGATTATCGAAAACCGCTCCATATGCGTGCGTCAGCGCGTACCCCAGCTCGCCTCCCTCATGAATTGATCCCGGCGTTTCCGGCGCCACGTGGCTGGGAATCCCGCCCGGAAACGAAAACTGTTTGAACAGGTGCCGCAATCCCTCTTCGGTCTGGGGAACTCCTCCATACACCTCGCTGTAGGTGCCCTCCAGGTAGGTGTTGGCCACCAGCCCCGGCCCGCCATGGCCCGGTCCCGCGACGTAAATTACGTTCAGGTCCAGCTTCTTGATCAGCCGGTTGAAATGCACATAAACAAAATTTAGTCCTGGCGTGGTTCCCCAATGTCCCAGCAGACGCGGCTTGATATGTTTCAGGCTCAGCGGTTCGCGCAGCAGCGGGTTCGCTAACAGGTAAATCTGGCCGACCGACAGGAAATTTGCTGCGCGCCAGTAGGCGTGAACCTTCCGCAACTCTTCCGGGTCCAGGACTTGCGTAGTTTTGTCTAGGCGGGCGCTTCCAGTGGAGGGAGAGGCCATCATAAGGCTCCTTGCTGCAATCTTACCTCTTAGAAGCGCGAACACAGTCCGGAGTTACGACATATCGCGTCATCGTCGGTCTTATTTTGTGTAGGGCGCGATGCTCAGTGGTACAGCTTCATCCGCAGAGGTTCTTCCTCGCGTTCCACCACTCTTTCCGGATGTTCCCGCCGGAATGTTTCTGCCATGTGACAACTCCAGCAGACCGGCAGGTGGGTCTCGAATACTTCCGGCAGCCTTTCCGGCGCGATCTCGTTCCACAGGATGGTCTTTTGCTCTGGGCTTAACACCGCTGGCGGATGCTCGTGCCAGTGGAGCTCCTCAATGGGTTGCTGGCAATATGCGCACGCTCTGCCGCGAAACCATTGTTTCACCTGGCTCCGCACCAGGCTCCCCTGCGGATCATTCTCGATTTGCGCCAGGCACTCCTGGCCGCAATTCTCATGCTCCGGCCAGTGGGAACACCGCTCCAGCCGAATATGAGCCTCTTTTATACTGCTCGCCCTGGCCGCAGCCGCCGCGTTAACGCTCACCGCTGCCGCCATCTTGTCTTCCGGGCAGGTGACCAGCCTCTTCCCGCGAAACTTTGCATATACGCGAATCGCGGTCACTATCCGAAAAATTCCGTACGCCGCGAGCAGCGCTGCGACCGCAATAAAAACCCTCATAACGCTGGACATAGACACCTCCCTTGCTACTCGCTCCATCTGATCAGAGGATGGCGTCTTCGCGCTGATCGCGCTGTGCCTTTGGATACATGGCCCGGTGAGTTGCGTCACTGACACGGTTTTCGCCCCCGGCGTACAAAGAACGCGTAATACGACAGCGACTTTGCAGTGGTTCCGGGCTGCTCCAAAAGCCAGGAGCCAATTTAAGGTAGTGAGCCGATCAGGCTGTCCGGCAAGGCGACAGGGACATAGTCTGCGGCTCCGCCTCTGAGGCCAGCAACATCGCCCGCGAGGCCGGACTTTACGCAAAGTCCGTCGCGTTACATTGAGGCAGCGGTGCAGCGTGGAGTCTCTCCCTGAAGCATCAGCGTTCTTATGATGCGCCGGCCGTCCGGTCGGAAAATGCTTCATCGCTCGCCGCTGCCTCCGAATGGAAGTTGCTTCTGGTGAAGCAGCAGTCATAAGGAGGATGTTATGAAAACCCTGTATAAACCCGAAAATTGGCCAGTCAACGTATTCGACGAGCTGTTTGGGTTCCGTCGTGACTTCGATGAAATGTTCAATCGCATCACCTCTCGCCGGCCCTGGGCTGAACTTCCCGAATTTAAGAGGGCCTTCAGCATGACCCCGGCCATCGAAACCTACGTGGACAAGGAAGCCAGGAAGTACATCTGCAAGGTGACACTCCCCGGCGTGGAACCCAAGGACCTGGAAGTGCATGCGCAGGGCGACTTGCTCACTATCCGCGCCGAGAGGAAAGTCACTCGCGAAAAGAATGACGTGGAATATTTCGAGTCGGAGATCAACTACGGCGTTTTCGAGCGCACTCTGCCTCTGCCCGAGGGCGTGATGACCGAGAAGCTCACCGCCGAATACAACAATGGCGTGCTGGAGATTACGGCGCCGGTCGCCGCAGTCGCCCTGCCGCGCAAGATTGAAATCAAGTCCACCGTTCCGTTTACCAAGCAAATCGCTGCTTGAGCGGACGGTACGCCACGCGGCCCGGAGCGTCGAGGTCGCAGGTTTTCAGGGCTCTCTCCTTATTAGCTCTGATTTGGAGAAGTAGCACTCGCAAACCTGCACAGCTCCGGGCCGTTTCTTTTTGTTCCAGCCCCTTGTATTTCTAAAACCCGGCCTCGTGCGATTGCAATTCCTTCGCGAATTTCATACTTTCTATCCGCTGTAATCGTTTGCCTTTTCCTCGGAGCCTTCATGAAATCCCATCCGCCTCGCTTTCTTCTCACTTTGCTGGCCCTGCTTTTCCCA
>Ga0187821_10000495_pt1 | contig 10332 bp, 12 predicted proteins | sample NC_wetland_sal_i_20_FD_132442 | JGI IMG/M metagenome (GOLD analysis project Ga0187821, IMG submission 132442) | Wetland sediment microbial communities from Neuse River Estuary, North Carolina, USA - SourceSoil_1 | ecosystem: Environmental > Aquatic > Freshwater > Wetlands > Sediment | place...
GCTTGCCGTCGCTCCCGCAGATGCAGTTCGTCCAGATCTTGTTGAAGTCCAGGCCCTTGAGCGCAGCGGCCGGATACAGACCGGAGAACAGGTACTGCCAGTTCGCGTACGGACCGCACGGGAAGTCGGAGGTGCAGTTCTTCGTCTTCCAGAAGAACGTCACCGTGTTGCCCTTGTGCGTGAAGTGCGTCGGATCGACGTTGCTGTACCCGGTCCGCCCGACGATGTCGTTGTTCGGGTTGTCGATCTGCTGCAGCGTGTACACGAAGTCCTGGTAGGTGACCGGAACCTTCTTGCCGCCCCAGTACCAGGCCGCCTTCGGGTTGATCGTGTAGGTCACGCCCTTCGAGTTCGCGGACGCTGCGGTCGTGATCCCCGTCGGGACCCACTGGCCCTTGTCGTTCTGGATGAAGGGCCCTTCACCCGTCTCGTCGGCGCCCATCCAGCCGGCCCACAGCTCGTTGCAGCAGCTGAGGAACGTGTTGAACCCGTCGATGTCCTGCTCGGCGCCGAAGACGAGCACGTTCGCGGCCCTGCGGCCGGCCGTGGTCCTCGGCACCTGCGCCCACGCCTGAGCGAACGGCGCAGCGGCCGGCGTGCCGTCAGCGACGGCAGCCGTCCCAGCGACCTTGGTCTTCGCGGTCGCGGCCCCAGCCACAAGAAGCACGGCTGCAACCGCTCCCACGAGGAGCCAGAGGCGTCTGTGCATCGATTTTCCCTCCGTTTGGTTCGGCGCCGGGAGCTGGATCCTGGTCGGCGGCGCCTGCTCCGCTCCCACGCCCCCACCCTAGGGGCGCCCCGTTACGTCGTATGACGACGGCGCGGAAGCTTAGTTAGAAGGGAGCCCGGTTGCTAGAGGGCGACGACCTGGCCGAGCCTGAGCCTCGGCGCGGGCGGCAGCCTGCGCTCCATCGCGAGGATGTGCTGGCTGACGATGTCCTGCCCCAGCGTCGGCGAGGTGAGGGCGCCCGTGGCCGTCCTCGCCGGGTGGCCGGACGAGCGGAGGGAGTGCCCGAGCGCGAGCGACGACGCAGCCGCGACGAGCACTGCCGCAGCGGCGGCGGCGATCCGGAGGGAAGGCGGGCGGCGGCGGGCCGGGAGCACGACCGGGGCTCCGGGCTGCTCGAGCGGGGCCGCGCGCAGGTGTCCCGCGATCGCCGAAGCCTCCCGCGCGTAGGCGGCGCAGGCTGCGCATTCGCGCAGGTGCGTGGCCAGACGCGCCGACCCGAGCTCCGACAGCTCTCCGTCGAGCTGGAGCGAGAGGGCCTCACGCGCCCGCTGGCATTTCGTTGGCGGCACGGGGGTGAGCATCGTTTCCTTCTGTCCTTTCAGACGACAAATCGTGCCCGAGAGTTAGGGCGCGAGCGTCACCCCTATGAGTATGAGGGAGAGGGACGAGGTTGCGAGGACGGTCACCCCGGCCAGGACGTTGAAGACCGGCCCGTTCGCGTACTCCCCCATCAGCTCCCGGTTCGAGGCGAGCCGCCAGACGAAGAAGAGCGTGACCGGGAGGAGGATCCCGTTCACGACCTGGACGGCGACGAGGAGCTTGATGACCGGGATGCCCGGGATGATCGCGACGAGGGTGCCGATCCCGATGAGGGCAGTGATCACCCCGACGAAGACCGGCGCCTCGCGCGGCCGGTGGCGGATCCCCTTCTCGAACCCGAAGGTCTCGGCGATGACGTAGGCGGCGGTGACCGGCAGGATGGCCGCCGCGAGGAGGCTCGCGCCGAGGAGGCCGACGCCGAACAGCACCTCGGCGAACCGGCCCGCGAACGGCTTCAGCGCTCGTGCCGCGTCGGCCGCGTCGTTGACGACGTGATGGCCGTGGACGTACAGCGTCGCGCCGGTCGCGATGATGATGAAGCTCGCGACGAGGTTCGCGAAGATCGAGCCGGACGCGACCTCGAGCCGCTCGGCGGCCAGCTCGTCGGTCCCGATCCCGCGCTCGACCACCGCCGACTGGACGTACAGCTGCATGAACGGCGTGATCGTCGTGCCCGCGGTCGCGATGAACAGGAAGAGGTAGGCCGAGTTGAGCTGGAAGTGCGGCGTCACGATCGCCTTGCCGACGTCGGTCCACTTCGGATGCGCGAGGATCGCGGCCACCGGGTACGCGAAGAACGGGATCGTCATCGCGACGAAGACGCGCTCCGCGACGTTGTACGAGCCGCGCACGAGGAGGAGCCAGACGGCGACGGCCGCGATCGGCACAGACACCTGGAACGGGACGCCGGCGAGATCGAGCGCGGCCCCGATGCCGACGAACTCGGAGATGCAGATGCCGAGGTTCGCGACGAGCACGGACGCGGTCGCGAAGAGCGACCAGCGCACGCCGTACTCCTCCCGGATCAGCTCGGCCAGTCCCTTGCCGGTCACGGCGCCCATGCGCGCGGCCATCTCCTGCACGACGATGAGCGAGACGGTGATGACCACCATCATCCAGAGGAGCTGGTAGCCGTACTTCGCGCCGACGGACGCGTACGTCGCGATGCCGCCGGCGTCGTTCCCGGCGTTCGCCGCGATGAGGCCCGGCCCCAGGATCGCGAGCATGGCGACGACCCGCCGCCACGGGCCTGCCCGGCGGATCATTCCCCGAACAGCCCGAACTGCCGGCGCCAGCCGCGCGGAAGGATGAGCTCGAGCACGTCGTCGACGGTGACGACGCCGAGGATCCGCTGCTCGTCGTCGACGACGGGGACGACCGTGAGGTCGAAGTCGGTCATGAGCCGCGCGACCTCCTCGATGTCCGCGTCGACGCGCACCGTCTGCGGCACCTCGGCGACGTCGCCGACGCGTGCGGACGCGCCCGCGCGCAGGAGGTCGACGAGCCCGACTGCGCCGACGAGCCGCTTGCTCGCATTCATGACGTAGATCCACGCGAGCGCCTCGGCCGAGATGTGCGTCGAGCGGATGCGGTCGAGCACCTCCGCCTGCGTCGCCTGCGAGAACACGCACACGAACTCGGGGCTCATCAGCCCGCCGGCGGTGGCCGGGTCGTAGCCGAGCAGCGCGCGAACGCGCCGGCGCTGGACGAGCGGCAGCAGGCGCACCACCTCGTCGCGACGCTCCTCCGGGAGCTCGCGGACGAGGTCGGCGGCGTCGTCCGGCTCCATGTGCGCGAGCACGCCGGCCACGTCGGTGTCCGACCTGTCCTCGACGAACTCCTTCTGGTGCGTCGTGTCGAGCTCCTCGAACACGTCCGCCTGGAGCTCCGGGTCCTCGCCGACGGCGCCGAGGATCTCCTCGCCCTCGTGGTGGGACGCCTGCTCGACGAGATCGGCGAGCTGCGCCGGGTGGAGGCGCGCGAGCTTCGGGTGGGGCACGCGCAGGCGGACGGTCGGGACGTGGCCGGTGAACGGCTCGACCGACGCCCAGTCGAGGAACGCGGTCGTTCCCACCGAGCCGGCGAGCGCGCGCGGCACGACGCGGCGGAGCAGGCCGCGCACGCCGACGTCCACCCCGACGACCCGGAACCAGCCGTCGAGCCGGGCGAGCTCGATCTCGTTCGCGCGCACGAGCCGGGCGCCGTCGACGTTGATCAGCTGGCGGTCGAGCATGTCCTTCTTGAGGAGGACCTCGTGCGGCCGCCGCTCGAAGGGCTTCAGGTCGAGCCGCTGCGCGCGCAGACGCACGCGGTCGTGCTCGATCTCCTCGATCGCGTCGGCGGGGACGAAGACCTGGCGGCCCGCGACGGTGGCGAGCAGGCCGGTCACGGGCGGGTACTCGTCCTCGCCGAGCCGGACGATCAGGTCGTCGACGCGACCGAGCTTCCGGCCCTCCGGATCGAGCAGACCGCCGCCGACGACGAGGCCGACGTGGAGGATGCGGGGAGCGGTTGCGGCCACGGGGCGACCCTACTTCGCCGTGCGTTGGGGGCGCGTTACGGCGATCCATACCGCTTTCACACGACGAATCCCCCTTCCTGGTGAAATCCGGCTGCCCGTTTTGGACGACGCTTCGGGTGCGGCAACAACCTGCGGCGACGGAGACAGTCCATGCTGGAGACAATCGACACGGCTGTGACAGCCGCGTCCACGAACGGCGAACCCAGGACACCGATCGGGCACGTCCTGCTGGAGCGGGGCTACCTGACGGAGACGCAGCTCGCGAACGCACTCGAGGAGCAGGGGCGCACCGGCTTCCCTCTCGGCCAGGTGCTGATCGCTCTCGGGTACGTGACGGCCTCGACGATCGCGCAGGCGCTCGCCACCCAGCAGGGCGGCCTCGTCAAGACCGAATACGGCTTCGCCACCGGCTTCGCCACCGAGGCCACCCCGGCTGCAGAGCCGACCGTCGCCCCGCCGCTGAGCCCGATTCCGGCAACGCCCGCGCCGTCGCCGGCTGCGGTCGAGGTCGCGGCGCCCCAGCCGGTCATCCCGGCTCCCGAGCTCGTCGCGGCGAACTCCCGGATCTCCGAGCTCGAGGCGAAGCTCGCGGCCGCGATCGAGGCGTCGACCCGCGTCGCATCGCTCGAGCTCGAGCTCGCCGCGGCACGCCAGGCCGAGCAGGCTGCGCGGCAGAGCGAGCAGTCCGCCCGCATCGAGCTCACGGTCGCCCGGTCGTCCGGACAGGATTCCGCCGCAGCGGCCGCACGCATCGCCGAGCTGGAGGCCGAGATCGCCGCGGCCCGGCAGGCCGAGCAGGCTGCGCGGCAGAGCGAGCAGTCCGCCCGCATCGAGCTCGCCGCCGCGCAGTCGTCCGGACAGGATTCCGCGGCCGCGGCCGCACGGATCGCCGAGCTGGAGGCCGAGCTCTCCCTCGCCCGCCACGAGGCGGCACGCGCACAGTCGCTCGAGCTCGAGGTCGCCTCAGCCCGTGAGGCGGAGCAGGTGGCGCGCCAGGAGCTCGCCGCCGCGCAGGCGCTGCGCCAGGAGCTCGGAGCAGCTGCGGCGCGCATCGCCGATCTGGAGGCGGAGATCGCCGTCGGGCGCGACGGGTCGACGCGCATCACGTCCCTCGAGCTGGAGGTCGCGTCCGCCCGGCAGGCGGAGCAGGTCGCGCGCCGGGAAGCGATGCTCGCGCGGCAAGAGCTAGCAGCGCTGCAGGCGTCGGGCGACGAGCCCGCGGCCGCCGCGCGGATCGCGGAGCTCGAGCGCGAGCTCGCAGAGGTGCGCGGAAGCGCGAGCGCCGAGCTGCAGCAGGCGCAGCAGGCACTCGCGATGACGACCGAGAGCCTGCACGCCACGTATGCCCGTCTGCACGAGTACGAGCTCGCGTATGCGGTGCAGCAGCAGCAGCAACAGCCTCAGCCTCAGACGGCGCAGCCCGGGCGAACGGCGTCTCCCTTCACCTGGCAGTCCTAGCGGCGTTCGCCAAGCCCAGAAAGAGAATCCCCGCACGCGCGGGGATTCGAAGGTGGAGCTAGGCGGACTCGAACCGCCGACCTCCTGGGTGCGATCCAGGCGCTCTCCCAGCTGAGCTATAGCCCCGCGGAAGCCTCAGTCTAGCCGGACTTCTCCATCACCTTTCCCGCGCGGATCGTCTTCGCCATGTCGGCCGACTCCTCGCGGTACCACGTGCCGTTCTCGAACTCGACGGCGGGATAGAGCCGCTGGCCGGTGTGCGCCTCCATGTGGTCCCGCTTGCTTCGCCGAACCGGTCCCGGCACGACCTCGTACTCGATCCCCTGTTCGTCGAGCGCCTTCTGGACGCGCCAGCACGGGTGTCCTCCGACCTTCACCCACAGGTTGCTGCAGCGGTGGAGCTTGACCGCCATCGGTGCCTCCCGTTGTAGACGGACCTACGATACGACGGTGCGCGCGACATACGAAATCTCGCCGCCGGAATGGGGGGAGACGCTCGCGATCCTCCAGTCGGTCAGCCTGCCCGACGGACCTGCGGCCGTGCGCGCGCGCGTCGTCGACGTCGCCGGGGCGCGCGTCACGATCGACTTCCCCGCGCTCGGCGAGGGATGTACGCCCGAGGAGCTGCTCGCGACCTGCGTCGCGGGCGAATGGTCGGACCGCGGCGACGTCGAGTCGTGCCGGCTCGTGGCGGTCGAGTGGCCGGAGGGATGGCGCGGTCCGGCGCACCCTGCGACGGGGGGTGTCTCGATCGGAGCGATCATCAAGCCAGCGCTCGGGCTGTCGCACGACGAGGCCGCGTCGGTCGCGGCGGAGCTCGCGGCCGGAGGCGCCGTGCTCGTGAAGGACGACGAGCTGCAGCGATCGTCGCCGGAGCGCGTGCGCGCGATCAACGCAGCGATCCCCGAGGACGTCCTCTACGCGGCGAACGTCTCCGGCACCGACGCCGATGCGATCGTCGCAGCCGGCGCCCGCGCGCTCATGGTCAACGGCTTCCTCGTCGGACTCGGTTCCATCGCGCGGCTGCGCGAGGATTACGGGCTCCCGATCTTCGTCCATCGCGTCGGCTCGGCGTTCCTCCGCCGGGGCGGCGCGGTCTCCGTGTCTTCGCGCGTCCTCGCGGAGCTGACGCGCGTGCTCGGCGCGGACTACGTCCAGGTCGGATCCTTCTCGCCGCGCACGTACGACACACCCGACGACGTGCGCGAGCAGATCGCGGCGGCGCGGCCGGCGACAGCGGTCATCGGCGGCGGCGTCGGCGCGGAGAACGCAGCCGAGCAGCTCGCGCTCGCGGATACGCGGGACGGCGTCATGCTCCTCCTCGGCTCCGCGGCATACACGCATCCCGACGGCGTGCGCGCGGGCGTCGCGGCCGCGGCCGAGGCGGTCAGGCCGCGAACAGCGTGAGGTCGGGCTCGCGCTCTCCGCGCAGCACGGCGAGGTCGACCTCGACCGCGCGGAAGCCGCGCGACTCGGCGAGCGCGACCGCCTGCGGCTTGATCGCCTGCGCGGCGAGGATGCCGCGGCACTCGGCCTTCGCGGGATCCTCCCGAATGAACGCGAGATAGCGCGTCAGCTGCTCCACCGCCTCGATCGTCCCGATGCGCTTGATCTCGACGGCGACCCATTCGCCGCCGGCGTCCTTGCACATGAGATCGACGGGGCCGACGTCGGTCGGCCACTCGCGCTTCACGAGTGCCAGCTCCTCGCCGAGCGCGGACGGGTTGGCGGCGAGCTCCTCCTGCAGATGTCGCTCGACGCCGTCCTTCTGGAGCGCAGCCGACTCGCCCATGTCGTGCGTGACGTCGCTGACGATCTCCGCCAGCCGAATCTCGAGCACGTCCTCCGTCTTCGGCTTGCGCACGACGAGCGTGTCGTCGCTCTCCTCGATCGTCGTCGCGCCCGACATCCAGTTGAGCGGCTTGTACCCGCCGGCGTCGTCGTGGACGAGGACCGAGCCGTCGGCCTTGAGGATGAGGAGCCGCACCGCCTCCGGCAGCACCGCGTTCAGGCGGCCGGAGTAGCGGACCTCGCAGCGGGCGACGAGCAGGCGCACACCGGGGAACCTACTGCCCCTTTCGGACATGGCCGCAGATACGCGCAGACCCCGATGAACGGTGGTGTGGGTCGTCGCATACGCAGGGTGCAGAGTCCTGAGAGACGCATGGTGCGAGGGTGTTCGCGAACGGTCGCCGTCGGAGCCGTCGTCACGGCCGTCGTTGGAGTGCTCGTGCTCGCAGCGTGTGGGGGCGCTGGAGGCGGAATCCGTCCGCCGACCGCCACCGAGCAGACGCAGATCGTCCACGCAATGCACTTCTGGTGGCGGAACGCCGACAGCTTCGCCGCAGTCCGGACGTACACGCTGCACGTCGACAAGATCAGCGTTTCGCGACGCGACCCCCATTTCGCCTCGGTCAACATCCACTCCGTAGACCCGAAGACGGGATACCGTCCTGAGCCGCAGAAGATCGGACTCATGCAGTGGGGCGGCATCTGGGAGATCGTCGTCGGGCCGGGCGATTGGAGCGGCACGTGCACGCAACCGTCGCCGAAGCCGCTCGTCGACCTGTACTGCTCGTAGGGGACGGGGTCTCTAGCTCGCCTTGAGCGGCTTGTACCCGCCGGCGTCGTCGTGGACGAGGAGCCGGGCGGGGGCCAACCTATCGTCGGTTTCGGACAGGTCCCGCAGGGCGCGGGACCTGTCCGTCGGAACCCCTACCACCAGCTGCCGCGCGTGCGACCGCCTGCGCCGCCTGCGAGAAGGCTGATGAGCCAGATGAGGGCGAGCACGACCGCAACGATGAACAGCCAATGAATCGTGAAGCCAACCCCGAAGGCAACGATGGCGAGGATGGCCAGCAGTACGAGAAGGAACATTTGCTGCGACCTCCTTGTGTCGCGTTGAACCCCTAGAACGGTGAAGCGCCCGTTCGGGTTTCGCCCTGGCCCGGAGTACGATTGACGCATGTGGAGCTGGCTGGTGATCGCCGGCCTCTACGTTGCCGGAATGGGCTTCTTCCACTGGCTCGGCGGCCTGGGGGCGGCCGCCGACGCGTTCCAGAGCTGGGGCCACACGGTCGGCGCGCGCCGACGGCGGCCGGCGCCCCCTAGCCCCTCGTGACGCGCGAGCCGCCGACGATGGCGTCGCCGCCGTCGCCGAAGCGGACCCAGGCCTTGCCCTTCCCGTCGTAGTCCGGCGACCAGACGAGGAGCGTCGCGGGGCGCCCCGCCACCTCGACGCGCTCCGTCCCTTCCGGCTCGGCGCCCGACCACACGCGCACGAACGGGTTGTGCTCGCGCTCGCGGCCGATCGTCGTCTCGTCCGTGTGCCCGGGCAGCACGCGCATCGCATCGGGGAGCGCCATGAAGACGTCCATCACCGAGGAACGGACGCGATCCGGGTCGCCCCCGCCGACCGCGTCCTTGAAGAGCGTGTCGCCGGTGAAGACGAGCTCGCCCCCCACGAGGAAGGCGACCATGTCGTCCGAGTGGCCGGGCGTGGCGACGCCGCGGACGTGGATGTCGCCGAAGTCCCACTCCCCCGGCTCGGCGATCACCGGCACGCCGTGCCGTCCGCGCAGCTCGTCCTCGAACGCGACGTGGTCGCCGTGGGCATGCGTCCGGAGGATCGCGGCGGGCCGTGCGCCCCACTCCTCGAGCGCCGCCTCGAGCGGGGCCGGATCGGCGCCCGCGTCGACGAAGACCGCCGTGCCGCCCTGCCGGTCGGCGACGACGTAGGCGTTCGACAGCCACTCCGGGTGCATGCTCCGCTCGACGAGCATCGCAGAGTAGGCTACGCGCCATGGCCGGTCTCATGTCACGCACGATGCTGATCATCAAGTCGAAGTACTCGAAGCTCCTCAACCGGGCCGAGAACCCGACCGAGACGCTCGACTACTCGTACGAACAGATGCTCGAGCAGCTCCAGAACGTCAAGCGCGGCGTCGCCGACGTCGTCACCTCGAAGAAGCGGCTCGAGCTGCAGCAGCAGAAGCTCGAGCAGAACGTCGTCACGCTGGAGACGCAGGCGCGGCAGGCGGTCGCGGCGAACCGCGACGACCTCGCGAAGCAGGCGCTCGAGCGCAAGGCGGTCGCGCAGCAGCAGCTGCAGAGCATGGACCAGCAGGTCCAGGGCCTTGCCGACCAGCAGCAGAAGCTCGTGGCTGCGCAGCAGCAGCTGGAGACGCGCATCGAGTCGTTCCGCTCGCAGAAGGAAGTGCTGAAGGCGCAGTACTCCGCCGCCGAGGCGCAGGTGCGCGTCGGCGAGGCTGCGACGGGCATCGGCCAGCACATGAACGACACCGGGCTCGCGATCCAGCGCGCGAAGGACAAGACGGAAGAGCTGCAGGCGCGCGCGGCGGCCATCGACGAGCTGACGAGCACGGGCGCGCTCGAGGATCTCACCGCCGGCGACCAGGACCAGCTGACCCGGGAGCTCTCGCAGATCTCCGCGTCGTCGCAGGTCGACTCGGAGCTCGCGAAGCTGAAGGCCGAGGTCGGATCGGGCGGAGCCCCACCGAAGGAGATCGCCGCCGGCGAGAACGAGCCGGCGCAGCAGTCGTAGCTTGGGCCTCGGCGACGTCCTCTTCGGGCGCAAGAAGCTGAAGGCGCCCGCCTCCGAGCGGCTGTTCGCGATCAGCACCGCGGCGGTCACGCTCGACACCGAGTGCTCGCTGAAGACGGCGGGCGTCGCCGCGGTGATCTTCAAGCCGCTCTCCGCCGGCGAGTTCACGGCGGCGGACCAGGAGATCCAGCAGCTGCTGCAGGCGATCGCGTCGTCGAGCGGCTCGACGCTCGACCGCAAGACGGACACGTTCGGCTACGAGTGGGTGATCGTGAAGGACCCCGACCTCGAGGATCAGGTCGCCGGCGTGCACACGGTCGCCTCCGAGCTCGAGTCGAAGGGCTTCGGCGCGCAGCTGCTCGCGGCGGCGTTCCGCTTCGAGGGCGCGAAGAACCCCGTGTACTGGATCTACGGCTTCAAGACGGGGACGTTCTGGCCGTTCGTCCCCACCGGCGAGAA
>Ga0187821_10000496_pt1 | contig 10330 bp, 5 predicted proteins | sample NC_wetland_sal_i_20_FD_132442 | JGI IMG/M metagenome (GOLD analysis project Ga0187821, IMG submission 132442) | Wetland sediment microbial communities from Neuse River Estuary, North Carolina, USA - SourceSoil_1 | ecosystem: Environmental > Aquatic > Freshwater > Wetlands > Sediment | place...
CCTTATGCCTAACCGCTCTTTCTGGAAGGGCCGCCGCGTCCTTTTGACCGGTCATACCGGTTTCAAAGGAAGCTGGCTTTCGCTTTGGTTGGAATCCCTCGGCGCCGACGTTACGGGTTATTCCCTGGAACCGCCGACCCAACCCAATCTATTCGAACAAGCTGCCGTCTCCACTTCGGTTCGCTCCATTCGCGCTGACGTTCGCGATTTTTCGCGCCTCAAGGCTGCCGTCGCGGAGTGCCGGCCAGAAGTGGTGATTCACATGGCAGCACAGTCGGTGGTCCGCAGAGGTTACGACGATCCGATCGAAACCTATTCCTCGAATGTCATGGGCACGGTCAATCTTTTTGAGGCCCTGCGCCAGCTGAAACAGCCCTGCGCTGTAGTAAATGTGACCAGTGACAAGTGTTACGCCAACCGGGAATGGGTCTGGGGTTATCGCGAAGACGAATCCATGGGCGGCCGGGATCCTTATTCCAACTCGAAAGGGTGCGCGGAACTTGTCACCTCTGCTTTTCGGGATTCGTTTTTCCCGCCAGAATCTATTGATAGCCATGGTATCGCCATTGCTAGCGCCCGCGCTGGCAATGCCATCGGCGGTGGCGATTGGACCAAGGATCAGCTCATTCCTGATCTGATGCGGTCGTTCCTCGCAGGCCGTCCCTGTTTGATTCGCAATCCAGCGGCGGTCCGGCCCTGGCAATTTGTTTTGGAACCTTTGCGGGGATACCTGACACTCGCGGAACGCCTTGCCGAAAACGGTCGCGAATATGCCTCCGCCTGGAACTTTGGGCCCGCCGAAGTTGACGCCAAACCAGTCTCCTGGATCGCGGACGAACTAACCCGGCTCTGGGGAAACTCGGCCTCGTGGAGCCGCGACGCTTCGGTGCATCCTAAAGAAGCAACCTATCTCAAATTAGACGCCGCAAAAGCGAAGGCGTACTTGGGTTGGCTCCCTGTGCTGCCCCTGGCAACGGCTTTGCCCTGGATTGTGGAGTGGTGGCGTACTTTTCAGGAAGGCGGTCCGATTCGCGCGCTGACTTGTGCGCAGATTGAGCGCTATGACGCACTCGCTCAGAGTTAAAAAAACTTCCGAACGGAGATCCCCACGATGACCAGCCCCAATATAGCCGTCCTCGGCAGTGGCATGGCCGGATTTGGCGCCGCTTATCGCTTGAACGGGGAAGGAATCAACCCCGTCATGTACGACAAGAATAGCTATCACGGCGGCCACACTGCATCCTTCCGCAATCAAAGCGGCTTCCTCTTCGACATTGGTCCGCACATTTCCTTCACCAAGGACGCCCGGATCCAGGATCTTTTCGCCGAAAGCGTCGATCAACAATATGAATCCCTGCCGATCAATCTGAATAACTATTGGCAGGGCCATTGGCCACTGCATCCGGTGCAACTGCATCTTTACGGACTTCCTGTCGATACGGTTACCAAGGTAATTTCTGATTTTGTTGAGGAGCGCCAGAAACCTGAACCGGTCATCAACAACTATGCGGATTGGCTCATTTCCAGCTTTGGCCGTTCCTTCGCCGAGTTTTTTCCGATGCGCTACACGCGAAAGTATCATCTTACCTCCGCCGAAAATATGAGCACCGATTGGCTCGGGCCCCGTATCTATCGTCCGAGTCTCGATGAAGTGCTGCGCGGAGCGCTGTCTCCCTCTGCTCCGCAGGTCCACTACATCACTCATTTTCGCTACCCGAGCGCCGGCGGGTTCGTCAACTATCTGAAAAAGTTTGTGCCCCTCGGAAATTTAAAACTCGGCCATCAACTGACCGCCATCGATCCACGATCACGCGAGCTCCGGTTCTCCAACGGCCACATTAGTCACTACGACGGGCTGGTCTCTTCTTTGCCGTTGCCGGATTTGGTTGCGATGATTTCGGGCGCGCCGGACGACGTTGTTGCGGCAGCGCAGCGCTTGGCTTGCTCCACGTGCGTACTAGTCAATCTTGGCGTCGATCGTGAAGACCTCTCCAAAGCTCATATGACCTACTTCTACGACGAGGACATCTGCTTTACCAGGCTGGGTTTCCCCCACATGCTTTCTTCTCGCAACGCGCCTCCGGGCACGGGTAGCATCCAGGCTGAAGTCTATTTTTCAAAAAAATATAAGCCGCTGACGGGTTCTCCGGATTCCTGGATCGAACCGGTAATCAGAGACCTGCATCGTTGCGGTCTTTTGCACGACGGCGATCGCATCTTATCCAAAGAGGCTTTCCTGTTGCCGTACGCGAACATTATTTTTGATCTGGAGCGTGCCGCTGCACTCCGCACCGTCCACGGCTATCTCGACGACTTGGGCATTGCCTACTGTGGACGCTACGGCGACTGGGGATACATGTGGACCGATGAGAGCTTCAAGAGCGGAGAACTGGCGGCGGAGCGCGCGCTTAGCGCATCGATGAACTCCGTTAGGGCTTCCTGAGGCTTGCCCCTTAAGCTGACCCAGGAGCACGGAAAAACCACAATGAATGATCATCAGCCTCTCGTGAGCGTAGTGACTCCCGTTTACAACGGCGAGCCATATCTGGCGGATTGCATCGAAAGCGTGCTCAGTCAATCGTACCGGAACTTTGAATACCTGATCGTCAACAATTGCAGCAAAGATCGCACGCTTGAGATCGCTCGGGAATATGCGAAGAGAGACAATCGCATTCGTGTCCTCGACAATCATGACTTTCTTGATGTAATCGCAAATCATAACCACGCGTTCCGTCAGATATCGGCCGGCGCCAAATATTGCAAGGTGGTTTCGGCGGACGACATGATTTTTCCGGAATGTCTGTCGCGGATGGTGGATTTTGCCGAGGCAAATCCGAGCGTGGGCATCGCCGGCTGCTACCAGTTAAGCGGTGATCACATTCTCTGGCAGGGCTTCCGATACCCGGAAGCGGTGTATTCCGGCCGTGCAATGTGCCGGCGGGTGTTCCTGGGTGGAAACCCTAAGTTTGGCTTTGGTTCTCCCACCTCAATCCTTTATCGGGCTGATCTGATTCGAGGCAGTGCGGCCTTTTACCCCAATTCCTCGCCCCACGCCGACACCAGCGCCTGTTTTGAGCAGTTGCAACATTCGTCTTACGGTTTCGTTTACGAAGTACTGTGCTACGAGCGAACTCATGAAGCGACTCAGACGAGCAAATCTCTTGAAATGAATCGGTACGCATCAGCCTATTTAAGCGATCTCCTCAAATACGGTCCCGCTTATCTTGACCATGACGAAATGAAATGGAAGCTGCAGAGAGAATTGAGAAGCTATCATCAATTCCTGGCAATCAATTACCTGGCGGGTTTTAGGAATCGGGAATTTTGGAACTACCACAAGGGCAGGCTTGCGGATCTAGGCTATCCACTGACTCGCCGCGCGTTGCTGAAAGCCGCGGTCATTGCCCTCGGCCGAAAAGCCTTAAATCCAGCGCTGGCCGTGCAAAAAATGCGTGAGCGCCTCATTTCGCGCTGGCCGGCCTTGGCCCCGAAAGTACCAACTAACTCAGACGCCGTCGTTTTCGCCCAGAAACAACGACAACATGAGCACCACAGCTGATATGTGGTGACTACACCTGTTTCCAGCCGCGCCGGAGTTGCCAACAATCGTGCGATCCGCCTTCGCGCTTTTCCACAATTCGACAAGTATGACTTGGACTTCTGCCGGACGCATCCGGCAAGCCCTCCCGGCTGGGTGATTCGGTGCTCCCTACGTGAAGGATCTGAAAGAAAGAACAATTCGCGGCGGCTCCGCCCGAGGGATGGCTCTCGGCGCGAATTTCTTTATTCGCCTTGGCTCCCTGGTGGTGCTCGCTCGTTTGCTCGAACCCAAGGACTTTGGGCTTCTCGGGATGGTTACTGCGTTCACGGGGGTCTTGGGGCTATTCCGCGACTTCGGGCTCTCTTCGGCGGCCGTGCAAAGATCGACCGTGACCGAAGAACAGAGCTCGACGTTGTTCTGGATTAACATCCTGGTCGGGGCAGTGCTGACAGCTTTCACAGCTGCTTGCGCTCCGTTAGTCAGCGGGTTCTATCGCGAACCGCGGCTCTTATGGTTCACCGTCGTGGTGGCAATAGGTTTCTTGTTCAATGCTGCCGGTGTGCAGCACTCAGCGCTTCTCCAGCGTCAAATGCGCTTCACGGCCTTGGCTATTGTCGAAGTTACTTCGTGGGCCCTGAGCAGCGCGATTGGCATCGGCGCGGCTCTTGCCGGAACCGGACCTTGGGCGCTGGTGGCGATGACTGTATGCCTTCCGCTTACGAACACCATTGGCCTCTGGCTAGCCGCGGCTTGGGTTCCGGGCAGGCCCCATCGCGGCGTTGGCATGCGCTCGATGATGCGGTTTGGCGGCACTCTCACGTTGAACGGAATTATCGTGTACATCGCATCGAATTGCGAAAAGGTGCTTCTCGGTCGGTTTTGGGGACCCCAAGCTCTTGGAATCTATGGCCGCGCTTATCAGCTGATCCGGATTCCAACGGACAATCTCAATTCGTCCGTTGGTGATGTGGCCTTTTCGGCACTTTCCCGTATTCAGGACGATCCGCAGCGCGTCAGGCGGTACTTCTTGAAAGGGTATTCGCTAGTTCTATCGCTTACCTTGCCCATCACCATTGCCTGTGCACTTTTTTCGGATGACATCATATTCGTGCTTCTGGGATCCAAGTGGAAAGAGGCGGCTGCAATCTTCAGGCTCTTGGCGCCCACTATGCTGGTATTCGCCGTCGCCAACCCCTTGGGATGGCTCCTGAACGCCCTGGGACTCGTGAAGCGCGGTTTGTACATTGCCTTTGTGATTGCGCCGCTGATGATAGCCAGTTATGCGATTGGTTTGCCGTATGGCCCGAAAGGCGTGGCGCTTTCCTATTCGGTGGTAACCATGCTGTGGATCATACCGGTCGCGATTTGGGCAGTCCACGGGACCACGGTTTCCGCTCTGGATCTTCTCATTGCCGTAGGTCGGCCGCTGGCTTCGATTGTTGCACCCGCCGCCCTCGCCTACGCATTGCGGCTGTTTCTTGGCCATTCGCTCTCGCCTCTCCCGAGACTCGTTCTGGAGACGGCCATCCTGTTCACCGCATATCTTGCGGTGCTCTTTTTTGTTGCGGGTCAGAAGGATTTTTACCTGGATCTTTATCGCGGATTCAGGGGACGTTCTTCCGGTCCTGAAGAGTTGATTACCGCGTTGGAGCCCGGAGCATCTCGCTAGGCTTGCGCTCACCAATATCTCTGCCGAAACGCTCTCGGCTTCGCTTGTGAGTTCCGCGAGTGCTGGCTCCCTTCAGGTTTTGGACTAGGTGGTACCGGGTATTCACTCGCTCGCTTTAGACAGCGAGCCTACTAAGATGGCGTTCTCAACGATATTGCGAAGAGGGCTGTTGGCAGCCGAGCAGACTGCGGATGAGACAAGCTTGCTTGATCGGCCTGCCGTGCACCTGGAACTCGCGCACAAGCCGAAGGGGAATCTGAAATACCTCTGGGCTTTCCTCGCCATCGCACTCTTTCTCCGGCTATGGGTGTTTCATGCTTTCCCGAGCATCTATTGGGCGGATGAGATTTTTCAGGCACAGGAACCTGCGCACAGAATTGTTTACGGCACGGGAGTTGTCACTTGGGAATATCGGTTGGGTCTTCGCTCCTGGGTCCTTCCCGGGATCGTCGCCGGCGTAGTAAAAGCGACGGCTTGGCTCGCTCCGGGCTCTTCCGGGTACATCTTCGGCACCGCTCTCTTCTTTTCGATCATCTCCTTGACCACGGTTTGGTTTGCCTTTTCTTGGTGCCGCCGATACTTTGGCATGCATTACGCTTTATTGGCCGCGTTTACGACGACAATTTGGTTTGAGCTCGTTGACTTCGGACCTCGTGCCTTAAGTGAGGTGATCGCCGGAAATTTACTGCTCCCGGCAATTTACTGGGGGGCGTTGGAATGCAATCCGAAGGCGGAAAACAAGAAGCGCCTGTTTCTTATTGGCACGCTCTTGGGACTCTCGGCTTGTTTGCGCGTTCAACTGGCCCCGGCGGTCTTACTCGTCGCGCTATGGATCATGTCCCGGAACTGGCGAGCTCGCCTTCCCAGTGTCGGTGCCGGGATGCTCGCCATGTTGGCCATTTTTGGTGCAGTTGACGCATTCACTTGGTCCTTCCCTTTCCATTCTTATTTGTCGTACTTCACGGAAGATATCCTCCATCACCGGGCGGCAGCTTCAGGCACCTTGCCTTGGTACTACTACGTTGTCGCTCTCTTCGTCCATACCGGACCGCTGGTGCTTCTTGCCCTGGTGGGCCTCCGCCGCGCACCCATCCTTGGCTGGATCAGCCTGGCCGTGCTCCTTCCCCATTCTCTAATCGCGCATAAGGAATTTCGCTACATCTATCTTGTTCTTCCTCTGTTGCTAACGTTGGCTAGCATTGGACTCATTGACGTCCTGCAGTTTCTCGCGCGTAAGACCAAGTGGCGCCTTTCCACGATGACAATCTGTCTGGTTTCTGCCGGCATCGTTTTGGTCACTTCGTTAGGTCTCTCAGCCGTATTTCCACGTTGGCACAAAGCCAGTGGCGATCTTCGCGCCTTCAGTCGCTTGAGTACTGATTCTGACGCTTGCGGTCTCGCGGTTCTTGGAATCCACTGGTGGGACACCGGCGGCTACACCTATTTAAATCGCCCGATCCCTATTTTCATTTTTTCGGACAAGCACGACGCTGGTTCCGTAGCCCAGGTCTTCAACCGCATCTTAGCGCCGCAATCAAGTGAAGCGCCGCTTCAAAACTATTCTTTACTCCGTTGTCAGGAAGGCATTTGTATCTACGAACGCGAAGGTACCTGCGAACGGGGCGGTTCCCAATTTGAAATCAATCAATACCTGCGGCAAAACGGCGATTGAGAGTCGGTCGGTAGGGTGTTGCTGTAAAGCCACAAACAGTACTAGGAGTATTAGCTGAAAAGTTGCTCGCGATAGCCCGACTCTCATCTTGCTTCGGCAGCGACCTGGTTCCATGCTGGAGATTGTTTGGGAACAAAGTCTAGAGCCCAGCGTGTTCTCGAATTCGCGTGGACTGGTCATCCGCAGCGTTGAGACCCTCAATTTACTGGGGATTCAGCGAAAATCTTCGATTCGTGTTTAATCTTTCAGGGGCGTTCCATTTATGAACCTGTTTGGGTGTGTTGGCCGTCAGTCTATGAAACCTGTCCATCCTGGGATTTCCGTGGCTTGTTTGCGGTTAGGTTCCGCATGGATCGGGCTCGCGGTCCTGCTATTAGTTGTTCCCTTCGGGCGGGCCCAAAGTGTTACCACCCAACACAACGACATTTCACGGTCTGGCGCGAATGCGAACGAAACCATCCTCAGCCCCGCCAACGTGAACATCACCAACTTCGGGAAGCTCTTCTCTTTTCCCGTCGATGGGTGGGTGTATGCACAACCTCTCTACGTCCCCGGTTTGACGATGGGCGCGGGAACTCCCCAGGCGGGCACGACTCACAATGTCGTTCTCGTGATGACCCAGCACGACAGCGTCTATGCCTTTGATGCAGACAGTAACTTGGGTGCCAATTCCAATCCTCTTTGGCAAGTCTCGCTGATTGGCTCTGGCGAAAAGACTGTCGCGAATTCCGATCTCTCGTGCGGCGATATTATCCCGGAGATAGGCATCACCAGCACCCCGGTGATTGACCCCACTACCAACACCTTGTATGTCGTAGCCAAGACCACCGTTAACGATACGACCTTCATCCAGCGGCTTCACGCTCTCGACCTCACCACCGGTCAGGAAAAATTCGGCGGCCCTGTTGCGCTCTCCGGCTCTGTGCCAGGCACCGGAAACGGAAGTTCCAGCGGAACTCTGAATTGGGACCCCAAATGGCAGAACAACCGCGCCAGCCTTTTGTTGGTGAACGGAGTGGTTTACATCGCTTCAGGCTCGCATTGTGACAACGGTCCCTGGCATGGATGGATCCTGGCCTACAACGCCACGACACTCAGGCAAACTGGCGTCTGGTGCACTTCGCCAAATTCCTTAGGTTCGGGTATCTGGGGCGGAGGCTCAGGACTCGCCGCCGATATCCCCTCCGGCAAGCCATACGGCCGCATTTTTGCCGCTACCGGCAATGGAGTTTTCGACGCCACGACACCCTACACCAACGCGATGGACTACGGCGACTCCATCGTTAAACTCGACTTGAATAACGGCGTGCCAACCATGAATTCGAGTGGCACTGTCGTTGGCGACGACTTCACTCCTCATGGGCAGAGCGCCTTAAACAACTCAGACGAAGATCAGGGTTCTGGCGGAACCACACTGCTGCCAAATTCAATGCTGGCCCAAGTCGGTAAATCCGGAATCATTTACGTACTCAATAGAGAGAACCTCGGTGGCTATAATCCAAACAATACTAAAGATCCGGGTGAGGCCGCTGACATCGGCGGTGTATGGGGGGCGCCTGCGTATTGGAACGGTTCGCTCTACGTTTGGGGCCAGAACGACCATCTGAAGGCCTTTTCGTTCACCAACGGCGTGCTTTCGGCGAACCCTACTTCCACTTCTAAGGAGAGCTCATCCCCAAACCCCGACACCTACAGTCCTACTCCGTCCATTTCCGCCAACGGAACCACCAACGGAATCGTATGGAGTCTGGTGACCGACAATGCTCAAACTCAGGGCCGCGAAATCCTGTACGCGCATGACGCCTCTAACGTCGCCAACCTTCTTTATTCCAGCGGTTCCACCGGCTCGGAATCTAACTTTACTCGCGACAATCCAGGCAATTCCGTAAAGTTCATCGTGCCCACGGTCGTTAACGGCAAGGTTTACGTCGGTTCGGAAACTCAACTAAGCGTTTTTGGCCTGCTCAACGGTACTCCGCAGGCTGCTCCCCCGGCCATTAGTCCCGCCAGCCAGTCCTTCAATCCTTCGCTTCAGGTGACCATCACCGACTCCACCACCGGTGCCACTATCTACTACACGACCGATGGAACGACTCCAACCACCGCCTCCACCAAGTATTCGAGTCCTTTCACGATCACCGCCACCACTACGGTGAATGCGATCGCCGCAGGCTCGGGGCTGCTTGAGAGCTCTGTAGCCAGCGCTTCCTACACTCTCAGCACTCAGACCGCGATGCCCACCTTTGCCCCCGCGCCCGGGTTTTACACGGACGTGCAATCGGTCGCCATCAGCACTACAACTCCCAATGCCACGATTTACTACACCACGAACGGAACGACTCCCACGACTTCCAGCACAAAATACACTGGCCCCATTTCCGTGGGCGCCACCGAGACCCTTTCCGCGATTGCTGTCGCCAGCGGCCTGAGCAACAGCCCTGTCGCCAGCGGTGTTTACACCATAGAGTTGGGCGGCGTCACCAGTATCAGCTTCGCTACCGGTTTTTCCGGCGGCGGCATGAATCTTCTTGGCAGCGCCAAAGTGAACGGCTCTGCGCTCGAACTGACTGACGGTGGGGGCAGTGAAGCGGCGGCGGCGTGGTACCAGGTCGAAGCGAATATACAGACGTTCTCGACCGATTTTACCTTCCAGATCACCCCGGGTACCAACCCCACCGCGGATGGCTTTACGTTTACCATTCAAGGCAACAACTCGACGGCGCTTGGGCTTTCCGGTGGCGGTCTCGGTTTCCAGGGCATTCCTAACAGCGTGGCCGTGAAATTTGATCTGTACAGCAACAATGGAGAAGGTCCGGACTCCACAGGTCTCTTCCTGAACGGGACAATACCCACCATCCCCGCCGTCGATATGACCAGCTCCGGCGTCAATTTGCATAGTGGCGACCCCATGCATGCCCATCTGGGATACGACGGAACGACCCTCACCTTGACCCTTACAGACACCACCACCAACGCAACTTTCACTACCAGCTGGACCGTGGATATTCCCGGAACTGTGGGCGACACCGCGGGCTTCGTCGGCTTTACTGCCGGAACGGGCGGAAATACGGCAGTGCAGAACATTCTGAATTGGACCTATTCGTCCGGTGTGAGCCAGACAGCGGCGACGCCGACCTTCAGTCCGGCGGGCGGTACCTACACCACGGCACAGACGGTGACCATCAGCGACACCACCAGTGGCACAACCATCTACTACACCACCAACGGCACCACGCCCACCACCAGTTCCACCAAGTACACCGCACCCATCAACGTCGGCTCCTCGGAAACCCTTGAAGCCATTGCCGTGGCTTCCGGCTTCACGCAGAGCGCCGTAGGCAGCGCTGCCTATACGATCTCAACACAAGCGGCGACGCCGACCTTCAGTCCGGCGGGCGGTACCTACACCACGGCACAGACGGTGACCATCAGCGATACCACCAGTGGC